>Ga0208784_1000088_pt1 | contig 40805 bp, 64 predicted proteins | sample DEB19_08_DNA_FD_184531 | JGI IMG/M metagenome (GOLD analysis project Ga0208784, IMG submission 184531) | Aqueous microbial communities from the Delaware River and Bay under freshwater to marine salinity gradient to study organic matter... | ecosystem: Environmental > Aquatic > Marine > Coastal ... | reverse complement strand
CACGCCCTCTTTGATTTCCTTAATGTCATCCTTCATACCAGTTTGCTCTGCCTCAATCCGGCCTAATGTCTTGTAAATGTCATTAAGAAGATCGCTCATACCCTACTTTACCAAAACAAAAGGTTAAAATAAACTCTGAGATTTTTTTTATGGCGTGTAATCTCTTCCGTGTCGTGTTTCTATATGTGAAAAAAGCGCCGCTGCCTTTGTATTATCAAGATATTCATTTCCTCCGGCTATTGTATAAAATCTAGCGCCGTTTTGCATATAGCTTGTGTAATTATACCCAACGGCAAAAGCGCTTTGGGCATTGCCGGTTGTTGTGTTGAATGTATGCGCTACTGCCTCCCCCGTCGTTGTTGAAATCCAATATTTTGTTTCATTTGTGGAATGAGAATGTGAGATAATTAAAGTAACTGGCGTTGCCTCTGAAACTGTTGCTGTGGCGTTTGTTTGGCTTGATACACCGCCCTGCTGGCGGAACCCTAAAGATTGAGTTGTATTGATAAATGATCTAAGCCCAGGGCCTGTAGAATAGTCAGCAAATAGCCAATCTGTTGTGGCATCATCAGGAAGATAGAAAGAAAACAATAGCCAAAAATCACTCCCGCCTGTGGTTTTATGTAAGTTGTTTATAAAAGTAGTATTGCCACCCGTTATATAAAAATAATCGTTTCCGTCTAAAGAAAAATAAGCGCTTTGACTTCCTGCTGAACCAGTGAATGTGGCACCGGAAATAGTAAAATTATAGTCTCCCTGTGCCGCCCCATCTGCTGGCGTGCTTTCAATATTTGCAAAGTTTGTCCCAGACCCTGTGTAAGAAGCGCTGATTGTAGCATCGAGATCAAATACCGTTGACGCTACAACATCACCGAATGACGAAGCCGCTGCTGCTTGAGTTGTAACGTTCCACGAATCAGATACACCGCCCACAGAGAGCGTTGACGTTGTTGTTGTCGAATTAGAAGAAGATGAGGTATGTCTTTGTTGAAAATATTGTCCAGAACCATATTGAATAGTTGATGCTGACGATGTCCAATCTGTCAGAACAGTAGCGCAAGAACTGTCCTCACAAACCCTGTATGATGGAGATCCATCACCGGAAATCGAAACACTTGCTGGACCGGAAAAACCGGATACTTGTAATATGTTTGATGAAATTACTGAGCTTACAGATTGATCTGTCACGTCAGAAAAATTAAACGATTCAGGCGTTTCGTCTGTTAAATCCAGTCCGTATTTCCGTTCGTAATATTGCCTTATTGTGCGCTCTTCAGATTCGCTCGTAAAAACATTCCGAAAGGCAATGTTTGTTATTCTAAACCCGCTAGGTAAAAATGCTCCTGCGGTATGCCCCCCGACATGAAGAGCGCTGGTTGGATTTGTAGTTGTTGCATTCATAACCATATTATTTTGCGAAAGATCACCATTACTCCAAACCCTTGCTTGACTTGTATCGTGGTCATAGCTATAAACAGCTATAAAATCCTGCCCTCCAGCGAATACCGTACGATGTGGGTGGTCAATATAAGCTGTGTCCCCATATTGCTGTAATTCGAATTTTTCATCGACATTATACATGGCGGCCACGCCTCTTGTGCTGCTATTTATCCCTTGTGTGCTTACTATTGCCTTCCCTTCCCCGCCGGCAGATTTACCAACAACGATTATTGTAAAATCATTCCCACCCGTTGTTTTTCCTAAATTATTTAAAAATGTTGTATTCGCACTACTAAAAAACACTTGGTCAGTCCCATTGAACTCCCAATAATTCGGGCTTGCATCAACAAAAGAGGCACCTGACCTATACAAAATATAGTCGCTTTGTGATGCTCCCGATGCTGGAGATTTAATCAATGAGAACCATTGGTTTCCAGATAATGGATAGGATTGTTGATTATTAACATCAAATTCTAATTCTGTGTTTGATACAACATCAGACAGGCAGTTGCATCCTGCATGAGAAACTGCGCCAATCATGGCCGGAGTTAATGCCCATGCCGATACCGAAACCAGCATGAAGCATAAAAACGCTAATATAGCCCTCATTCTATCCCACCTGTGATATAGACCGTGGCGCTGTCATAGAATATCAAGCTGGCCTGATTGTATTGCGTTGTAATACCTGATACTGCACCGCCTGACATGCGGACGCTTTCAGTCCCTGCTGAGGCGAAGTTAATCGCTCCTGCGCCTGCGTTCACAATCAGCATGGTGTCATGCAGCCCTGCGGTCTGGCTGAAATTGGCGGCGCTTGAAAATGTGATTGTTGTCGTGGGGCCAAGGTCTGAACCTGTGGAAACATAGATAATAGAGCCTCTATCGCCATATTCCAGAGTGAATGCCGCCGCTGTTTCAAGTCTGCCAGGCAATGGGGCGATAAGTCCGCCAGAGCTTGAAAAATTGGTTATATCGTAGCTGTTGAGGTCTATATTCTGTCCCAGCGCTCCGCCCATCGTGATGTGATCAGCACCAGCATGCGCCTTCCCGCTGAAAATAAGAAACATAGTTAAAATCAATAATATTTTCATTTAATCCGCCAAATCCCCTGTTACGGAAGCAAAGACAAGGCCTTCCTGTGATGAAAGAAAAGTAACAATGTCATTCCACGCATGGTTTGCACCTACCAGAGGGTAAACCGTCTGTGTAGCGCCGCTTGTTGAGCGATAGGCTATAATATCATCTGTTGCTGGGAATATCGTAGCATCGGCAACACCCACACCACCCGTGGGAGGCACGGTTGTATCTACAGTGCCATAGATATACGTGACAGGGATGTCAGGAAAATCATTCCCTGTGTCGAAGCCGTTGCATTCGTCATAGTCCAGCATCAACGGCCCAGCCGCTAAAACCATACCATCCACGTCGTTCTGATATTTACAGGCAAAAGACTGCGCCATCATGGCGCCATTTGAGTACCCTGCAAAATAAATGCGGTTTTCGTCGATGTCCTCTGTTTGCGACATATCCGTAATGGCACGCTTGATATATTCCAGATCGCGGGAATGACGCTGCATGGCAAAGCCGCAGCATTTTCCGTCGCGTGCGTCCCATGTGTTAAAACCCGATACCCTGCCAATACCGTTGAGATACATGACAGCAAAGCCGTGTTGCTCCGCTTCCCCGTCCATTGTATTGGCGAGCCCTGGCTGCGCTGCGTCAGGAGCATTCCCTTGCCATGCCGTAGCATTTGAAAGGCCTGGGTGCATGACAACAACAAGCGGCATAGGACTTACAGGCGTTGTGGGGAGATACTTTGCATAGGCTCTATGGCCTAGAGTTACGGTTGTCGTCGTTCCCGCATAGGCAATGCCGCAGGAATAAAGCATAAGAAGCAATATTGTTGGTAGAATATATGGATTAAGCTTCTTTATCTTCATGATGTAAAATTAATCCCATCCCTTGCCTCGACGTCCGCAACCCATGCCGCGAAATCTGCGTCACTGTAATATGTGTTGTCGATCATAATATCATAAACCTTTGTTCCCGCTTCAAGATAAAGGGAAGGCGTTGTGATTGTTGCATCGAAAGATGCGCCAATAACAAGCGGAGATGTCGCTGCACCTGTTCCCGTATTGAACGTCAGAGAAAGTAATTCCGAAGTTGTGGAAGTCGTCCAGATGCGGGTGTTTATCGTCCCTACGTCTGTTGAAAACCCTACCGCATAGCAATTGCCGTCCATCAGGTTTGTATCTGTTGAAACCGTAGGGGAGGCAGTCGCCCCGCGCTGCGTTACGCTCAATTCGCCGTTGGCGTTGATATATCCAGTTATTCCCTGATTCGCACCCGTGGCCTTAGTCGTAAAGATCGTCTGTAACGTGGCGTTACTTTCATAACAAAATGCCAATCCTACGAAATAATCTTTCCCGCCTGTGGTTTTATGCCAGTCATCGGCAAAACCATCAACCACAGTCTGATCCCCGCCGGTCTGCCCCGTGTATTTCAGGAAGTCGCCACCATCGAAAGAGAAATACGCGCCCTTATGCCCTGCCCTGCCAACGAATGTAGGGTCATTGCTTGCCGCTGCGTCACTACCTCCCAAAACAAAATCAACGCTGCTCTGGGCTTCGTTATCGCCCGCGCTGCCGAATTTAATGGTATTAAACAAGACTTGTCCGCTGCCGGGCCATGAGTTCGCGCACGCTACGCCAATATCAACGGTGGCGCCTGTCCCGCCCGCTGGCTCACACCACTGCGCCGCCATCTGCGCGTCGGCAAAAGCGGGCTTTGCAATGAAGATCAGGCCGATTAAAGCTAGTTGTAATATCCGCATAGTCGCACTATCAATCCCGCTCCAGTGTTTCCTGAATCCGCGCTGTCAACATCTACAGTTAATAGCGAATTTGCCGCTAATGCAGTATCTGATATGACCGCCGGCGTTGCTGCTGTCGTGGTATCATTTTCCCCTGCGTCAATCGTAATTTTTGGTGAAAGGATCGATGATCCTGATTCATTAACATCAACCGTAATCGCAGAAGTCGTGCCAGATGTTGAAACATAGGCATAGACATCTGTTACCGTATACGCGTTGAACACAGGTAATCTATATTGATTTGTCCCTGCGACAACATCCCCGTCAGGCGTAGTTGGGAAAAAATAAAAACACTCATCCTGCGCCCCGCCAATCGACCCGCCGCGGTCTATTGTTATTGAGCTTGGGAGATCGCTGATAATTTCTACAGTCGCATATGCTTTTTGTGTTGAACATAGAAAAACCAGTAAGATCAACCCTATAATTTTTCTGTGCATCTTAACCTTCCGATCTAAAATAATTCAACAAAACTTACAGAAACAGTGGCCTCTGCCGCATTTCCACTTTTTGGCTTAATTGTCGCCGTTATTGTTTCTCCAGGATTTATCACTGATTGCGCCCAGTCTGGGAAGTATATTGTGTCATTCCCTGTTTTCCCAAGCTCAACACTGAATAAAAGCGTTCCACTGCTTGAAAACGATGTTGCAGATGTGTCTGTCTGCAAAACAGATGTATTGGCGCTATAATCAGAAAAGCTCGCACCAACTAATGTTGTATTTCTATAGAACGCAATTCCTACTGGTTTTGTATGCTCAACAGCGACATTAACTCGCTCAATTTTCACTGGAATTGTATTTACATTTCCCTGATAAACAGCTTTATTTTTAAGCGTCAAAATGGGCGTTTCAGCGGCTGTCGCCCCCAGAGTTATACTAGCGCTTTTTGCTCTGCGCGCTCCTATTACTTCATTCACACCCTCAATAAACCCACCCATAGAGGCCGATTTAACAACAATATTAGAATTATTTGAGGTGTTAATCGCGAACAGATTCAATGGCAATGTTGGATTTGAAACAGATGGAGCTGTATTGGAATTAGCATAAGCAATACTATGGACTTCGTGAAACTCTCCATCGTCTGGGTCTTCAATGCTGAATACTATGCGCCCAAAGCCAAGCCACTGATAAGTTATTTTATAAACATTCCCTTTTGTAGGATCGATCTGTACACCAGTATGGCCGCTCCCATCGAATTTATCACGGCCATTCCAATCTGATTGTGGTATCCAAGTATCTGTTGGAGCTACTCCTGCTACTGTCTGTGCGAAAGTACCCACTGCCGTTGAAGCAGAAGACAAGGAATATGTCCCTGTTCTGGGTGTTGAATTATAAGAAATAAAAATAACTGTATTTCCTACCGCTTGAGCTTTCCATCCCCTGCCAACATCAGAATAGTCATAGGCCGCGATTTCATTGGCTGTTACTGTCGCGTCTGCCCCATTTGTTACAGGGACAACGTCGCCTGTAGAATCCCCGTCAAGCGTTATCGTTATATTCTCAGCAGTTGATGATTTTGTAGAAACAGTGAGTGTTCTTATTTCTGGTGATCCGTTTTTACGGTGAAGGATTCCGAAAGTTGCTCCATCATATCCAAAATAAAAACCATTTGCGCTGTTACCTATTCCCGCTCCTTGTGACGATCCAGCTACGCCTGTTGTAAAAACGGCTGTAAATCTTGCAGAAGCACCCAGGCCTGGCACATATCTTAATTGATCCTTAGACCTGATTTCGCCAGATGAATTTGTAGCCGCGCCCGTTGCAATAACAGCCATTGAATTCGCCTGAGTAACAGACCCGCTTTTATTATCAAAATAATCAACACGATCTTGATTAAGATTATATCGAAAAATTAAATTAACCAGCGGGGTGACTTGGCTTACAAGTGCCTCGCCAAAAGCTGATTTGCCTTCAGAAGGAGGTGTTACTTGCAAGGCTTGATGGTCAGTGACAAGCGCAGTATTGCCGCTCTCATCACCGATACGCATTTTAGTTACAACGTCTGCTGCCGAAAAAGCCTTAGATGTCCCAATAAGAACAAGAATTAAAACGACTATATTTAACAGCGTTTTAATTTTCATGGTGTTACCTGTTGTCTGAAATATCAATTGTTATTGACGGGGCACTTGTACAGTCATCAGCAACCGATGCGTATAGAATTTCTCCTGTGTTCCCTCCGCCAGGCCATCCAAAACTATAAGAGAAATTATCTGCTTCCGTGCTTGTTACAGCTACTCTTGTCAAATCTTTCATTGCTGTTTTCGTCGTTCCCTCATCCGTGGATATAAGGTAATGAATTGTACAGCCATTGAATGTTCCGTATATATTCAAAAACGCTTTATAAGAATCTTTTGATGCGTTTCCGTTGCCTTCCACTCTATCAATCTCTACAATATCGGTTGTGGCTGTGATTCTTTTTATCGGTTTTTTCATGGCGTATGCTGGCATGGTAATCATTATTAACGCCATAATTAAAAGTATTTTTTTCATTTTAATTCCTTTTCTACGCTAGGATTTCTTCAATAACCATTGTATGCGCCATTACGCCACCGAAAAGCCTTGCTGCCGATGCGCCGTTTAACGTATATGTAGTGCTGCTATCAGACCCCATTCTGATCTTGAATGTCGTCGCCGATGTTGTGCCAGCAACCATCTCATACTGGAGCGGAATACTTATAACATTGTTGCCAATTGCCTCAAATCCCGCAGCAACTTGAAGGGCGTTGGCTGTGCTACCTTGAAACAATGCTGCTATATGTGTTTGGTTTGATCCAGAAGACGCGCCGTTTACAATAGCCCTAATCCGCAGGCGATTTGTCGCGCTGGTAGGGGTTATCGCCAACGTAATAGCCTCAAGGCCTTCTGTCTTCTGTGGAATTGTGTCATCAAGAGGTATTTGAATTGCCGCGCTTGATGACATGGTTGCTACAGAGGTATAAACGCGCTGTACTACAATATCATTATTATCCACATACGCTTTAACGCTTTGCTGGCTTGGAACTTGCGTGGCGCTATTCGACGTCATCGCATCTTCGTCAAGGATATATAAATCCATTATCCCTTGTATCGTATCGCGCTTTGTATTGCCGGAATCGGAAACATCGGAAAATACAAAACTATCGCCAGTCGCAACGGCTGTGTCTGTGTAATCCGCCGTGATATTGCTTACACCGCCAGAGATCGATGACGCGAATGCGCTAATATTATCCGTTGTTTCAATCTCTACATCCGCGCTATCTTTTAATACAAATTTGTATGATCCTGATAAAAATACAGTAGCGCGGCCAGCCGCATCCAGAATAACAGGATTAGCGTTTGCAATGCTACCCGCTGCCGTTGTGTATGTATCCTTTGGAGTTGTCGTTCCTGCTTCATACGCATACAGCTTGCCCCCTGCGAGAGGTGCGCCGTCATCATCGAAAAACTGGATGAAATGTGGTGTGTAAAGTACTGCCATTATAACTCCTTATTGTTTTTGTCTTTCGCCATTGCCGGACATTAGCGCAGTTCCACCAGCCACACCAGCCGCTCCCATTTGTATGCGAGGGTCTGCGAGGTTCCATGTTCCTTTGTTTTCTTTAAAGGAAAAGTCCTTGATGACCTTATACATGCCATCAATATCATTTGGGTTAAAATTAAAATCATTGCCACCATATCTATCTTCATGTTCTGAAATACGAATTTTTATGCCGTCCCCATTTTCCTTAGAAAGCGAAAGATACGTACTTTCAGACATACGACTAGCCTCAACGCTAGCAGATATTTTGCCGCCGCTTTGTATTTCAATTCCATCGGCTATCTTTTGCAAATCAGAACTATAATCACCTTCTTTTTTATTAAGTTTTTTTGGAAACTTAACGATTCTACCTTTCTGCAATTTTGCTATTTTATTTTCTAATTCATCAATTGATTTTCTCATTGATGGAGCCGATCTACCTTGTCCCTCAATTTCAAGAACCGTTTTTTTAAGAAAATCAAGTTCTTTAACTAGGTTGTTTGGAACCGATGCAGCTTTTACATAGCCTTTGTCAAAATCTATCCGTCCAACACTCCCGCTTTCGTCTTTGATGTATTGTTTTAATTTCCCAGCTAGCGCAGCCTTAGACGGTGACATTTGCATGATACTAGATAGCAGTTTGTTTTTTTCTGCGGGCGGTAATGCGTTCACCATATCCATAGAGACGTTGCCGCCTTGTTCGATGACATTCAACAGTTCTTCCGCCTTACCCCGCGCAAGCATCTTCTGCCCAACTCTTGCAGCCGTGCCGACCGCAGGTATTAACATTCCCGGCCCGATGCTACCCGCAGCCAACCCCGTGCTTATTCCCCCAAGCACAGGAAGTGCCGTATTCCCCACAGCCCTACCTGAGCCAAGATCAAACCCGAATTTACCAACAAGTTTCATAACCCCTTCACCGGTCGTCTGGCTTGAAGCAAACTTTAACGCAGCAAGTTCATCTTTAGACCATCCACGGGTTTTTTTAGGATTGAGCCGGAAGCGCTCCAAGTCCCTTTTCAGTTTGTTTGCATCACCGCCTGATCCCTCGATAATATCGGCAATCTGATTGAATTTTGATTGACGCGCCCATTCCGTCCTTGCCGTTCTTAACGCTTGCAATGCTTCCGGGCCGCCTACTGAAAACGATTCATCAGGAAGATCGTTTATTGCGTCATCGAGTGAATTTTTCAAAAGCAGCGCTTTTCTGGCGTTCACTTTGTCCGTGAACTCTCCGGCCACCTGTCCAAAAAGCTGCCGCCACTGATCTAGACCCTCAAGCGTTATATTCTGGTCTAACGCCTCTTGTTTGAAATCTTCAAAAAGATCGATGATTTTTTTATGCAGCCTTGAATTTAATATTCCGTCTTCCGTTAGCTGTTGCTGCATATTCTGGATAATTTTATTTGTCGCACCGGGCTTAAACGTAGCACCGGAATCGCGCATCGCCTGATATGCAAGGGATGATCTTTGCTTGATAGCCTGCCCAGCGGCTTCAAGTGCTTCTACGTCCCGCGCTTTCAGTCCTTTGTATACCCTGGCAGTCCCCGCCGCAGCAGCCCCTAACGCAGCGCCAGCCACAGGCAAGGCAGCGCCCACACCAGCGCCCATCCCAGCACCGGATTTAAACGCTTCTCCGCGCTGTCCGGGGGCAGCTTCCCCCGCCGCATAAAGACCGGCACTTGGAGCGGCCACAGCTGCACCTTTCGCTGATCGTAAGGCAAGACTTCCGGCCTTTGCAAGCATCCCTGCGTCTTTCGCCGCCTTGCCACTCCTAACAAAACGATCAATGGCGGATAATCCTTTTGGTATTGCATTAACTGCCCCTCTTATTCCTTCAGTGCTTGCCGCACCCGTGATTGCTTTTGCTGAAACAGCCGGAAGAGTTGCTGCTATGCCTGCCACAGTTCCAGCACCGGAAGAAAAAGGATGCGCTTGCATGGTTTCTTCGGTGTGCTGCCTTGCCTGATCCACAAGTTCCTGCCGCGTCTCAGGCACGAACGGCGCAACCGCTGTTGCTGCGAGTTGTGATGATATTTCATTGCCAAAAGGGATAAGACGATTAAAGCCGTATGTAAAAGCTTTCCCGGCACCGCCCTTTCCTACCTTTTCCCCGACAGAGGAAAGCGCTGAATCCATCTCCGCCATCATTTCAGGCGTAAGCGAAGGCTGGCCGGAAAGCGCCGCGTCCATTTGTGCAATCTGTTCCGGCGATAATGGCATTATTTGTATCCTTTCGCCCGCATGTACTCGTTAATTTGTTCCGGCGTGAAACCTTTTTGCCTTAGTTTAAATTCCATTGTTACCTGATCCTGTGTGGGCGGTAAAGTCTGGTATGGGTTTTGTATTCCTTCGGCGTTCCGGTTCTGGATTGCTTGGCGTGAGGCCTCAAGGGGATTTTCACCCATGTATTCCTGATTTAAATCAGAATACTTCTCCTGAAGCGCGCGAAGCCCTTTCAGTGCGGCTAACCTATCGCCTATTGGCTTCATTGTGTTTCCAAGGTCTGCGGCCATTTGTTTGTAATTTTGAACGTCAAAATTAGACTGCGGGCCTTCCATTCGCGGGACATTCGAAACTAACCAACCGGAATAAAGTTTTAGCTGTTCATTGGCCTGTGTCTTAGTGTCAGACATTCCAACTGCTGCTTTTCCTATATCTCTGATGGTTCCCAATGCGCTACCAGTCGCAAGCGGTAACAGAGTTTCCGCCTCATCAAGCGTTGACAACACCTGATTTGCCTGTTTTTCCTTTTTTTCGCCTTCTTCCTGTTTTTTGTAAAACAGATCGCTTATATTTCTAGCGTCTTGGGATGCCCCGACTACTTTGGCTCCATATTCAGGGGTTTCAGTTATTTTTGGCGTAACGTAATATTCTTCCTGTATTCCGCCGCGTGGATTTCTAACGGCCATTGTTCCGCCAAGATTCATTATTTGATCCGCCCGCTTCATTTGAAGATACCGCTCTTGCTCTGATCCCGGCAGCTGGCTGTAAAACTGCCATTCCCTTACAGCGGAAGGATCATTTGTAGCAATGCCGCTTTCTAATTCTTTTTGCGCCTTCTGCATGGCCAGAGCGTTCGTCTGTTCCTGTTGTGATGCCGCGCGTTTTTTGGCCTGAAATTCTTCCTCAAGCTTCAAATAATCCGGCATTGACGTTAAGCCCTGCCCTAACTTTTGCGCCGCATAATCAAATACTGCCATTTAAAAACCTCCCCATCAACGCCGCTTTTATTCCTGACATTTGCTGCCCGTACGGATCAAGCTGCGCTGGTTGTTGTATCATAGACATTTGAGGAATTTGTGGCATCTGCATTTGCGGTCTTTCCTGCTGCGCCTGCATAAGCCGTGGGTCTTGCCCTGATAATATCTGTCCTATCATGCGCCCAGCCCTGCTAATATATTAGCAATCATCTTGTTTTTCCGCTCTGCTTCCTGCGCGGCATACAGTGCATTTACGCCGCCTGCTTCCATGCCGATTGTGCCTTGTGTTCCGGCTACATTCAGGCCTTGCGAACCCAGATCGCCAAGCTGTGCATTTTGTTGCAACCATCTGTCATAGGCGTTTCCGTACTCTGTCGCGGCCATTCCCTGCCCGTATTGCTGCGCCGCTTTAAGCGCTTCACCTGATTCAAGCATTCCGGAAGTCGCTAATTGCTTATTAAGCGCGTTTTGACCTTGCTGTAAGCGGAATTGATAGCCAGGATCGGAGGTAAGGTCTCCGGGGTTAAATCCAGACGCAAGGTTTTCCGAAAGCTTCCGCTGTGCCTGCAATCCAATTTGTCCATATGGCTGCACCAACTCGCTAGCGTTTTGCGTGCTGGCAAGAAGCGCCTGTCTTGCCTCTTCCTGTGCATCTTTATCGGTTTTATTGGTATATAACGAACTGCCAATTCTTGCGAGAGAACCAAGACCGCTTCCACCACTGCCAGACGTTAGAGACGAAAGACCGCCGCCGCCTAAAATCCCACGGATCCCAGAACCTTGCGCCAAGCTACCAAGCGCCGCATTTGTGCCGCCAGCGCTTGCCACCTGCGCCGCTGTTGCAGGGCCGAACGTCCCCGGAGCCTTGCCGAGAATCCCGCCTAGTCCTCCTGCTCCAGCGGACAGATACCCGCCAGCGCCGCCAAGAACAGCACCCGTAAGCGCGCCCTTTATGCCGCCGCCACCGATAGCCCCGCCTGCTGCGCCGCCCAGCGCAGCACCAAGAACAGGCCCGATCCCTGGTATCATTGCGCCAAGAATAGGAAGCGCAATCGGCGCTATTTTTTTAAAAACCTTTTTGACTGATTTGAAAAAGCCAAATTCAGGCTGTCCAGTTTCAGGGTTAATCTTGTTTTCCGGTGTTCCCACTGTAAATTCTGCTATGTTTTCGCCGTAAGCGTCAAAAATAGCTTGAATTGCTTGCGCTACTTCCGGGTCTTCCATCAGGGGTCTTGGAATAACAACCTCCCCAATGGTCATGTGCGCGATTACAGTATCGCCGCCCCGTCCTGCCTGTTCAGCCTGCTGCAATACCTGTCCCTGTATTGCCTGATTAATCATGTCATCTGTTGCCATATCTAATCTCCTTAATCAGTAATACCAAAACCAACAACCGTCAGAGGCGTTGTTACGTTTGTCCATGTAGGTGTATAAATCCTGTCATCAGACGCTCTTATCCCGCCTATGGCCTGAACAGCACCCGATCCCGTGGATACAAAGCAAACGCTATCAATAGAGAATGTAAGGGGGAAATTTGAAATGTACGTTGTGGCCGCTACGGAGCTTGTATCCGTTGCTGGCGTAATCGTTACAAAAAACAAGCATGTTCTTTGATTGATCCGATAATATCGCCCTGTAATAGTTGGCGCTCCTGTCGAACCCAATCCTGAAAAAGTAGGCGTCCAGCTTGTGCCGCTATCGCCCTCAAAAACATTAGAGAAAAACAAAGCCCACGGAATGCGGGTCATTCCGTCTTCTTCCGTTAAAACATCCCTGATAGGTGGCGGCTCAATAGTCATCGCAAATAGCTTCCTATGATTGCTACTTTTACTGGATCGGTCACTCTAATTTTGAATGTCATTTGCTCAGCTATTCCCAAACGGCGAAACTCGACTTTTGTGCTGTACTGCCCTTTAGCCCCTATAGAGGCCGTTCCGCAGTCAATCCAAGTACGAGCGCCATCTTTACTGAGCGCAAGGGAGACAGTAGGATCGGAGCCTTGCCCAGACGTAAGGCCAACTCCCGTTTCAAAACCTATCTCTAGTGCATTATAGCGTATTCTTTGGCCTTCGTCACTAAGATGTGTGTAAATTCTTTCGCGGCATAATTCATCCCCATCGCCATCCGTGAAATAATCCATTGATAATTCATAAACATTGCCGTTTCTGCGGTCAGTCACAAGAGTTTTACTGAACGCAAACATATATGATGACGCTTTATCTAGCTCGAAATCACCGCTTATGCTCAAATAAGCTCTTTCATGCCATTGCTGGGTTGTAAGGTCATACACAAGAGATGTTTCCAGACCACCGCCCGTGAGAATTAAAAATGTATTCCCCTCCTCCTGATAGGCGTGGGCTGTTATTTCTTCTGGGGTGGTTGCTTGCTGTAGGCGTCTTTCTATGGGCGTATTAGATATGCGAACCGGAGAGAACCCCTGCGCTCTATAAACGATAGCATTCCCATATGAATCGCTGCCCACCCATACAACGCTATTGTCAATAGCAATCGCGCTGAACGGGGACAAAATACCGACTTCAAGTTTAGCACCAGAAATACGCCTGAACGGGAAGGAATCACCTGTATTTGTCCATATTTCTGTCGTGTGAGAACCAAAAAGCCATAGCTGCCCCACTGCATTAACTACAGAGACAAGGTTATCAGGACTGCTTTCTGCTGTCGCAAAATCAAGAGCATCCCATGATGTTCCGTCGTTCAATGCGGAAATGTAAAATCTTCCAGTGTCATTGGAATTTACAACAAAATAACCATCGATATAATCAACCATTCCAGCGGAAGGAAAATCCACATCCGATACGACCGCAAAGGCATTGCTTGAATATGTGAGCGTATATCCATCATCCCCATCACAAATAAATAATTGCGTTTTATTCTCCGCCATTGTGACGTGTCCAGATGATGTATTAAGCGTTCCCCTGCTTGTGGCTACGCCTGCGCTTGATAACTCATAAAGTGCATTGCCTGAAACAACAAAAGCACGGCCGTTTTGAGATGAAAAACTACCCCTTCCGGGACCTGATCCTGCTGTTGCAAACAAAGATTTGCCAGGGACAGAATAAAGCGCGGCAATTTCCTTGCCCATTTGATCCATTACAGGATATAGATTGATAGACCTTTGAGCGTCAAAAGGCGCTGATCTTTGGTCATATGTGGGGCCTACTAAACCTATCTTCAATCATCCCACCCGCTGTAAATGTTTCCATCAACCCCTATCCCCGTATTCCATTCCATCTTTTTTGCTGCCATGACAGCAGAGCGAATTTCCCCTTTGCTTTGCTTGGCGATTTCAAAAACTTCCTGCGGGATTGGATTTCCGTATTCTGGAGCTAATTCAATAGCGAGATTGTAAATCAGCATACGTTTCCATCCCGGAGGAAGGTCAACTGTCTGATTAAGCGTAAGCGTTGAAAGCTGTTTTTCAGTTACCAGAAACACCGTATAAGCCGAGGCTGGCGTGGGGTAAAAATTAATCGTTCCCGTTGGGTGTGCATTTGTGTAATTCAGATATTCAGGATACGACGACGCTGTAGATTTAAGCTGTATCGTAGCATATTGTTCGTCACTAATAGGCCTGACTGGATAATCAACGCTACCAGACCTTATATATGCCGATATAATCTTAATCGGGCGCACCGTATTGAATGTTGCGCCCGATCCTATCGTGTATGAAGCCGTCCCGCCGGACAAAGTGAAACTTTCAACCGTCCGGGCATAAACTACAAGACTGTCATTTGAAATGCTGGCGAGTAGATCGTTCAGCATTTCAAGACCATCAGAAGCCTCGTCAGGACTAGGCGTTTCGTTCTTTGTCAGAACTCCCGCTTTCCGCATGGCCGATGTAATTATGCCCAGAGCTGTTGTCATTCTGCGGCCTTGGCTTCTGCGATCAATTCACGGAGCTTGTCAGCCCCAGCCTTATGATGCACTTTCAGGCCAAGAGCTTCAGCCTCTGCTTTGAGAGCATCAAGATCGGCATCTACCGGCTTTTCTCCTTCAACAGCCCATCCTTCAACTTTCAGTCTCTGGATCAGGCTGCTTGCGGGGTCAAGAATTTTTACTGCACCGTTTTTTGTCAATTTAATCATGTTAGGCCACCTCTGTAATTTTCATGAATGAGCTTGTATAGATAGTCGTGTTGTCAGCATGGGAGGCATTCTGTGCGGCTTGGAGCTGCAACGTCCCTTCCTTGCCATCGGCAACAACAATCTTCCCCTCAATGACGCAGTTAATGATTGCCGCCGTGCTGGCTTGAATGCTAGCGGCATCCGTTGCCGTGACAGCCCTTGCAACACCGATCCCCGTTGCCGTATACGCCCTTGAGACAAGAGCAAGGGAGGAGAGCATAGACGCACTATTTGCGCCGCCGAATTTCAGGGCAACTTTCAGCCCGCTATTCGCCGTAGAAAGGCAATCAAGATGAATATAAACATGGTATGTTCCGGGCTTTAAAGTGTCCGTTACCATACCAGTCACATTAGTAAGCGTAGTTCCTGTAGTACCGCTGTCAACGTCAAATTCAGTCGTACAAAACGAAACATCGGCAAGGTTTTCGTTGATAATCTTGCGCGTGTCAGCGGATAGTGCGCCCTCGTGCAAAACTTTATTTTTAGCCATAGTAATTCTCCCTTAAAAAATGTTAATCAGTGCTTGTAACAGAGGAACTGAATTGTACTTGGCCTTCCCATTCCCTGCTTAATGCGCTGGCAAATCTCAAAGCTCCAGAAAGATGCCATACACCGTCGCCGTCGTGTACAAGATCAAGCCAGTCACCAGCTAGAACGCTTGAAGATGAAAGCGTAATCGTATCAGCATCACCCGTCAGAGATGAGGCATACATAATGCTATCCTCGATATTGTTTTGACCAACAACCCCGTAAAACACGGAGTTATCATCAGCAGGAACCTTGATGACGATAGTATCTGTACCTGTTGGTGCCGTGCCAATTTTAACACCAACATGGGTATTTGTTGCCGTCCCGCCATCAGGAAGCGTAATCGTCATATTCCCAGATACATAAAGATACCGATCATTGTCCGATGTCGTTACGCTGTAAGCCGTTGACAGGTCAGCCGCACCAAGAACTTGAGACGAAATGCCCGCGTTACGGATTTGCAAACAGTTGATAAAATCGGCATCGCCAAAAGAGTCTGCATCCGCATTATCCTCTGTACCGTCATCGTCTGCATCAAGATCAAAAAGCTTAATAACGCAATTAGTATCAATATTTGCGGTATCCTCTTGTGTTTGGTTGAAAACATTGATTGCACGATCATCAAAGCCAGCGGCATTAGCTGACGTTGAAAGAATAGATGCGGCAATCACAATTGTAGCCAGTCTATACATTTTAATTCTCCACAATTTGGTTAAAGGAGGGGGTGAGGATTTCCCCACCCCCATTTAATTAAGCGTAGATACGACAAGCCCATTCCGGACGGATCGCTGCGATACCACCAAGGAAGTCAATACGCATGATCATTTTATCAGTCAGGACATCATAGTCGCGGATAACGCGAACTGTAATACCATCAACCGTTTTCTGTGCTGCCATGTCCGTACCATCAGGCAAGACAAGCGGAACGGAAACCATACGGAATGCCGCCTTGTGATACGCAAGGTTTTGAACATATGCTGTCGAAGCCGCCCCAACTGGAGTAATAGCCGCGCCGTCAACTGGGAACGCGGTAATGTTTTGCAGGCCATTGGATGCTGAAGTGTACATTGCCGGAGATACGCTCAAAGTTGCATAACCGCTTCCATCTGCTGTTGCATCGGCCGTCACAACAAACTGTTGCAAATAGCCAAGATCAACCTTTGTAATAGGATGAACAGCGTTGACGCTAGCAATCGTGAACACAGTCCCCTTTTTAACGGTTCCTGTCGTCGTCGTAAGGGCTTCAACAACAAGCGTTGCTTGCCCTTCCGCTGCTACCGTAGTGCGGACTTCAAACACAACGTCATTGCCGTTCGTATGCGTGTTCAGCAGGTTGTTTGACAGGAAGTCAAACCCCATCGCCGTACCCATGCGGCCTTTAATGTACTGCTGCTGAATCTTCTCGGAGCTTTGGAACAGCCCCTTGTTTGCATTTACCGCAGAACGCTGCGCCGCAGGATTAAGAAGGACGTAACGATTATCCAGATCAGGACAAGCGAACTCATCAATCTTTTGACCAGCGGAAAGAATGGTGTCCATATCAAAAACCGTCGATCCTGCCGTTCCTACACTGTTATAAACAGCGTCCGAAGCCTTCTCAAGAAATGCAGACTCAATCTTCTGTGCCATTTCAGATACAGCAGGATCAAGGATGCGCTTTGCCCAAGATTTCAGGCCGATTTCAGTTGCGATTTCGGCAGAAGTCAAGGCAATACCCGTAACGCGGCGCTGGTCAAGCGTAAGAGCTACCTTTTCCTCAACAACATCTTGAAGAGCGGAGGTAATATCAGCGTTGGTTCCAGAAATAAAGCGGGCGTTTTTATTAACGTAGATGGTATCGCCTGCTTTATAGTTGTTTTTGCCGTCAAAGTCGCTTTCATCGGCTTTGTCGATAGTTTTGCAGAATTGCATTTTGTCCGAGAGCATTTTTGCCGTCAATGAGGCAACAACGCCCGGCGCGTTTTTCAATGTATTAAAAGTTTGTGTCATGGTTCAGTCTCCTAACTGTGTAGCCATTTCATATGCTCTTCAGGTGTCATCTGATCGAGCGATTTTGTTGAGGGTTTGCCGCTACCTTTCAGAGGGCCGATAGGCTTTGGCGCTTGTTTTACGGGTTGCGCGGCCTGCTGCAAATACTGCTGTCCGCGTATTTCGGCCTGAACAAGATGCGCTGCTGCAAGCTGTGGCGGCATCGAATAAATCGAAGCCAGCCGCCCTTCTTTCGCAAGGGCATATGCTGCTGCAAGACCATCATCCAGCTCAGTCATAATTTCGTTGATATGATCCGGCATCGCGCCGAAAACATGCCTGTTTTCAGAGATAACTTTCTTGAAATCAGGGTTTGATTGAGACAACTCATTAGCCTGCTGTTCAATCACTCTGGCTTGCTCGGCAAGAGCCAAGTCTTTTTGCTGCTTCAGCGCGTCAAGCTGCTGCTTCTGGTTCTGCTCGTTCAATTTCTGTTCAAGCGTGTAGTTCTGATCCGCTTTCATGTAATCCAGAACACTGTCGAATTTCTCCATATTCGGAGCTTCAGACTTGTTCTTTCCGAAGGAACTCTCCATCTCGCGCATTTTTGCTTCAAGGTCACGAATGCGCTGGCGCTGATTGTTAATATATCGATTTCTCTTATCAAGCGCCTTACGGACAGTCTTTAATTCCTTATCAATATTATCAGACAGATCGCCATCATCAGCGGGCTCGTCCTGATCATTCGATTTCGCATCGGAATTTTCGACGTCACTTTCAACGGCATCATTTTCAATCGAAACATCCGCTTCAACTTCAAAACCGTCGCCTTGATTTTCTTCACTCATAGTCGTTCCTTTCGGGTTGTTCACCGCCCGATTGCGGCATTTCGTTCGCAGCAGGTTGCTGCGCGGCCAGAATGGCCTGTGTTTCTTTCAAGGCCAGCTCTTGCGCTTTAAGCGCCAGCTCGGCCTGCTTTATTTCGTATTCCATCGCCATTTTTTGCTGCTCAAGCTGAAGCTTCGCCACTTCAATCTGATTTTTAGCTTGGTTTTCCTGAACGTCATTCTGCTCGGACATAACCTTGACCTGAATATCGGCCTGCTTGCTTTGCAACTCAGCCTGCATGGCCTGAATTGCCTGCTGTAATTGCTGATTTTCCTGCTGTAGCGCCATGACTTGCGGGTCTTCTGAATTTTCATCTAAAAGCTGCGGCGGGATTGTTTTTTTCAGGCGCTCCGCCAGCGCTTGCGCTCCGGGGAAATCCATGTATTTAAAGAGCAGATCGCCCGCAACCTGTATCAGCTCCGGCTGGGATTGAATGACTTGCTGGAAGAACTCGGCGGCCTCTTGACGCATCGTGGCGTAGCTCGCGCCCGTTGTGACCTTGACGTTATATTCGCCCTTGTCTAGGAAATAATCGCGCTCCTGATCTTCCACGCGGGCGCCGTTAATGCCGATGCTGTCTGAATTTTCTTCTTTGCCTACGATCGATACAATCTGCGGCCCCGTGTAAATTTCATGAAGACCGCAATTCAAAACGCGCCCGACTTGCGTTATCGACCTCACAAGGTTATCGCCAAAGTGATAAATCGCTCTATCGCCTTCCATCTTGCGCTGCTGGATAGCAACACCTGAAGTTTCATTAGAGCGCTGGCCAAGGAATGAGTTATAAAGCCCCATCGTCGCCTTGATGTCATCCGCAGCGCGCTGCATCGCGTTGACGATACCCGCAGGTATTTGCGGCCCCGGATTAAGCTGTGGAGGAGGCGCTGGGTTGCCCTTGGCGTCAACCTGATCGTACCGCAGGACGATAGCGTTATCGGGGTCTTTCCAGTCCTCGGCATAGTTTTCCGTCGTACCGCCCACTGCAATTGCTGTTGCTTTCGGAGACTTCATAAGCAATTCGGCTTCGGTTGAAGCCCAGAAGTTATATCGGCGCTGCGGGTCTTTTGCCTTGGCAATCAGGCTGTGAAGATGACGCTTGCCGTCGATCCACGCCTCTTCCCCATATACAGGGATTATCGGGATATACTTCCCTGGGAATGTAGTTTCTTCGAGTACGTCAGCTCCTGAAAGATGGTATCTGCGAACGGTCTTCTTTGTGATTTCCCGTATGTCAAGAGCACCTTCCGGAGCGTCTCCATTAAACTCAATGACGCTGCCATCCGGCATTTTTGCAATGGAAATCGGATCTTCTTCGATTTCAAAATATTCGCAAATGACGACCTGATCGTCGTCCTTGACGATTTTCTCGCCATCGAATGATACCGGATCAAACTTAGGGTATCTGTCTTTAAAGTCCTTTGCGCTGATTTCATCAAGCACCCATGCGCGGCGAGCGTCAGAGCCATCAGGGGCAACGCTTTCAGGATCGAGGTAAACTGAAAGAGGGTTGACAACCCGCTCAATATAAAATTCCTGATCAAAGCTGTCGTCATCCTTATATCGATGATCTACCCGAATAAAGCCAATACGGGATTTAATAGCGCAGTTTACGGCATAATCATAAGCGTCATCGGCATTCGAATTTTGTTCAATGTCCCTGATTAGCCCTTGCCTGATTTCAGCCGTTTCGATGTCCGCTCCGCCTGAATGCGGGATGATGTCAATGCGGGGCGTGTTCATGCGGATGTCGTTAGACACCTGATTAACGAATTGCGTCAGTTGATCGATCTGGAGGGCGGGACGATTGCGGCGCTTGCGGGAGTTAAAATCTTTGTCATCCCACTGCGCCCCTGGCTTGTCCGAAAGAAAATTGGAATCCTCTTTTGAAAGAGTGTAAATGTCGCTCCAATGTGATTGGGCGACCTCATAACCGTCTTGCGCTGTTTTGATAATATCCGACAACGATTTACCTGATCGCTGGATATTGGCCTATACGGCATGGCATACAAGCGGCAAAAAGCCACAGGTGATTAAGTATATTTTAATATTTATATGATGTCAATTCACCCCATCCACCCAGTGCGGCGTTGTGGAGCGAAGGGGTCGGATGTCATTCTTGCAAGCCCGCCCTTGCGCTGTCCCGCTGCGATAGCCCCATATCTTGCCGCGTCTGCCGCGTGCGATGTCCAGTCATGTCGAGGCTTGTCCTTGAAGATGCTGCGGTCTTCATCCCACTCATAACCGTAATTATCCAGCGCATGGATGCCGTCCTTGCACTTCTCTGCGTCGAAAACAGAATACGCGATGGTCTGGCGCAGCAATTCAATTCCTGGAGAGATGTCGGCCTCCCTTGCCAGAACGGTATTTGACAAGCCCATCTGAAATAGTTGCTTTGATACGCTCTCGCCCCGAATGTTGCCATGGCCGCCATCATGTGGCAGGTAATGGCCGTGCGTCGCGTAGTTATACGGGCGGGATTTAATAATCTGCGCGTAATGGCCTAACTGCTCGCCAGCGTTTTCATAGTATTCCAGCCAACGCAATTCGCGCCCCACAAACTGCAGCCACCAAATAGATGTGGCGTCGCCGAATCCCAAGTCCCAGGCCGTAAAGACCTCGCAGGCGGGGTCATACGGGACTTTGGTTATGCGAGCTTCCTCACGGGCTTTGGCTAATTGGCGGGCGTATACAGAGCCATTGCGGCGGGTATCAGGATGCCCCTCCCAAATATGGGCATAAGCTTCGGGATCGGCGGCCTCCAGCTTGCGCCGCTCTTTGTCGAGCACAGAGGGAAAAAATGGATTGTCCTGCCATCCTATCTTAACCGCCGTCATGTCGTCATCGGTATACGCGACAAAGCGTTGGTATGTAGGGTCTGTCAGGTTTTTGGGGTTGAAGCTTACCCATATCTCGGAACCCTCTTTACGCACGGTCGGAATGAGGATTTCCCATGAATTATGCGAAACATTCTCCGCTTCCTCAATCCATACGATGTCGGCGCCTTCAAGAGATTTCAAATCGGTTGTGTTGTGCTTCAGACCGCGAAACTTAAATTCTGTACCATTTCTTCCGCGAATCACGTCCCGCAGTATCTCATAATAATCCTGCAAGCCGTGTTCACGGATCAAGTCACCTAGAAGGGCATGAACGCTGTCAGCTATGGATTTCTGGATTTCCCTGCCGCATACAATCCGCAGGGGTTTCTGCATACCCATGACAAGCAAAGACCGCGCGATTGAATGCGATTTTGCCCCGCCGCGCCCGCCATAAAGAATCTTGTAGCGCTTTGGCTCAAAAAGAAATTGAAATTTACTGGGGATCTGAATTTTTATTGACAAATTCCACCGTTACATCCTGCTTTATCGCGCCGCCGTCTTTACCGGTATGCTCATGCTTATCAGTGAAAAGCTTGAGGTGCTTGCCAAGCAATTCGTACCCTTTCAGGGCAGCGTTAGCGTCAAACTTGTATTCCCCAGTCGTCTGGCCGTCAACAATGACAGGAACGGCCTGTGTGCAGCGTTCTGTAACCTCTTTGATGCCATTCAGAACATAATCCGCTGTTATGTCCGTTCTTTCTGCTCGCGCATCCATCAACGATTGAACATATTCCTGAATGTTAAGTTTGGCTAAGAGCTGCGCCGCCTGCTCGTTCGCGGTTTTAGGCGAATATCCGGCACGAATGGCTGCCTGTGTTCCGTTCAGGTCTACCAGATATTCGCGGCAGAATGCCTCTTGCTTCGGTGTTAAGCTCATAAGGCATAATAACTATTTTCATTTATAAAATCAACATATGCATTTCCCGCATACCTGCCATGCAAATAATGCGTTACAAAATATTTTATTCATGGGCTATATTGATCTCATGAGCAGCGCAATGAGGCGCGGCGAAACAGAAGGATGAAGAAAATGACAAAACTTGACAAAAAATACCAGCTTATCACTACCGGCGGCGATGTGATTTTTATCGGAAAACGGGGATCGAAAAACTATATCGATAGGCACGCAGGGTTTCAAGGGGATTTTATGGAATGCGTGACGGCAGCTTATCGCGCCGGTTTTGATATTGGAAAATCCACCGACAAGGATTTCGTCAAAGAAAACTTTGATGCAATGCAAAAAACCGCAAAATTTGTAGATTAATTTTAACAAAACCACAAGGATGAAGAAGATGATTAAGACAATAGAAGCAGGATATAAGGCGTTCAATGGGTACATTTTTAGCCAGAAGGATGCAGATTATATGAATAACGCCTATTTTGCAAACGAGAACGAAAGACATAACACGTTTTGCATTGTAATCGGGTTAATTTAATCAAAACAGAAGGATGAACGAAAATGACGAAACAAACACAAATGAATCTTGCATATGGTCTGCAAATCCGGCTGCAAGGCCTTATCCGCAGGGGTGAGGCACAAGAAAAGATCGATGCAGTGCGCGAAAAATACGAAGCTGCCATGCGCGATATAGAAAAGGATGCCTAAAAATGAAACTCCGACACGCAACCCTAGCCCTGCTTGCCTTGGCATGTTTTGCCATAGCACAAAACGTGAAACCTACAGACTATGACATATCCATGTGCATGGCCAATTCCGGCCAAACGGAATACGAATGCGCGATGATGTACATTAACAAACGCTTGAGAGGGAACGAAGTGAAATGAATAATAAAACAGATGATTCAATATCAATAGTTTGGCATATAGACGATATAAAAGAGGTTGACGATACCTTGACGGACGATCAGGCGCGGGAGGTGTTACAGCGACTGAAAAATGACCATGATGCAGGCATTGGGATAAATTGGGACGTGATATATTACACGATCGACGCAATGAAAGAGGGATTGGAATTATGACAGTAGCAGATCACAGAATACAAGCGCTTACAGAGCGCATAGAGTTTGCCGCATGGCTAACGAAAGCAATCCGCGCTCTTCCTATATCCGAGGCCGAGTTTTGCCGCAGGCATAACCTTTACAGGGGCTATCTCAACGGCATAAAAAAGGGGCGCTTCCTTGCCGGGCGGGCGTATATGGAGCGGGTGATCGAGGCAATGGCGAAGGAGGGAAGAAAATGAAGGAATACAAAATTGAAATTAGGGTAAAAAATAATTTGCTTCAAAAGGCCATGATTGATGAGGGATACGAATCCGCAGCAGAATTAAGTCGTGTGTCTGGCGTAAGACAAAGCGATTTAGGAAATATGCTCGCGTTAAAACTTTCTTTATTTTGCAAAAATAGGGAAGTTAGAAAGCCGTGGCTGATAATTTCAGAGACATTGCGGAGATTGCCCGAAGATTTAATACCCGCAAGGCATCACTATGAAACACTAAAAAATAACAAAGCTGAAATAGAAGCGAGTTTTGAGGATATAGGTTATTTACTGCCGCCAAAAGACCCGGAGCAACTATGTATTGAACATAGGATGCAGGATACAATCCTTAACGCTCTTAATGAACTTCCAGAAAGACAAAAAAAAGTTATAGAAATGCGTTTCGGTTTAAATGGCCGCGAGCCTATGACTCTTGAGCAGGTTGGCGAGGTATTTAAAATATCAGGGAATAGAGTTAGGCAAATCGAAGCTAAAGCCTTACGGGATCTTAAAAAACCTTCTATTTTACGATCACTAGAACGCTGAAAAATAAAATAATAAACCACCATAAACTTTACAACCCCGGCTTAGTGCTGGGGCTGCCTCATAAATAAAGCCGCGGTTTTTTGCGCGCCGTGTGCGGCGACCATTTTGCCGGCGTTGGCAATATGGTCAAAATTCAACACTAACAAGGGATTTCAAACTTTGTTTCATCCTCATAATCGGCGAAAACCTGTTTTATGACCTTCATTTCTTCTGGCATATCGTCTCCCCTCGCAAAATCAAACGGCGCGCTTTCTTTTTTCGCCGCGCGAGCATTATTTTTAATAACATTCACAAGCTGATTTTTCTCCAGAATATTAATAACCTCATGAAGCGTATAAACGCACACACCCGGGCAGGCACAGGCGCGGGCATCCATCTCATTTACAGCAATCCTGTAGCGCCTGCCTGATTCGGGGTGTTCAGCCTCCCATACATTCGGGCGGGCTGGCGTATGACCCGCTGCAATTGCTGCCGCCTCGAGCGCCGCATACCCTCTTATTGACCCATCCACCAGTGCGGCGACATCAGGAAGTTTTGACCCAGAGATTGCATCATTCAGCTTTTCGCACTGGGCATTCCACTTTTCGGCAAGATGGGCAGGGGCAAGCTTCTGTAAAGTGCCGATCCCCCATTTCGACTCATATCTTATGGCCTCCTGATCGAGCTTTTCGATCCATCTTTGAATTTCATAATCTTGTGGGTTTAACTCCATTTTCTCTTTCCAGCCTTTCTGTTTATGTTTAATAATATTTCTCAAAATTTTTCTCACTTTTCTGAATGAAAGTATGTTGACTTCAGGAATGAGAGAATGTATGTATGGTGACATACATACATTCTCTCATACCTTTCAGTCTGTCCTGTTTTTAGAGACATTCTCCCATACAGCATTGATTTTATTACATTTATTATTTTCAATAATGGAATGGCAGAATTTATTAACCATTTCATACTGCCATACTTCGCCGAATACGCCTTTATTATCAACAACATAACCAAAATTCTCCTTTCCCTCACCAACGCAAAAAACGCTCTTCTCTGATTTCAATTGTGTACTGGGTTTTCGACCGCCCAGATGTACTTTTTATTGAAATTAACCTTACCCATGCTTTTGAGTGAAAGACGGGCGGATTGGGTCGCCGATTTGATCTGCTCAGCGCTGCTTTTCTTCTCTGTCTGCATAATTTCTTTAAAGCCTCTTTGTTCCATAACTTCGCGCAGCTCGTCATATGTGACAGACATAACCGGATCGGCGCCGCTGTACATGGTGCGCGTCTGGCCATGAGCGACAAGGGCGTCGATCAAGGATTCGTATATAAATGCTTGAAGCGGGTTCATCCTGACCTGTTTTATTTCTTCCTGCTCTTCGCATGGGACAACTACGCAGGACGTGACGGGCTTGCCCCGCTGATTCTCGCCAAGCTCTATGGAATTAAGTTTGAAAAACAATTCCGCGCCTGTTTCCATCTCGCGCTGCTTTACAACCTTAATCTTACTAGGGGATGATTCTGTTTCCCTGCTGATTTCAATCTCTGTATCCACGGCGGCCCGCAGGCTGCTGTGGCCCCGCGCTCCCTTTACAGCATCTTTACCGCAGTGGTGAACAAAACTTATGTGCGCCCCTGTAATTGCCCGTATGGCGTCCGCATTGATAATAAGCTGCCCCATATCCATAGAGCTGTTTTCATCCCCGCCATGCAGAGCGCGGGAGAGGGTGTCAATAATTACCATCTTGATATTCCCGATACGCTCCTTGGCCTCCCAGATTGATTCCACAAGGCTGTGTATATCCCCTTCCGGGTCTAGCAGGTTCAGGCTGGACGGGATGACGGCAAGAGGAATTGGCTGCTTTATGCCGTAATGCTCACGGAAGGCAACAATACGGTTCTGTGTGTTGTATCCGCCTTCAAGAGCGGCATAGATAACCCCGCCCTGCTCAACCTCCCTGTCCCGCCATTGCCTGCCAAGGGCAACATGCAGGGCGACATCCATCATAAAGAACGTCTTTCCGCAGTTGCTTTCCCCATATATTACCGAAAACTGATTTTCGCATAACAGGTTTTCGATGAAATCAGCTGTATTCGTGATTGCCGTGACATCATCGGCATACAGCAAAGGGAGCTTCCTGCGGCCTGCTGCGGCCTGCCTGATAGCAGGAAGCGGCGCGGGGGCTATAATCTCCCCCGTGACAGGATCAAACGCATCCACGGGCTTCTGTGGCGGCGGCGAAAATGACGGCGCGACGGCTACGGCTGACTTCCTTTCCCATCCGCCCTGACGCGCCATATGAACGATGGTACCGTAAGAGACGCCTTTGCCGGGGCGGAACGACCGCCAATGGCTCGCCATCTCTCCGGCATTGTATTTTGTCCCGCCGGATGACCAGCGATCCCATACATCAAACGGCAACCCTTCGGCCTGAAGTGCCATACCGACGGCGATCCAGTCATCATAGCCGCAATCCGGATTGATATGGGATAAGTGATCCAGAACATCGTCATAGCTCCAGCCTTCGCTGAGTTGCAGGCGCGGCGCGGTAAACAGATTCGCGGGTCTTTGTTCCTGCGCCTGCTTTATCCTGTCCTTGACGACAAGATCGAGGATAAAATCGGGCGCGTCCTGAATGACTTCAAGAAGATTTATCCACTCATACCGCGCCCCGCTGGCGTGGTTGGAGCCGGGGCCACAGACATAACCGCCATCGCCGCGCACATCAACCCCCGGCAATATGCCGCGTCTTGTTACCACGGCGCTCCCAGGCCATTTAAAGAACAGATGGCGCCCTTTGCCCGTGGAAGCGCTGAGGGTGTCCGGCAGCTTGCCCGCATCACGCAGGTTTTTTTCCCCTTCGGCGCTATCTATATCGATCACAAACACGCCGGACGGCTCGCCTGTTGCTATACCAACATTGAGAAATTTGCGCCCAGCCCATATCTCAAGTAGCTTGTCTATGTCCTTTGTAGCGCTTTTAAACCCGTCATTCGTCGCTGGGTGCTTGCCTTTATGCTCACATGATGGGTTGCCGCAAGTGCAGGCTCCTGTTTCATCGATCCCATGCACAGGGAAAAGTGAAAACCCGTACATGTTGATAAGCGCTCTGGCATCTTGTGAATTGAAATATTTTTTTTGCATCTTTTTTAATTCCCCTGTTGACACATGAAACGATATACGCTAAAAAGGGTACAGTCAAGAGGCTAAAAGGTGGTGATAATGAATAACGATACAGGGTTGAATACAGAAAAGGCGGCGGAATATCTGGGTGTTGAACAAAGAACGCTAGAGAATTGGCGCGCCGAGGGCAAGGGGCCTAAGTTTTATAAACCGACTGGGAAGCTGATTTACTACTTCAAATCAGACCTTGATAGATGGATCAAAGAAAATGGATAATCCGGCGAAAAAAGAAATAGAGTGTAAATATTGCGGCTGTTGTTCCGGGACAATATCAAAAGGGAGGGGCCCGCACGCATATGAGATTAAATGCGATGGTTGTTTGAAACATTATAAATGGGCCAGCAAATACGATGTTGAAGATTTTTCCCTTTTGTTATTGCAAAAAGAAGCGGCTAAAAAAGAAAATGAAGCTATCGGCGCAGCAAAAAACGGAGACACAAAAGAGTACTATAAAAATATAATTGAAAGAGACAGGCTGATAAAAATTTTAGAGGATAAAAATGAACGGCTTTCAAAAACATAATATAGACCACAGCAGTCCGTCCCAGATAAACATGTGGGCTGATGCCCCATGCGCTTGGGTCGCGAAATATCTGTTTGACAAAAAGTTTTCGTTCAGTAACGCTGCCCGTGCCGGCGTGCTTGTTGAAAACGCTGTGAAGTTCATTCTTACGGGGAAAAGCACGCATGAGGAAGCGTCTGAGCAGGCATATAACGCTTACATGATGCAGGTTGCGCTTACAGGGAGCGATGCAGACCGCACAAGGGGACAAGCTATCAGGGGCATGATAGAGGGCGCAATTGAGGCATTAAAGTCTTATGGAGAGCCGGAGTTTACCGAAACAGGAGACCAGAAAAAAGTTGAAATACTTTGCAAGGGTGATGGCTGGGAGTTGCCGGTTATAGGGTTTCTTGATTTCCACTTCCCTAAACATGGTCTTATTGTGGATCTTAAGACGACGATGCGTATGCCTTCGGCAATGAGTGATTCTCACTTGAGGCAACAGGCAATCTATCAGGCCGTCATGGGCAATCAGGAAGTTAAGTTTCTTTATGTAACCGGCAAGAAAGCGGAAATGTTTTCATGCGACGGCCACCAGAATGTTCTGGCCGAGATCAAGGCAATCATGAACAGGCAGGAAAGATTCTTGCACATGGGCGACAAGGAAACGCTGCGCGATATTGTGCCGGTTAATGCAGGCTCGTTTTTCTGGAGCGGGGACGAAATTATCAGAAAGGAATTGTACGGAATTTAGGCGTGTTGCCTATTTCGCTGGCACCGGGCGCACCGATGCAGATAAATGTGAACGCTTAACTATGAAAGGTAAAAGAAAAAATGGGACTAAATATTGTATCACAAGGCGGAGACTTTGACCCTTACGTCAAATTCAATGCAAAGGCGGGCCGCTGGTACTTCAAAAAAGACGAACAGGAGGTTGAAATTCAAAACCCTGTTTTTGTCGCTGATTTTGACAACATCAAGACCGGCTGGCTTCTTTTTCTTGAGGGGCAGGCGCCTAGCAAGGTATGGGATGAAAGCCTGACCGTCCCGGCGGCAAAGCCGAGCGACAAACACAAGCGCGGATTTTCTTTGCGCCTGTTCAGCAAGGCCAGCTTTGATGGTGTTGTTGAATTGTCATCGTCATCCATGCACCTGTGCGCGGCAATCAATGAGCTGTATCTTCAATACGAGGCGCAGCGCGGCGCTAATGCTGGGATGCTTCCAGTTGTGAAGTACACGGGAAGCGTTCCCATGAAAGATAAAATGGGGACAAATTACAAGCCCATGTTCGCAATCGAAAAATGGGTACCGCGTCCTGCCGAGCTTGACGCCGCTGCGCCTGTCGCGGCGCCGTCTGCTGTACAGCAACAAGCGCAGCCCGCGCCTGTGGTTGTCGCATCTTCTGGCGTATCTGAGTTCTAACCACTGCGGGCGGCCTTGTTTTCCGCTGGCCGCCCGTCTTTTCTCTGCAAAGGATATAAAATGATCTACCACATAACTCCCGTTCCCAAGCCCCGCATGACGCAGCGCGACAAATGGAAGCAAAGACCTTGCGTGATGGAGTACAGGGCATTCAAGGACAAGTTGCGCTTTGCAAAGCTGGTTCTTCCTGAAAGCTTCTGTGTCACGTTCTTTATGCCCATGCCTGCATCATGGAGCCAAAAGAAAAAGGCGGCGATGGAAGGAAAGCCGCATAAAGGTCGTCCTGATCTTGATAACCTGACCAAGGGCTTGCTGGATTTCCTGCCTGAGGATTCTCATGTCTGGCGCATTCATGGGCAAAAGGTCTGGGCGTATGAAGGCGCGATATTAATCGACGAAATTTAACTTTAGAGAGGATGAAGAAATGGAAACATTAAAGGGTCTAATTGCTTTTGTGATTTGCTCATGCGCCGCAATTTTTTTTATAAGCGCTATTGCCGCGCTTATCTCATTGCCGATTCTAGTATTAAAAGCCAAGTCCTGCGGTACGCGCTCAGACGGCATAGGAAGGCATAAATATTCTATAATATCAGGATGCCTTGTCGAGCCCAAAGGGCATGAGGGCTTTATTCCGCTTGAAAGCTACAAGTTTATAGATGGAGTAACGCAAGAATGATCGAAGAAATTCAACTTTAGAGAGGACGAAGAAATGACCCGCTTCAACACACTTGTCTGCATGGCGCTTGTCATGCTTGCCGGATCAATCGCGCTGAATGTTTTCACATTCGTTTATACGGTTACGGTATGCAAGGGGAAAGACTATTGCAATGTTCTGGGATTTGAAATTGAGAGGGTGAGATGAGGAAGGAAACCATAGGGAATTGTGAGCTGTATTTAGGCGATTGTCTGGAGGTTATGCCTACGCTTGGCAAGGTGGATGCGGTGGTAACTGATCCTCCCTATCTAATTCAAACGCAGGGCGGCGGTTGTTTTGGCAGCGAGTCCCGCCAATATAAGAAACAAATAAAAGAGGCGGGGATTGATTGCGGTTTTGACGAAAAAATAATCACTTCAGAACAATTTAATAGCGCTATTGTTTTTTGCCACAACGATCAATTAAGCACGTTAATTCCGCACTTAGCTGGTCAATATGATAAATACTGTGTTTGCTTTTGGCACAAAGAAAACCCCATGCCAGTGGCAAACAAGCACTACCAGCCGGAATGTGAAATTTATATTCACGCTTGGAATCATGGTTATCATCCCATGGGTGGACTGAATGACCTCAAGCGGGTTTTTGCTCTTCCGGTTGGAAAATCTCAATATGACCATCCAACCGTTAAGCCGCTGCCGTTAATGCGAAAGGTTATTAAAAATACAAATGCGGAAACAATCCTAGATCCCTTCATGGGCAGCGGTACTACGGGCGTAGCCTGCGTCAAACTTGGCCGCAAATTCATAGGTATTGAACTAGAGCCTAAGTATTTCGACATAGCCTGCAAGCGCATAGAAGAAGCCTATAAGCAACCAGACTTTCTAATAGAACCGCCAATAAAACATATTCAGGATAAATTTATATGACCCCCCTCTGCACATCATGCGCGAACGAAGCTGGTACTATGCCAGAGAGATATATCGTTTATCTGGCATGGTGTGAGAAATGTGATAATTGGGCGGTTTGTACGGAGGTGGAGAGGTGAATAAAGTAATAGACTTACACGAATTAGACAAATGCAGATCGCATGGAGAACTTGTTACTTTACGTCAGTTAGACAGAGAGCGTATCCAAGATTTGCAGAATAAAATCCCGAAATGGCAACCTATAATTACAGCCCCAAGAGACGGGACTTATATTTTGCTATACAGGCCATCTTATGATGACAGGTTTAAAGACTCTGTGCGAGAGGGTAAATATCACAAATACGGCATGACAGGCACGTGGCGAGTTCGATCAGGCGGGGTATGGGATATTGACGCACCAACTCATTGGATGCCTATGCCTAACCCACCATATAACAAAGGAGAATGAAATGGAATTTTATGATTGGATTTTTATTTTAGTGCTTGCTCCATTTATCGTGGCAGCCGTGGCCGTGCGGGGGGCTGCTTTCGTTGTAGCATGGAATTTTTCTTTGTTTTTAATTCAAGCTGTGAGGGGAAAGATATGACCATTGACGAAAACCATATACCACAACGATATTCATCGCCTGAAAAAATGCGCGAGAAAATCCGCAAAATGAATGACCGTATATCAAAACTTGAGTATGCCTTGCACCTGATAATTGATGAATATAGCGCACCAGACGATTTACTGGAGCGCGGTATGGTCTGCGGGCTTACTTCTGCCCAACAAGCCGGAATTGTTGCTGCTAGAAAGTTGTTGTAATGACCGATAAAAAAACAATCTACGCCGCATATAAGTCTGGCAACACGTATCTTGAGATCGCGGAAAAATACGATCTTACAAGAGGTAAGGTTGCCGGAATTATAAGCCGGTACAGAAAAGCGTTAAAATCTAACTCATGCAAGGGGGAAAAGATAATGACGATGCAGGAGCCAGCAAACGATATTCCGCTGCCGCCACCGATTGAAGTCAATACGGTTGATGAATGGTTGCACTCTGGCAGGTGTCGCTATATCGGAGAGAAAGACGGCCAGCGCACATTCTGCGGGCACGTGAGAAAGCGCGGCAAATCGTGGTGTGAAGAGCATTATGATTTGTGTGTGAGGAAGAAAAAATGAAATGGCTTGATTTGTTTTCAGGATGCGGAATGTATGCTTTTGGTCTGGAACAGGCTGGACATGAGGTAATCGGTTTTTGTGAAAGGGATAAATTTTGTCAAAAATTACTGAAAAAGCATTGGCCGACGAAACCCATATCCTCGTCAATAGAATTATTGAACAGGGCGTTGATGGAGTTATCGGAGGATTTCCGTGCCAGGATATATCAAACGCAGGATTCGCTCACACAGACAGCCCCGGACTTGCCGGAAGCCGTTCAGGATTGTTCTGGGCAATGGCTGATACCGTTCGCATGGTTGGAGCGAAATACTGGCTTATGGAGAACGTGGCAGCTTTGTTTCAACGAAACAGGAGCGCCGATATGGGCGCAATACTTGGATGCGTGGCCAGCATCGGGTTTGATGCGGAATGGGATTGCGTGGCAGCGTCAACCGTTGGCGCACCCCATCATCGCGCCAGAGCATACATTCTTGCCCACCCTAGGGGCATCGGATGGCGCAGGTTCTTCCCGGTCAAGATACAAAGGCAGCCAGAATACGATGCGTGGGAGGATGTCAGACGGGTTGAGGACATCCCCGAACGATCTTCCTTGTACCAATCCAAACTTTGCAGAGGCGATGCTGGCGTTACCAAAAGACTACACGCTATTGGAAACGGAAACCCTCCCTGTATCATCAGAGAATTAACCAAGGGTATCAAATAGCAATAAAATTACAAAGATAAAGCTTTCTTTTGCGTACTTTTTGCGTACAATCAATCAGGAAAGGATGATGAAATGATGAAATTCGATGTACTAAACAGATACACAGGTAACGTGCAGTTTACCGCCGAGATCGAAGCGGAGGAAACGTCTAGCTTTGGTGTAAGGCTTGGTCTTGCTGTGAAATGGGCAATAAAATACGGGGCGGATTTCAGCGGGGCGAATTTGAGCTGGGCAAATTTGCGCGGGGCGGATTTGAGCGGGGCGAATTTGAGCGGGGCGGATTTGCGCGGGGCGGATTTCAGCGGGGCGAATTTGAGCTGGGCAAATTTGCGCGGGGCGAATTTGAGCGGGGCGGATTTGAGCGGGGCGGATTTGAGCGGGGCAAATTTGAGCGGGGCAAATTTGAGCTGGGCAAATTCGCCCCGGGCGGATTTCAGCGGGGCGGATTTGAGCGGGGCAAATTTGCGCGGGGCGATTGGAAATTTAAAAAATGTGAAGTCTATGCAGATTGAAGATTATTCAATCGTCTATACAGATACAGACTTGTTTATCGGATGCGAGAAACATCCTATTTTTGATTGGTGGAAATTTGATGATGCGGTGATAGAAGCAATGGACGGAGAAAAGGCGCTAATTTTCTGGAAGAAATGGAAGCCCGTTTTGATGAACATAATTGAAATGAGTCCGGCTGAGCCTACAGGAGCAAAGAAAACAAAATGACCCAGATAATATCAACAATCACACTGTTAATTGGCCTTTTCGTTGGCGCTGCCGCAGGACACTTTCACGGCAAAGCGCAGGTTTACGAGGGCATGTTTGAGGCTAACGCAAGAGTTATAGAGGAAATTGGGAAATGAAGCACGTGACACAGACATATGATCTAACTCCAAAGCCAGAGGATCGGCTTGATGCGCTGCTTGATCGCTTCGAAGAAGTCATCGAGAAGCTTGAGTTTATTACTTCAGAAGTTGAAGGTGAAGCATGAAATATTTAGTTGAGATGAAAACGACGCGGTACCTGAAAGGCACGCTGGCAGCATTGGAAAAGGCCGCCAGAAAACAGAAGGTATCGGTTGACACAATTATCAGAACGGCCGTTGCCGAATATATTGAGAGGATGAAATGAAAATCCAATTACCAAACAACGATAATGTGTACGAGCTGGATTACTACGAGGATGGAAACTATATCGAAGTCAATAATATCGATGGGAACGATATAGACCATCTTTATGTTATGGAAGGAGTGTTTCCGAATGTTAAATACGTCTCCCTTGAGAGTGTTTTGTTGCGTGAGGCGCAGAAGGAAACGGCTATTGATGCGGCATATAAAAATGAATACGAGGAAGAACGGTTAACCAAGGATCAGTTGGGGCTGAAATGAAAAACGCAGTGCAATATAACTATAACTCGAATTGCTGGATGGTGCTTACGCCGGAGAGGGAGTTTCTCGGCTCGGCAATGAAAGAGCGCGATGCAAAGCTGTTTGCGATGGCGCAGGAGATGTTCGATTTGTTGAAGCGGTTTCGTGATGATGTTGGCGTTGACTACGAGATGGAATGCAGGAACATCATCCAGCATATCGAGCCGATTTTGTCGATTAACAATCAGGAGGGTGAGTTTTAAATTATGGCGGATAAAGATGATACTGAATATGTCCGTGCTGATCTTGTTCAGGAGCAACGGCAAGCCCCTGCGGATAGGGCGGCTTTGGATGCGGTGGCGTGGCTAAACGGCGCTAGCGCGAAGTACGAATACGATAATTTTCTGAAACATCCTGACATATTCAAACACCTCGAAACAATCCGCGCCGCGCTGACAAACTCGGTGCCGGTGGAGGCGTTACAAAAGGCTGTTAATGCGTTGCGGTTTTATTCAGATGAATCAATGTACTGCGGCATTATTAAAGAATTTGACGGCGCTACTGTTTTCGAATGGCCTATGTATCAGGACAATGGAACAACCGCAAAAAAAGCCCTCCGCGAATTGGAGCCGTGGGTTAAGGAGGTGGAGTGATGGCTGATCTAGTCCTGAAACCAGATGGCTGGCCCTTGTTGCTTGAAGATTGTCCGCCCGGATTTTTTGTCTATGAAGGGCAAGTGTGTTTCAAATCAGAATACGGCATGAACGGAATTTATAATTCCGCTGGAGAATACTTCTGCGCGCGCGAGATTAAAGTCCAGCCTGTTGTTTACTCATGGGAGAATGAAGAATGACCAAAGAAACACAGATTTTGCCGTGCCGGTTCACACCGGAAGAGAGCCTGATCCGCCTTGATGACGTTTGTAGTTGTTACAACGGAAAAGAGCAGGACGTTAAAACAATCCGCGCCGCGCTGACAAACTCGGTGATGGGGAAGGTGGTGCTGAAATTGCGCGAAATTCTGCAAACAGCAAAACAAGAATTTGGTGGCGCTGAGCTAGATCTGTCAAACTATGGGCATGGTGATATTTGTGCAATAAACAACTGCTATGATGGATTATTGCAGTTAATAGACGAAGCCCTCCGTGAATTAGCACTAGACGCATGGAACACCCGCACCCCCGCAATCGCGGACGGCGCAGACCCTGATATGCCAGCGGCGCAAATAAGGCTGCATTTTGGTGAGCTAACAAATAATGAGATTCGACTTGTTCGGGCTGCAATACGGTTTGCAAATAGCCAGAGAGCGGACGGCGTGGGGGTGGATACGCTAGCATTGTCTAGATTCTATATTGATATGGAGCCAAAATACACCCCGTGCACACTTGCTTATTTTAAAGTGTGTTTAGCAGAACTGGCGGCGTTCTTTGAGAATAATGGATATGAAATTATCCGCACCCCACCGCAAGCCGCAACGGATGAGGGGTGAGGGATGATTGCTGCACTGTATGTCGAAAAGAACGGATGTTACTACGGTCTGGATGGCGTTGACCCTTGGGACATTGAAAGGGACGCCAGAAATTATGACGGCCCGTATCCTGTTATCGCTCATCCACCGTGCCAGCTTTGGACGCGGTTTGCTCATGTAAACTACGCTCGATGGGGTGGTGAGCATAACCGTCCCGGCAATGACGGCGGGTGCTTTGCCGCCGCGCTGTCTGCTGTTCGTCGGTTTGGGGGCGTTCTTGAACATCCGGCGTTTAGTGACGCATGGAAGGCATTCAAACTCCCGCGCCCGCAAGCGGGTAAATGGATAAAGTGCGGTAATGATTGGGTGTGCGAGGTCTGGCAGTCAGCTTACGGCCATAAGGCGAGAAAAAGAACGTGGTTGCTATACTGTGGTGTAAATACTCCCCCTGAAATGCGCTGGGAACGACCAGAAGGAACGCATCAAATAGGCTTTCATGACCAGCGAGGGAAGGACAGAAACAAACCAACGGTTAGCGGTAAAGCAGCCAGCGCCACACCTTTAGAATTTAGGGACGCACTGATTGCCATGGCACTGACCACCCCCGCCAATAAAACAGAAGGAGAGTGAGATATGGGGATGTTTGATTATATGATCTGTGAATACCCGATTGACGCACCGCCGAATATTCTGGAATGGCAGACAAAGGACTGTCAGGATGCTCCTTATCTGGAAAATTTCAAAATCCAGAATGATGGGACGCTTTGGCACGAATATAAGGAATATGAAACTGTTGAAGATAGTGCGGCCTTTTTTGGCACGTCAATCCGAGTAAAATTTACTGAATGGCGACAAATGAAAGGCTTTCATGGTGAAGTGCGTTTCTATGGCAATGAGTATGAGAACGGACGCGATAACTACAGCAAATGGTGGGAATATTCTGCCTTATTTGAAGACGGCCATATTACATCCATGAAACGCCTTTCACCACAGGAGATTGAAGCATGACCCAACAACCGGAAACCGATTGGCCTGATTGGCTTGCAGCGTTGAAGCGGGAATGTTATCAAGTATCGCAGCACCAGAATTTCAGCGAAACAACTATTGACTGTGTAATAGACCACCTCGCCCGGCGCGGGATGCTGAATTGCGGGTGGCTGCCTATTGAGAGTGTGCCGAGGGATGAATTTATAGATACGTTTGGCTACTTTGTTGAAAAAGGATCAGAGGAAAAATGCCCAATGCGACACGCTGATGATTATATATTTGCAAACAAAGTTTATCCGATAATTACCACGCATTTTGAAAGGGAAGATGGCGCTGTGGGTTCATATTATCGAACCCACTGGATGCCCCTGCCAGCCGCGCCCTTCTCATTGCGGATCGGCTGATGCAGGAGCCGAGCGAAGGGATGATAGGGGCTTAACCGCTTTATATTATGCTATCTATTTTAATAGAGTTGGCGCAGTTAAAGAGCTTTTGAAAAATGGCGCAAATAAACACGGATGTAGAGATAAGAATGGGATGACCCCATTAGACTGGGCAATTTATAATGACTCTAAAGAAATTCTTGAATTATTGGAGCAGACAGAAACTAAGGACAAGTCAAGCTGACTGATCTATGGACGGATTAGGATACGTCAGACTAATCGCCTTTGAATAAATCTGCCCGTCAACCTTATACGACACACAGACATATTCCCAGCGCTCTTTTGCCGCAAGATCAATATGCCCGCGCAGGAGGTCTAATATCGCCTCTGCCGATTTTGGCGCTTTGGCTTTGAGAACGACCAGATGGCTATTTTGATTATCAGAATGCATTTAATGATACCGCTAATGAACCCCATAACAGCGCTCCCGTGATAAATTCGCCCGCCGCCGTGTTTCCCGTTGCCACCATATACGCAGGAGCCTTTAAGGCGCCGCTGATAGCGATGGCAAGCCCAAGGTGAATATTAGTTTGCATCAATGCAATGCCAGCGAGGAGCGTGATATACAGGCCGCTGCCAGCCAATCCTAGCGCGTCATACCAATAGGCGTTAAGGCGCGTTATAAGGGGCTTTATAACCCATTCCATCGTTTCGTCCTTGCGCGGATTATGCCAGCCGCCTAAGTCCATGAATCCGCCATGCCCTGAAAGAACGGCCAGCGTTGTAATGACAAGCACCACGGCAGGAATTGCCCAGCTATTCGTATTTGGTGGGATACAGATCGCAGCATAGGGCAAGGCAAAGGCAATCTGATTGAACGGGCGCGGGAAAAAACGCTTCAATGGATGGCTCATGCCCCTCCAGCGATAGAGACAGCCTCCCGTTATAGCCATTATGATGGTTTCAATCATTCACACACATTTCAAGATAAACCGCATTATTTTGATCAACGGTAAGCTGCTGTGTTTCGCTGCCGCAATAGAGCGTAGGGACGGGGCGATAGACCGCGCAGAACTCAGGGGTTGTCGAAGTAACGCCTGACGCGCAGCCGCTCATCATCATCAATGGCAACGCGATCCTGAATAGTTTTTGCTTCATCATTTTTATCCTTTACCGCTTTAATGGACTTGGCGCGTTCATATGACTTGCCGAAAAAAAAGGCAGTGATATAAGTCACCGCCTTAGTTATAAGCTTTGTCAAAGGGGCGAACAAAGCAAGGAGGAAATCGGTCATTTCGTTCTCTTCGCCACCACAGAGAATTTTTCAATAAACTTGACAATCTTCCCAAGGACTTCATCGTCCTTTGTGGATGGCGTCAAAGCCACAATCATTGATGCAGCCGTTACGACAGCGCCAATAGCCGCCAGAATTTCGTCTAAATGTTGCGCTACAAATTCCACAGGATCACCTCCTTAGTAAGAAGCTGCGGGGAGAGCGTCCAGAAAGGATGAAAACCAAACAACTCAATCCCCGCAGCGTGAGACAACCGCCAGTATCCACACCAGCGTTACAGGTATATGATAGCAGATTGATTTCAGTATGTCCACAGAGCAGGGGAAAACTTTAATAGCTTGTCTGCCATATCAAGATGAATAAAACGGCCTTCCAGCGGCCCCTTTTGATGCAGCCCTATGCGCCTGATACCGTAGCCATAGGCAATGACAATTAAGTCTTGTGCAAGCTGCCCGTAAACCTGTATATCCGCAGCCACGCCATAAGTATGGGCGCCTGGCTTGTCTTTGTTAATCTCTGCCGGATGTGTCCAATGGCGATAGCCTGACGTAATTTCCATCGGCTTGCCGTATGTCGTTCTTATCTGCTGAAGGATGTCGAGAAATTCAGGGCGCATTTTGTTTTCGCCCGTGTGCTTGCAGTCAAACTCGTATTTTTGGAAATTCTTGTATTTACGCCAGTCTATATCACTCATAAATGAATGCCCATTTTTGATAGTATAGCTGAAATGCCCGCCCCCGTTGCTGTTGAAACACCAACACATATCCCGATAAGCTTGTTTTTGGTATTCTTATAATCTGCCACGCCCTCTTTGATTTCCTTAATGTCATCTTTCATACCAGTTTGCTCTGCCTCAATCCGGCCTAATGTCTTGTAAATGTCATTAAGAAGATCGCTCATACCCTACTTTACCAAAACAAAAGGTTAAAATAAACTCTGAGATTTTTTTAAGGTGATAAAACCTGCCAATCCCAATATACGTCATCCTGCCAATGAGCTGCGACAAGGCCATTATCAAATTTATGAGCAAGCACATGTTCACAAAAAACAACGCTTGTTCCTAATGTCGTTTCTCTTTCAAGTGCAATCGCTGATCCACTCCATGAAATCATATTTACGGCGCAATCATTATTAGTATCTTCAAATGCGACCAGATAAAGCCCATTATTCACGCCCGCTGAGTATTGCCTGACCTCCGTTGAATGTCTTGATTTTAAAGCAACAGTCCCATAAGCAGACGTAATATAAAGTTGTGCTGCGCGGCTCATTGTCGTTCCGTCATCGGTAACAACGGAAGCCCGCAGTTTCCCGCTTGCCCCTCCATAAGCTGGCTTATAGGTAATCAGAACAGTATTCGCTGCTATTAATATCCCGCGATATGTCCCTGACCCTGCCCATATAGATGCAAGGGAATCAGGCGCTATTTCAGCACCGTAGCTTATTGTCGTTCCTGAAAGCGTATATCTTGTCGCTGCATTGGCATCAATCATCATGCCGCGGGTGGATGTTACTGCCACAACGGACGGCCCTGATTGTGATACACTCACGAGATCTTTCAGCTCAACAGGAGTCCCAAAAACTATATTATCTCCTGTAATATCAATAGCCACAGCCCCAAGGTCACTATCAGATTGCCTACGGAACCCCACCACAGCAATAGTTGAAGAATGCGAAGCTATTTCAAATCCACTGCCGCCATTTGTTATTTGGTTAGCGAGCGTATCGCTGTCAATCAAAGCCCCTGTATTATCTACAAGGTATGCCTCCAGAGCGTTTGCGCCTGTAACAGAAGCAACAACTAGAAATCGCGTTGCTGACATTTTTGCCATTGATGGAAGGCTTGCCACAGCAGACCATGTTTTTAGTACTGTAGGGGTGCCTCTTGTAAGGGTTTTACAGTTTGCGTCCATTGTTACTATGGCCGTTTCAAGCCTATAATTTGTTCCGCTATCTGTCGTTGTTGTATAAGCGTGCAGGGCAGTATCATCTGTAAGGTTTGCATATGTCCCTGAATTCCATTGCTGCGTGCCAAGGTAATCCTCAACCATAACCCCGTTATTCGTTCCGTCCCATGTACTCCAGTCTGTGCCGTGAGTAGGGCAACCAGCATGAGAAACCGCGCCAATCATGGCAGGAGTTAATGCCCATGCCGATACCGAAACCAGCATGAAGCATAAAAACGCTAATATAACCCTCATTCTATCCCACCTGTGATATAGACCGTGGCGCTGTCATAGAATATCAGGCTGGCCTGATTGTATTGCGTGGTTATGCCTGATACAGCCCCGCCTGACATGCGGACGCTTTCCGTCCCAGCGGATTGAAACACAATAGACCCAGCGCCAGCGTTCACAATCAGCATAGTATCGTGCAGCCCTGCGGTCTGGCTGAAATTGGCGGCGCTTGAAAAGGTAATTGTCGTCGTGGGGCCAAGGTCTGATCCTGTGGAAACATAAATAATAGAGCCTCTATCACCGTATTCCAGAGTGAATGCCGCCGCTGTTTCAAGTCTGCCAGGCAATGGGGCGATAAGTCCGCCAGAGCTTGAAAAATTGGTTATATCGTAGCTGTTGAGGTCTATATTCTGTCCCAGCGCTCCGCCCA
>Ga0208784_1000085_pt1 | contig 41920 bp, 58 predicted proteins | sample DEB19_08_DNA_FD_184531 | JGI IMG/M metagenome (GOLD analysis project Ga0208784, IMG submission 184531) | Aqueous microbial communities from the Delaware River and Bay under freshwater to marine salinity gradient to study organic matter... | ecosystem: Environmental > Aquatic > Marine > Coastal ... | reverse complement strand
AAGTGCCTGCCTTGTCATTTTCTAGCGCCGAGATGATTAGTCTGAATTCTCTTTCATTGAGCATCATTTTGTAGCCTCCTTTAGAAATTATTTTCGTATTGGTCTATCGCCCATTCATAGAGAGCGCCCTCTGTAAGGGTCACTCTTTCGGTGTCGTTGAAATACTCAACACTCACCTCGTTGAGGTCTAAATCCTCCTGTATCTTTACGCCGTCCTCATCGGGAAAGAAAAAGGTCATAATGCGGAAGCGGTTAGGCGCTCCTTCGGCATAGATAAAGGGATTAGCCTCGTTGCCCTCCTCGCGGTCTGCCTCTGTTGTTGCTAGCAATTCTGCCTCTCGTTGCTTTAGGTTCATTTTGTTACTCTCCTTTTCTGTGTCTGTCTAAGTGGCTATCCACGAGGGTCATTTCCCATTCATTTCGGCGGTCTAATTCCAAGCCGCATTTAGGGCAAATCCAATAAATATCACTCATTTCTACTCTCCCTCTCCGTAATACTCAGACCACAAATCGGTATCCCTCACGCCCTCAAAGAGGGAGGAAAGTTCTGAGAGAACATCTCTAGCGCCTTGCTCGTATTGCTCACTCTTTTCCACTTTGAAATCTTTGGCGAGGGTCTCTAATTCACCCACCGCCCACCAGATTTCATCGCTACTTTCTGGCGCTTTCAAGATTTCAATGACTTTCATTAGGCGTTCGTTCGCGTTCATTTCTTATCCTTTCGGGGTTCTAGGGCTAGAACCTCCCCACCGCCCACCCGTGAGGGTGAGCGATAGGCAAGCGCTAGCAACCGCAAGCGGTCAAGAACTTATCGCGGTCAAAATTGGGGTTATCCTTTTCAAGCATATCGGCGAAATCATTGGCGATACTCTCGCGAAAATCTTGGGAAGCCACCCAAGCGGTAGAAATTACTTTCGCTATTTTCACATAGTCTTTGCGTGTCATTATTTCACCTCAACTTTGACGACAGTAGCGCCCCACTTTGGCGCGTTGTTCTTTACTGTTGCGATTTTGTTCTCTGTTGTCGTGAGTTGCCACTCAACACCCTTTTGGCTTCTGAGGGTGATAATTGCCTTTTTCATTGTTGCCCCTTTTCGGTTCGTTCGGCGGTGTTGCCGATAGAGAGAACAATACACGATAGATGAGGTTTCTCTATCCATTTGGCAAAGATTTTTCGGTCATAATCGGTCAGACCTTTTTGCCGTGTCTGTTAGGTAATTAGATAACGAAAGTGTTGTGAAATAGAACAGTTGTTCGGATCTTTAGTAAAGGTTGAGAGTTGAGAATTGTCTGAGAGTTGCGGCGTAATCGGATTAGCAGGGCGGATATTTATTTGTGGCAGGAAAGGAATTATTAGGGGAAGCAGGGCGCGAGAGGTGTGCCGTGTGGGTTATCGCCCCTCCCACTTTCCCCCACTTTCCTCCCTTGCCGATAGGCAGGGAGAAAATGCCAGCGCAACGAATAGGGCTACCCCGTGTTGATAAAATCAGCCACCCACTTGTCTATAGACCCACTCTAAATATCTCCACTAAAGTGAAGCTATTCTCGATCACTGTCCTATATTGTCCGTATTTATGAGTGACGTTAGTCACAAATAAAAGATTTTTGAAAGAAAAGCGGGAAACCGCTTTTTTTTCCTGCCTAATACAGTATAGACAGGTAGACAGGGCGCACGAGTCTACCTGGCTATAGCTTCGCTTACGCTACGCCCGTTAGGGAAGTAGCAGTAAGCGCCCCCAAGGGGCGAAGCGCCGAACGCCTAGTGAGGTGCTAAGCACCTCTTTTAGTTGGGTGTATTCTATCCGTAAACAGGAGATCTAATGGCAGCAAAAAAAGCAAAAGCAACTGGTGCCCCAGTAGCAAAAACAGGTGGACCAGTACCCTCTTACATCAAGGTAAAGGGTGGTAAGTATGAAATCAAAACAACTGCCACTGGAAAAATCAAAGTAACAAATCCAAGTGGTGGAACCATTACTTTCCCAAAGGGAACAAGTATGGGCGCTGTAGCATCACGTCTCCAGTCAGGAGAACGTATGGCAAAAGCAGCAGCTAAAGTTGCACCCAAGGCTAAGGTATCCATCCCTGGTAAAGCAAAATTCACTGTATCTGGTCGTGTTGGTCGTGGCGGAGCAGGCGGAGCCTTTTTAGAAAACCTCAAGTAAGGACACAATGCCAGAAAATACAGCAGAGATAGCCAAGCGAGTTATCCTCTCTGCTATCGCAGAAGGTATGACAGTAGAGCAAGCTGTAGCCTCCGCTGGTAGATCCTACAAGTCCTATGAGTATTACCGCCGTACAGACCCTGCCTGGAAGGACAAGGTAGACAGAACTAGGCTAGGCCTACGCGGTTCCTCCTTCATAGAGCAGACCCTCAATGATATTACCTTTGCAGAGTTTAGAGAACGGTTCCTGAAGTCTAAGACCTTCGGTCATCAGCAGAACCTGATAGATGTTATAGAAGGCAGAGACCCCTCCTGGCTTCATCCGTCGATGAAGTACGAAAAGGGCTTGGCTAATAACCGCATCCTTATCAACATCCCTCCAAACCACGCCAAGTCAATGACAGTCACCGTTGACTACGTAACCTGGAAGATTGTCAATAACCCGAACTTTAGAGTTCTTATAGTTTCCCAAACCCAGCGTCTAGCCGCAGACTTCCTTTATGCTATCAAGCAGCGACTGACGCATCCAATGTACGAAGAACTACAGCAGGCATATGCCGCTGGGGTTGGGTTCAAGTCTAAGACAGCCTCCTGGCAGGCTACCCGCGTTACCTTCGGTGATGAACTCAGAGAGTCATCTGAGAAGGACCCGAACATTGAAGCCGTAGGTATCGGCGGTCAGATTTACGGTAAGCGTGCCGATATGATTCTTATAGATGACGCAGTAACTCTCTCTAACGCAAATGACTTTGAACGACAAATCAAGTGGCTCACCCAAGATGTTCGCTCCCGTCTCAACCCGACAGGTAAGCTCATTGTTATCGGTACCCGCGTATCAGCGGTAGATTTATACAAAGAACTTAGATCACAAGACCGCTACCCTGGCGGCTTAGTTCCGTGGACATACCTAGCAATGCCAGCTTTGCTGGAATCTAATGAGGACCCCGATAAGTGGGTTACCTTGTGGCCTTACTCAGATCAACCCTTTGATGGTCAAGAAGAATCTGAAAAGACAGAAGAAGGGCTATATCCCCGCTGGAATGGACGCAACTTATATAACGAGCGTCAAGCTATGGATGCCTCTACCTGGGCCTTGGTTTATCAACAGCAAGATATATCTGATGATGCAATTTTTGACCCAGTATGTGTGAAAGGCTCCATTGATGGAATGCGAAAAGCAGGTCGTCTGGTGCCTAGCAGTCCAGGTCATCCCAAAGACCTCAACGGTTTCAGTTTTGTTTGTGGACTTGACCCAGCAATGGTCGGAGACACAGCGGCGGTATGTTATGCAGTTGATAGGGTTTCTCATAAGCGCTACATTGTGGACGCTATCAAGATTACGCGTCCTACGCCTGCACAAATCAGACAGCTCATTACCGATTGGACTAACGTATATGCACCATCGGAATGGATCGTGGAGCGTAACGCCTTTCAATCTTTTCTCACGCAAGATGAAGGAATTAGACAGTTTCTTGCATCCAAGGGAGTTGTACTAAGAGAGCACCACACTGGTAATAACAAGTGGGATGCAGGCTTTGGTGTGGCATCTATGTCCACACTCTTTGGTACCAAGCAGCAAGATGGAAAGCATCACAGAGATAATCTGATTCACTTGCCAAGTGACCAAACCGAGAATATCAAGAGCCTTATAGAACAACTTATTACCTGGTCACCTACGACCAAGGGTAAGACCGATATGGTGATGGCTCTGTGGTTCTGTGAGATTAGAGCACGTGAGTGGCTCAACAACGGAATACATACAGCACACCATATGAAGAATCCATTTCTATCACGGCACGAAAGAGGCAAGAGAGTAGTTGTCAACATAGACAACTTACTTGCTGAGCAAGAACGACAGTTCATCTAGGAGATATACGTGTTATCAGTCAAAGAGGTAGTCGCAAAGGTTGCTCGTCTACAGACGAAGTACTCTGCTCGCGACCAGCGTATGCGCGACGTGCTATCAGTACGTCAAGGAGACATCAGCAAGGTTTACCCTGCGATGTTCTCAGAAGATTACCCAAAGCCTCTTGTCGCTAACTTCGTAGATGTAGCCGCCCGTGACCTTGCAGAGGTTATGGCACCACTACCATCATTCAACTGCGCTGCTACCAATATGGTTTCAGACTCAGCACGCAAGGCTGCAGATACTAGAACTCGTATTGCTAACTATTACGTCTCTATGTCTGAGTTGCAGATTCAAATGTATAACGGTGCTGACTGGTTCAACACTTACGGAATGCTTCCAGCAATGGTTGAGATGGATTACGAGACAAACAATCCACGTATCCGTTTGCTCAATCCATTCGGCGTTTATCCTGAGATTGACAGATTTGGTCGTTGCACATCACTTACTCAAACAATTCAAACTGATGCTGAGACTTTATCAGCGCAGTATCCAGAATTTGCTTCCCAAATTATGCCTAAGATGTCATTCACAATGGGTAGCCCATATATCACAATGGTCCGTTACCACGACAAAGACCAAGACTTGGTATTCCTACCAGATCGTAACAACTTAGTTCTATCTAACTTACCTAACCCCACTGGTAAGTGTATGGCTCGCGTTGCTGTTCGCTCATCTTTAGATGGCGAAGCACGTGGTCAATTTGATGATGTTCTAGCGGTACAACTCGCTCGTGCTCGCTTTGCTGTTCTTCAAATTCAAGCAGCAGAAAAGTCTATCCAAGCACCGATTGCTATTCCGCAGGATGTCCAAGAACTCGCACTTGGCCCTGATGCGATTATGCGTTCTGCTAATCCACAGGCAATCCGCCGTGTGCCGCTAGAACTTCCACCTGGAGTCTTTACAGAATCTGGCGTTCTAGAGCGCGAACTACGTCTTGGTTCTCGTTATCCAGAAGTTCGTTCAGGTAACATTGACGCATCTATCATTACAGGTCGCGGAGTTCAAGCGCTACAGGCTGGCTTTGATACACAAGTACGTGCAGCACAAGCACAGTTTGCTCGCCTCTTTACTGAACTTGTATCTCTCTGCTTTGAGACAGATGAGAAAATCTTTGGCAGTATGACCAAAGAAATCAAGGGCGTAGATGACGGTACTCCGTTCAATATGAAGTATGTACCATCTAAAGCCATCGCAGGTGAATACGGTGTAGATGTTCGCTACGGCATTATGTCTGGTATGAATCCAAACAACGCAATTATTGCTTTACTACAGATGCGTTCTGACAAACTTGTTAGCCGCGACTATGTACGCCGTGAAATCCCGATGGAGCTAAATGTTACTCAAGAAGAACAACGTGTTGACATTGAAGAGATGCGCGATTCTCTTCGTGTTGCTGTTGCTCAGTATGCCCAGGCTATTCCAGCGATTGCTGCACAAGGTCAAGATCCTTCTCAGATTGTTGCTCGAATCGCCGAGGTAATCAAGGGTCGTCAAAAAGGTTTACAACTAGAAACTATTGTGGAGAAGGTATTTACACCAGAGCCACAACCTGAAGTCCCAGCAGAAATGATGGGCGGTGAAGTTCCAGCAGCAGGTATGGCCCCCGTTCCTGCCTCGCAGCCAACTCCAGAACAAATGGGTGCGGCCCCTGCTGCTGGCGCTCGTCCAGATATTGCTACGTTACTCGCATCTATTGCAGGGTAGGGAGGTGTAAATATGAAAAAAGGTGGTCGTGCAAAGGCATCAGTTGCAAAGCCAACAGAAGGATCAAAGAAGGCTCCAATGCCAAAAGGTGGAGCAGTCAAGTTTGGTTTTGCTGCAAAGGCTCGCAAGGGCAAGAAGGCTTAGTTTTACTAAGAGAGGATAGGGCGTGGACGAAGATAAAGATTATGTACCTCGCTCTATCACTCTCGCTGATTTCTTAGTAGTTGTATCAGGTTTTGCAGTAAACATAGTTAGAGCATTTGAAATGCTCACTTCAGAATTATTAGATTTAGCAGTGTATAACGCAAATAGAAAAACAAAGGTTTCCAGAGTGTGGGAACAATTTACTTCAGATTTAGAGAAGATGGAGGACAATAATGGCTAGAGGCCCACTAGCAGGACCAGCAGGTCCTGGCAAGTTCTCCAAGAGAACAGATGGAATTAGATTCCAACCAGATACTTACGGTGCAGGTGTAGAGAACGCCGCTAACAAAGCAGGCGCTCCACTTGCAAAAACTCCAGATGTACGTCCTACTTCGTTGTCAGAGCAGGGTATGGCACCAAGCCAAGTTGAAAGAGTAACTCCGTTATTTGCACCAAGCCAACGACCAGATGAACCAATCACTGCAGGTATTGCAATGGGTGCAGGACCTGGACCAGAAGTTATGGGAGCAAATCCAATTCGCATCAAGACTTCAGATACATTAGCCAAACTACTACCTTTTGATGATACTGGCGAAATTGCTATTTTGTATCAAGAGGCTTTAGCACGAGGTAACTAATGTCAGATAGCCTCAAAGCCGCATCAATGGCTGCTGGTCTAACTGAATCTGAGAAGCGAGAAGTCAATGCCCTTATCAAGGCTGTTGCGGTTCATAAGCAACTCAGTAATTTACCAGCAGATGTAGCCAATAAAGTTTACAATTCTAAGCCTGTATCGCAGCAACAATCTCTTGCTGCTACATTTGGCACAGAAGATCCAGTAACCAAACCTGAAAAAGGTTGGCTTGGAACTGCGTGGCATTACACAGGCGGCGCTTTGTGGAATGCTGGAAGCAAGTTGATGAATGGCTTGCAGAATGTTTCTGACTTTTCTACACGTCTATACCGCACTGCTGCTATCAGCACTACACAAGGTATGGGTCTTGCAGATGCTTGGGATGAAGCAAATGACAAGGGTGACAAAGTATTCAACCCTGGTCGCATTGGTGAAGCGCGTGCTAGGTTTGGTAACTCTGCAGTTACTATCGCAATGCGTATTGCATCAGGTGAAGCACCTGAAAAAATTATGGCATCTGCTACTCCAGAAGAAGCCAAGTATGTACAACTTGCATACAAGAAGGCTGGAACTCAAGCAGAGCAAGATTTGTTCCAAGATACTCTTGATGCAGTCAACGCATCTAAGTATTCTCCAGGTCGTCAAGTAGCAAACCTATTACTACCTAGACAAATTGAAGGTTCAGGTCTTGCCTACAGACTTGTCTCTGGTGTTGTTGATGCTGCATATCGAGTTTTTGCAGATCCACTTATTATCGGTGGCAAGGTATCAAACGCCTATAAAGTTTCTAAGTATTCAGTAGATGTACTAGCTGGCAACTTTGCCAAGGGTGGTCAAAAATTACAAGACTACTTTGCATCTGCTAACGGTAAGGCTTTCTGGGATAACTACGGCGCAACCCTAGAGCGTTACACAACTGCTCGTAAAGCAGGCGAAGCTGAAGCAATGCGTCAAGCTAATGCAGAACTATTACGCTTAGCTCCTGAATTTGGTCCTGCTGTTATTGATGATTTCCTCAAGGCAGACCAACCAATTACTAATGCCTTGACTGCACAGGCTTACTTTGAGAATACTGAAAACGCTCTCAAGGTTATCAAAGGCGGTCTTGGACGCAAGCGCGTAGTAATGCCAGTACTTGATGCCAAACGTAAGGCTCGTATTGCTATTGCAACTACCGCTAATAAAGTATTTGATATTGACAAGACGGGTCCTAAGTTTGTTGAGGCTACCTACTTTGGTGATGCAACAACTACTGATGGAATCAAGAACACTATCATCAATGGCAAGAAGACAACAGTTGCTGAAGTAGGCGCAAACGACAATCCTAAAGAAGTTGCTCGTTTCTCTATGGCAATGATTATGAAGCGCATTGATAGAGCAAAGGCTAAGTTTGCTATTGCTCCTTTGTTCCGCGATGACACTATGGATGTAACTTCAGCAGAAGCTCCAGAGCAAATATATCGCCTAGCTCGCCTAGTTATGACCAAGCGCGATTCACAGTTACTACAGCAAACATTCGCATCTATCGATGATGTCGGTGAACGTAAAGAAATGTTTTATGGTTTATGGTCAACCATTGCTGATATTCGTGGTCTCAATACCACAGAGCCAGGACAGTTGATTGTCCGTCGCCTGACTGGTAAAGGCGAGACTAAGTTTCAGGTAGGTCGTTTTGGTGATGAGTTTGAAGATGTCGGAGCACTGCCATCTGACTTCAATAACTTTGTATCTGCACCTAGCCTTGTTGACCTAGATCGTGCAGCAGCACGCAGTACTATTATCCAGAAGATGCTTGGCACAGCCAACAAAGACTGGGTAGATAAGATGACTGGTGCTTGGTCATTCTTGACTCTCGCTGGCCCACGTTACGCTATCCGTAACGCAACAGAAGATTTGATGGTTGCCTTGGCTATTGGTCAAGTAACTCCTTGGGGCTTGGCTAAGTCTCGCTATCTTTCAACACGTGTCAATACCGCTATCGGTTTACGCAAGGGTCTTACCAAGGGTGAGAAGGTAGTAGAGAACCCACTTGGCGCTGTAATGCGTGTTGTCAACAAGAAAGAAGCAGATAAATACGCTGCTGAGATTGCAGGACTTGATGATGCCATCAGAAATGCAAAGGCTGAAATCAAAACTTTACGCGATGAAATAAAGACTTTAGATAAAAATATAGACGGCTCTCGTATCTCAGATATTGAAGAACGTATCAATGTACTTCGTGCAAGCACACAAGGTGGCCTAGTACAGCAGACTAGAAACATTCTAGCTCGTGCTTTAGAAGAAGGTCGGGTAAATAAACTCCGCAGCAAACTAGGCGGCAATGTACTTGACGATGAAGAGTTACAGTTCCTAGCAGAGCAGATTACCTACGGTAATATCGATAATACTCTGTCAACTGTATCTGAAGGCGCATTCAACTTTGTTACTGGCAATGATTATGTTACTCGTTCAGTAAACTTCCAAAAAGCTACAGGTGTTCGCCTATCTGCCTTAGAGCTAAACGTTCCTAGCAATATGTACTCCCGCGCTCGCGGAGAACGTGGCTTCAAAAAGATTGCTTTAGGTCAGCAAGATGAAGCATCAATGATTGCTTGGCTAATGCGTATTTCCTACTATGGAAACGATGAACTAGGGTCTATTGCTCTAGCAAACGCAGATCAAGCCAATGCTGTAGACCTTGTTTATGACTGGATTGTAAAGCACCCAGAGTTTACAAAGAATGCACGTCTTGCAGCGCAGGGCATTGATGAGATGCAGCACGCAAAGATTGTAGTCAATCGCGCAAAAGAGATTATTGCTAAGCGTAAGGCTGACGATGCTGGCAATGCGGTAATCAATTCTGAGTTACTAGACAAGATTCGCGTCTTTGATGACGAGAAGGGCCAGTATGTTATCTCTGGTCGCTTGTCATTAGATGATTTGCCTGACAATTTGGATGATATTCCAGAGTATGTCATTGGACCAACCCTAGTTCCAGTAGCAGATGCTGGTTCCTATACCGCATCTATTATGACAAAGGGCTGGACTTGGCTAGGTTTAGCCAACTCACGTCTATCACGTGAGCCTTTGGTTATCAATGAGATGGTCAAGATTCGTAAACAGATGAAGAAGTCTGGATTCTATGACGCTTACATCGGTTCTTTCCTCAAGAACATTGACCCAACAGATACCAAGAAGGTAGAAGCTGCTACAAATCTTGCTAAGCGCAAGTTAGCAGAGGCAGTTGAAGAGAGAGCAACCTCTCAAATTCTGCAGTATGTGGATAATCCGCTAGTGCGTTCACAGATTGCATTCTCTTCACGTAACTTTGCACGTTTCTATCGTGCAACAGAAGACTTTTATCGCCGTGTTTATAGAGTTGTTCGCTATAACCCTGAAGCAATCGTCAAGGCAGGTCTTACCTATGAAGGTATTACCCACTCTGGATGGATTCAAAAGGACGATCAGGGCGAACCATACTTCGTATATCCAGGTATTGAACCTGTATATCGTGCAGTACAGGGCGCACTACAAGCATTTGGCATAGGAGCAGAGTTCAAGACACCGCTGCCTATACAGTTTGGTGCACAGTTGAAGATGATTACGCCATCTCTCAACCCAGATTCTTTGGCACCTACATTTGCTGGTCCATTATCTGGTGTATCAGTCAAGGTTGTATCAAACCTTGTAGGTATTTTCAACCCAAGTGCTGCAGATACGATTACACAGTTGACACTTGGTAAGTATGCAGTAGATCAACCTATGGTTTCTGCCTTCTTGCCAGCGCATATCAACCGTCTATACAGTGCAATGAACCAAGATGAGCGCGATAGCCAGTATGCCAGCGCTTGGCGTAAGGCTGTTACCTATCTTGAAGCTGGCGGTCACGGTATTCCTAAGCGTTATGATGAAAGCGGAAACCTTATTCCGCCATCAGCGCAAGAACTTGAAGAGTATCGCTTACGCGTCAAGAACACAACGGTTGCAATTCTAGGAACCCGTTTTGTATTTGGTTTCTTTGCACCAGCATCACCACAAGTACAACTCAAGAGTGATATGGCTGAGTGGGTACGTGACAATGGACGTGCTAATTTCAAGCAAGTCTGGAATAAACTGGCAGAGCAATACGCTGGAGACTACGACGCTGCTATGGCTAAGTGGGTTGAACTATACCCAGACCAGATTCCATTCACAGTTCCAGAATCAGAGCGTTCAACTGTTGCATACTTCAAGTATGCTGAAGAATCAGGCGCTTTCGTAGACCAGAATCAGAATCTATTCAAGGCATTCCCACAAGGAGCAGCCTTCTTGATTCCTCACAAGGCTGGATTCTCGTGGGATGCGTACAAGACTATGACTGATATGGGTCTACGTCGCAATAAGCGCGTTTCAGATTATCTACGCGATGTACAAACCGCAGCAGATTTACAGACTTACTACGCTAAGAAGAATGCTTATGAAGAGTCATTGACTCAGGTAGGCACAGACTTTGAGCGTAGCCAACTACGTAAAGAGTTTACCGACTGGAAGACTTTGTTCTTTGCAGGTCGTCCATTGGTTGCAGAAGAGTTATCTCAGGGTAGCCAGAAAGCCATTGAGCGTATCAATGCTATCAATGATTTACGCAATATGTTGCAAGCAAAGCCTAATGTAATGCCTGCTACAGAAAAGGCTTTACGAGAGATGCTTGACCTGTATGACACTTACAAGAATGAACGTAAGTCGCTAGATCTAATCGGTGGTGGCACATTCCTTTCGCAGAACCTCAAGGATGAAACCATTATCAAGATGAGAGAACTATCAGAGTTCAACGAAAACACAAAGAGCGCATACAACGTTTTGTTTGCCTCGCTGTTAGGAGACTAAATTGGCAGAAACAGCAAAGACTGCTGACCAAGCAAGGGCGCAAGCTGCAGCTACCGCTGCTGGAACACAGCAGAATGCAGCAGTTGCTGGCGAAGAAACCTTTACCGCATTTGCTAAAGGCATAAGCCAAGCATCTCCTACCATCCGTGCGAAGATTGCACAACAACTAAAAGATGCTGGTATTTATCGTGGCAAGGTAAGCGGAGAGTTCAATAATAGATTATATGATGCTCTTATCGAGGCTGAGAAGCGTCGCGCACAATTAGCAACAGTAGTAGATGTACCAAACCGTTTTGACTTTATTGCAAGTCTTGCCATTGAAGGCGATGCAGGAGCTGGAGATGGCGGAGATGGTACATATATCTCTGAAAATATCTCTGTACTTACCAAGGATAAAGCCCGTCAACTTATTGATGCTGTTATCCAAGACCAACTAGGTCGTAAGGCAAATGATGCAGAAGTTGCTCGCTATACCAAGTTGGTACGCAAGGCTCAAAAGGCAGCACCTACGGTAACCACAAGCGTACGTTCTGGTAAGAAAACTACAACAACCACCACAGGTGGCTTTGATGCTGGACAGTATTTGATAGATCAGGTTTCAGGAACAGACGAGGCAAAGGCTAACAAAGTGCTTGGTTTTTACGAGACATTTATGAGAGCGTTGGGTGCTGACTAATGAGCGTTCAGACCGATATTGACAGAGCCAAGAATCAAGGCACCCAAGCCGAAACCGCTGCTTCCAACGAAAAGATTCTTGCTGCAATTAGAAAGCGTAACGCTGATTTAGCAGAGCGTCAAAAGCAAGCAAAGAAAGACCTGAAGTCTAAGAAAGAATTCTATGATATTTACATCAGAGAATTGGCAACAGGCAAGGGTATTCTTGGCAACAACAAGGGTAAAAAACTATCTACTGTTGAGTTGCAAAGAATTAGAGAGATTGCAGAAGGTCTCAATCAAGAGATTACTGACCTCAATAAACTTATTGCACAAAAGCCAGAGGTAGTAAAGCTACCTACTGCTCCTAGACCTCAAGATACAAAGACTACTGGCACAGGCCCTACAGGTACTGTTACTTTACAGGCTACACAAACTGCAAAAGATACCGAAGTAAAAGAAGGTAAAGTCACAAGTGGGTCTAAGAATCCACCAAAAGTTACCAATAAACCAGGTGCTGCTGTTGATGAAGTTGATGCTCAGGGTACAGTCAATACCAATACTTTGGAAGGTATTGCTGCTGCTAGTGCTGCCAAGCCTATAGGTCAAAAGAACGATCTAAATACTCTTCTTGCTAAGACAGAGTTCTGGTTTGACCTACCAGACTACATATTCAAGACTGTACCTAAACTCGGTGAGCTACTTGTCAAGGCTGTAGATGAGGGTTGGGATGAAGAGAAGTTCCTATCACAAGCCAAACTAACTACGTGGTGGCAGCAGAACTCAGCACCTATCCGTACGCGTATCATTGCTCGCGCTAAGTTCAATGAACTTCAATCTGGTGGTCAAGATACTTCTAAGACTGAATACGCTATGGATACTGCAACCATCAAGCGTCAAGTCCAGTCACGTGCTAGAGCAATGGGTGCAAATCTTGATGAGAATGCTATCAATCAAGTTGTTGCCCGTATCTATGATGGTTTCTTAGAGAACGATACTGTAGCAATAGATTCATTCATTGCTCCATATATTGGCAAGGTATCTAGCATTGTAGGCAATGGAATGGGTATCCAACCAAGCGGTTATACAGGTCAAGCGCTACAGAATTATCAAGCGCTGCAGGCTGTGGCTAAAGCAAATGGTTTATCTATCAAGGATATTCTGCCTAAGTTATCAGTATTGCCAGGACAGAATCTTGACGATGTTGTACTACAGAAACTTGCTACTGGGGAACTAGATATCAACCGTCTTGCTCAAGATGCTCGTATGATTGCAGCACAAGGAACGCCTGATTATGTCAAGGGACTTTTGCAGCAAGGCTATGACCTAGAGCAAATCTATGCTCCGTACAAGAATGTTATGTCTCAAATACTAGAACTCAATCCAGATGAGATTGAACTAAATGACGCAACCTTACGTGCTGCCATTGGTCAAGATAGAGAAATGAATATCTTTGATTTCAAGAAAGCGCTACGCAAGGATAGTCGTTGGCAGTATACAGAAGGTGCTCGTGAAGAAGTTGCCAATTCAGTTCTTGGCGTACTTCGTGACTTTGGATTCCAGGGGTAACAATGGCTAGATTAGCAGATGATTTTGGTGGCACATCGAAAAGTAAGCCATATGTAATTGATCCAGACCTAATAAAGAATTCAACTCTCGGCAAGAGTGCTGCTCAGTTAGAGGCAGCATTCCTACAACAACAAGCAGCAGATGCTGTTACTGCAGCAAAGGCAAGTGCTGTTCAAATTGCAAAAGAAATCGGCGCAAAGATTGACCCGAAGACTGGCAAGATTGATGTAAATACAATTCCAAAAGTAAATACTGGAAAGACTGTTGTTTCAGTTACCTATGAAGGAACTGGTAAGAACAGAATAAAGATAACTAAGTATTCTGATGGTACTGAAACTAGAGAGGCTGCCCCTGACGAAGCGGGTGGTCAGAAGACAATAGTCTCTACTTATACAGATCCAACAACTGGCGATGTTATTGCTGTTTACTCTGATGGAAGCACAGGAGTTCTATCTAAGGGAACAAAAATTGCTGATGCTGCTAAAGCAAAGGCAGATGCAGACGCTTTAGCAAAGGCTGGTCGTCAATCTGCATACGATTTGCTATTCCAGCAATTTGATGCTTATGGACTTGGTGCGTTAGTAACGCCACTGAGAGGTCTAATTGAGTCTGGTGTCAACCCTTCAGAGTTTACTCTCAAACTACGTGAGACAGATGCCTATAAGAAGCGCTTTGCTGCTAATGCTCAACGTATCAATAAGGGACTTCGTGCTTTGTCTGAGGCAGAATACATTGGCCTTGAAGACCAGTACCAAGATGTAATGCGTCGTTATGGATTACCTGATACCTATTACACACGTGGTGAGATGGGTCGTCAAGAAGGATTTGAGAAATTTATTGGTGGAGATGTATCGCCAGTAGAACTAGAAGATCGTATTCAGACTGCACAACGTCGCGTTCTCAACGCTGCTCCACAAATCAAGGATGCCTTGACTCAGTACTACGGCAATGAAATCTCTAATGGAGATATCTTGGCTTATGTACTTGACCCAGAAAAGGCTATTGAAAATATCAAGCGTAAGGTAACTGCCGCTGAAATTGGTGGCGCTGCATCTATCGCAGGCCTTAGTGCTTCACGTGCAAGAGCAGAAGAACTCGGAGCATTCGGAGTTACTGGCGAACGAGCACGTCAAGGATATACAGCAATATCTGAATTTTTACCACAAGCAAGAGTTCTTGGAGAACGTTACGCTAGAGAAGGTCTTGGTACCTATGACCAAGCAACCGCCGAAGCAGAAGTATTCTCCACTGCAGGTTCTGCTGAAGCAGGACGTAAACGCCGCAAACTTGCTGAACTAGAGACTGCACAGTTCTCTGGACAGACAGGACTTACGCAAGGCGCACTGAGCCGCGAACGAGCTGGCCAATTCTAAGCCTGCTAACGGGACGACTGGTCCGTTAGAGAGATATCAAAACCAGCAGTAGAAGCCATACAGAAAGTCCCCGAATCTGTATGAGGTCTACGAAACCAACTAACAAAGGGAGAAGGACCTATGTCCAACTACGACTACGAAGATGATGACTTTGACACCAACGATGGTGGAGATCTCGTCAAGCAGTTGCGTAAAGCAACAAAAGCAAAAGACAAAGAACTGGCTGAATTGAAAGCACAGTATGAGTCACTTGCAAAAGCAAATAGAGAACGAGCAATCAAAGATGCCCTCGCTAGTCGCGGGGTAAATAGCAAAATTGCTTCATTTATCCCACAGGATATAGACCCAACTGAAGAGTCTGTATCTAAATGGCTGGAAGATTATGCCGATGTATTCGGTGTAGATACCCAGTCAAGCCAGGCAACACCTAATGTAGACCCAAAGCAAGCGGCTGCATATCAACGGATGACCAATGCTGTAGAACAAGGAGTTACTCCTGAGTTCCAAGCAGACATTCATCGTAAGTTGATGAATGCAAATAGCCGTGAAGAGTTGGATGAAATCATTAGACAGTCTGGACTCTAATTTCCGAACCTAACCCGAAAGGCAAGTAAATGGCAATTCCTACAGGTACGCTTACTTCGTCTTCGACAATCAGCAATCTAGTCCAAACAGCATACGATCAGTATGTACGTATGGCACTTCGCTCCATCCCAGTGATGCGTGCGTTGGCTGATGTCAAGCCAGTACAGCAAGCTATGCCAGGTTCGTCAGTTGTATTCTCCATCTACTCAGATCTCGCAACAGCGACTGGTACTTTGACAGAAACTTCTGATGTTTCCTCAATCGCTCTTGGTAACCCATCACAGGTTACTGTAACCCTCAATGAATACGGCTCAGCCGTAACAACCACCAAGAAGTTGAACCTCACTTCTTTCAACGACGTTGATTCAGCACTTGCTGACATCATTGCTTACAACGCTGCCGATTCAATCGACACAGTTGTATCGTCTGTTCTTACTGGTGGATCAAACGCCCTCTACGGCGGAACTGCAACAGGTACAGCATCTGTTACAGCATCTGGAACAATGACAACTGCTCTTATCCGTAAGGCTGTTGTTCAGCTCCGCACCAACAAAGCAGTACCTCGCATTGGCGAACTCTATGCTGCTTACCTCCACCCACGTCAGTCTGCGGATCTCCGCGCTGAAGCGGGAACTGGTGGATTCCAGGAACTCACCAAGTACGTCGAGCGCACACCGTTCGTCGCTGGTGCAGTCGGAGCACTCGAAGGTGCTTACATCGTTGAGACACCACGTGTCCCATCTGAAACCAACGCTTCTTCTGTCGTTGTTTACAAGGCAGTTGTCGCTGGTCGTGAAGCACTTGCTGAAGCTCTTGCACAAGATACTTCAGTCGTCATCGGTCCAGAAATCGACGCTCTACGTCGTTTCCGTACCATCGGCTGGTACCTCTTCGGTGGCTGGAACCGTCTCCGTGAAGCGGCTCTATACCGCATCGAGACTGCAACAACTATCAACTAGTTGATTGTCTATCAAGCAGGGGCAACCCTGCTTGGTGGTGAATCAATTATGAAAGGAAGTTATGCCTTACACATTGACAACACCTTGGCGTTGGGAAACTTGGGGTGCGACATTTGATGTCCACGATAAGTACTCTCGTCTTGCTGGTAAACCAATTACTGGTGGTTCAATTACAGGTACAACTAATCCATTTCTGACAGATATCCCACGTGGTTATACATTCATTGTCAATGGAACTACTGTGACGGTAGAACAGACTCCAAGTCAAGACACTCTGGCTGCTGCTGATTCATATTATCTCGGTGGTACCACAAGTACCATTAGCGATTCACAAGCACAGATATTCATTGATGCAGGATACGGAGATTACGTAACTCAAATATGACAAATCCAAACTGCCGTTCAGGTTGCAAGACACAAGATCACGATTCATATTCTGACTGCCTACAGTCAGCCAATTTCGGGTTTGCAGGGTGCTTCCCTACCAGGCAACACTGGGATAAAGACAAAGAAAAGAAGTGGGATAAAGAAGTCAATTCCTACTATGACGCAACACGTCAAGGAATTGAACCACGCAGTACAAAGCAAAAAGATATAGACGCAGCAGTAAAACTTTCCAACGAGGCTGGCAAAGCCTTTGATGGAACCAAACTTACCTTCAAGGAGTAACAATGCCAGCCAACGATCCAGCACAATACGAGATGGAAGAAGACTTCCTACCTTGGCCTTCCGATACAAACGATAAGCCTTTTATGACCTATGACAAGTTGATGTCAGGCGCAATGGGCAAACCAGCACCAAAGCAGGGTAACTAATATGGCGATGTCAAAGAAGCCAGCAATGAAGAAGCCTGCTACAAAGTCAAGCATCAAGCCTGCCAAGATGCCTACCAGAAAATTGAATCCTCTTGATGCCGCTATTATGAGAGGCAAGCCATTGAAGTCCAAGAACAAGAATCCAGGACGGTACTTAGACAAATGAAAAAGTCTAAAGGCGCTAAGAAGGTTGCCAAAGTGATGCGTGAGTTCAAGGGTGGGACCCTTCACTCAGGCAAGAAGGGACCAGTAGTAAAGTCCCGTAAGCAAGCCGTTGCTATCGCATTGAGCGAAGCAGGAATGGCAAAGAAGAAAAAGAAAAAGTAATGTCATCTGGTAAGTACAAGATGCACAGAGGCTTCAACTCAGTCCAAATCAAAAATGGTTTGATAGTTAGACTCAATAAGAACGGCACCGTCCGAGCCGTCCTCGGAAAGTACGGAGAATATGGCAAAGAAAAAAAGTGATCCGCGTCTTGCAAGAGCTGGCGTTGCGGGCTTCAACAAACCCAAGCGTACGCCTTCTCACCCAACTAAGAGTCACGTCGTTGTCGCCAAAGTCGGAGAACAAGTCAAGACAATCCGATTCGGACAACAAGGCGTAACTGGCGATAGACAACCTACCGCTAGACAAAAGTCATTCAAAGCCCGTCATCGAGCCAATATAGCAAAAGGCAAGATGTCTGCAGCATATTGGGCAGATAAGGTGAAGTGGTGAAGAAGAAAGCATTCTGGGATACAAAGAACCCAAAGAAGACATCTAAGAAACTAACACCTGCACAGAAAACAGCCGCTAAGAAGCGAGCCAAGGCAGCAGGTCGTCCCTATCCTAATTTGGTGGATTCGGCTTGGGCATCAAAAAAGAAGAAGTAAGGAGTAGATAGTGGCACTAGGAGTTTACGGTACAACGCTCAATGCTGAACTCAATCGTTTAGCAAATGGTGGAACCTATCGCAGTATGGCGAATATGGTTGATATGGCTTTGGCTGCCCGTCAATGGGCTGCTGCTCGTACTGTCACTATTACTACTACAGATACGGTAGGAGTGTTGAATCAAATTGCTGGCAATACTGATAAAAGTAAGTGGTTGGATTTTACTGGCGTATGTAACCAGCTCGCTACTACTTCTGGACTGGCTGCAGCGCAGGCTCTCAGAGGAATCTCTTCCTGATGAGTGCGAAATATAATCTGGTCTGCGACCAAGCAACCACATTCAACTTCCAGTTCCAAGTGCAGAACAACATTGCAGGAACTGCAACTCCTTGGAACCTGACAGGATATACAGGGACAATGACAGTACGCCCTTTTGTTGGCGCATCTACAACTACTGTCGTTGCATCTACTGCTAATGGTCGTATGGTATTTGACGCTCTCAATGGTCGCGTTACCGTCACCATTGATGCAACAACTACAGGTGATATTGCGGCAAGTCGTTATGCCTACGATTTAGTTTTAGACTCTGGCGCAGAGATAACAAGAATTTTAGAAGGTAAGTTTATCGTGACGGGAGCCGTGACTACGTGAGCACTATTATCGTAATTGAGTCAATCACTCCACAAGTTGCGGTAGAGTTTTCAGCGGATCAAGGACCACAAGGTGGTCAAGGACCAACAGGTCCTACTGGTCCCACAGGACCAATCGGTAACACTGGTGCAACTGGAGCAACAGGGGCAACTGGTGCCACTGGTTCTACAGGAGCAACAGGAGTTACAGGTGCTACAGGAAGTACTGGCCCTACTGGGTCTACAGGCCCGACGGGAGATACAGGTCCCACAGGACCCACAGGTGCTACAGGCCCAACGGGTTCTACGGGAGCAACAGGTCCAACAGGACCTCAAGGTGTTACAGGAGACACGGGAGCGACTGGACCAACTGGTCCCGTAGGCGCTACTGGAACTACAGGCGCTACTGGTCCTACTGGACCTATCGGCGCAACAGGCCCTGTAGGGGCTACAGGCCCCGTAGGAGCCACTGGACCGCAAGGAGTGACTGGAGATGTCGGACCAACAGGTCCTGCTGGCGCTACGGGCGCTACAGGGGCTACAGGCCCACAAGGTATTGAAGGTGCTACAGGACCTACGGGTCCTGCAGGAGCAACAGGACCAGTCGGAGCGACAGGTCCACAAGGACCACAAGGAGTAACAGGTGATATTGGACCTACTGGACCGATTGGTGCGACTGGACCAGTTGGCGCAACTGGACCTACAGGACCCGAAGGACCTACAGGACCAACTGGAGCCACAGGACCAGTAGGTGCTACTGGACCGACAGGTGCAACAGGACCGACAGGTCCTAGCGGATCTAATGCAACGGCGTTGCCAGACATACTAATGCTAGGCGGTATGTGATAATCTCTCTATGAGATTCCACGTAGTTTCCTTACCGCATACACAGACAACTAAAGATTTTGCAGGCTGTGCGTACACCGAAAAGGTACGTAGGTTCTGCAATATGATGAAGGGCTTAGGCCATACAGTCTATCTCTACGCAGGCGAAGAGAATGAAGCCGAGGTAGATGAACTTATTCCTTGTATTACTGAAACACAACGACGAATCGTTGTAGGTAATAGACCGTATGTAGAAGCTCCGTTCAACTACAGACTGCCTCACTGGGAAAAGTTCAACAAGAACGCTATCAAGGAAATACGCAAGCGAGCAGAACAGAAAGACTTTATCTGCGTCATTGCTGGTGGAAGCCATCAACCAATCGCACTGGCATTTCCGAATATGATGACAGTTGAGTTTGGTGTTGGATACTCTGGAGTATTTTCTAACTACAAAGTATTTGAGTCCTACGCTTGGATGCACTCAGTCTACGCTCAACATAAAGATGCAGCGACAGTAGATGGTTCATTCTTCGATGCGGTGATTCCTGGTTACTTAGACCCAGATATGTTCCCGCTAGGTAAGGGCGATGGAGATTACTACCTGTATGTGGGCAGAATGATTGCTCGCAAGGGTGTAGATATTGCAGCGCATATCTGTAAGACAATCGGAGCTAGATTGATTCTTGCAGGACCAGGTGATCATATCCCAAGTTATGGTGAATATATCGGACCAGTGGGACCTGAGAAACGCGCTGAACTTATGGGTGGAGCGATAGCAACATTTGTTCCAACTCTATACCTAGAACCATTTGGCAATGTGAACATTGAGTCACAGGCTTGTGGAACTCCAGTAATCACAACAGACTGGGGTGCATTTACAGAAACTGTTGTTGAAGGTGTGACAGGTTTTAGATGTCGCAATGTTGAAGAGTTTATCTTGGCTACACAGAATGTCAAGAATCTAGACCGCAATGCAATACGGCAGCGAGCAATATCGCTTTACTCCGTAGATGTCATTGCAAAGAAATATGAGTACTACTTCCGCAGACTAGAGACGCTGTGGGGGGATGGCTGGTATACGGAAGGAAACAATGCCAACACTGTCGGAGATGATAGACGAGGTGAGAACTAACCTACAGGGTTATTCTCTTCGTCAAGATCGCATCACTTATGTAAATAACTCGGCTGGTCTGACGACTTCTAGTTTGTCGATTCAGGTTGGTTCGGGCGATAACCTTGCCAAAGGTTTGATTGAAATTGATGATGAGTTGATTTGGATTGATTCCTTCAACAAGACAAACAACACTCTCAACGTTATGGGTGCTCCGACTAACCCGATTGGTCGTGGGTTCCAAGGAACCACAGCAGCACCACACGCACAGTATGCTCAAGTAACACTAGCTCCGACCTTTCCACGTATCAGTATCAAGAAGGCTATCAACGATACTATCAACAGTTACTATCCTAAGTTATGGTCAGTAGCCTCAACTACATTTACATTCAATGCAGCGCAGACAACGTATGCTCTGCCAGATGACCTAGAGAACATTCTGTATGTATCGTGGCAGACCACAGGTTCATCTGAGGAATGGCTACCAGTCAATCGCTGGAGAGCAGACCCGATGGCTAACGCTGCTACATTCAATACAACTAACACCATCAATATCTATGAGAATATCCAGCCAGGACGTACTGTTCAGGTCTATTACACAACTACACCTAACACTCTAGATAGCAGCACAGATGACTATGAAGATGTTACAGGCTTGCCTGCAAGCACAGTTGATGTAACTATCCTAGGTGCCTGCTACAAACTTCTATCTTTTGTTGACACTGGTCGTATCAATCTCACCAGTGCTGAGGCTGACCTCAATGACACCAAGAATCCATACAACTCTGGTGCTTCTGCTTCTCGTTATGTCTTTGCTCTGTATCAACAACGACTCCAGGAGGAAGCGTTGAAGCTCGCAGACAAGTATCCAATTCGTATCCACTACACCAAGTAAGGAAGGCTAATGACCAGACAATACTCGTCGATTAGCGTTGAGACGACACTAGCCTCAACAATATCGTCTAGCGCCACAACAATGACAGTGGCTTCAGGAACTGGCTCTGCCCTGCTTGGTGGAGTCACACTCGCTGCAGGTAACGTTGACCAGTTCACTGTTGCTATTGACCCAGATACAACCAATGAAGAAATTGTATTTATCACAGCAGCATCTACCGATACTTTTACAATCGTCAGAGCACGTGCTGGAACATCTGGAGTGCAACACTCAGCAGGTGCAACAGTCAAGCACGTACTAACCTCAGATGATCTCAATGCTTTCAAGGCTGCAATATCGCCTGTAGCAAGCTTAGGCTTTGCTGGTTCTACCTCTGGTAGCACCACAGTACAGGCAACAGCGGTAGCAGGAACAACTACGCTAACACTACCTGCGGCTACAGATACACTCGTTGGTAGAGCAACAACAGATACGCTCACTAACAAGACTTTGACCAGTCCTACGATTACAGATGCTAAACAGAATGTAACTCTGAATGCACAGACTGGAACTACATACACCTTCGTTCTTGCCGATAATGGCAAGTTGGTTACTTTGAGCAATGCTTCAGCCATAACAGCAACTGTGCCTACCAATGCCTCTGTTGCATACGCAACGGGAGCAATCATCAACATTCAACAGATTGGCGCAGGACAGGTAACGATAGTCGGAGATACTGGTGTGACTATCACATCAACGGGAGCAACTGCTACAACTCCTAAGACTAGAGCGCAATACTCTGCAGCGAGCATTATCAAGACTGGTACAGATTCCTGGACTGTGATTGGAGATATTGCCTAATGCCTACATATAAAGTCTTAGCACAATCAGCACCAACTGCTGCTACAGCAACAACGCTGTACACAGCAAGCAATGCTGTGATTGTCTCTACCTTACAGGTAGCCAATACTGGTGGAGCTGCCGATACAATCCGTATTGCAGTGCGTCCAGCAGGAGCAACCTTGGCTAATCAGCACTACATCGCATATGGCGTACAGGTCCCAAGCGGTTCATTCTTATCGCTACAAGGTGGACTAACCCTTGCCAACACAGATGTTATTACAGTCTATTCAACAACTGGCACATCATCGTTCAGTGCATTTGGAAGCGAGGCAAACTAATGAGCGTAGCCCTCATCGGTGGAACCACATCAGCGAGCGCAGCATTAGCGTTCAATGCTCAGACTGGTACCACATATACATTCGTCCTAGCAGATGCTGACAACAAGCTGGTTACAGCAAGCAATGCTTCTGCTCAGACCTACACAATTCCGTTGAACTCAACAACAGCATTTCCAACTGGAACTCAACTCAACCTTATCCAAATCGGAGCAGGGCAGGTCACTGTTCAAGGAGCATCGGGTGTAACAGTAGTTTCTACTGGCGCTACCGCTGCTACTCCTAAATGCCGAGCACAGTATTCTGCTTTGACCCTTATCAAGCGCGATACCGATTCTTGGTATGCAGTAGGAGATATCGCCTAATGTCACCGATCCTTGGTATCTGGGCCTCATCTAAGGCAGTAGCAGCCGCCGACACTGGCGCAATGTTCCCATTGCAGGTTATCACCGTTGGTGCCGCTGGTGCTTCTACGGTGTCATTTACAAACATTCCTAGCACTTATAGTCATTTACAAGTTAGGGTTTTTGCACAAAGTGCTAGAGCAAATACTATAGATTATTTCAATATGCGTATAAATTCAGATACAGGTAGCAATTATTATGCCCATTTACTTTATGGAAATGGAAGTAGTGCCAGCGCTTACGCAACTGGAACTGATAGTAAATTAGATTTCTCTCAATGGGTAGCATCTAGTTCTACTTCGATTTTTGGGTCAGCCGTAATTGACGTTTTGGATTATGCCAATACAAATAAATATAAAACTGTCAGATGCCTAAATGGTTACGATGCTAACGGAAGTGGTATAACTCAATTAGCAAGTGGTTTATGGATGAATACGAATGCCATAACTGGCATAAGTTTTTATTTTAGTAATGCTAACGTAGCACAGTACAGCCAATTCGCATTATACGGGGTGAAATCAGCGTGAGTACATACACACCAATAGCAAGCGTTACTCTTTCTAGTGCACAATCCTCTGTCACCTTCAGTGGCATTCCACAGACCTATACTGATTTGAGATTAGTTATTTCGGGCAGTCAACAAAACTTAGAAGATGTTGGATTGCAGTTCAATGGAGATACTGCAAGCAATTATTCAATAACTGGTATGTATGGTAATGGAACAACTGCAACTAGTACAAGAGAATCTAGCCAAACTAGAGCAAGAGTTGGCGCATTAGGAACTGACATAGGGAATTCAATCTTTGATGTGATGAATTATGCCAACAGTACAACAAATAAAACTGTTCTAAATCGTTCTAATTCTGCTGGCTGGGTTGCCTATGCAAAAGTTGGGTTATGGAGAAGTACATCTGCAATAACTAGCATTGTTGTATTGTCTGGCAATAACTTCAATTCAGGTACAACCTTCAACCTCTACGGCGTAGCCAATGCTTCTATTACCAATACTGCTAAGGCTACTGGTGGAGATACAATCACTACCGATGGTACACATTGGTACCACACATTCTATTCTTCAGGCACATTCACTCCGACCCAAGCCCTTACTGCTGATTACTTAGTAGTTGCTGGTGGCGGTGGAGCTAATGGTGCAGTCAACGACTGGGTATCAACTGGTGGTGGTGGTGCAGGTGGTTTTCGTTGCACAGTTACAGCAACAGGCGGTGGCGGATCACTTGAATCTGCGTTATCTCTAACAGCACAAGCATATACAGTAACTGTAGGTGCAGGTGGAACTGGTGCATCAGGAACAGCCGCTGGAACCAATGGTTCTAATTCTGTATTTTCAACTATCACTGCTACTGGTGGAGGAAAGGGAGGTAACTTCTTTTCTGCTCCAAACTCAGGTGGCTCAGGCGGTGGCGGTGGAACACCTAGTGGTGCCAATGGTGCTGCTGGTACAACTAATCAAGGTTATGCAGGTGGCAATCCTGCAGGTTCTACTAGCTCTAACGGCGGTGGTGGAGGCGGTGGAGCAGGAGCAGTTGGTTCCAATGCAAACGGTTCTGGTGCTGGCGGCGCTGGCGGTGCTGGTGTAGCCACAGCAATTTCTGGAACTTCTACAACCTACGCAGGCGGTGGCGGTGGTGGTGGACAAAGTTCAGGTGGCGCAGGTGGTTCTGGAGGTGGCGGTTCAGGAGTTGCCTCAAACAATAATGGAAACAATGGTACTGCTAACACAGGTGGCGGTGGTGGCGGAGCATCCCGCAATAACAGTGCTGGTTCACAAACATCTGGCAACGGCGGCTCAGGCATTGTCATAGTGAGATATAGCGTTTGAAACGGGAGATGATCTAAATGCCAACTAATCCAAATATGGTAGCAATCCAAACCGTCACTGTCGGCAGCGGCGGTGCGGCAAGCATTGAATTTACCTCTATTCCGCAGACTTATACTGATTTAGTAATCAAGGTGTCTGCAAGAAGTGACAGAGCTGGTCTAACCAACGATGGTGTTCTTATTCAATTCAATGGAACAGGTAATACAAATCAATCATCGCGTTATTTACAAGGAGATGGAGCATCTGCTACAAGCAGTACTTTTACAAATAACCACATTGGTTTGATTCCTGGTGCTTCAGCAACCAGTTCAACATTTGGTAACCTAGAAACAGTAATACCAAATTATACTAGCGCAAGCAATAAATCAACTTCAACTGATTCTGTAACAGAAAATAATGCTACAACTGCTTATGCTTGGCTTGCGGCTGGATTATGGTCAAACACTGCTGCGATAACAAGTATCAAACTAATAAGTTCAACAGGAAATAATTTCGTCCAATACTCCACAGCCACCTTGTATGGCGTTACCTCTGCTGCCTATGGCGCAAAGGCTACTGGTGGAATCATCACCTCTGATGCTAACTACTACTACCACACCTTCCTTGCTTCAGGAACATTTACGCCGACACAAAATCTAACTGCTGACTATCTTGTAGTCGCAGGTGGTGGTGGAGGCGGGTTCTTTGTAGGTGGCGGTGGAGGAGCAGGTGGACTTCGTTGTACTGTAACTGCTACAGGTGGAGGCGGAAGCCTTGAATCAGCGTTATCTTTGACAGCATCAACTGCTTACACGGTTACTGTTGGAGCTGGCGGTGCTGGTGCAACTACAGCAGGCAATGGAACTAGTGGCTCTAACTCAGTATTTTCAACAATCACTTCCACAGGCGGTGGAGGTGGAGGTGGTGCTTCATCTGGTGCTGCTGCTGGTAGTAATGGTGGTTCAGGTGGTGGTGCTGGTGGTTCTGGAACTGCATCAGGAGGAACGGGTACTGCTAATCAAGGTTACGCTGGAGCAGCAATTACTACCACACAATCAGGTGGTGGCGGTGGTGCTGGACAAGCAGGCGGTACAGGCGGTGTTGGTAACGGCGGTAACGGTGTTACTACTTCCATTTCTGGCACATCAGTAACTTATGCTGGTGGTGGTGCTGGTAGATATAGTAGCGGAACTGCAGGAACTGGTGGTGGTGGTTCAGCGTCTGCTAAAGATGGTACTACTAATACTGGCGGTGGCGGTGCTGGAGATGGTGGCGGTCAAAACGGCGGCGCAGGTGGTTCTGGAATCGTAATAGTCAGATATAGTAAATAAAGGACAGGTGAGTCAAATAGCACACTTCGCACAAATAGATGACAATGGAATTGTCACACAGGTCTTGGTAGTACCAGACCAGCAAGAACACAGAGGCGAGGAATACCTCGCTGTTGACCTTGGATTGGGTGGAACTTGGCGGCAAACCAGTTACAACCACCGCATCCGCAAGCAATATGCTGGCGTTGGCTTCAAGTATGACGCTGCTGCCGATGTCTTTATTGCACCACAACCCTTCCCATCGTGGAGCCTAGATGCTAACCACGACTGGCAAGCACCAACACCTAAGCCTGAAGATGGCTTGGTGTATTTCTGGAATGAAGAGAAACTAGATTGGGAGGCGTTCGTAAATGACGCAGTATAAACTCGTAGTTGATTGCACCACAGGCAAGCAAGAATACATTGCCCTTACCCCTGCTGAGATTGCAGAACGCGATCAGCAAGCAGCCGCTGCTGCCGAAGAGCAAGCAAAGCGCGATGCAGATAAGGCAGCACTAGAGGCTGCTAGAGAAAGCGGGAAACTCAAACTATCATCAATCGGTTTGACTGAAGAAGAAATCAAAGCATTCGGATTCTAAGTAAGGAGTAAGTCTTGGCACCATATGGTGACGACATTACCGAGGGCATTCCGTATGTCCTATCCAATCCCGCTGGCTCGACTAACTATCAAGCCACAGGAGTTGCCTACGATATAGCCATCAACGGGCTGCCATTCTTTTTGGCTGCCAGTGATGATTCACCCTATCGCCGTGTCACGGCGCAGTATCGTAAGCAACAGTATGACCAGACCAGAGAAGCTGGCGAGCAATCGCTCACTGGCTGGTGGTTTAGATCTCAGTCGTCCTTCCATCTAGGTCAAGGAATCAAATACTTTGAGCCTGCTCAAGATGAGTCACTGCGATTCCAATACACAGAATCCAAAGGTTTAGATGTCTGGACCAAGGGTCAGGTATCACTCATTCTTGATGTTGACGCTACTCATCAGACTACTGGAACTCTCAATGCAAACCTTAGACCACAACAGCACTTGCGCTCTATTGAATGGAAGCAGTTGACTAATACTGGTTCATCTACCTATAACGAGTTCCTTGGTTGTCTAATGCTTGATGGGTATGACATTGACAAGATATATCCAACCATTACTGCAACTGTCACAAACAAGGCTCTGACCTCTAATGTGGCTACCCTGACAACTAGTTCTGCTCACGGCTTAGCCGTAGGTATGGAGATAGTTGTTGCTGGAGTAGATGCTACCTTCAATGGTACTTACACCATTGCAACTGTACCTACTACAACTACTTTGACATATGCCAAGACTGCATCAAATGTAACTTCAACCCCATCTACGGGAACTATCACTAGCGTAGTCCAACACTTTGTTGACTATAACTCTGGTACCGATGACAAGGTATATGCAATGTGTGACGATGGAGTTTACTGCTACTGGGTTACTAACGTAACCGCTGGTGGTGTCACCAAGTTGACTATGTATAAGAAACCATTGACTGGCTACTCAACTGACTCACCTACAAGTACTGTCAAGATGTTTGATACTACTGGTCTTACTGTTACCAACGCAGTAATGGAGTTCACCAAAGAGCGTATCGTAGCTTGTATCAATAACAAGGTCTATGAGATTTCAACTACTGCAACATCTCTACCTACTGCTGTTTATACCCATCCAGTAGATGACTTTGTATACACCAGCATTACTTCATCTGGTGCTGCTATCTATGTAACAGGATTCTCAGGCACACAGTCCAATATCCAGAAGTTTACTCTGGCATCTAACGGAACTATGCCTACCCTAACCAGCGCTATCACCGCTGCTGAAATGCCTAGCGGTGAGCGCATCTATAAGATTGCTTACTACCTTGGCTATATGATGATTGGTACAACCAAAGGTATCCGCGCTGCTCAAGTAGCAGACGATGGATCTTTAGCCTATGGACCGCTTATCTGGGAGAACACCCAGCCTGTCTATGACTTTGCTTTCCGTGACAAGTTTGCGTGGGCTGCAACCAGCGTAGAAGATGAGCCAGGAACTATCCGTATGGACCTGTCCACACAGATTGCTCCACTGGTATTTCCCTATGCCTATGACACTTACTACGCATCAGGTGACACCACTCGTGAGACTACAGCCTGTGCCTTTATCAACGGTACAGACCGTCTAGCATTTACAACCAATGCCACTGCAACTAATGGCTCTGTTTATATTGAGTCAGAAGATAGACTGGTTTCATCTGGCTATCTACAGACTGGCTATGTCCGTTACAACACTCTTGAAGGTAAGTTATTCAAACTCCTTACCCCGCGTATTGATACGACTCACGGTGGTTTGAATATCGCATCTATTTCTTACGATGGAACAGAGTATCCAATCGGATCATTCTCTCAAGAATCTGCAGTCCAAGAAATTGGTATTCCATACCCAACTGGAGCGCAAGAGTATCTTGGCTTCAAGTTTACCTTGACACGCGATACTGCAGATAACACTCTTGGACCACTCTTTACTGGATACCAACTCAAGAGCTTGCCAGCAGTACCACGTCAGCGCTTGATTCAGTATCCGCTATTTTGCTACGACCACGAGAGCGATAAGTTCGGAGTGGAAGTAGGTTATGAAGGTTCTGCTTGGGACCGTATGCAACAGCTCGAAGCAGTAGAAAACGCAGGCGACACCATCCGAATAGAGGACTTCCGTACAGGTGAATCCTTTATTGGCCTGATAGAAGAGATGGACTTTATCAACCGTACACCGCAGGATAAGAGATTCACAGGATTTGGTGGAACTCTTGTAGTGACAATCAGGAGTGTCTAATGATAATAGCAGACTGGGCAATGCTTATTGCCACCATACTTGGTATCGCATCAACCCTATTTATGGGACTTCGTTGGGTAGTCAAGTCATTTCTTATGGAACTCAAGCCCAATGGTGGGTCTAGTATCAAGGACACAGTGGCTCGACTAGAGCAACGCGTCGATGAAATCTACAAGATTCTGGCAGAAAGAGGATGACAAGTGAAACCTGTTGCAAAACGTGCAACACCTGCTGCTATTGCCGTTCTTCGTCAGGCAACTGCGCTTGTACCCAAGCGGAGCAAGGTATCGGATGGACTATTACCAAGCAAGGCTCACATCAAGGCAAGCCCTAACTCTGATCACAATACTGGGCTGGCGGTAGACCTCACTCACGACCCAGAGAATGGGATTGATTGTGCTGCGATATTTGAAAAGCTCAAGGAAGATGAGAGGGTTTCTTACCTTATCTTCAATAAAAAAATTTGGTCACGCCAGTATGCTAAGTCTGGCAATCGTTTTTACACTGGTAACAATCCTCACACTAAGCATCTTCATATCTCTATCAACGCTGATATGGCTAATGACACTAGCCCTTGGTTTTGGTGGATGAATCAACCTACAGTTGTGAACCAAATCAAGGCTAAGATACAACCTCAGCCCAAGAAGAAGGTGGCAGAAGGTGTCACAGTGGCACCCGTATGCACCTGCTGTCAGGTTCACAAACCCAAGAGAAAGGCACGATAGTGGAAACACTAAAGCAAATCTCTCTAACCTGGTTCCGCGCTGCAGCATCTGCTGCCATTGCGCTCTACCTTGCTGGAGAAACAGACCTCAAAACCCTTGGAGCAGCAGCACTTGCTGGCTTCCTTGGCCCAGTCCTGAAGTGGCTAGATCCATCTGCCACAGAATTTGGACGTGGTAAGAAGTAGTTTGTAAGAGCGCTGCGAGAAAAGGCCTCACCCCTAACGGGGTGGGGCTTCTTTTTTTATGTCCAAAATCGAACGGATATGTGTTATAGGTACTTGATGGTTGTGTACTTGATTGCCTTCAGGACCCATCAGTTCAGGCGTAAAGTCTTTGATATCAGAGACATAGTTCCAACCATAGAGGGTAACCTCAGAGGGCTCCAGAGGGTCAACAGAGGCCCATAGAATGGCATCTGCTTTCTTCTCTAAGAAAGGCAGTTGCTTGCTTGATACTGCCCTACCCCAGACCTGCCAGAACTTTGTGTTCCAAGTCTTTATATCCCAGCGCACACCATCTGCTGTGATGTCACAGAGGTTATCTTCATCGGGGTTGAGGTAATGAGGGCTACATTCAATGCCCATATTCTTGAAGTATTTATTGGCAGCTATCTCACCGTATCTACCAATGGAGTGTGATGAACGCAGGTTACGGTAGTGACCGTTGAAATCTTTGTATCGTTGATAGGTTCTCTCTGACAGTTCCTCGGCTAATAGTCGATCTTCTTCTGTCAGGGGAATGTTCATTGGTTCTCTGGATTATCTATTGGGCAGGGAGCTTTGAGTAAGTTGCCACAGTTAGCACATTGCACATCAAGGGCATACCAAACTATATCATAGTTCTCAAACTGGACATAGGTATTGAAGACGCTGCAGCCACAGACACACTTGTGTGTCGGACCTACAGAGCGTAGGTCAGAGGCTTGGATAGGTGGTAGAGTGTTCCTGTTTTTCCACAGGCGAAGTAGACGGAGAACCATCTGTCTGCCTCACTTCTACAGGCCCGTGAGGGCCACTCTGTTATTCGCCTACGGCTCATATTGTAATGAACTGGTGTGTCGCTAACGCGACGACACGCCGATAGGAGTATGATTCTCTGTTATGACAACACTGGTAGCTGTAGAACTAGATGACAGGGCAGTGATTGCTGCAGATTCTCAGATAACTGAAGATAACTTGAGGACTGTTAGTAGTTCCACTCCGAAAATAATTCACGTCGGTAAGTATCTACTAGGACTGGTAGGTGATGCCAGGCCTGGTGATATCCTTGCCTATAACTGGACTCCGCCTGTGTACAAGGGAGCTGACCCAATTCAGTGGATGGGCAAGAAAGTAATGCCGTCAATACTCACGGCGTTCAAAGAGAATGGATATGACCCGTATGAAGCGACGAAAGATAAAGACACAGGATTCGACTACATTGTCGCGTTTGATGGGAATGTATTCCATATCGCGACGGACTTATCGTTTATCAAATCTGACCACAAGATTTATGGAATCGGTAGTGGCGGCGCTTATGCTCTTGGTTATCTTTATGATCGTCTGGGTCGTCTCACTAATGGTAATGTAGAGCAACACGCCCGACGTGCCGTTGAAATCGCTAGCATCCTTGACATCAATACCTGTCCTCCGATTCAATTAGTTACTCAACGACGGGAGTACTAATGAGAAAAGACTGGTCCCACTGGACTATCTATTTCAATGCCAACCACTTGTATAACTGGGGCATTGGTATCAACTATTACCACGAATACAATTACACACCATTTGAGATGCTTGCTAGAATTTGTCAGATAGACCTGTTATTCTTCAACATCACAATTACTCGATGGGAAAGTAAACAGTGGACATAAAAGAATTACTTATCAAAGCTCTCCACGAGAAGGAGAACAAGCGTGGTAGATCCACGCAGGTACAGATAGGTCCATCAGAACTTGGTGGCTGTCGCCGTAAGGTTTGGTATCGGTTGAATGGTCAACCTGAAACCAATGACAACGAGGTAAAACTCGCAGCTATTATGGGAACTGCCATACATACTGCAATAGAGAACGCGCTTGCAGACAATCAAGAAGTTCTTCTGGAGAAGACCGTCGAGTTTGGCGGTATGAAGGCTCACGTTGATTGCTTCATTCCTGGGACAGGGGATGTCGTTGACTGGAAAACTGTGAAGGTAAAGAATCTTTCTTACTTTCCTAGTGAACAGCAACGCTGGCAAGTACAAGTTTATGGTTACCTGATTAGCAAGTCTGGCTTGGGGAAGGTCCAGAATGTCAACCTTGTAGCCATACCTCGTGATGGGGATGAGCGTGACATCCTAGTTCACAGCGAACCCTATGACGAAGCCATCGCACTAGAGGCCCTGAATTGGTTAGAAGCGATTCGGACTACGCAGGAAGCTCCTGCCCCTGAAAGGCACGAGTCATACTGTAAAAGCTACTGCAAATTCTATGATGCCTCTGGTGAGATGGGATGCGTTGGTATAAAAAAAGGACTTACCAAACCTGAAGATATAACTATTGACGGAGCAGAATCTCTGACTGCTCTGCACTATGCACAGATTGATGAAGAGATAAAGGCTTTAGAAACAAAGAAGGAATCGCTAAGAGAATCCCTACTTGGCATCGCAGGAATTACTTCAACTGGCTACGAGATCAAGTGGTCTACGAGTCAAAGTAATACGGTAGATAAAGAAGCAGTGGAGAAAGCACTGGGTTATGTACCGACAAAGCAAGGCAAGGAAAGCACAAGGCTTTCCATAAAGAAACTCGGAGGTAAGTAAATGGCTGCACCAGAATCAACAAAGTTCCAGGTGAATTTCAAGTCACCAGATGGAACTCTTATCAATCTTTACGCTGCTAGTAAGGAGGAATTAGAAGCGTTGCTCACTGCAGCGCAGGACTTTTCCGCACTTATTGGAAGCGTTAGCCAGGCATTCGGAGGCTCTGCATCTGCTGCGCCCGTACGTAGTGCTGCGCCAGTAGCGGCAGCATCATCAGCACAAGGTGGTCACACCTGCCGTCACGGTGAGATGGCATACCGCGAAGGTGTAGGAGCTAAAGGTCCTTGGAAGGGATATATGTGCGCTGCTCCAAAGGGAGCAACGGACAAGTGCCAGACAATCTGGGTTCGATGACCCAATGCGAGGACCCCGTGAATACGAGGATCCTCTCTGCGCTCAGTCAGGCGGTGATTTCTGGTTTCCAGAACCTGGACAAGGAAGCATTCCCGAAACAGTCTACGCTCGAAGTATATGTGACAAGTGTGTCCATAAAGTTGAGTGTGCAGAATGGGGTATCTATAACGAACATTACGGAATCTGGGGTGGCCTTACAGAGGCGAATAGAAAACTAGTAAGACGTAAGCTAAGGATACAAGTAATACGACGGGAGGAAAGTGCTTAGATTAGACCGCGCTTGGAAGTCTGTGCAGTCAACGGCTGCACCGCTTCCTACTGTGTGGAAAGATCTAGAAACTAAAGAGATAAAGTTTCGGCGTGGTCAAGTGTGTATGGTTGCCGCTGCACCTAACGCTGGAAAATCTATGTTCTCTCTTGTATACGCTATCAAGGCTAAAGTACCTACTTTGTTTTTCTCCGCAGATACCGATACTGCTACTGTGATGTTACGAGCATCAGCTCATCTTGCAGGCCATACTCAGCAGACAGTAGAGAATCAAATCTCTATCAACCCTGAAGCCTACGATGAAGTGTTGCAAGGCATATCACATATTCAATGGGTCTTTGATTCATCTCCAAACCTCGATGATATCGAGTCAGAAATCAAGGCATATATTGAACTCTATGGCATAGCACCACAACTAATAGTCATAGATAACCTGATGAATGTGGTCGCTGAAACTGATAATGAATGGTCAGGGCTAAGGCAGATAATGATTGAGCTACACGATATGGCTCGTAAAACCGATGCCTGTGTAATGGTTCTGCATCACGTATCAGAACAGAGCGAGTATGGCAATATGACTGAACCGCCACACCGTAGAGCAATCCACGGTAAGGTAAGTCAGTTACCTGCACTGATACTCACTCTTGGTTACAACCCATTTGAGCATACGCTTCGGGTTGCAGCCGTCAAGAATCGCTTTGGCAAACACTCTGTTGATGGTAAGGATTGGGCTGGTTTATTTGTAAACTTTGCCACCTGCCAAATTGGTGATAGCGATGCCTACGGCAGAATGATTTACAACTCTAACTTAGCGAGGGCTTTGTGAGTTCGTACAATAAGGCTAAGGGATCAAAGTTTGAGACGGATGTAATGAAATACTTACGCAAACTTGGACACTTTGCTGAGCGTCTGGCTAAGGCTGGAGCCAATGATGAAGGTGACATCGTCACCATAATCGCAGGTCAGACCTACATTCTGGAATGCAAAAATCGCAAGTCAATCAATCTTCCGCAGTTCTGGGCAGAAGCCCAGACTGAGGCAGCCAACTATGCGAAGGCTCGTGGACTACCCGTCAACCCACCAGCCTTCGTCATAGTCAAACGACGCAGAGGTAGCATTGAAGATGCGTGGGTAATACAAACACTAGAGAAATGGGTAGAACAAATGCCAGTACCACAAGGACAGATAACAAGTAGTGAGGGTTGGAATAACCCACAACCACAGGTAGAAGAATCTGTGGAGAAACCAAAGAAGAAAAAGAAAGCAGCAGAACCACCGCTACCTGAAGAACCAACTGAGGTAGAAGAGAAAGAACAAACTAGAGAAGAAGCAATGAAAGATATCTTGAATGCTTTCAATGACTATAACAATTCTAGTAAGGATGAAGAATGATCTGCAGTAACTGTAAATGGGCAGGACATCACAACACTATTGGTAAGTTAGATTTGGCTATAGATTTCCACGAGAAGTGTGAAGGAGATTGCGGATGCCAGCACAAGACTGGACCAGGATGGTTCGTAAAAAGAGGGGCAAAGATTCCTCCGATGCAAACGCAGTCTCCATAGCAGAAGTAGTTAGACACTTCGGAGGAGAAGTAAAAGAGGGACGCAATATCTCAGTGCGTTGCTGTATGCACAATGACACTCGTAAGAGTGCAGTCATAGATACATACAACAACTTGTACTACTGTCACACCTGTGGCAAGGGTGGCAATGCAGTCAATGTGATTATGGAATTAGAGAATGTGGGGTTCAAGGATGCTCTCGCAAGGGCAGGAGAAATTGTTACAGGAGGCGGCGCACCACTACGCTCAGGCAATAAGCGACAGGGCGCTAGGCTACCTCGCAGGACGTGGAATATCTGAACAGACTGCTGCTAGGTTTCGACTTGGCACTATCACAGATCCGATAGAGGGACATCAAGGCTACGAGGGTTGGCTTGCAATACCATATTTCACAGCTTTAGATTTGTGTGTTGGTTTCAAGTTCAGAAGATTAGATGATGGCAAGCCTAAGTATGGCGCACCTGTTGGACAAAAGAGTCACCTCTTCAATGTGGTTGCTACCCTATCTGCTACCAAGTCTATCGTTATCTGTGAAGGTGAGTTTGATGCGATAATAATGGAGGCTAACTGTGGGATACCAGCAGTAGGAGTGCCTGGAGTTGCGGCGTGGAAGCCCTATTATCAGAAGTTATTCAATGGTTTTGATATTGTTTATGTTGTCGGAGACAATGATGTCAAAGAAGATGGAACTAATCCTGGAGCTGAGTTCTCTCGCCGCGTGGCGAGCGAGATAAGTAACTCGCAGATTGTTACACTACCACCAGGATTGGACATTACAGATTTTTACTTAGCAAATGGTAAAGACGCAACAGCCAATCTAGTAGGAGGAGTACAGTGAGTGAGCAAGAAAAAGGATCTCCAAGAGGCAGCCAGATTATTGATGGATATGGGGATGATAATAGTCTCGATAGATTACAAGGCTGGGACTATAACTTGTCAGCCGATGCCCGCAAGAGGATAGATGATGACTTCATTCGAGATGTCTGGTCCATCTTGGACTCCGCTGGAAATCTGCTCATCCGCAAACATCACGATTATGGCCCGAAAAACATCGCTCACAGTCCAGGTGGAGCACTCAACGGACTCCGAGTGCGAATGTGGGACAAAGTGGCTCGCATCAATAACCTCCTTGATAGCAAAGTCTCTCCCTCAAACGAAAGCCTCCGAGATTCGTTTATTGATTTGTTGAACTATTCTGCCATTGCAGTTATGGTGCTTGACAAGAAGTGGCCCGAGTTACCCAATGACAACTAAGTTACAGCGAAGCAACAAGGACATACTTTTCTGTGGGTTATGTTCTAAGCCTGTGACTGGTAAGTATATTGACGTGCGTAACAAAGTAAATCCTACCGATAAATTGGTCTATCACATAGACGCACGAGCTTGCGCTGATGCTGCTCATCTAAAGATAGAATGGAACAGGAAGCCTAGAAAAAGTGAGTAATATACATCCTTCAATACCTGATATCACAGCCAGCGTTACTACTGCTATCTGCCGTAGGTTTCGTGGCTATGTGGATCGAGAAGATATTACTCAAGAGTGTTACGCTTGGTACGTTTTACGCGTTGCTCATCTTGATGAACTTCTCAATGAAGAGAATCCTATTCAGAAAGTAATCAACGAGAAGCGTATTGCGTGGCAGATGAAGCGCCATTGTGAACGCTACGCTCGTAAAGAGAAGGCTATCCGTAGCGGATATAAACCAGGAGATGAAGCCTTCTATGACACAGTAGTTATTGCTCAGCTCCTGCCTCACGTTATCGCCTCCGTTGTAGATAACACAGTGCTAGAGCAGGCACAGAACCTTATCAACGATGGTCAACCAAAGAAGCAGTCTGCTCCTGCTGAAGGTGGCAACCTTCTCGCCACACTCATTGACATCAAGAAGGCATACTTGAAGTTAGATATTATTGACAAAGATATTCTCATCAAGAGATACCACGAGAACCTTACTCTCCAAGAGTTAGCCTCATACCTAGAATGTGCTATCTCCACCGCTGATAGGCGTTGCCAAAGTTCTCTTCGTAAGTTACAGAACAATCTCGGTGGAGATAGTCCTTACCAATGATCTACGAATACAAGTGTCCGAACTGCTCAACTACCTCTCTCGTTGAGCGTTCAATCCACGCCGAAGCAAGCACCCCCTCCTGCTCTGACTGCGGCGAAATGATGAATAGACTCTGGTCCTCTCCTCCTATCTCCTTTCGGGGATCAGGGTTCTATTCAACAGACAAATAGAAAAGCCCCGCAGAAAGGATAAGGAACTGCGGAGCTTTACAGTTTAGAGTGTATCAACAATACCAGCAATAATCCAATCAACAACAGGCACAGCTACAGCGTTACCCATTTGCTTGTATCTTGTCGAGTCTGACTGACCTTCAGTCCAATCATCAGGAAAGCCTTGTAGTCTTTCACATTCTCTAGGTGTCAAGCGTCGTACTGACGACTCAGTAAACAAAGTCTGGTCATTGTTAGTTGCGATAGTCAAACTCTTATCCTCCGATAGTAGCGGCCCTTTACCTCCACCTGGTTTACCTTCTCTCATACGAACAAGAGTGGCAACCATAGATACATTGTTCCCACCTGTTCCCATTCTTGATGTCAAAGTGTTCATTGTATCTCCTTGTACTCTTGCTCCGTCGTGATAGTGAGGGTGAAAGATAATGACAGTAGTTCTCACATCTCCGTTATCAAAGGAGTTCAGCGTTGGCATAACTCCACCTTCCACCCACGTCTCGTAGTCAGTATCATTCTGCGCCCTTCTACTTTTGGTGAACCACAACATTATCTTCAGGTCTTTTATATGTGGTAGCAGTAAGAGTTGTTACTCCTTCGGAGTACTTTGCGAAGCCTGTTTGACCAAAGCTTCTTGTAGTGCTGGAGGCAAGGTCTTGCCCCGTCTGTTGGCTCTGCGAAGTATCCCTTCGCACGCTTTGGCGCTCAAATAAAACTTTGGCAGGATCTGTTGGGTTTCCAGAACGTCTGCCAATGATGAAGACTCTGCGCCTTCTTTGGGGTACTCCGAAGTGCTGAGCATCAAGCACGCGCCAGGCAACAGAGTACCCGAGGTCGGCCATCGTCCCGATGACGACTCCAAAATCTGCTCCTTTGTTACTTGATAACAAACCAGGGACGTTTTCGAGGACGAAGTATTCTGTTTGCGTTTCTTCCACAATTCGGGCAATCTCCCAGAATAACCCGCTTCTCGCGCCAGCCAAACCAGCACGCTTGCCAGCGACGCTGAGGTCTTGGCAGGGAAATCCTCCTGTAATAATTCCTGCGCTTGGGTCAAATCCTGCTTCAACTAAATCACTACCTTTCACTTGGGTTACATCATCAAATATCTTAGACTCAGGGAAGTGACGGCGTAGTACGGATTGACAGTTCTTATCTATCTCCACACTTGCCACCACTTTTACATTGTGGTTTCTCATAGCTATTTCAAAGCCACCAACACCAGCGAAAAGGGATACTCCTGTAATCATTTAGTAGTGTCCTTTTCTAAGAGAGAAAGCGTTCGCTCTACACGGGGTATTATATCGTTCTCTAATGTAGCGCAGACCTCTGAGTATCTGTATTCGAGGATCTCTATTCTTTTCTCCAAGTACCTGAGCAATTCCAAAAGCGCTACTTCCTTGCTGGTTCTGAGCGTAGTGGTCAAACCTACTCTCACGGGTCCATAAGGACTCCAGACATCTCCACTCCCTTCCTCTCCAACCAAACGCAACCCACGCATACTCTTTTGCGAGCGCTCTGTTTTCATTCTTCTCCTCCCACGTAGCCTTTGTCCTGCTCATCTGCGTTGCCTTCTTGGGATCTAAGTGCGTTACCTGCTCCATATGTGAGAACAGAAACATCAAGGTCAATAGCGGTAGCGCCACTAATATCCAACCACGCCCTTCCATTAGCCTCATCAGTTAGCCTCTCCTTCTCAAGTAAATCCTTGTATTGGTCGGGGTATTGCTGTGCCAGCTTGGTGAGCGCTCGCGCTCTCGCCCTCTGATAATTGCGTAGCCATACCGCACGCTTCTCAGAGTTGCGTCTGCGCTTTTCCAGCGCAGGATATTCTTTCTTTGGCTTCTCAGTTTTGAGGTTCATTGAGCTTATCCTCCCACACTATAAGCAGGTAGGCAAGAATGGTCGCCGCTATTACGCCTAGAAATATCATCGCAGGCTCACCCCAAATGTTCTGTCGTGTTCAAGGGCTATCGCAGCTCGTATGACACTTGATATTTCTATCTTGTCAATGACTAGACGAGGCTCCTCTATGTCCTCCTCGTTCCATACCGATACAAAGACAGAACTATTTAGCCCTCGTCTAAACCATTCCACCGCTTCTAGTGCGCTTGCTCCACCCCACGCAATATCTCCCTTGAAATCCATTACCTCATAGAAATTAGTTAGTTTCATACCATCTCCTTTATTAGATAATCAGCTTGTAGTTCTCCTCCGATTTGACGCGGTTCTTCCTGGTATTCTGCCGCTTCAAACAACCTTCGTGCCTCGTCTTCGTTTTCTGCCTCTATCTCTAGGTCATACCAGCGTTCATACACATATTTGATTTTATACTTAGGCATTCTTTTTCTCCTCCTTGTAGTTGATTAGTTCTAGCTCTGTCAAGGCTCTAACCATTCTTATCAGGTTAGCCCCTGCCTCCTTGCTATCTCCCTCTACCATTTGCTTGATAGCTAGGTCACGGCAGAGGTCTGCCTTTGCTTGATAGTATTCCTTATTCACTTGCTTCCTCCATTTCTTTGATTAGGTCATCTACTTCTGGAGAGTAGGCTACTCTACCCGCCTTCTCCTCATCTAAACCACACGCGGTTTCGGCGTGCTTTGTTAGTGTGCGATCAGAGAAGTTCCACCCACACACGCCACACTTAGGCATTGACTACCTCTCTCTCGTGTTCTACGCACTCCTCGCACATCAGCTCATAGTTGAGCGCTGTGTATTCGTAAAGTTCTCCACACCCATAACATTTACTCATTGACGTAGCCCTCCTCTAATAAGCCTTGAAGAAAATCTATAGCTTTATTTATTGACTCTACATCTTCAGACGTGCCCTCAATTCCGCATAGCCCTCCGATGATTTCCTTCACGTCTTTCTCTGTATATCCCAGCATTACTTTTCCTCCTCGTTATCCTGGATTTCTACCTTACTCATTACCCAGAGCACCGCCCCGATTAGTAGGGCGATACCTAACATTTGCGCGGTGGCTTGCCACCCTCCGATATAGATGTCGAACATTAGGCGCTCACCTGCTCTTTGGCGTATCCGATAAGGCTCTCTGCTATCTCTTTCCAATTCACCCGATAGAGTGAGCCGATATCGGTGAGCATTAGCCAAAGACCTTGATTACCTGCCACATTCTCAAGAGTGAGGAGGTCATCTTGTATCCAACTTTTTATCACCTCGCCCACATAGTAGGTGAGCATTTCCTCATCGTTTTCGTGTTCGCCTAGTTCCTCTTTTGTATATTCCAAAGCGGTTTCAAGCAACACCTCGTCATTGTCAATATGAAGCATTGTTGCCCAAGTCTCGCGGTTAGTCCAGCCTTGATACTCTTGCGCTTCCACTTTCTTATCCTTTCGTAATTGGAGGCTAGTTCCTCCCCTCCCCACTAGGTTAGAGTAACCTAGCAGGAAAGGCAAGCACTAGACGGCTAGTTGTTGTATCGCCTCCTCCGTAAATAATTCCAGAAGTTTCCAAGTCTCATCTTTGATATTGTTGTCAAAATTAGGCAGGTGTCGGGCGATTACCTCGCTAAAATCCTCCACCATAGCCAAAAAGATCTGCTCTCTAGTTTCTGTGTTCATCTCTTTCCCTTTCTCGTTCTAATTGCCCATAACGGCGGATTGTTCTTCAAGTTTTCTAGCTCGTTTTTATGCTCCTCGCATAGGGTAAAGGTGTCGTTCTCTAACTCACAAGCGCATTCGCTCATTAGTTTCCCTCTTTCTTACAAGGCAAGCAGACGAATTCAATGAAGCCTTGATTTATGGTCACGATACCTTTGGCAATAGAGAAAAGAAGACCGCACTCACCGCAGGACAAGACATTGTCAATAATGATTTGGTCTCTCTTAGTCACATAGCCCTCATCTGCGTACGCAGAACACTCAGAAAGTAAGTGGAAGCCGTCGCGGTCTGATTCGTGTTCTTCATAGAACTCACCGCAAGCGCCACAAGAAAAAACGCAATTATGTGCCTTTGGGTCATTACCCTCAGGCTTGAAGCAGATTTGGCAGATTTCCATCTTCTTATCCTTTTCTAGTCGTTGTGAATTTCACACCATTCGGATACGCCGTCGGCGTGTGTCCAAAGTCGTGCCTTGTTAGTGTCTTGGATAATTGAGGAATGAGCCACACAGACCAAAACCCACTTTCCGCCGTCGTCGGCGTTTAGTCCGTAATCGTCAATGTGGCACATTTCTACTGTGAAGCCATTTACTACTTTTGTTTTGTTCATACGGCGAGGTTACCATAGGCTAATCTATCCACGCAACACCAAACGAAAATATTTTTTGGTCATAATCGGTCAATGCTTTTAGCAGTTCTAGCTCGTACAAGTGTTCTATTCCGCAACGAAAGTGTTGCGTAATTTAGAACTAAGTTACTTTGAAAAGAGATCGGGTAACTTGAGAGAATTCCTGGAACTATCTGTGAGCTGAAATAGCGGGGCGTAATCGGAATTAGCAGGGCAGATATTTATTTGTGGCAAGGAAATATTAGGGAGGCGCATAGCGCCGAGTGGGTAGCAAGCCCTCACTTTCTTTTCAAAGTTATCCACAAGTTTATCCACAGGGCAAGCCGTAGCGCCTAGAGCGCTAGGCGCGACAACAACACGACCCCAGATGCTAAAAATCTGCGGGGCGTGTACTGTACTCCCACTCTAAATATCTCCACTAAAGTGAAGCTATTCTCGATCACTGTCCTATATTGTCCGTATTTATGAGTGACGTTAGTCACAAATAAAAGATTTTTGAAAGAAAAGCGGGAAACCGCTTTTTTTT
>Ga0208784_1000081_pt1 | contig 42464 bp, 52 predicted proteins | sample DEB19_08_DNA_FD_184531 | JGI IMG/M metagenome (GOLD analysis project Ga0208784, IMG submission 184531) | Aqueous microbial communities from the Delaware River and Bay under freshwater to marine salinity gradient to study organic matter... | ecosystem: Environmental > Aquatic > Marine > Coastal ... | reverse complement strand
GCTTGATGGTGTGGCATCTGTTACTACTTGAATGTTCTCTGTGCCGCCACTTGGCACGGTTCCGTATGAGTCTCCGTTTATTGTGATGGTGCCATCTGCGCATGGGTCTGATGTCACCTCCCATGTGTCAACACCGTCCCATGACCCTGCCTCGCTGCCGTCTAATGTTACTTTTACGGAAAATGTCGATCCACTTGCAGGGGTGCCTACTTCGGTGCCGTTTATCTCCACGGTCACGGGGTCGCATGGCGGTATTACGCACTCGGCCTCAAGTAGTGCATCCTGCGCCTCTGGTGTCAGGCAGTCAAACACATCGGCCACAACATCTTCAGGGGCAACCTCGGCCAGTTGTTCGCATAGCGTTGATGGTGTGTCGCATAGTGCCGCCTCCAAACAAGTGACCTGTTCATCGGTCAGACGGTCAATTACGGTCGGCTTGCAGAAGTCGAAGGTATGCAGAATATCGGGGTCGATGCCGTCACACTCATTTGCGAAACAGGCTATATCAGCGGTCACGGTAACATCAACGTTCAACGCACCATAGACTAACTCATAATGCGGCTCAAGTGTCTGAGTGCCCTCGGTTTCCTCAGACCAAACCTTTTGCGGGTCGCCATCGGCTGCTGTTACCAATACTTTCACCGATGCCGCCCCGATCTGTGCCATTAGCGGGCCATTGTCAGCGGTCAGATTCTTTGTAACGGTGTCGGCTATCCTTTGAAATGAATAGGCATCATCGGCACTCAGTTTCGACCTCCTTACCGCGAATACGAAACGCAACGGGAACGAACGCTCGGCACGTTTGCGTGGTGAGTACTGATTTGCGACCGCTGACGTTGTGACCTCTGAACGCAACCGCCAATACCCCATGCCGTCAGCGTTATCGAAGTCAACCGCCTGCCATTGCCCCTGTGACACATAGGCTGCGGGTTGAGCGATGCCCTCAGTATCTTTTTTGATCTCACAAAGGCAGTTCAGCGACTCCCAATAGTTCAGGAGCGATAGTTGCAAATTCAGGTAATTGATAATGACTTGCAACATGGTTATGCTGATTTGATTCTTTGACGGTCGGCCAAAGGTACAATTGACTCCGAAACAGGTAATAGCGCGTGTTGGCAGTTGTAGCCGCCACGAGTCACGAAAATGGTCTGTGGTGTGGTGCCCGCCATCTTGCCCGCCCAGTCCTGCGCGGCCCATGATTCAACCTCCGAACGATGGAAAAATTTACCCAATCGTGCCTTGCAAAATGGGCGTGTAGTGTCGATCAGGCCGCCTGTGTACAGATACCAACTCAGGCCCAATTGATCGGCCACCGCGTTTGTGACGGCACTATCCGCAAGGGCGAACGTATCGGATACTATCTGACGGGTCGCGGATAGCAGACGGCCATCTACCGTCTCATCTCCAATCGTCAACAGCCGAACGGTGTCGATCAGACCTTGCCGACTTGATCCACCCGATACCGCATTAGCTAAAGCAGTGCGCATGGGAACAGACAACCGCTCATCGGTCATATTGAGCAATGACTCAACCGTGAGCCGTTTGCGCTGTCTCAATATGTCCTGGGCGATTTTCGGAACGGTCAATTTTCCCGTGGTCGCATCAAAGTAGGCATAGGTCAAAGCGGCCTGCGCGTCCATCTCTTTGAGCAGTTCGGATAGTGCACTTTCATATTCTGTGCCCGTCAGCACTTCGCGCATGGCATCGGTCAACGCCTCAACCTTTAACAGATTCGCATTAGTTACCGCTACATTACCGCCAACGTAGTCAAGCTGATCGAGCAGGCGAAGTATCTTGTTGAGGCTTTTCTTTTCGATTTGCCCCATCTTAGTAAAGAAATTTGCAGGAACAGATTCGAGACGCTCAAGTTTGTCGTCCACGATTGCCTGAACCGCTGCCGAGAACTCAGCCATTTAATATCCGATTGATAGCATCCTCTCGGCTTGTGATCGCGGGTGCCTTTTCCTTTGCCGCTGCGACCAGTTCGGCCACTTGTTCGGTCAGGTCTTTGGTCAGGTATGTAGGATCGGCCGCGATCAGTTCGTTAATGATCTGAACGGCACTATCATGCAAAACGACCTCCCAATTCTGTACGATACCCTGTGCCTTGCGTTGGGTAATTGCCTCGCTTGAAAGGGTCAGTAGTCGGTCGGCTGACACTATTACATTGAACACCGCGGCACCTTCGCTATCGGCATAGTAGCGATTGTTGATGTATTGATAGATCAGCGCGTGTTGAACAACGTCAGGCGCACCCGCTTCACGGGCAGCTTGAATGTCGGCCAACATATCGCCATCGGTACGGAAGTCAAACGTGCGCGGCCTTTGAAGTTCAACCGTAACATCCTCATCGCGAATGTCTGCCATAGTGACGAGCATCCATTCGTACAGGTCGAATATCTGATCCGACTCTGGCCGGATGAAGGCATACATGGCCTTGAGATCGATAGCGTCACCCGTTGCCGTCCTGTTCTCGCTTCCCTTGACCTCGGTGCCTGACGTGTGAATGTGTAGGATAGACCTTGCCAGTTCGGTGTACTTGTCAATCAGTTCCTGAACGAACTTGCCCGCATCGGTTGAAGGTGTGATGTATTCAACTGGCTTGGCGAATGAGGTGTCTCCATCGCTGTTGCCCTCTTTCGGCTTGAGTAGATATGTGCCCATCGGGCTAACACGCATCTTCATGCCTGACCCGTTACACGCCTTGCAGACATGGAAACCGTGGCCGTCCTCGTTGGAAATTCGGCCACCGTTGCACATCCTGCCATCAGGTTCTGCGAAGTCGCACACATCGCCCACCATGACTCTGAATGGAAACATACAATTTGCAACGGAGCATTGCAGGTAGTTGGCGTTGGTCAGGACGTTGTCGAGGGGGTCAACAGCGTAGTAAAATTTCGAGGTGTAGTATATTCGATTGTCGGCTAACAGCGTAGGCACCCCCTTCAATTTCTGAGCGGGCACATATCCGAGGTCGTGCATCACAACGGGGTAAACGATAAAAGTGTGATCGTTGAATTTTCCCGTCTGCTCAACCTTCCATATCGCATCTTCGGTATAGACCATGAACACGCGACCAACGCGTGTCGGGCGATTATAGTAGTATACTGAACTGCGCTCGTGACTCTCAAACATCGCAAAGTGCCGATCCCATGCGACCACCTTGTCACATGAATAATAGACAGGTTGCGGCTTATACAACTCACGGTCTTCGGTTATTTCCCGACCGTCAACCTCAACCTTTTTGAGCGGTGGTATATCAATAGCGATTACCCCATTCGGGTCTTTCGATTTCATGGTCAACAGGATGTCTTTAACGAATGACTCAAGCGACCTGTGATATTCGATACCAGTTTCAACGAACTTCGGGAATTCGGTTTCCGTTGTGAGCCTGAGTGTCCAGTTTCCATCGGCCATTGACCGACCGACCACTTGCATATAATCGGCAAATACAGGGTGAGTGACGTTCTTGTAGTTCGCCTTGATATACTCAGCCTCCTCGTTCGTCTCGTTCGGGGCGCGTTTGGCGAACAGATCAGCGGGGTAACGGTCAACCTCCGCATGGTTCGCTATGCGGTCACGTTGGCGAACAGCGGCCCGATACCCATCGTAATAGTCAGGCACGGACTTGAACACGCCCCTACCATCCTCTATAACGTAGGCATCTTTTGACGCGGCCAAAACTTCGGCCAGCACCTCGCGGATTCTCAGCTCATCGATCATCTCCTTGGTCGTCTTGGTCTTGCGCAGTTACACATGGTCAGGCGGATATTAGGCGTTTCATTTCGTAGGCAAAAACCTTGTCGAACGTCTCCCGTTCCTGTTTCGTGAAGTCGGTGAATCGTCCGTTACGTTTTCGCAGGTAGCGTAATTTCTTGACATTTTCAGCCCGATCCAAACGCTCAACGTAGTGATTAGCGTTGATGCGGATAGGTGCCGCATTTGCGGGGTAGGTGTCCGAGCTTGGCGACAGGTTCTGATTTGCGAAGTCAGATTGAAGATTGTTCGTCATTCGGCTGTTGACCACGTTCGGGTCGAAGCCTTGAGCCTTTTTCAGGGCGTAGTATGACTTGAAATAGGTAGTCTTTATGGCCTTTCCAGTCTTACCCTTATGACTGCCAGCCCGCCTAAGTTGGTCGTCCGATGCGTATATCGGCCTCCATTTGTTGTATTCAGGCTTGATCTTAGTCATAGTGCGGTCAATGCCCTTGTGAAATATCCTGAGTATGCGCATAGCATGAACCGTCTGAGCCGCAATCTTTAGGGGTAAGTTCTCCCGTTCGATAGCTTCAACCTTCGACATGATCTTAGCTGCAAATGCCTGTGGTGTCAGTTGAGCCATATCTCGAATTTTGTTGCAATTCCAGAAACGACATGAAGGCAGACCTCCATTGCACCTACCCTATGCCTGAATGTTTCTGTCATGGCAATGTTGTAACGTATTTGGCAGTCCTTCGGCACACGAAACACACGCCATCGTCAGGTGGCATGATGTTCTTTAACTGAATGGACAGGTGCCGTTCGTAGTCCTCATGCGCCTTGCTCATCCGCCTTTCGAGACTATCGCGGTCGATGTTTGTCTTTGAGTTGAGCCGTTCAGATTTCGCCATCTCATAAGCGAAGTGCAGGATCTCCTCCGCTGTGCGATACAATATCGGCAACTTTAGCGCGTTCCTGTGAGCGCATAGCCAACTATCCTCATCGCAGCGAAGATTGTAGATAACGCTTACCCCTGCCGTATGTGAAAGGCCCGCGATGTTCGCGAGTATGCCCGCGCCTGTCGATGGGTAGCTGATCGCTCGGCCTGCGATATATGAGCCTACGCGATACGCGCCACCTGTGCAGCTTTGGCAATCGTTCGCATCACTCAGCGAGGTCAAGTAACTGCCGACCGCGTTCGCGTTGTAAACGATTCCGAGGCGCATCTTACGTTTGACCGCCTTGTACGCCTTATCAACGTAGGTAGTCACGGGCTGACCCGCGATTGATGCCACCGTGAACGTATCTAGTACCTGCCCAGTCATGGTATCAACTATTGACATGGTGACGTTACCCGTGGTCTGCAAGTACGTTTCAACCGATGATATGTAAATTTCAAAGTAAGATGCCGCGTTCAGGACTTCCAATTCAACACCCGCCATCTTTCCAGTTATCGCTGGAACAGATGTCTGAGTCTCGTTCATGAAACCGATCCGCCTATTCTCTACAATGGTCGCGGGTATGAATGAGTGGCGGTATGACGCCACCGCCTCAGTCACCACGTTCTGAATAGCGAAGTCTAATTTTTCCTCAATGAACTCATTGACGGTCGCGTAGTCCTTGGTAATGAACTGCTCAATCTCGGACGCGCGTACCACGTTGTCCAAAAGCAGTCCATCGGGTGCTTCGCAGCCTCCTTTCCATCCTATCAATCCGTCAAAACAGCCCATCGTTCAATTCTGTTTTTAGTGTAAGAAAAGGGGCGGGCGGCAATTGCTACCCGCCCCTGTTCAATGATCAGGCGTTGTTCACCTTCATAACGGCAACACCGTTGACCCCTTCGAGGTGGTCGCCAGTCTGATACATATCAGCGGGCAACGATACCACCTTAGTGATCGCGAACAGCACAACGTGGATATTGCCGCAGTCGTACTTCACGGTCAGGTCATAAGGCAGGCCAGTCCAAGGGCTGCGGATGATACCGTGCGACTCGGTCGGCACTTGGGTAGCGAACAGGCCATCCCAACGGTTGTAAGTCAGAACCTGCGCCGCACCGTTGGCAAGTACGAACGAGTAGGCATCGCCACCGAGGGCGGTCACTACATCAGGGTCGTACATGGACACTGATCCGAAGCGGGACTGAATGTCGCCAACGTTCAGACCTGTTGCGGTGCAACATCCAGAGCGGTTCAATTCAACGTAACCGTTCCAAAGCATCCCACCGATAACGGCATAGTTCCCGAAGTTGGAAACCTTCGCGGCCTGATCGAGCGAGTACGGGCTTTGAACCATCGGGCTGTATGAACCAGATGACACAACGGTACGCAATTCAAGCTGATCCGATCCGTTCACCGTAGCGAATGGAACACTTGCGGCACGGGTTGACCAGTTGCCGACAAGGGCCTCAAGTTGCGTGGCGTTTTTCACGTTCACGTCAACATCGAGTGCGGCCACCATCATCATGATCTGCTCGTTGAAGAAGTCGGCATTGTCTTCGCACATCCTCGCAAGCGAGTCGGTGCTGAACAATTGCTCCTGCTTCAAAGAGCTTGTCTCATCGATGGTGTAGGTCTCCGAAGTGTTGCCGCGTTCGGTCGTGGCTGTACAGGTCAGACTTGCATCAGCGGTTGACGAACCTTTCAAGATTCGCGGCTGATAGGTCAGCTCAACGGTCTTGATCTTTCCGCGCCCTGGATTGACCAACTGAGCGATGCCGTTCCTGTTGACAGGCGACATGAGGTATTCGGTCAGCGCGATGGGTTCGGTCGTGAACTTCGCGGGGTTGGCGTTAAATACTTGGGTCAGCTTGCTTTGAAGATTTGGGCAAGCGACCAGACTTTCAGGTGTGTAAGACATGGTTAATGAGTGTAAGCGTTCATTATCCGCCTCTGACGGCTGCGGATTTAAGGCCGTGAACGCACACTCTTAACAGCCTGTGCAAGCTGTGAACGATGTTACCTCATCGTGAAGGGTAGCGCGGCAAAGATATGAAATTATCCGCCCGCCAAAGGGTGCGCCCTGCGAACGCCTGACGGTGTAAATTCATTCTGTTTCTGTGGCACGGGTGGTGGCGTTGGTTGTTTCGGGTCAACAACCTTCAATAGTTTTTCAGCTTGCAGTTCAGCCTTCAGAACCTGATCGGGTGTCAGATATGCCCCATGCTTTGACGGATCAGCGATTCTGGCCTTTGTCGCGGCATCGGCAATGTAAGCCTCTCCCTTATCGTCAAGGTCAATGATAAACTTTTCAGCAACAAGCGACTCAAACCCCTTGCGCATCAAAGGCGTTGCGGTGTCGCTGAAAGGTAGCGACTTCATCAGGGTGTCGCGGTAGTTGTTCAGCTTGAACGTCTTTTGAAACGTGACAAACTCGGTTTCCTTTGCGGTCAACTTCTCAGCGAGGTCGGCCTTTGCTTTCGCCTCGGCATCAGCCCTCAGTTGCGCTTGGGTCAACTTCGCCTCAATATCTTTTAGTGCGTCCGATGGGGCCGTTACCTTTTTCTCCAGTTCAGCGATCTTCTCATTGAACGTGGCCGATTTCTTATCCAAAAGGATAGCAATCAACTCATGCACGGGCTTGTCGGCCTCTGTTGCATCGAACTCGATCGCGTGGTCTTTTGCCTTGCGCTTGATCGCTTTCGCGTGTTCGGCCACCACCTTGCCAGTGATCGCCTTGTTGATCTCGGCATCCTCAATCGCCTTTTCCCTTTGTAGGTACTTGGCATCAAAAGCGGCCTTAACCGCGTCAAGTGTCGTGTCCTCTTTGGCCTCAATGCCTAAGTAGGCCAGTAGGTCTTTTGCTTCAATCGTCATTTCTTGGTGTATTTGCGTTTTGGTTTAACTTGATTGGTCGCTTGGGCTTGTGCGGCCTCAGTTCGTTCGGGTTTGGGAGTTGGTGCGGGCGTAGTCTCTTGCTCATGTGCGAGGTGTGACAGATAGGAATAGCGGGCCTTTAACAGCCTCAATTGTTCGGGTGTGACCTTTTGCAGAAGGTTTTCATCGTCAATGAAAAACGGGGCTACTGCCGTGGCCCACCTTGCCTCTTGGCCTAAAAGCCATGAAAAGGCCCGAAGGTTCTTTTTCTTGCCGTCCTGAGATACGGTTCTGATTGGTTTACCTATTTGTTGATCCATTTGTCGGACATGATGAAGTTGTATTTGTAAATGTGCGACCTGCCCCGATCCTTCATGATTTCTCTCATGTGGCGATCGTAGAACTCAAGGTAGTTCAGGCGGGTCAGCGTTCGCCCTTTGCCGTTGCCGTAGATTGACATTAGGTAATAGTCGGCTTTCATCTCAGTAAGCGGAACCGACTTATTTCCTAAGAACGTTGGGCGGTTGTAGGCGGGTGTCGGATCAATGGCAAGTTGCATCAGCGCACCGCCTAACGGCAACTCATCAGGCACGGCCTTACCCCATTTGATAACGAGGTCGGACGGTTTCACCTTCGGAAACAGCTTGATCGCTTTGGTGAATATGGCCGATGTCGATTTCGACCCATCCGAATACCAGTAATCGGTATGCGGGGCCAAGTAATTACCCTCACCGAATAGCTGTGCGATGGTTTCCTTCTTGGCCCAAACTGAGCCGATCGCCTCAATGCCCACCTCAAACGGCTTGTGTGCCTGTTCCCAAAGTGGCCTGAGTGACTTCAACGCCACATTGTCAACGTCAAGGAACATATAAGGTTGACGGTCGAAGTACGTGACGGCATACGAATCAACGTGCATCTTCGCTATTGAAGGACTGAACTGACCGCGATCCATCGTGTGCTGCGGGTTGATCCTTACCACCTGGGTGAAAACATCAGTCTCGCGCAGATACTTGACCCCATCGTCCGTTATCAATAAAATGTTGGCGGTCGGGTCGTAATGAAGTATTGAAGCGGCAAGGTTGTACGCGGCAAAGTGATAGCCCCGCTTACCGATCGCTAAAAGTGCGATGTTCATCGCCACAAATGTAGTCATTTTAATGCATCCTCGCGGTGGCTATGAACGTGCCCGATGGTTGAAGTCATGCCTACGTGTTCACATAATGAAGGCTTGTGCATCAGTTGCTTCAACCCCATCCTGTGACAGGCTTCTGGTATAGCGTGGTCAATCTGCTGATTCTTGCCATAGGTGGCATGGTGCGATAATATAAACGGGTGGTAGATCAACCGTTCGGCAACAGCCCGTGAAAACACGTAACAGCCGCCCCATGACTTGCCCCAACCGCCTTTTATTTCGTACCAACCTTGAGTACCTAATCTGAGTCTGTGCGACATTGCGGCCATGCCTGCGGGCGTGTACATCGCAGCGTATCCGATGCCCTTTGCACTTGCAGCCTCACAAGCCGATTGAACCGCTCCATCCATCAGCCGCATATCGTCAGGAATGATCCCGACAAACGGAGTCGAGGTGTTCATAAACAGATCCTTTAGCACTCTGTAATAATGCCGAAAGCAACCGACCTGTTGGCCTAAGTTGATGATCTCGTCCTCATGCTCAAATGGGAACTCATGGCCGTCAGGGTATATCCTGAATTTCGCACCCGACCATGTAAATGCCGTTGTGTGAATTACCTCATCTTGGCGCGGCACCCATGTGACGCCTATTGTGCAGTCGGCCATACTTGCTCAATCTTTTCGTGCAACGCCAGTGGCAACACGTCAATGAAGAACTTTTCGCTACCCAAATACCATATCGATGCGCACACCGCGCCATTTTCCATAGCTGGAATGATGGCTTTTGGTGGCGCATAAAAGCGGGCCGTTCTTAATTGCATGTCGGCAAACAAAAGCTCATCCTTCGCCTCTTGCGGCAATGACATTTGTTCGTCCGTGTAAAAGAACGCTGGAATGTCTAAGTATTTCATTTCGCTACTATAAATAACCGTTCAGATCGGCCTTTGTGTGAGTATGCTCCGAACTGACCCATGCTTTCTATTTTGAAACCGTTTGAGTCGAACAGCGCATGAAGTGTGAACGGTGTGAAATGCTGCACAACGGTCGGGTCTGCCTTATGGGTATCAATGCCGATGTCATCTAAAAACTCCTGATTCGGTGTTATGACCACAATTCGACCGCCCGCCTCCATGAAATTTTCTTTGAGCGACTTCAATAGTGGCCCTTGCATCGATGCTAAAAGGTGGGCCAGCGAGTGCATGAAATAGACCGTATGCACTTTGAAATATAGCTGAGTCCGAAACTTGAACGGATCGCCCTCATAGTAGTCATGGTGAATGTCATAGCCGTAACATGTCGCGCCTGAATTGGATTCAATGTAGCGCATCGCGTGACCTGTGCCACATCCATAGTCAAGTATGCGGTCGCCATGTTGCACTACCAATAGTTGAATCAGAAAGTCAAGCTCTGCCTGATATTTATCGGTCGCGTTGAACGCCCGAAGTTTCTCTCTGTATTGATCTCTTGTTATTCCATGAGCGCGGCCAGTCGTTTCCCTTGTGCCAAATAACCGTGAGAGTATTCCGCCCATTCGATATGATCTCGCTGAAGCTTCTTGAACTGCGCCAAAGGTAAGGCCCGCAACCGTTCGACCTCCGATAAAAGTTCATCCTCAGTTCGCACAAGTATCAGCGGGGTTTTGCCGTATGCCTTTTCGTAGATTTCGCGGTGCAGATTCATTGTCACTACAACCTTACCCATCGCAGCGGCCTCGACTGCCGTTGTGCCGAATGACCCGTATGGCATACCGTTATTCTTTGGAGCGAACAGCTCAACATAGATGTCACAGCCGCTCAACCGTTTCAACGATTCCTGATAAGGCAACAATGTGGTATCAATCTCAACTGATTCGCCCAGAACCCGCCTAATCGTTTCTGTTCCTTTGACGGTCGGATTAGATGGGTAGTGGGCAACCTTATACGGCTTCGATGGTTCGCCTTTAGCGAATTTTCGCAGCGCATCAGTATCAACCGTAATACTAAAGAAAGTCTCGTTTTTCGCCCCGTGACCCGCGAACTCAGTTAGCGCAATGATCGACCGTTCGACAATTGGATTCATCTTTCTCAGGTACGCCTTTGCGTTTACCCGATACTCCGTGCCCGCGTAGTACATGAAGATCCGCTTTCGTTTTAGATAAGGCGCGATCAGATCATAAGCGCGGGTATTGAAAAACAACTGCACCACATCGGCCTTTCGTGCGGCATCGGCAACGGCTGACAGCTTGACTACATCGGCCTGTTGCGGGTATACGTATGGGTGCGGTGACAGCTTTAGGCACGTTGCATCGATGCCCGCTGCCATGAGTGCCCGCGCGTTCTCGTATGCGTAATTGGCGTGATCCTCTATGCAGAAATTCAGCACTTTGATTCGGCCCAGTCCGTGCGTGTTCAGCATTCGCTTGCGGTCTGCTGTGGCCTGTGCCTGTTGTTCTGGAGACTTGGTGCGCTTGACGTGCATATCAGCTGATCCCTGACGATACCCCCACGTTGCCAACGGGTTATGAGCGAACACGCTTGGCCCGTACTTTTCCCGAACACGTAGCCACAGATCCCAATAAGCGTAGTTGTTGAACTCAGTGCGAAACGGCATGAAATCATACAATATCGAGCTATGGATGAGTGAGCAATCAGGTATGATGTTCGTGGTGTTGTGCGCGTTCGGATCGTATGGTCTGAATCGCTGACGGCTTTTGATGCCTCCCGTCTCACTCACATAGTTGAAGTCTGAATAGACCACCTTCGCCTGTTTTGCCGCCCTGATCTCACTTTCAACCTTGTTCGGATACACGTAATCGTTGCCACTTGCAAAACACCACCATTCGCCCTTTACGTGCGGCATGGCGTTGTTCAGTTGTATAAATGATCCGAGCGGTGAATGACCAGGGTGTTTTTCCCGTGGCATGGTCACGATCTCAACAGATGGGAAGTCAGAAACGATGAGCGGTATGTTCGCGTCACCATCGACCGTACTAACAATCACTTGAATGTCGCCCCTGTTCTGAGCAAGCCACGCGGCCAGTTCCCGTCTCAGGTTGGCCCAATTTTCGCCTATGGTGTTAATCGTTACAGATGCGGTCAATTTCCTGCGATGTTTGTTTGTCTATTCTGTTCAGCCGTTGAATTGACTTGGCCTCTTTGACCTGTTCTGAGGCCCGTTTGCAGCAGTCGATCAATCGCTGATCGGCCTGTGCAATTTGGCGCAAGGTCGCGTAGAATTGGCGTTTTCGTTCGTCTAATGTCATGTGCCAAATATAAGGCAAAAGAAAAGGCGACCGAAGCCGCCCTTTCAAAAACATCCGAGACAAACCGATCAGTTGAACACTCCAGCGGGTGTTGCGATCATCTGAACGTCACTCTTTGACTTCCACTTGCCAACGTAGGCATAATGGACAGCGGCTGAGTCATCGGGCGGGAAGATCTTACCTCCGCTCATCAGCAACCCCTTTGACGGGTTGATGTACGCGGATAGGCCGTCACCGTTCACGAGGTTAACGATTGCGGCCCCGATGAGTGACCCAGTTGCGGCATTGATAGACTCATAGGCCGCATCAGAGTCAATGTTCACGTTCGCGTCTACCCAGTTGAGGGTGCGGGCGTAAGTGATGACTCGCGGATCTTGCCCGCCAACGTATGCCTGACCCTCCTGTGGTGACGGATTGGGGATGTCGATCATGACGTTGGAAAACAGAAACGCGGTGCCAGCGGCAATCTGAGCGGCTATGGCTGTGCCGTCTTCGGGGTCAGCGGGTTCTTGCCCGCACGGAAAAATGACAATCTGATCCTGACCCCCTGGCACAAGCTCACCGCAAGCGGTTAGGGCCTGTTCCTCAATGGAGGCGCATTGATATGAAGTACACGACATGGCTATTATGGATTTAGGCCATGATTAGGATCCTCTCTCACCCGTCCTAAATAGGTGTGTTGCTACGGGGCAAATATATAATCACTTTTGGTAGTATCGGCAATCGTACCCCGATGCCGTGAGTTGCTCGTCCAATGCATCCATTTGCAGGTCAGGGTAGATCAACTGATCCTCGCAGACCTCGTTAATGTGGCCCGTCTGCGTGTGTTCGCATTTAAGGCACTTGATCGATGTATCGCATGAGGCGAACAGGGCGATTAGGGCTATGGCGTATCTCATTCCTCGATGTATGTGACCGTCAGCGTAACAGGCGAATCTCCAGCAGTAGGGTCGCCCGAATCAACATAGGCTTCAATGTCAGCGTCTGCAATCAGTTGCGTATCTGTGGTGCCAAGTGTGAGCGATATTGCGCCCATGACCTTGCGCGACACGGTGCCGTACAGCATGGAATTGGCTGACCATTGAAACTGATGGTAAGTGGCCCCGACCGTTCTAATGCGAAGTATCCCGTTGGTCGCGTAGGCCGTTGTCTGATAGTCCATTTCAGCTGATACCGAAAGTATCCTAATACAAGTGCCTGACGCGGGCGTTATTCCGAACGCTATCGGTGTGGTGTTGCCACTAAGTATCTGTGCCGATGTGAGTGTCAGCGTTGCCGTTTTGACACAAAGGCACCCCGCATCATCTTGCAGTGTACTGATCGGCAACAGGCCCGTATAAGGTAGCCCGTTGCTGTCGGTTGTGTTGACGAGTATTCCCGTATTATCGCGAACGTCAGCGGTTGTGACGATCGGCAGATTTCCAATGTTGATGCTCATTATCCATCTAGTGTTATGACCTGCCCTTCATCGGAAGTACTCAGATCGGGGTAAGGGCGTGTGCCGCCTGTGATCACGTTTCCGTTCGGTTTGATAGTGACATTCAATGCCGACCCGTCAACACCGCATCCCCTCACAACATCGTCAATTCGCCTGTTGCGGGTGTTTTCTGTTTTTAGCGACACAGGCAATGCGACCCCGCTCATGTCGTCCGTTTCATCGCGGCTCATGGTCGGGTACTCATCGGCCTCAACGAAGTATTCCACACCGTCAATAAAAATGTGGTCAGCAATGACCGCCAAACGAATGAAGTCATGGACAAAGTCGGGCGCACCGAATCGCAACTCTGACACCTTGCGCGATCGGCCATAGTAGGTCATGGCGCGGCCTGCGCTGTCAATATATTTGTTGCGCTCACTCGCATAGTTCGACCTGAGTAGCGATGCCTGCATCCTGATTGAAGGTGCCCATCCTGTGCCAACGAACCCCATGCTGAAAGCGTTTGAGTCGTTGCATATCGTTATCTGCTTAGTCTCGCAGCAATCGGCCATGTAGTGTATAGGCTGCGATGTGTAAGAGGCGGTCTTTGTGGTGGCCAGAATACTCACGGTGTTGATCGCGACAGAACCACCAACAGTCACGCTTTGAATCTGAAATGAGAGAGTGCCGCTCACGGTAGGGGTCATTGTCACGGTGTGCGCTCCGTTCGTGTTGAACCATGCGCTTGAGGTCGATCCGAACTGAACTCGCACTTGTGCATTTGTGCAATCACGCAGGGTGAACGTAATCTCGTATTCAGTGCCCACGCACAACACCCGCGTTGATAGCGTGGCGTTGTTGGTGTTCGGTGCGGTGGCACTTGTGTAGATGATCTCGCCATTATAGACCATCGCTGACGAGCCAACGCTTGCCCACATCCCGACCCCTTGGCCCATACCGAACTCGTAACAGGCAGACCCGACCGACCCTGTGTAAAGGTCTAACGCAAGAACCCCATTCTGTGAGCAGTCGCATGGTGAATAGACGGCAATGGTATAGCAGTCATTCGGCAACTCAGCGGCCTCCCAATCAAATGAAAAGGTGACCCACCCGTTGAAGATGTTGTATGGTATGTCGTCAGCGACCACCGCCCCCGATGAGTCAAGCACCTCCGTCTCGAATGCGGTATTGTATGCGACTATACTGATGTTGCCGAATGATGCGTCTGATTGTGTTGATGCATATAATCTCAGATATTCAACGCTTTCCGCCACTATCCAATAAGTGAACGTGCCACTTGCCGTTGCGGTGAAATACTGCGCCCACGTACCTAAGTAGATCGCGGCTGATCCCTGAGTCTGATTGACGGTGACGGTCAGCGAGAATAGAACGCCATCGGATATGAGTAACCCTTGTTCTACTGATCCCAAAAGAGTGCCTGGGGTGTGCGATACGCGACCAAGCGATGCCTCAAAGAACCATGAAGATGTTGGCGTTACCGTCCATCCCTCGCTGTATGCGCCATTAAATGCCCCATTCCAGATAAGTTCTGGCGACCCCGCGCAATCAGTAACCGCAAATTGGAACTGCGTTATATCCCCATTCTGCGCCAGTTGCACGAACGGCCCCTCATCGATGTTGCAATCAACCTCGCGGTCGAATCCTAACGGTTGATCGGGTACGGGGGTCATGCTGCGAAATTAAGCGTTTTGCGACCTTCTTGATCCCATTGTAAATGTGCCTTGTTCGGTGGTCATTCCGCGTACAACGTCAATCGCCCTGCTGTTCACCGCGCCGTCAACATATCCGAGCCTGAACAGGTCGAACGGCCTTGATTTCATCGCGCACCATGCAGCGTCTGATATTGGCTTCTGAAACGTGTATCGATCGAGCATATTATCAGCGGTGTTCTGAGTTGAGTATGTGGCCCCGTATTGAACAATCTCAACCGTGCCCGTATATAACAACAGCTCAGAAAACGATGTGTACTCAACGAGGATAAACATGATGTCGCCAGCTTCCATGTAAAAAGCCGCGCTGCCCTCGACGTTACCGATGAATGATATAAATGTACCATCATTTATCCCCCAGTCAGGGGGCGGCCCCCACGGAGGCGATGTGGCATTATGAATCACAACGGGCGGGTATGTTTCCTCGTAGTAGGTGCCGTTAAACCTTCCGACTCTCACGGTTGTCTGAAAGTACCCCGCATCAGTAGTGTTGATCTGAAAGAACGTGTTGATTGTGTAGTAGTCGTTTGCGGGTGCCGTGAAATAGCCCGCGTTATACTGAACGGGTATCGTGCTACCAATAATAGCGAAGTCGATTGTTCCGACCTGATAATCTCCGCCCGTGTCAAAGTTCGGGGGGCTGTAATCGTTCTGACACGCAAGCGTATCAATGGGGTTAACTGACGATTGTGCGACCTGAGTAGCCCCGTAATGTGATGCCCTGACAAGTTGAAGTAATCCCTGATTCAACTGATACACCGTGAAAGGAATATACCCGTTCCAATTCACAAGCGTCTGACTATTGGCGAACGATGCATTGTAGTAAATCTGCAAGGGCAACAGCGGAACAGGTGTTATCACGGTCACGTTAGACGTGTCCATATCAATCAACATTACATTCTCATCCGTATCGTCACTATCAAGCCCACCACTTGCGGTCGGCATCGCTGCCATGATAGCATTCGTATCAAACACAAGTGTCGAAGTCACGAGGTCTAATTCGTTGTCTATGTTACATTGACCCGTGAGGTGGTATTGCTCATTCCTGTGGCCGTAATACGCTACACGGCCTAAGTATAGATCTTTTGAGTTGTAGGCGTGTGACCCCAATCGCACGGACGAATAGAACTGCGATCGGTCAAGTTCAGACATAAGCTCATCTATCGCATCTACTGATTGAATAGTGCCAGATGTGGCCCAATATGTGCGCGGTTCAATCCTGACGGTTGTGCCCTCAATAGCTAATCCTACATTGAACAGCTTGCGGCAATCGTTGTAGAGGTCTTGAAATGAAATGATTGGGTCGGGTCTTGCGTAATCGGTATCATAAGCTGGGCCAAGCCTAACCTCTGCCCCCATCATCAGAACAGCATACTTCTGTGGCGCATATACGCCCGATGCGTAGCTGAAGTAGTCCGAGGCAAATGATAGTGTTCCGTCAGATACAAAGGCAATGATGTATGCGAACGCATCGAACAACCGCCATCCTAACCTATCTGTCGCGTCCGTGCTGCCAATCGGGTCTATAAGTGTGCAAGTGCGCCTGAGTGTATAGGCCGAAATGTCCACAAGGTTCTTTGATAGCCCCGCGCCTAACGTGACCTTGATCGACTTGTTATTATCAATTAGCTGAATGAATGGGCTTGTCACAAATTGAAACTCAGCCGTGCGCTTTGATAGGTTCCATTTTATGTCGTTGATGTAGATCAGCGCGTCAATGTTACCGCATGTCGATGTGATAATAGCAGACACCGTATCGCACACCGATTGATTGTAAGCGTCTCTCAGGTAGTTGTATGTGCCACCATTTGCAATTACATTCCCGTCAATTTCATAAATGAATGACGAAAGCTCCGCAGACCAGTATATCCGCTCACTGATCGTGTCTAAGCCGTCAAGTTCTGACGACCTGTCAATGCCATTGATAATCACATTAGGCATGATAGCCGCCCCGTCTTAGTCCGCCATTCCCACGCCTTACCTCATGCAGCAGCTCGCGAAGTACCCGCGTCTCGCTTTCGCGGTGGCGGTCGATCGCGCTCAGTAGATTCATGTCGTTAAGTGTTGCTGTGAGGTTGTTCAGTGCCACCGACTCAGCAAGGCCATCCCATCCGCGCATATTGTCAGCGTTGATGTCTTCAAGTAGCCCCGCATACTTCGATGCGGCCTTTGCGTTGACGATAAACTCACCGCCCTCGGCTTCAAGTTTTACACCGCCTTCGGTGTGCTTTTTACCCTCAATCCATCCGCCTTTTCCGAACGATGGGAGCGGGGTTGCTTCAATGGTGGCGATCTCGATTCCTCCAAGTACGCCAGCGGCTGCGGCCATGATAGCCCCTACAATGAAATTCGGCGCGGTCGCTAACGCATTGACAACTGCCATAGCCGTATTTACAACGGTCTGAAATATCGCTATTTCCTTGTTCCGCTTTGCCTGTTCCCGTGCGATGCGCCTACGCTTCTTGTCTGCCTCCTCCTCCGTTATTACGCCCTCTTTTACGAGGCGTTCGATGTCGGCATACCGTTGCTCAGTTATCGCGGCCTCATACGCGTTCATTCGGGCCACAATATCCATTGATGCACTCGCGTATGCGTTCAGGATGTCTAATGCCTCGTTTCGGCTTGTCTCAAGGTAATCGAGGTAATCCTGTTCGGCTTTGATACGGGCTTCAAGGTCGCTTGCAGCTTGTTCAGCTATGCCACTTGTGATCCCGACATATCCTTTTGACGGGTCTATTTTGTCTCCTTCTTGGATACGCTTAATGGTAGCCTCAAGTTCCTCAACATCTTTCTTGGCCTGATCGAACACACTTGATCCGATGGGTGCCGCGTTCCGTTGCGCCCGTGCCTGTGCAAGTGACTCGTTGAGCGTGTTCAGGCTGTTGTTGATTCCAGCCCCATCAACGGCAAATTGTCGCAGACCCTCAATGCCACGGGCTGTAATCTCAGTAACGTCAGCAAGTCGCTCTTTCAGTTCCTTTAGGGCCTTTGCCGAATTATCAGCGGCCTCTTTTTGTTTACCAAGTAGCGCGTCTAACTCAGCCTGCAACGGTATCAGCTCCTGCGTTATGGACTTGACGCGTTCGACCGATGTGGCCTGATCCGATTGTTCCTCTTTAAGTGCCTTAATTGCCTCAGTCAAAAAGAACACGTTGCGGATTTCCTCTTTTATAGCTTCTGAACGTGCGGCCAAAGCTGCGGCCTGCTCGGGTGTCAGCGCATCATCGTACCCCGATGCTGCGGCCCTTTTGCGTTTCTCGATATACTCATCGTATGCGTTTTGAAGCGTCTCAAGTTCGCTGATCCTTTTAACTAAAGAACTCGGAGCCTCCTGACCACGGGCCTCAATCTGCTCCTGTTTAATTAGCGCGTCTGTCAAATCCTGAACGGCCTTATTTCTCGCGGCTATCGCAGCAGGAATTGATTTGTCATTGAAGGCGGCATTGATTTTATCAAGGGCTTCGATCATATCATCAGATGGGCGAGCCATGATCTGCCCCAATTTCACAGCAAGGTCATCGGCACCACTTGCCGCTGATATTAGAAGGTCTCCAATGTTGATAAGCGCAGCACCGCCCGCCACCTTCATATTATCAAACTCGGCTGTTATCTGAGCAAGTCGCACGGCAGTTGTCTCGGCATCCGCTCCCATCTTCTGAAGTTCCTCAGTAGCAATGTCGCCAACTATCTTGGCAACATCCCCTACCTCAGCGGCTTCAACCGATATACCATTGAAACGTTTGCGCAACTCAATCGCACTGATCCCCAAGTTATCGAGAATCAAAGGCGACTTGCGACCTATACCAACAACAATCGACTCAACAAGGTAGTCAACTGACTCGCCCGTTTCCGCTGCCCTACGCCTCGCAAACTCCAAAAGCGTCCCCATTTGCTCAAGGGGTATTTTGAAGTTAGACGCGCGAACGGATGCGGTCATAAGGTTAAGGTCTGACACCGTGCCTTTGGTGGCCTTTCGCAGTCCGTCCAACAATTCAGGTGAACCGATCCGCTTGAATGCCCGCTCAACTCCCTCAGTCTTTGCGGCCAATGTGACCATCTCTTTTCCGAGGTCAATCGCTCGATCAATCGTGAACGCTGCGGCCATCGTTGTGCCAAGTGCCTTGAACTGATTCGATACGTTCTGCGACATCTTCGCGAACGCATCCTCAGAACCTTTGGCCGATTTCTTGGACGCGGCCTCGAGCGCATTTACCTGCGCGGCCAACTTGCGCATCTCCGCAACGGCTGCATCGGTCTTGACGATGTACTGGGCTACTATCGCATCATCGGCCATGCTTACCTACGCGCGGCCTGTTCGGTGTGCTTTGTGCCTTTTCCCGCGCCTTGCGTTGGTCTGCAAATATAAGTATCTCATTCAACAGGTTGGCGGCTGACTTTGACCACATCCTATCTGCTGCCTCATCGCTGCCCGCTATGGCCCGAACCAACTTTCTGAGGTTGGCGGATTCCTCTGTTATGTCGCGCTTGACAGCTTCGAGAGAATATGATCTCTTTCTTTTTTTCGGAGGTGCTTTACTTCCTCGAAGCGTTCCAACAGCATTGCCCAGTGATCTTCGGAAATTTTGAACGTTCTTGATAGCCGCTTCACCTCTGTCAGCTGAAAAAAAAAGCGGTCGCCACGTTCGATGCAACCTTTCAAATAGTCAATCTTGTCCTGATGGATAACGCGGTCGAACTGATCTGGTCGCTCATCCTCTCGCACCAACGTCAGTGCCACGCAGTTAATGACCACATCCATCGGGATGATCTCCTTGCGCGTATCGAACAAGCGAGACAGAATAGCCCCCGCGCTCACCATGTCTCCATGCGCAAGGGCCTTGTTCACATCCGCGCGCGTTTCCTCGATAAGTTCATCGCTGATCATGGCAGATAAGAACGAGGCCGATTGAACACTCGCATCCATTCGGCACAACGGTAACGCCATGCCTGCGGGGTATTCGTACCACTTGCGGTTAAGATGGTCAACGAACGCTAATGATAGGTCGGTGAAATCTGCGGGTCTGACCCAACGCTGACGAACGTACTCGTCCTGCCACTCTGTCGGGGCAAGGCGTTTGATTAGCCAAAAAGCGAGACGTTTCAAATGCGTGAAATTACGTAGTTGATAGCCGCAACAGCGAAGATTGACGGCACCCATGCACCAAAGTGAAGCATCGGGTCGATTGGCAAAAGGTTGCCCCAAATGAAGTAGAAAATGCTACCCCATATTGAGGCCATGCAGACAGGACAAAAGATTATCGGCTTGGCCCATTTCGGCTCTCTCAGGACGATGAACCATGTGTCCAAATCCTTCCCAGTGTAGGTGTAAAGCAGGTTGTCAACAGCGGTATGCAGTCCATACACACTGAAAGACGTTAACGCGATCAGTTCAATCATGCGGTTGTAAGCACGTATAGATCGGGGCCGTAGTTCTCGTTGAATCGGGTGAAATGAGCGGAAACGCATGAAACAGGATCATCGGCACCCTCGACCATGAAGGTAATATCAGGCCAAACGCTGACCTCATACGTTGCCCCCTCTTGGCGGTTGACCCAATCAATGACGATTGCACCATCTACCTCGGACGTTACGACCTCGGTATCAACACGACCGTTGGCGGTGTTCAGTATCCGCACCACGTAGCTTGTGTTCGGGTCGGCTGTTCCGACCTGAACCTGTGCCGAGCAATAGGGAATCTCAGCTACTGACGTGCAGGGTTGGCAGACGCTCATGGTCGCAAAGATAAGGCACCGCGAGATTTCTGATGGTATGCGATCCATTTTTGAACGGACGCATGATTGATGAGATACCGTTGTGCATCCATGAAGTCGGCCCGCTGCGCAATGTCTGAGCGTTTTGCTTTGATAATACCGCCCGTCTCATCGGCTTTCACAAGTCGGTTGTCTCGGATCGTGCCGGTGCATTTCGGGTCAACGCGGTAATCGGGGTGATGGTATAGGGTATAATTCAGGTCATTGCGGCTGTTGACGTGTCGCGGGTTCGGTGATGTTTGCACCTGTCTCGATTGTATGCCCAATTCCCTCTGCATCTGCCCGAAGTGACTTGTGCCGTCTTTAACCCCCAGGTTTCGCGCGTTGCCGTTGTAGTCGCCTGTCAGCGTTGCGTTCCACAAGTGCGGGCCGTATTTCAACCTGATGCGGTCAACAGCCTTAAAGATGTCGCCCCCTTCTACCTCCTCCTCATCGAATATGTGAACATGATAGCCCGCGCCATCCTGCCACACATGGGCGAAGATGAAAGCGAACGGTTCGATGTTGAAGTCCATGCTGATAATGATAGGCAGTTGCGGCACGAACTCGCAGGGGCGGACGTGTTTCTTTTCGTTCCAATGTGTTGCGAATCGATTCTCGTTCGTTCGCTGTGCTGACCAGTCGCCGTATAAAAGGCGCGAACGGTCGTAATCGTCAAGGTGTTCGAGTGTCTTAGTGTAGCTTTCACGCAGAACCTCATCGGGGTTGTCCGCGATGGTGAACAGAACGCGGCCCCTGTGTTCGGGTAGGTCAATGAACTTGCCCTCAATATCCATCACATAACGGAACTTGACCCACGTATCGGACGGGTTTCCCGTGAGCAGTAGTTCAGGGGTTATGCCATGCTCTGAGTGTCCGAGGCGCAGTCGGCTGATAATGATCTCAGCGGCCCTTTGGTCAACCTCTGGAGACTCATCGATAAAAGCATCTGTATATTCAGTTGATCCGAACCGATTATAATCAGGGTCAGACGGCTGATAGCTCATGTGCCTGAAATGCTGCTCAGACCCGTTGTTAAAGTAGACGATATGCTCCTGTGCGTTGTAGCGATAATGGGCATCGCTTTCGTACCCCATGCTTTTGAGCAAAGCAAAGTATGTCTTCATCGTGCTATCACGTAGCGCGGTGTAATCGCGCCTACCGATGAAGCCCCTTGTGTTTGCGTAGGTGGTGCGCCTGTAAATCTGTCTCAGGCATCCGAGCCATGACTTGCCGCCACCCGCACCGCCACCCGCAAAGACCTCAATAACCTCTGGCCGATCAAGTATCCGCCACGCCTCGGCCTGTTTCGCGCTTAATCTTATTCGGGCACCGCTCATTCATTGGGTATCTCAATCACGGGGCTGGGAAATTCTGTTAGCGTCACATTACTATCAACCTGTTGCTTCGGTTTGCCATAGCCCCTGTCAAGCAAAATCTCAGCGGCGCGAAGGTTGCCCTGTGCCGCCATCTGCCGCAGCTTCTTGAGTATCGCTTCGGCTGCTGTGATGCCGTCCTTTTCCTCGCCCAATACGTCCGCCATCAGCTTATCCAACTGAGGCAGTTTCTTAGGCCGTCCGTTCGGGTTGCCTGATTCGCCTTTCTCCAAACGATGAAGGGTTCCACCGTTCCGTCCTTTAATTGGTGTTGGCACGTTGTTCCTACTTTGTTTTAGAAAGCCATTGCAAATATACCTGATGTGCTATCTGAGCGGTCATTACGGGCGGCACACTCATACCGATTAGATACTTCGGTTCGATGGCTTTGAAGTTGTAATCGAAGGGGAAGGTGCCGCTCTGACAGAACTCGGTTTTTGTCATCCATCTCGGTTCGTTTTTGAGAATGAACTTACCGCCTGACGTTATGGTCGGTATAACCTCGTTTTCGCTCAACAGATAGTCGGTGAATCCATTTGCTTTGCCCCGAACATCCGCTAATGTTCGGTCAGATTGCTTTTGCTTTTTCCAAAGATCAAACTGAACTTCGGTTAGGTCATTTGTTAATTTTTGTTCCTGATATTCCATAAACGGTATCGCCTCCTCATTGAAGTTCAGCACCAACCTCGGCAACTTCAAATCCTTTCGTTGGCAAATGAAAAAAACCCGCTCACGTTTCTGCGGTACCCCCATACTTGCCGCGTTCAATAGGAATAACTGAACGGTATACCCCGCAACCTCAAATTCGGCTTTGATCCGTTTCACATATGCTTTAGCATTGCCTTGCAGCATACCCTTAACGTTCTCAGCAATGACTACCTTCGGCTGTAAACGCTTTGCAAGTTCGATATAATCAAAGAATAGATCATCGAGTCGTTGCTTTGCCTGACCCTCTCGGAACACCTTTTCTTTTCCCCAGTCTTTTTCCCTATTGCCCGCCATACTGAATGATGAGCAAGGGGGCGAACCGTCTAAAAGATCAAGGTGAAAAAGCTCAGACGGTAACTCAGTGCGCTTGACAAATTCCCGAATATCCTCAACAAAAAGGTGCTTCGGCTTGTGATTTGCGCGGTACACATCGGCTACTTGCGGATCAATCTCAACCCCGCCTAAGTGGTCGAACCCCGCCAACTTGTAGCCCATAGTTGAACCGCCACCACAAATGAAAGTGCCGAACACCTTTGAGCCGTGGTAATCAATTCCCTTTGCAGGGTATCCATCGGCAAGAGTCCACCTATAATGGAACTTGTGTCCGCTCATAAGTTCAGCAACTGATATACCGCCTGTTCAGGTGTTGCGGCTACTTTAGATAGTGCCTCTTTTACTTTCCAATAGTCGTCCTCTGAGTAATTCAGTTTAATGACCATTTCACCGTCAAGCCCATCAACATCAACCTCCTGATTTTTGTCGCTGAAGTCGTCCGCATTCGGCACATCAACCCCCCACTCGCTCAACTGCGCGGCATCCCATTCGTTTGCCAACTGGTCAAAGTCCCACTCACCAAATGAAGCATTGTCTTTGATGGTGAACTCAAGACGTTTCTCTTCTGTCCAGTCGTCAGCCAACACTACCCACGAATCAGGCACATCTTTCATGCCCAGTTCCTGAATAGCACGAAGGCGCATATTTCCGCCCAATGGGTACAACTTGCCGTCAATATCGGTAACGCATACCATCGGCCTCTTTTCCATCATTTCAGGAAACGAGCGCAACGATTCGACCAGTTTCTTGAACTTGTCGTCCCGAATGATACGCGGGTTACGCGGGTTTTGTTTGAGCTTTGATAGCTTCATGTGCCGCAAATTTACGCCAAAAGTGCTAAAACAACGAGTGCGCACATGAGGCACACGAACACTATCTGAATGATGCTATCGTCTTCGCGGTCGGTCATTGGTCAATACCTAATTTCTGATTTTTCACCGAAAAGCCATTTGACCATACAAATCGCACTGCACCAATGGTGCCCCTTGAACGCATTGGTGTAATTTATCCCTTTGGTTGGTGTCTTGTTTTCTATGCCTAAGTATCCTCCACTTTCGGCATCTATTGAAACCCACCCGTCAGGTGTTGATTCAACGTCTGTGGTGTTTTCGGTTGTACCGCACCTGTCGCATTTAACTTGATGTATTCTCATCCCTCAATCATTTGTTGTAACATTTCGATTGCCTCTTGCTCGGCCTGTTCGCGCAGGTCGTCAATGAGTTGCTGTTCCTGTTCGTGTTCAGTTGGCATGGTCAGTCGGTTTCTTCGTTCGGTGCGTAGGTGAAATTGAATTTTCCGTTTCGCCTGTATCCGCGCTTCACGACCTTTGCAGCGCGTCTCATTCGCACAGACAAGGCTACTCGTTTTGCCCTCTCAATCTGCGCGTCTGTTCGGTATGGTCGTCTCATTTCAATCGCGGCTTTCAAGAAACTCAATCTCACGCTTTCTTTCCATCATGGCATTGTATGTCAACTCCAACTTAACGGAGCCGAGTATTTTTCCCGCTGTGTTCGCGAGTTCCTTCCCTTGCTTCAGCGGCATTGTGCCGTCCCTCAGCTTTTCGTAGTTCTCAAGTAGATCAGCCCTGAGTTGCCTGATGTTTTGCATGACGTTTGATTGTTAGTATTGCCTGTTTCAGTTGAACGACCTCTGGGTGATCTTTAAGCTGTTGCCTTGTCCATCCGTGCGTGTTTATCAAAAGTCTGGCAACGTACCACGAATCTATTTCGTTCCGCTTGCGATCCGCGCGTTTTCTTGTTTTTTCGAGACAGCGGGCGCGTGAACATGGCTTGCACCGATGGGCATTAGTTAGCAACACCGAGCCACACGCGCATTGCCTCGGATCCTTCTCTTTTTTTTGCGCTGCCTTTGGCCTTGGCGTGTTGTGCCCGTGGGCCATTCGCCATTTGATGAGTTCTGTGTTTGCACACGACTTACACTTATGCCTTCTGCCGCCACTGCTTTTCTTGTTTTTCGCAAAGTCTCCGACTGGCTTTTCAATCATGCACGTTCGGCACGCTCTATGAATTTCCTGTGCGCTCATTGCTCAACGATTGAGGCGTAAATGTCGTACATCAAAGTGACCGTGCGATTGTCAACGTCAATCAGGTCGCTGATCTGTTGCCTGCTATGGGTCACGGTCGAATGGTCGCGGTTGAATAGTTCGCCAATGTAGGACGTGCTGACCACATCAAAACGATAGATGAGTGTCATGGCTATCTGTCGCGCTATTACGATGGGCCGTTTTCTTGACTTCGACTGCATCTGTTCGAGACTGATTCCCGTGTGTGCGGTCACCGAATCTACCACGTTCCACGTCCTTACGCTCATTCCATCGGCTATCTGTTGAGATACGCCTCTGCGCTTGTATTCCCGTGCGATGCTGCGAGTATGTTTCATTTGTCAAATGTTGCGTAAATGAGTGACATAGTTATGATTGCCGCGACCATGATAACAGCGTGTCCGACAATGATGCAGGCGGTGTAGTATGCGCGTTGGATCATTTCGTGCGCGGCTTCGGTTTCCTATCCCCATTGATCGCCCAGTCATCGTACCGCTGCAACTGCCCGTAAGCGTTGCGGACGTATGCTTTCGTCAGTATTTCAGTGAGGTGGGCGTTCGTGTCAGCGAGTGCCTTATTCGTCACGTCAAGTCCAGTTATCAGATCGGTAGCGTGTTTGAGTACTTCTTTGTGCCCGTCTCTGATATTAATCAGTTCAGCCGACTTGTCCTCAAAGAACTTGGCCGCCTTTTCCGCGCGTTCGGCCTCATCCTTTTCAAGCTGCCACAAGTATGAAAGAATTGCACATCCGATTGAGACGAGCGCACCGTAAGCGATTAAAGCGTAAACGGTGGCGGGGTGGGTCAGGAAGTCGGTCATTGTTCTTGTCGTTTGGATTCGGGGGCAAAGGAAATGCGCCAAACATGAGGCGAAATTAAAACGGCATTAAGATTCGATTAAAATGTGATGCGCCTTAATTGTAGCAATCACCTTGGCGTGATGGTGCGGCTTCAGTTTCTCTTGGCTACCATCGGCAATTCGCCTAAGTACGTGCGGGCTGACTCCGCTTGCAAGTGCCAAGCCGCGAACTGAAACGAACGGGCAGTCCATAAGGATCTTTATCTGGTCAATGGTCATTGGTTGTGGTGTTGATTTCGTGCGCCAAATGTAAGGCGGTCTGGGCTTGTTTCACAACATCGTGCGGCATCCACCAACGCTCGTCCGTATTTACGTCTAAAACGTGGTGTCGGTGTTCTTTGATTGTCACCAACTCAGGCACCCCATCGTCAGACCACCTGTACTCCATTCGCTCAGTCTCGGTTCCGAACACTCTGAACGTGCGGCCTTTGGTGGTGAAAGGCGCGAGGCTGATCTCAAGGTGCTTTAGGTGGTCAGGCGTTGGCGGTATCGATTGCCTCTTTGAACTCATCAAATGAGCGGATTAGTTTATACTCGCACCCCAATGATTCTACCACAGCTTGCCACCGTGTCTGCGCTTCGGCCTGTCTCCCTATGGCCGTTTTGAACTCGATGCACAACGGGGGCTTATTCGTTCGCAGGTAGATCATGTCGCTTACACCCGCGACCATTCCCATCGCTTTCAGTCGCGCCCCGTCTATCTTGTTGCGTGGGGTGTTGTGAACCATGAATAATCGGCCCCGCTCGTTCTGGTGCGTATTCCAGTGCCACATAAAGCACTCGGCTTGTAATTTGTCTTCGCTCATTTCAGTGTGTAATCTGTGTATGTGCAGTCGCTCATTTCCTGTTCCTGACGATATACCCACCCGCGTGAGTATTTGAAGATTTCACCGTAACGCCTTATCCCTTCGCGACCGTGCGATCGCGCAACACGCCAACAAAATGACGGCTTGTAACGCTTGCTCAGTTGAACCCGCGCAAGTTCTTCAATCGTCAGGCTGCTGATCTTTCGGCCTATCAGGTCATCGGGTGTCTTTGGCCCGACCTCTACCATTTGTCCTTGCTCAAGTTCCTTCGAGTCAAACGGAAACACATGACCGCAGTACCTGCACGTCCTTGCTGATGCAAATACGATTGATTGACATTCAGGGCACTCTTTTACTGGTGCTGCGCGTTCGGCCTTTTTGCGCGGTGGCGCGATTGTCCATCTCCTTGTCTCTGCCCAAAGGCCGTGCTGATCGTGATTCATTCCGAAGTCAAGGACGGTGAACTCTGATTTAATCCCATCGATCACCCTTGAACCTCGACCGCAGCATTGAAGCCAAAGGGGGAGGCTCTTAGTTGCGCGGTTCATGACTACGCACTCAATCGTTGGCTCATCGTAACCCGTTGTCAGGATCCCGCAGTTGTTCAGCACCTGAAATGCCCCTTGCCTGAACGCGGATAGTATCATATCGCGTTCGGCCTTTGGCGTGTTTGATGTCACACATTCCGAACTGATGCCCGCCTTTCTAAAAGCCTGAGTCATGTTTTCGGTGTGGGCAATGTTGACGTTGAACACAATCGTCTTCATGTTGGCCGCGCGCTTTTGCCAGTTCTCAATTACCCCATCGAAAAGGCTTTGTTTGTTGTAGTGGGCAAAAAGGCTGTCATCTGTGTACTCACCTGCCTTAGTTTCCAAATCGCTCAGGTCTTGCACCATTTGAAATGGTCGGCACGTTGCGAGGTATCCTGAGTCCACAAGCTCAGGTATGTCAATGTTAGCCACGATGTTCGTATAGTATCGGTGAAAGTGCTTTCCTATTGGAGTAGCCGTTGCACCTATTACCCGTGCCTCACGCCAATGCTCAATGATTGGGTTGAAATTTGCCTTGTGTGCCTCATCAATGATAATCAGGTCGGGCGCGTATCCTTCCATCTTGGCCATGCGCCTCTTGACCGTTTCGACCATGCCAACGCTTATCAATGCGCGGTGGTCGAAAGCCTTTCTACCCGCCTCGATGCGTTGCGGGTTTACACCTACACGGCCCAACGCACCGAACGTCTGACCGAATAGCTCAACCCGATCTGTCAGCACAAGGGTTTTTGTCCCGCGAATGGCGGCAAGTCGCACCATCTCGGAGAATACAACCGTCTTACCTGCCCCAGTTGGCAGACATAGCACTTGCCTTTTATGGGCCGAAAAGCCTGAACGCAGTTCAGCAATGGCCTCTGATTGGTATGGTCGAAGGTGGATCATGTGTAACCTCTGTGTAACCTCTGAAATTTTTGACAGGTTACACCTTCAAACCCGCATAAACATTGGGGTTCTGCAATAGTGTAACCTTGTAACCTCTGAAAGTATATATATATGCACAAGGGTATATAGTGATTCGCATGATGTGTGATGTATAGGTTGTGGGGGTTAGTAGGAATGTTTGGGTAACACGGGTTACAAGTTACACTTAAAACGGCATATCATCCTGAGTATCAGCATTGTTACCTGTAACCCCACTTTCACCGTTCAGCCTAATGACGTGATACCTTTTGCCAACTACGCCTCTGACTCTGGTTACTTGTGCCTTGCCAAATAGGTTGACAAGCTCAATCCCAAACCGCTTGAGTGCCATGATGCGCTGCTTTGTTCCTGACTCAATCGCGTCCTTAATGTCGGTTGATGTAAGCCACTCAGCATACCCGCCACCTGATGAAGCGGGAACAAAGAACTTGCATATTAATTCGCGCTCATACGGGGTTGTTTCAAAGTCGGCACCGACCCCCTCAAGGTGGGCAAGTTCCTCACGGGTCAGGTTGAACGCTTCGCCTGCATCGTACAGCCTTACCGCCTCCATAAATAGCTCATCCTTATCAATGGCGTTGTAGGCTTCATGGTCAATGCTTATCACCCTGATGGGTAGTATTCGCGTGTTGCCTGTCGGGTCATTTAATACAGCCTCCTCGTTGCTCGTTCCGCATAGCACTGCTAATCGTTTGTAGTCCTCATTGTGCCGCCCGTATGGTGCTCGGAGTGAAAAGGTTGATTTTGATGTCAGCTCCTTCAGGCGTTTCTCATCCTGTTTTGATTTGCCGCCCATTTCGTCATCCATGACCCATAGCTTTTGGCACATGAGTATTTCATCATCCTTGCCCGCATCCAACTTAGATTCCGCGTAGTACTTGCGAAGTGCCGATGGAGGCAACCGCCTAAACCATTCTGTTTTGCCCGTGTTCTGCCCACCTAACAGGGTGAGAACTGACCTGACTGGGTGGCCGTCAAGTGCCGCTACCCATCCAATAACCCACCTCCTGATGAACATCTCATGGTTAGGCGTGTCTGTTTTGATCGTGTCCGCCAACGCCTTTATGTTGCCTGAAGTGTTTCTGTGCCTGTTCCGATCGATGTACTCTCGGATCGGGTTGAAGTCATTTGTGAAGTCAGAAAAGATTATCCTTTCGATCAGGTCAAACGTCACGTCCTTAGTGTCGAACACACCCCTGGCGCGTAGAAAAATAGTGTTCAGACGTTCCTTGCTGACCTCATTACCGACCTCCTCAAGTTTGCCCGTGATGCCGTTTCTCCTGATAGGGTGATTTGTTTTAAGAAACTCCATCAACCCCTCGATAAGGTTCTCAGGGTTGTTCGACACCCGCTTTAGGTCGATGTCATCGCGAGACATGACCTCATCGACAATTCGTTCAGCCTGTTCCTTGCCGAACCCCTCAAGCTGCACAAGCTGTTCCGCTATGGCCTCAGGTGCGCGGCCCGCACGTTTGCCTAATGCGGCAACCTGAACCGCCCTTTGTGACTGCTGATTTTTCGGGGCGTGTATCCCGTTCTGCTTGAGTAGATAATAAAGGGTGCCAACGGTAATCTTCGACTTCGCCCCGACACGCAGACACTCGTTGTATTTCTTATCCGCCTGAGTGCTGATGTACTTCGGTGATGGCTGACATAGGGTGTGAAACATCGCGCGGCCTGACTCACCGAACCCATTAGCGATGGCGCACCCCATACGAAAGTAGGTCAGGTAATCAGGGGCAATGTCAATGCCTAAACGCTGAACCTCCGCGCACATTTCACCGACCACTGATTCAGGTAGCACCATTGCCAGCGCGGGAGGTGCTGATTTCGGCTCCGCTTTTACCTGTGCCTTTTTCGCTTTCTCATTGATGAACAGGTCAGGGTCAAACGAGACATAGCGCAGTGATGCGACACTCGATGGCGCGGGATCAATGACTATTCCGAACCGTTTGAAGTAGTAGTCCTGAATCCATCTAAACGATTCCTTGTGCTTATCGGGGTTGATCCGCACAAGCACAACGAGGCCGCGCCCACTTGCCGACCCGAATAGCGCGTATGTGTATGGATCATCATTCAGTTCGGTTCTATCCGTGTAACCGTCAATGTCAATTGAAAGGAAACCAGAATGTTCGAGTATCAGTTCCGCCTTGCGCTCTCTGAATGTGCCGCTTACGGTCACACTCGGAAGGTTACGCTTCATCCCATCGCGCACCTTCTTATCCTCAACCTTTCTTATTGCCTCAATTTGATCCTTCCATTTGCCAAATCGAACGGCACTCAGGAAGTCGGCAATGGTAGTAGTCTCATCCGCGATGTGCGGTCTGTCTTTTTCGGGCAATCGCCTGAATAGGCTGATGTTTGACATTGGCAAGGTCGCGGAGGGGCGCGGTGACTAAGCGCGTAAACGGGAACGGCTCGATGAACGGCCCCCGTTGATTTTTACCCCTCCGTTAAATTGTTCCTTGTATTCATCGAGTTTGTTGCGGTCAGATCGTCAATCCGACCATGCAAATATAAGCAGAATGGGCGGTTTTAGAAAAGCGTCAGTTGCGCTTTGAAGTTTACTTTATGTTAAGTCTCATTTGTTTGTATATACCTTTCTTTTCTGGATATTGCTGATCTTTTAATACCATGCTTGCGCCACACATTTCTTTGCATGTGCCACACTTTCCAATGTAAATAGATGGTCTGTGCATGCTTACTATTTGCTTCGCCCCAAGAAACTTTTTCACATCGGTTTTTATCAGGTTTGACTTTACGAATGGGTTGTTTTTTCCGACACGTAAAACCGTGTCAATAACACCATCATTTGCAAATAGTTGATTTTGAATTTCATTCATCCTTGCACCCTCATTAGTTTCAATGTTAAACCTACATGAAACAACCCTCAAAAGTGATTTGCAGTAACGCTTTAGTACTTCATATTGCTCAACTGCGTTTATTCGCTGTCGCTCGCTATCTAATGCTGATGTGCTTGTGTTAATACATATATTGATTGTTTTGAAATAATCAAGGTGTTCTTGCGTTAGATTAGTCCAATGCTTTGTTACTACAACTATGTGCTTGTTGCACTTCTCAATCTGCCTTATAATTTTCACCGTATGTTCCCAATCTTCTGACGGATCGCCACTTGTTCCCATGCGCACAAAATCGAGTTTAGCGCGATTTATGCTGTTTACTATTTCGCGCCTGTGCTTTTCACTCTTAAAGTTGCGCTTGACGCTTTGGCTAAAGTCATACCCATATCGGGCCGCTGCGTTTGCCGCATAGCAGTCATGGTAACAGCCGCCATCATATTCGGCCATGCCATACCTGCAACCGATAAGGGGGTCTAATGAATAGACCCCCCTTGAGTTCCTCGTAAAACTGATTATGTCTGAATAGGTCCTCACAACCTACCTATATTAACGTGTCTGTCCTTTATCTTCGACATATCGCCCTTATAGAAAATCAATATCTTCTGTTCACGCTTCGGGAACTTTCTGTAATGAAGCGTTCTTTTAGCATGCGCCAATCGTGTAAACTCACACTCAAGGTATACAATCTTGTTGTAGATATGTAGCCCTTGCTCTTTGAAAAATAGTTCATGTTCAGCTTCACACCCATAATAAGCCCCGTTCTTATCTCTGCTGTCTCCCGTCATTACAACGAAAAAGCAATTATCATTCAGGGCCTCAATAGCGTTCTTGTATCCCATGAAAAGCGTATCCCTGAACTCTTCATAAGTGGGTAATGAGTTAAGCTCACCTTTAGGCGGGTTGCCGTCATAATCGAGGTAATCTTCAACCTGATAGTATGGTGGGCAGGTGAACACTAAATCGTATTTCTGCTTAGGCTTAAACTTTGAGCTATCAGATTGCAGCCATTTCGTGTTATAAAAGTCCTGACAGATAGCGTTGTTTGCATCACATTGATTCTGCCTGATCTCGCTTGACAGGTATTCGTACCCGCAATAACCAGTTACAAAGCCGAACTGAACGCCACCGCCAAACGGGTTATATACACGAACACCGTCCTTTGGCATGAAGAACCGAAGAATAACCTCACAGGCCACTGGGTCAAGAACAGATACGTTTCCATTAAATGACTTGCCCTTTTTATTGACTACTTGCCCGTCCTCTATTTCTTGAGTGGCAAGCACAACATTAGACATTCCATTATCACCCATCCAAGCACCTTCACGGCTTGCAAATTTTGGGTTTTCAATGCCGTGGCGTTCCCCCGCATCTTCAATACGCTCGTTCCATTCGCGCTTCATTTTCAACCAGTCAGCGCGTGTTGATATCCACACATTTGTCATTGTGGCATGTGCAAGCCTTTTCATACGCACTTGCTCAAACGTACCGTAGACCACGTACGAATAACCGCTCATGTTCAGGTACTCTTTGAACCCGATTGAGAAAAATACCTTCGGGTTTTCGAGGTCATGCTTTTGGCTAACGGTCATTACCATTGGATAGCCGTACGTGTTTTGCTTAATGATCTCATTCACCATTTGCTTGTAAATGTCCTTGTCTTTTTTGTCCAATGACATTGCAGACTGCAATAGACAGAACTCCTTTGCATCGTGATTTACCTCGAACGTAAAGAACCCTGCAAACTCATCATTGATCTTTAGAATGATCGCTGAATGTATCTGCATGTTTTTACGTGCCGCACGGTATGCCACCTTGTCTTCTATCGCCAGTTTAGCAACAGCGGTTTCGTACCCAGACCCTATGACTGATGGCACGTACTCAAATGATACCTTATCCTCAAAAAGTCGTTCCTGTCTCATGTTGTTTTGGTTGTGTTGATGATGCCGCAAATTTAGACCGCCTCACATTAGGCGAAATGAATTTAAGATTAAATGTTTGCCCGATATTTCCCGTTCTTTTCCACTACCACCCCTTCCGCGATGAGTGCGCGAAGTGACTTGACCTGAACGAGTCGGACGCGCTTTTTGATCTCCATGTAAGTGAGCGGGCCATCTTTTAGGGCGGCAAGGATCTCGGATTGTTTGGGGGTCATTGTTCGTGGATGTTGCCTGTTACGGTTGGTTGTGGTATGCCGCACAACGGCCATTCATTGTTGTCATTCTTAACAAAGAAGCCGCATGAGTCATCGCGCCAAAACACGGTTGTAGTGCCGCCCATGTAGCTATTAATTATGTCCCCCTCGTAAATCTCCTTTCCGTTCTTATCGAGTAGCCCCGTGAACTGCATTATGTCAATGCAAACGTGATCCGCGTTCATCCAACACCCATTACCAGGCAAAAGGATAGAATTGCACGTGTAGTTGGGGTCTTCCATATCGGTATTACCAATTTGAACCTTGTAGTTCATCTCCTTTCGGACTTTGTCCCAAGCCCTAAACTTTATTGTTCTCATTGTATCTCCAGTTCGCTTGTGATGTTATCAAGGCCAAACAGCACGTCAAACTCGCGGGTTACGTCTCTGTTGCCTATCTTGACGGTTGTGATTGATGCTGTTGAAGGATCATCGCCACCCGCGTCAGTTGTGCCACGGTAGCGCGATATGACAGCGTGAACCTCTTTAGTGGTAGTCAGGCCGTCAGCTGATGAGATTTCGATGGTTAGGGTCATGCTGCAAGTTTCGGGTGTTTCTTGTTTGTCGAAATGAAAATGGGGTTAAATGTTCAAGCCTTTTGCGCCTTTATCACCTCAATCAGCTTTTGGTGCAATTCGTCTCGCTTGTCCTTATTATCAAATCGGGTGCAGTACTTTATCGCCTCTCCAATTTGGTAAGCGTAGGCTGTTGCTGGGTCAGCAAAAACAATCTTTTGTTCCTTTGATTCCATCTCATCCGTTGATTAAAAGTTGCTCATTCTCCTCGCTCACATTGTAGTGCTTTCTGATAGTCTCCATTGACGTGCCCGCTTTCACCTTCGCGGCAACGGCTGCCCATTTCTCATGATCTGGCGTGAGGTCGGGTAATTGCACCGTTGCCTCCTGCGCGATCTCTCGCACCATACGCGCATCGTCAACGGGCTGATTGTTCTGCAAGTACTCAATGGCCCGCGATGCCTCAATCGATGTGTAATCACAAGCCTCGCGTTCAATCTTGGCCTTTTCGTCCTCGCTGATGGTGGCCGTCCTGAGTAGCGTATCCACAAGGCCCCATTGAGAGTGAGTGCATGGGTAGTCGGTGCTGTCTATTTCGATGGCCTCCGCGACCCGCTCGGCCCCGCCTGACTTTGGTAGATACTTGAAGTGCCGCTTAATTACCGACTTGCGCCACATTTCGGCCTCGTCAGTAATCCATGTTGAACTCATGCCGCCCGTGTTGCCCTTTGCCTTTTGGTAGCTCTCCGACCGTTCACGTATGGCCTCAACATCTTCGCGGCTCATGATCTCAACCGACTTGCTGCCATCGGCAAGGATGGCAATGGAGTACACCGCCAACTTATCGCCCCTCGGCTTGCCTGTAAGGATGTACGGCTTGTGTTTCGTCACCTTGTCCGCTGATGCGAAGTCGAAGTCAAAGTCATCGCCCGCCCACACTATGCGGGCTTCAATTGATTTCACCGTTCCGCAGTCCGTTAGCAACTTAGCCAGGCCCTGATATGAAGGCTCAAGTGAACACTCAACACCGTTCAGCTTGCGGCTATACCGTGGCACCAAATAGGCCAGTTTGAGCGCAGGGTTAAGGCTCAATCCGATCTGAGCGACATTCATAACGGCCATCTGAATCGATGCCGTCTGTGCCTTTGCCAAGTAGTCATTCTTGGCCAGTATCTGACAGGCGAATGATACCTCTCGCTGATAGGTCTGCTCATCGGTCAGTTCGACAAATCGCGGGCGCAATGCCTCGAACGTCTTGGGTGTTATTGCTACTGATGTGGTCATTGTGTAAAGGTCTTGCCTGTGGCGTGTTGAGAAATGAAATTGGGGTTAAACCTTTGAGGAAAGTATATCTTTTTTAGTGCCGTCCAAGAACTGATGTGGTCATTTGGCGATTGCTCTTATGAAAAGCTGTTTCACATCTTGATCGGACTTTAGTACGGACACATCGCGCCCCTCCTTGAAGTACACGTAAGCCTTCAATATCAACTCCTCAACGCTTGATTTTGGAAGTGGCGCAACTGCGCTCAAATTGCGTATCAGCCGATCGCGCAACAGGTGTATCACATTCATTTCAATGTTCCTTCCAGTACATACCTGATTAAAAAACTCTTCTATTGAACTTTGGTCAAACATTGCAAGAAAGCTACCGATGATGCTGGCCTGTATTTTGACCTGTGACTTGCGGGCCAAGTGGTCAGCAATTTTGTAGCATCTATCAATCAGGTCTCGGTTAGCCTCGTAAAATTCAATCTGTTCTGAGGCGGTCGGTCGTGCCAAAGGAAATTTGCATGAGTGCGTTTTAAGCTTCAAGAGATTCCGTACAAGGGCCGCTTTTTTATTCGCGTCAATCTCCCCATCGATGTGCATGATGTTGCCGACAGTCCTTGCTGCTCCTGTATCTATTGTCTTAATAGAAATGTGGTCAATGTCGGTCACGACCCACATCGCAATCGATACTCCCGACCTCAGAACGGCTGACAATCGATGTTGCCCGTCAATCAGGAAGCCGTTAGTGTCAAACTTTATGGTTTCCCCGTTGTCGCTTTGCCACCTTCCGCTACTCATGTCGTTGGCGTACATCATTACTATGTCCTTTTTGATGGGGCGGTTTCTTTCTACGTTCTTACTCAAGAACTCAGCGGCCAATGTTGGCGTTACGGTTACTCTGCAAATGTTCATGGCTTTGGTTGATGTTTGATTGTTACCCCTCCGATTCTGACCACCTTACCTCTATGACCCGTGTCGGCCCTTCGATGGTGACGAGATGGTTATCCGCTATCCGAACAGTCAAACGGTAATTGGGTGTGATCTCATCGGGACTGATCGCGGCCATACTCAACGCTCGGCATATTTCGCCTAATGCGGTGTCGGTTGTTGTGATCGTACGCAGACACCGTTCACCATTCGGCACGTTGTAGCCCGCGTAGTGAATGATGCGCTCGGCAACGTCACGCCCTTCGGCTGTGGCGTATATGCCTGATCGGAGTTTGTCGGTGGTGGTCATCGCGTTTGTTTTGTGGGGTCAAATATCCCCCGCCAAACATTGGGCGACATTAAAACGGAATGAAAATGTGATTAAAATGCAGGGGCTACTTGCCCTCCAATATGGTCAAGCGGTTCTCCAATACCTCAATCTGTTTAGCCTGGGTGAGGCACACGCCCTCCAATACTTTCACCCGTGCGCGAAGTGTTGACCTGTTCGCGATGGCCTCAGTAATCAATCGCAGCACCAATTCGGCACCGTTCCATATAAGTTGAAACGGTATCGGGTTGCCGTCTTGTAGGTTCTGCGCGGCTTTCTTATTTAACTCAGATTCGGTCATGGCCTAACGATTACAATCTTGTTGACGTTGTTTGCGCCCGTGTCCTTAGAGTCGATATGGAGCCAGCCAAAGTATGGCCCTGTGCTGCGTGAGGTGTAGGCAATATCCTCAACCCGCCTGATACCCATCGCGTATGCCTCAACTGGGTTCGCCACGATCCATTCAAACACCGTGCGCGGGGTCGTGCCTTTGGTTAGGAATTTGAGGTCGAACGCGCAGCCCGATTTGTGCATTGAATACTTCGCGCCAGTTTTCGTGTCCATTCGTCTCAGTCCCGATTCCTTGTACCCCATGCCGTTGATCCGAATGGGGCCGAACTTATCCCGAAGCGCGTCAATTGCCTTTAGCGCGATCGGATCGAGCATGGCCCAACATTCTGCCTCCGTGTAGTTCTCAAGGAACCAAGGATCGACAAGCTCGTCAATAGTGAAATGGGTGGTCATTGGTCATGATTTGATCTACGTTTCTTAGCAAGTGTTCTCGCGTAGTCTAAGCCATAGTAGTAGATTCGCGATGCCCACCATCCAAAAGTACCCCAAAACACCCAGTGAGGCATTTCAAATGACAGCAGCGTTTCAATGCCTATCATGCATAGGTAATAGCTGAATATAAGCGTTGCTGTGACAATTGCCGCTGACCCGATTGATGCGAGGTTGTCAATCTGTTTGTCGGTCATCCTATCAGTCTTATCAGGGTTAAAAGGTCGGTGTATTGACCGCCAAACATACGGCACAAAACAGCGCGACCGATTAAAAAGAGATGAAACCTTCACCCTTGCCCGCCAACGTCCGATGGGCATAGTATGTCTGATAACTTAGTCGCACCTGTGCGCTTGCCGTCTATCGAGTAGACCACTATATTAAGTGGCCCAAGATATTTCAACAGCCTATGCAGATATGACCGTTGCGCAAAGAACACCACGAGGCGAAACGCAGCGGTTGTTTTGACGGTGTATATTGTTGTTAGTTCAGCCATCTCACCCCTGCCCGCGCGACAATTTCGCGGGTTTGTTGTTCTTGCTGTGTACGCCCTTACGCCTGACCTTCGGGCGCGGCTTGTGCTGTGTTGCGTTGGTCTTTGTCACGGGAACTTTTTGAACTGCCAAAGTAGTAATTGAGAACCGTTCCGAAAGCGGTCAAAAGTGCGCCTAATGCAATGTTCACAAGGTCGTGCGAGCTTTCGGGTATGGGCGTGTAGAACAACAGGAACACAAGCGCAAACGTGCCAGTTATGACGGCAAACGCCAACATACCCATAAACACGTTGCGGCCTTGCATATTACAGCAGATCGAGATTGATCTTCGCGTCAACACCTTGCTGCTTGAACATCTGCTGCATAGCCTCGGCCATCCTCAGTTGGCGGTCTGTCAGCTTTTTCATTTGGGTATCGTTTTCGGCTTTGTGCCGCGCGAACTCCTCGATAAGTTGTTGCCGTGCTTTCTCGCACTCTTCACCCTGTCGTGCCATGACCGTAAGCCGACCCTCTAACCCCTCGGCAAGTTCACGCCATACTGTTATGGCCCTGTTGACGTTGTCCAACTCAGACCCCTTCGCCTGAGATTGCCCCTTACGCCATGCCATGATTGTAGTAGCCACGCCTGCCGCAGCGGTGGCGATGGTCGGAGCGTAGGTGGTCAGGTCGATTTCCATTGTTTTGCTCATGGTAATTCTACTTGTTCAGGCACGTAGTCCACTAACTCCAGCTTGCAGACCCATTCGAGGCCCTTAGTCTCGCAGCCTGTTACCTCCTGTTCGGATATGGCCCATCCGTCCTGAGTCTTGAACGGGGCAAAATAGCAGTCGGGTTGCCATTCGCGGCCAGTCAGTTCTGTTGCCTGTTCGTCTGTGATGTGTGCAATCATGTCAGTACACGTTTAATCCAAGCGCGGTCATTTGTGCGTTAACCGTCTGCTCAAGTTGTAGCACCGATATTGCCGATATTGGCGCGGAATATATGGCAAAGAATGGGTAATTTCTGTTTGTTGGAGCACTGACCGCGCCCGCACTCAGCTTGATGTTGCCTGATGCGGGGGCCGATGATGCGGTCGTTGCATAGCCCCACCTTTCACCGTTAGGCCCTTTGTGGTATACCATAAGTGCATTGGCACCGAAACGCCATGCGGCCCAAAAACCTCGAACATCAGTAGGCGGTGTCATGGAGTGCGCGGTGCTTGTGTTGTTGATGTCGTATGCTGTTATGTTTCCAGCTGCCGCCCATTTAACGGCAAATTGAGTTCGCGGGCTGATAGCTCCGAAAACATCCGCGCCACTACCTCCGTCTGTTCGGTTGTATAGGGCAAACATTAGGCTATTCTGTGGGTATGCGTTGTTATTCAGCCCCGTGTCACCATCCGAATTAACTCCGTTTGCCGTCACACCTGATGAGCTGAACGTCCACCCACCGTTAAATGTCATGCTGTTGCCTGAGTTGGCAAGGTTCCATTTTGCGTTGGTGCTTGATGCGCCCCTGAATGGATATATGGCCGATGCCGTCAATCCGACCTCAATAGACCGATAGGCCAGCAACCGTACTACCGTTATTTCTGTTGCGGTCAGCGTTGGGATATTAGCAAGGTATGCCGCGACCGCTGCCGTGTCCTGCACCGTGACCTGAATAGTCGCGCCTACGGTTGTCACCCCATCAGTAGCAGTTACCATGATGGTCTGAGTCGAATAGCCACGCGCGGTGATGGCTAATGCGTTGCCTACCTGAGTGGTGCGGGCATACCCACCTATGCTGTCCGATGGGTAGCTGAATGTGTAGGACGTTGGCGTTAGTCCTGTTGCCGTTGCCGTAATGGTGAATGACCCACCGTATGCGGGTGTCGCTGATGAGGTGGCTAGTGATAGCGTGTAGGTAGCTGGGCACGCGGGTACTATCCATTCGTTTCCCACGTTTGACCCGACCTGAACGCCCCCCTGCTTTACAACGATATTCCACGTTTGCGTTGGGTTATTCCACGACCCTATCTGAGTGCCATTGACTGTAACGTACTTATTCGCGGTATCCTCGGCCTCGATATTTCCTACGTTCGTTCCGTTGATTTTCATGTGGGCGTTACCGATGACCCATTGACCCGAAACGAGACTGCCTACGGGGCTTGATGGTGTGGCATCTGTTACTACTTGAATGTTCTCTGTGCCGCCACTTGGCACGGTGCCGTATGAGTCTCCGTTTATTGTGATTGTGCCATCTGCGCATGGGTCTGATGTCACTTCCCAAGTATTAACGCCATTCCATGAACCCGACTCGTTGCCGTCTAATGTGACCTTGATCGAGAATGTCGATCCACTTGCAGGTGTGCCTACTTCGGTGCCGTTGATCTCGACCGTCACGGGGTCGCATGGCGTTACCTCACACTCCGCCTCAAGTAGTGCCTCCTGTGCTTCGGGCGTGAGGCAGCCGAACACATCAGCCACCACATCTTCGGGCGCGACCTCTGCCAGTTGCTCGCATAGCGTTGGCGGTGTCTCGCAAAGGCGGGCGGTCAGACATTCACGTTGCTCGTCGGTCAAACGCTCAAATGTCGCTGAGTCGCAGAAGTTGAACCAGTGTAATATGTCGGGGTCGAGGTCGCACTCATTCGCCCAACATTCGGCAGGTGCGACAATGGTCATTTTGATGGTCAACGCCAGCATGAACAACCGATAATCCAAGTCCTCAACGTCAATCCCGCTGAACTCGGTGGCGTAAATAGCGGGCGTGTCGTGATCTATTGAAGTGATGGCAAGGGTCACGCTGTCCGCGCTTACGGCTGATTCAATATCGCTGTCCTGCGCGATTAACAGCGATGCAAGGTCATTGCTTAATCGTGTCGGCTCAAACGCATCAGACCTATGGGAAATGACCACAAGGCGCAACGAGAAGTCGCCCTGAACCAGTCGCTTTGCTGAGTACTTCGGTGCGATGTCCTCGAATGATGCAGGCGAGTCCATCCGCCAATAAGTAACCGAACCGCTATCAATGTCAACGGTCCGAAATTCACCCGATGCGGTGTAGGCGTATGGCACCTTTCGACCCTCTCCATCGGCCCGAAGTTCACCGAGGCAATAGGACTGCGCAAACTTGCCCGTTGAGTCAAGGGCGGTGTTCAGTATAGTGATCGCCTGTTGAATCATCCTTGCAATAGTTTGAGAAATTCGAGGCGGTTTATTTCATGGAATTTTGCGCGTTCGGCTGGGGTGAACGCAAGGAAATTACCGTACCTTTTTAGGTTGGCCTTCAGCTTGACCATGTTGTTGCCGCGCCTGATGGCCTCGACATACAATGAATTACTTACCTTAATCACTTTTCCTGATGGGGGCCGACCCGTGCCGTTCGTTTTCGCTGAGTTGGCGAAGTCGGACTGGAGGTCGTTGGTCAGCCGAAGATTGACCACGTTCGGATCGAATCCTTGATCCTGTTTCAATGCGTAATAGCTTGAGAAATAGGATGTCTTTTGGGCCTTGCCGCTTTTGCCCTTGTTCTTGCGCCTCAGTTCAGTGTTCTTTACCCAGATCGGCTTAGTGCGGTTGTAGCTTCCGCCAACGCCTGGAGTATCGAATATCCGCTCAACCCTCATCGCGTGAACGGTTTGAGCCGCAATAGCCAAAGGCGCGTTCGTGCGCAGTTGCTCAATCTGCCTGTTGAGCTTTGCGATGTATTCGGCCTGTGTCACGGTCGCGAAGGTACGGACTCAATTAAGAAACACCGCGAACACTACCGACACCTGACAATCAGCCACAACGCAATAACGAGTGATGTTCACATACTCAATGACCCCACGCTTGAAGGTTGTGGTCATGGTATCGCGACCGCTATCCGATTGGTACGAACGCACTCGAAACACCACGGATCATCGGGCAAGTTGACCTGTGCAAGTGCAAGCCTCATGGCCTCGCTGAAATTGTCGCGGTACATCATTTGTCGCTCCTTCAGTTGGTCGCTATCCCGAACGGTCTTTGTGTTGCTTCGGCCTGTTCCGAACAATGCGTAACCCATTGCCAACTCGCAGACCTTCCACATCATAGGCATTGCCAACTGCTCACGGATACCGCATAGCCACGTTTGATGATCGCACTCCATTGATACGTCTATGCTCATCCCGCCCATGTCGTTAGTGTTCGTCACGGTCGGCAGTGTGGTAGACGTGATCGGTATCGCCTGGGCCAATGGATTGAGTCGGCAGAAGTCGGCACATGAACAGCAATCAGACCCCCATCCTGTGACGGTCTTATACCCTGCGTTAGTGGCGGGAAACACGATAAGCAACGTGCGAACCCGATATAGCGCATTCACATTCACATTGACCTGTTGACCCGCAACGGCTGCGATGACCTTTGTGCCGAGTACCTGACCCGTCAGGCCGTCAACGAATGAGAATGTTATGTTGCCCGTGACCTGACCCAAGAAACCGAGGCGGGTGATTCGGTAGCCTACGTTAGGCAGTTCGTTGTATCGGTTCAGCTTCAGGCCCTTATATCCTGCGCCTGCGGGTGATGCGGTTAGCGTGGTGCCCGCGTCTCCAATCGTCTGCTGATCGATTATTGTCTTAGCGATATACCGCCCACCGAAAGCCGATTGAACCTGTGCGATCAGTTCTTTGGCCGCCTGCCTGCGAAGGTCAGCGAACAGGTCGTCAACGCTTGGGTAGTCGTTCTGATCGACTATCAATTCAAGCTCCCTGCGCTGAACGTGT
>Ga0208784_1000079_pt1 | contig 42647 bp, 57 predicted proteins | sample DEB19_08_DNA_FD_184531 | JGI IMG/M metagenome (GOLD analysis project Ga0208784, IMG submission 184531) | Aqueous microbial communities from the Delaware River and Bay under freshwater to marine salinity gradient to study organic matter... | ecosystem: Environmental > Aquatic > Marine > Coastal ... | reverse complement strand
CGAGACGGCATGCCGGTCAATACTCACCATTTCTCCCTCTTGCGGTCGTGGCAGAACACCGGCGCTTGGAGCGTGATGTTGTGCTCGGGGGTCACGATAGCAAGCGCCTGCTGCGGTGGCTCATGCCCAAAGTTGGAGACCCAGGCGTATTCGTCGGTGCCTTTGGTGGAGCCGTTGACGATCAGGCCGGGGGTTTGGATCAACTGGTGCCAATGCCCCATCCACAGGGTGTGGAAAGGATGCCCGATGTCCATCGCACGCTGGGCTTTCTTGGCTCGCATCCGCATGATCGGGGGCCAAATACCGCCGATTCCGCCTCCACCGTGGGCTTGGTCGCCGTGGGTGAGGAGGTGACCCCAGCCGTAGATGGGGACGATCACGTCGGCGTTCTCGGAGATTTGGAAGGTGAACCGCCGGTCGCCGGTGAAATGCCGTTCAATCATCTTGCCGAGCAGCCAGTCAAAGTTGGTTTTGGCTCGGAGTTTGGCTCGAGGTTTCCGGCTCATCCGGCCGTGGTTGCCGATGACGCAGGCAACATGGACTTTGCCAAATTCGTCGGCCAACATGGTTAGGGCTGAGCCGATCTGCTCGGCCCAATGGAGAAGGGAGCCAAGGATGGTGTCCTCGTTGGTTTGGGCGAGTTCTTCGTGGATGTCGCCGGAGAAGATGTCGCCTCCGAGCATGACGACGACCCCATCGTAGGTGACCCCTGAGAGATAGTTGCGGGCGATTTTGACGGCGTTCTGCGCCCAGGTTTGAAGCCGGATTTCGGCTATGTGCCGGTTGTAGGCGTTGAGGCCGCCGACTTCCTCGGGCAGTACCACCTCGTCAAAGTGGGTGTCGGACAGGATCAGAGTCAGGGTGGCATGCTTCTTGCGGCTAGACGGTTTAGCCACCAGCCATTTCGGCGGGTCAAGGCTGAGGGTCGTGGTGGCGTCCACGATGTCAAGCGCCTTCTCGAGTTCGGTAACCCGTTCGATCAGGTTGGCGTTCATCTGATCGGCCGACTGGCGTGCCCGGCGGGCTTGGAGCAGGAGCGCCCTCAGTTTGTCGCTGTCGTCGTTGTATCCCTGGATGTCGTCGTCAAGAGCCACAGAGGCACTCCCCTCGCCGGTGACGGCCAAGCGTTGTGTCGCTCACTTTCAAGCCTCGGTCGGCTAGCGCCTTGCGGATCGCTGTGCCTCGGATGTCCGGGTTGGCTAACGCCCGGTTCAGACCGTCCAGGTCGTCCGGGCTGAGGGCGGCCATGACCATCTGCATCGTGCAGGACGGCCCCTTCTTGGTGGTGTTGACGGCGACGATTTGGTCGAACAGGTTCTGCTTGGCAGGCATTTCCCCTCCTGTTGTTGGCTATTTGAAAGGTGGTCCCGACACCCAACATACCAAACTGTAACGAACTCCCGAGGTAACTGGGGTGACCCTATGAAGCGCGTAGGACGGGAACAAGGTAATCATGCCTCGTTCTCGAGATGCTTTGACTGGCTCCCCACCGAACCACAACTCGAGGTCGCCACCTTCGTATTCGTCGGGGTCGGTCAGTTGGACGGACAAGGACAGTTTGCGGGTGCCGGTGTTCATCCCTCGGTCAATGTGCCATTCGTAGTGTTCGCCTGGCGCCTGATAGCGGGTGAACTGGAGTCCTTGCTCCATCGTCTGTAGATCGAAACCGAAGAACCGGCCGTTCATTTCGTTGATGACTGCAGCGATCCGTTCGAATACCCAGCCGGTGACCTCGTTCGGGAACAGGAAATTGACGTAGGAGTCTCGGATTTTGGGGTCGCTTCCTCCGTAGGTGGAGGCCCGCTCGATCTCGATGCTTTGTCCGATGTTGATGATGGCATCCAGTTCGGCGGATGTGAAGGCGTTTTTGGACCAAGCAAAGTTTTCGACGGGGTCTTGGCGTAGGGGCCATCCGCCTCCGGCTGCGCTTGCTGGACGCAGTTTGGGTAGGTCTACGGTCAGGTTGACGGGATCAGTTGAGCGGACCATCGAACGCCTCCGGTACGAAGTGGAAGAACACTAGATCGGCGGTTCCGGCAAGCCGTTTGGGCCGGTAATGCCATGAGTGGGTGCCCGAGTAACAGGCAGCGTCGTTGGGGCTAAGAAGCACTTCATGCCAGTTTTCGGCGTCAATACGAGCCTGAATGGCGTCGTCGTCTTCGGGGTGTCCGTCGCCGGATTCGTCCAATGTTTGACGCTGTTCGTCGGTCATGTGGTCACCGATGAGAATAGGCCACGGGTCCGGCTGGTCTTGGCGGATCAGGTAGTCAATCGTGTATCGGCATTGCGGTCGGTCAATGTGCAAAGGACAGATGCCGTTGTCCTGATACATGGACAGGAACGAGTAGGACGGTTTCACTTTCTCACCGAACACTTCGCTGGCGTATTCCGCTAACTGTCTGTGGATGCCCACGAAATAGGGGACGTTGTGGGCGTAGGTGCGGACAAAGTCGGTTTCGTCGACGCCGACGCTCATCATGGGGACGCGGTCGTCTAGGAACTGTTTGATTGCTTCGTGGGTGATTGGGTCAAACAATTGTCGGACGACGAGCGGTCCGCTAGTTATTCCTGTGTCGGAATTGAATCCCATGTAATTTCCCCTTCGTAATTGTTATTGTGAACTCTTGAATCGAACATAAATAACACCGGAACCACCCGACTTTCCGGGTTGTAATGGTGCTGGCACAAGAAGACTGCCTGCACCGCCACCGCCACCGCCACCGGTGTTTGCTGTTCCGGCTGTAGCACCTGTGGTTGTGGGCGCAGACCCTCCAATGATTACCCCGGAACCACCGCCACCTTGACCGCCGGTAGAAAATGGTGGGTTTTGTGAAACGGCTCCCCCTCCTCCACCAGCAACCCAAGTGTACGTTGGTGCGCTCCCGGGGAAGAACACATAGCGTCCCTGTCCACCATAGGCATAACCGTCGGGAACGGGGGACGGTGAAGCAGTAAAAGAATTGTAATAACCTGTTGACCCCGCGCCACCGCCACCGTGATAAATGCTGTTGAAACTCGGAGTTCCAGCACCAGCGAAACCTTGGAATGATGTGCCCGTACCACCCGATGTAGCCGCAGTTCCCGGGATGCCATAAGTTCCCCCACCCGAGCCACCATTACCGGCTGGTAGTACCCCTGTGGTTGGTACTGCTGGGTTGAAACCACCACCACAACCGCCGCCCGTTGCTGTCAAACTGAAACCGGTCGTGTTGCTACCGTTCGCCCGTGCCGCTCCGCCACCACCAACGACCACCGGATACGGCGAAGTTCCAATCGGCACAATCTCATAAATGAACCCACCGGCACCACCACCACCACCCATCCGAGTAGGAGGGCTGGGTGGCAGGATGGGTGTGCCTCCACCACCGTCACCACCGCCACCACCACCGGCAACCATAATCACTTCTGCCTGCGCTGACGATGGTGTACCGCTGAAAGTGAGTGTCGTTGAAGCAGTAATTGTCAATACGGTGTAACTTTGACCGGCAATGGTGACGGCTGTAGATGTCATTGCTGGGGCCGGAGATGCAGTAACTGTCACGGGCGATGCTCCAACGGGATCATTGCGTCCGGCAACTGGCGTTGCTAGCCCGACTCGAGTTTTGTCCCCATACCTGAGTGACATGGCGTTACGGGGTGATTCGGTTGACGTATCCGGCGATGTTGATGACGCTGGCCGTGGCGGCGAAAGCCGTGATCGTCGTGGCTGCTGATCCGGTGCCGGTCAACACAAGTCCAGGCACGATCAGGTAGAGGCCGGATTCGGCGGGGACGGTGAACTCGATCAGGTCGGCGGTCGTGGTGCCACCGAACTCGACAGTCAGTTTGCGGGCTGTGGTGTCGCTGTTGACGGCATACAACCAAATTTCGTCCTCAATCGTGGCCGAGGTGCCGGTCGCATGAATGGTGGTGCCGGGGGTTGCGGTGGCGGCGACGGCAATCATCTTGCCTCGGGTTGAACCCGACAAGAGTTCTTTACTGAAGGTTGCCATTTGTGTCTCCTATGCGAATACGCCGACGGTCATCACGAAGTTGCTATCTTGCCACGCCTGCGACCACTTTACGCCTTCTGAAGTGCCCGAGTCGGTAACTAGCAACTGGCCGTTAGTAGCGGCGCCGAGGCGTCCGACGGTGTCCGAAGCGGTACCGATTACAAGGTCGCCCTTGGCGTCGACGACGGTTTTGGGGATCGGGTCAAGGAATGTGGTTTGTAGGTTCCATGAGGTGCCGTCCCATTGCCAGGTGCGGTTGCCGACGGTGTAGTTCTCTCCGACGGTTGGGGAGTTGGGAAAGTCAATGGCCATTACTGTTCCTCGGTCGGCTGTTCCTCGGTCGGCTGTTCAACGGTGACAAATTCGTCTAGGACGTCATCGTATCGCATGCCAATTCCTGCGTATTGGCCTCGAAAGTTGCTGTTGTAGGACGTTTGTACCCATCGTCCACCAAGTTGCTGTTGACATACGGCGATGCCAAGAGCCTCTTGCTCAACGCCGTTGTCATCTAGAAGGTCGGCATTGGATACCACGACGACTCGAAGAACAATGTTGTTGTCGTCTAATTCTGCAAAGTGTGCCATTATGCTTGATACCTTTCGTAACGGACGTACAACACGCCGGAACCACCCGTACTGGCGGTTTGTGTGGTGGGATAAGCACCAGCACCACCACCGCCGCCACCAGTATTCGCTGTTCCGTTAGTGCCCAGACTGCCGTTTGGCCCACCTGCGCCGCCACCGCCGGTGCCACCAACACCGCCCGTACCGCTGGGGCCATTAGCCCCACCGCCACCGCCGCCACCAATCATTCCATAGGGGGCTGTTCCGGGGAAATAAACGCGTGTTCCTGCCCCACCATAACCGCCTCGATGCGGGCCAGTACCACCGGGGCCGAAGGGAGCAAGCCCGCCAGTTCCTCGCATACTTGCCCCACCACCACCTGACCCTCCTAGTGGGGCATTGGTTCCAGCGGGGTATGGTTCGGGGCCGCCTGACGCACCACCCGTTTTGCCCGGCCCTCCTGCAGTTCCCCCGGGAGCGGTTTCGGAAAAACCTGTGCTGCTATTTCCTCCACCAGCACCAATTACAATCGGATAATCCCCGCTGCTAACCGCAACAGTTTTCAAAATAAGACCACCTGCGCCGCCGCCACCGCTAGAACCATTTGCTGCTGGATCAATTCCACCATTCCCGCCGCCACCAACCAGCAATAATTCTGCTTTGGCTGTTGATGGACATCCCGCAAATGTCAAAGTGGTATTGGCAGTAACAGTCCAAATAATGTATTCGGTGCCAGCGATTGTTACCGGCGAAGAACTTGCTGCCGGAGCAGGAGAGGCTGTTACAATTATTTCGGTCGTTGCGGCTCTCCCTAGTTTTGATGCCGCTTCGGTTGTCCGTGTTTTTTCGCCGTATCGTCCGCTCATAACCCCTACCTGAAAACGCTTGCGCCAAGAATAACTGACACGTTGTCCGATGGGGTGTTAGAACCTGTCGAGCCGCCAATTTCCGACCATACGCTGTCGTAATAGATGTAGGTCGCTGCGGTGTCTGAGTCGTACCACAGGTCGCCGGTTGTTGGGCTGGACGGTGGGGTGGCTGAGACGGTGACGCTTGCTCCCCCACCTCCGCCACCGGTTGTGGGCACGAACTTGGTGCCGTTGTAGGCGAGCACCTGGTTGGTGGTGGCGCCGGTTGTGTCGATCTCGATGCCGTCCACGATCAGGGTGGCGCTGGTCAGCGAGGTGGTGGACGAGATGCTGTTGGCTGAGAGGCTGTTGGTGACGCTGGCGGCGTTCAGGGTGGCGGTGCCGGTCGTGGTCAGGCCGACGAACTGGGGGCTGTCGGTGATCGCTACCGCTTGGCCGATGGCGACCGTCGGCGTGGAGCCTTCCCCGGTGCCTCCGGTGACGGTGACGCCTGTTCCGGCGGTCAGGGTTTGGACGTAGTCGCCGGTGGTTTTGGTGCCGAGGGCGACGCTGTCGTTGCCGATCTGTGCGCTCGGGACGGTGCCGGTGAGCTGTCCTGCGGGGATGCTGGTCAGACCGGCGCCGGAGCCGTTGAACTGGCCTGTGGTGGTCGTGATGTTGCCGGTGATGCTAATCGTGTTTGGTGTTGTGGCCGATGGGCCGCAGGCAACAACGATGCCTCCGGTGTTGGTGTTGACTCGGCTGACATGGCCAACGATTTGGATGACGTCGGAGGCATTGGTTGGGCGTGTTCCGGTGATGCCGCCGCCGGAGGCAACGTACAGGGGCTGGTTGATGCTGTAGATAGCGGTGTTCTGCGAGTCAAGGTCGCCCACGATGACGGCATGACCGTTCGCATTGACACCAATGTCGCCGTCGGTGATGCCGATAGCAGGCATTTTGGCTGGGTTGGAGGCATCTGCGGGGGCGATTTCGCAGACTTGTGTTGAGCCGACGGTGCCGGTGATGTAGACGGGGGTGCCGTTCGGGATGAGCGATGCCGTCGTGTTTTTGACGTGGAAGTAGACGAGCCCAGCAAGGTCGCCGTGGATGTGTGGGGCGTAGACCGTGCCGTCGACGGTGAGGTCGGTGGTGAAGTGTCCGTCGCCGGTGACGTCGAGGCTGTAGGACGGGGTGGTGTCGTTGATTCCGACCCGATTGTTGGTGGCGTCGACGTAGAGGGTGCCGGAGTCGACGTTCAGGCCGCCGAACGCGACGGTGTCGCCGGTGCCGACGGACTGACCGATAGCGATGCTCGGGGTGGAGCCTTCTCCGCCGGAGCCGGTCACCGAAACGCCTGTACCTCCGCTGACTCCGGCGACATAGTCACCGGTGGTTTGCGTCCCAAGGGCGATGCTCGGATCAGCCCATTTCATGCCGAGGGTCTGAGCGGAGTCTGCGATCAGGTATTGGCCGTTGGTGCCGATGGGTAGGCGCGCTGGGGTGTCGTCAGCCTGCCCGGCAACCAAGTCTCCCTTGGCGTCGATGATGGATTTGTTGATGGAGTTCGGGTCGGTTTCGGATGACCATTTGATGCCGGACGCCTGGGTGGAGTCTGCGACAAGAACCTGCCCGTTGGAGCCGACAGGGAGGGCGGTGTAGGCGTTGTCGGCTGTACCGACCAGCAGGTCGCCTTTGGCGTCAAACGAGGACGAGGTCGGATCGGGTGCCCATTTGATGCCGGTGGTCTGTGTCGAGTCGGCTAGGAGAACATAGCCGTTGGTGCCAACAGGAAGCCGGGAGGGCGTGTCGGCGGCTGTGGCGACAATCAGATCGCCTTTGGCGTCAAGGATGGTTTTAGAGACGGCGTTCGGGTCGGTCGTCTCGATGGGAGCCTGGGATACGGAAGGCTGGGCTAGGGCCGGGGGAATCGTCATGCCTGCCTCCTTTAGTATCTAATGATGTAACCGCTGATAGTTGGCAGGGTGAAGTTCGATCCGGAACCTCCGTAAGTGTACCCAATGACGCCAAACAGGGCTGAATACTCAACCTTGTCCAGCGATGCACCGTTGCAATCAAGCCAGCCGATGGGGATGGCGATTGAGGTATGCCAGCGGATGATGCCACCGATGGGCATAACGATCTTTAGTTCTCGTTCAAGGTCCTGATCTCGGACTTCCATTTTGTCTTTGTCGGGTTTCTCGAGACTGCTGATTTCGGCGCCTCGAACCACGAAGGAGAACTCGGGCATTAGTCCTCGCAGGTGACGACAACTCGACGCAAGCGAACCGAGTTGATGGACATTTGGATGTTGACGCCGTATCCCCTGGCTGCCGAGTCGGCTCGGAAACGGTAGATGGCTCGGATGGGCCAGCCGGTCAGACTGGAGTTGGAAACGGTGTAGGTCTGTGTGGAGGTTGTCAGCGACGGCACGTCGGCGGGAGCGGTGTCCACGACGCCGAGCGGGGTGACGGTGCAGCCGATGCCGACGTTGCCGGAAACAGCAATTTTGTCTTTGTCGTCTAGGACAATTTCGGCCATGATGTCCACGACCCGCATTGGTTTGTTGTGCCAATACTCGGCCAGGGTGGCTGTGCCGGTCGCTCCGCTGCTTGATGTCACATTGTTGGCGTAGTTGAACGAATACCCTTCTTTGCAGGGAACAGGGAAGTTATGAACGTATCTGACGAGTTTGACGCTCAGGTTGCTCATGTCTACCCAGGCGATAGCGAAGTATTCGTTGTGTGAGTTGACGGCGAACCGGGAGATGCAATGGCGGTTGGCGCCTGCGGTGGTTGATCCGGAGGATGATTTGAGGAAGCACCATACGCCGTTTTTGTCGGCGGTGTAGACCTCGCCGTTAGCCCAAGCGGCACAAATACGGCCGTCGTTCACCGATTGGACGCGTACGACTTGTTCGGCGTCAACAAGGTTGGCGAGGAAGGTGTTGGTGTTGAATGTGGCAATAGGGGATACTGATGATCCACCTAGTTCGTAGAGCCGGTTGTCAATCAAGCCGATTTTGGATGAGTCGGGGAAGATCAGGCTTCGACCGGAGATGGCTCCGTCTCGCATGCCGTCCATGACGTCAGCGATGGCGAGGATGCGCTGAATGGTGATGGACGATCCGAGGACACCCACCATCGAGTAGGCGCCTTCTTCGGTGATGACAAGGATGTCGTTCGGGCGTGGGTAGACGCCAATGATGTTGGCTTCAAATTCGTAGTAGTCGGTGGTGGCGAATGTGGTTCGGGTTGTGTTGGAGTAGTAGAGAAGTTTTTTGGTGGGACCCCACAGCAACAGTCGGTAGCCGGACAGTACGACGTTTGTTAGCGCAGCGGTCGTGGAGAACACCGTTGATACGGAGGTGTCTGATCCGGCGGTGGTGACTTTGCGAACGACGCTTTGGTCAGTTAGATAGAAGAACACAGCGTTTTCTGCGTCGTAGGCGACTTCGCCAACGAGTTTGCCGGTCAATGTGTAGGTGCTGGAGCCACCGGAAATGTAGTCCAGTTTGTCGACAATCATTTGGGAAGCGTCGCTAGTTCCCGTCCATCGGGCAAACGAATACGAGTTTTCGCCCACGATCCAATGGTCATAGATGCGAAGATCGGTATAGGTTCCGGCTGGTTTGGTGGTTGTTGAGGCCAGCGTGGTAGCAACTGGGATTAGTTCACCTCGAGGGTTTTGAATGACGTTTTCGCCAATCCATGCGTTCTGAGGTTGTGCTTGGATGCGGTCACCCATGTAGTAACCGCCGGTGAAGTCATCGTAGGTGAGTTGGAATGTGCCCATCGGCTATTCCCAGGAGGCGTAGTCGTTAGCCCGGTTGAACTTGATGCGCTTGTTGATCGTTGACCGGTTGTCGTCGTTCAAAGTGCGGAGCCAGTTGCCGTATTCCTGCATGTAGAGGCTGGCACGCTGTTCGTCTTGGCGTCGAGCACAGCAGAGGAACGCTGCGTAGGCGATGATCGCATAGTGGTAGGCGACCGGCAGAAGTGGGCTTGCGCCGTCGCTCGAGAGTGCTGGTTCGTTGCGGAAGTAGTAGAAGGTGCCGGTCAGCGATGATGACGGCACGGGGGTGATTTTGACTTGTGAACCGTAGACAATCCACCCGTAGGATGATTCGGTGCCGGAGGCGTCAAGGTAATCCTCAAAGGTGACGGGTTCGGCAACATTGCCGTTGATGACAAGTTTGTTGGCGCGCATGAAGTCCGACGGGAGAGTTGCTGCGCCGTTCACGGTGTCAAAGGTCAGCGTGGCGGTCGATGCGAGCCACCACCAGTCACGTTCGGCTGAGATGCGGTTCAAGGCGTCGTTCAGGCTGGTATTGACAAACGTGTCGGTGATGAGGGCATCACCAGCAGAGGGGATGGCGAGGCGGTCTTTGACGGCTGTGCGTAGTTCGGAACGGTTCATTAGATCACCATTGCGCTGTAGTTCTGCGCCCCATTGGAGATGAGTTTCAGGATTGGTGCGGTGCCATCACCGGGGATGGACAGGGTCATGCCGATAGCGACGACGTAGCAGTCGTCTCCGTTGACGGTCGGATCGGGGATGCCTTTGGTGGGGTCACCGAAAGTGAAGAAGATCGGGTCGCCGTTCGTGGTGCGGTTGGTCAGGATTAGGAACGAGCACGGGTTGTTGAATGTGACCGTGTCCACCGTCGACGGGGTCAGCACGGCGTGCTTGGCTGTGTTGACGGTGTAGGCGGCCATTACTTGCCTTTGCTGTTCATGGAGTGGATACGACGGTTACTGCCCTCGAGATGGCCGAGGTCACGGACGAGCGCCCAATGAAGTTTGTCGGCCAGTTCCTGACGCTTATCTTTCTCGGCCTGCTCATGAGCGTCTTTGATCTGACGGTTACGCTTCATGATGTCTTCGGCCAGTTGTTTGCCTTTCTGCCAGTCACCTTCGATCAGTTTGGTGATGAGGGTGTGGTCGCAGCGGTCGTGGGAGCAGGCGACATACGGCGTGTTGGTGGCGTCCACCATCCACACTTCGAAACGGTTGGCAAGAGGGTTGAACATGAGAGAAGCCGACGGATCGCCCCGCCAGCCTGACTCGTCTCCACGCTGAATCCTGGTTGCAATGTCGTAGACATCCCACGACACCTCAGCCATTTCAGACCCGCCCTCCACGTTGCCCATAAGGTCTATTGCGCGATTCATGGGGGTCATCCTAGACGACGAGGCCGGTCACCGTTTGGTAACCGGCCCCGTCGATTGAAGGGATGTTGTTGGTCAGGCGCCGAGTGCAAGGAACCGAACCACAACCGACGAAACATCGGTGGTGGAAGGAACCTGAGCGAGTGCAGCGCCGTCGGTGGTGGTGTCGACCCAATACAACTTGATCTTGGGTGCCGAGGTGGAACCATCCCATGCTGGGACGTAGCCGTCGGTGGTGCTCACCGACAGCCAGTCCAAGCGGTTGAGGCCAAGGTCGGCCAGCGACACAGCCTCTCCGCCCGTCGCGTACGACGAGTCGAAGGTGACCGTGCCAATGACCTGCTTGCGGTTCCCGGGGACTTCGGGTCCCCAAGTGACTGCTACGGAAGCCGCCATCTCAGATCGTCACCTCGGTGAGATCCTTGATGACGAAGTGGGCGTTGCGCTGCTTGCAGGCGAGTTCGCCGTACATGTAGAGCGTGGCCTCGTAGGCGTCGAGGTCGGGCTTACGGTTCATCACCGCTCCGTCGAGGTCCATGAACTGGAACCCGTCACCGACCTGGTGGAACACCAGCACTTCGGGGTTGATGCCGTACAGGCGGTTGTTCGGGCAGTCGAAGTCGGCGTAGAGCGCCGTCGGTGCCTCATCGCCCTTGCCGGAAACCGACGGGCTGTAGAACTGGATGCCTGCGTAGCCACCCTTCAACTGGGTCTGCTCCATGTTGCGCTTCAGCGACAGGAGGAGGTTGCTGATGGCCAGGTTCACGCCTTCGGCCGACACCAACAGGCGGGGCTTCTTGCCCGAGTTGGTGAGGACCTTCATGATCGAACCCGTGATGAGCGACTCGGTGACCGAGCGGTTCGTGCCACCGTTGGAGTTCACATAGGACTTCCACTTCGGCTGGCTTGAGGGGTTGATCGTGTGGAGGACGGCGGTGTCGTCGACAATGGTCTGAAGACCGGTCAGTTCGACCTGTCCGTCACCGGGCTGACCCGTGTTGCTCGACGCTCCACCGGCTCCCGAACGGAAGACGTAGTGGCTGGACGAGGTGGTCACGGCTGCGCCGGAGATGGCGATGGTCTTGTTCGTCTCGTCGACCGAGGTGACGGTACGGGCCGAGGCGACGGTCGACGGGCTGGCCACGGTTCCGATGTCGACAACCATGCCGCCGTCGAAGAACAACTGGCGGAGGGCGGTCGAGCCGGTGCTCGAGGCGAGGACAACGGTGGTCGACGACGAGGTCGTTCCGCACTGGGCGATGACACCGTTGGAGGTGCCCCACAGCTGGCGGTTGACGTCCTTCATCGCGTCCTTCTTGATGCCTTCCATTTCGGCATCGAGGGCGTCGATGAATGCGCCTCGGTCGGTTACGGCCTGACGGATCGTCGGACCGGAAAGCTGGATTCGGCCGTAGACGTAGCGAACGGGCACCGGGACGGTGGCGTAAGCCTGGTTGCCTGCGGTCGGGAGGGTGCCGTTCTCGGAACGAGCGCCGACGCCGGACGAACGTCCGAGGTGGACGGCGTGACGGGCGATTCGGCCCTGAACGGTGTCCTTGCGGGTTTCGACCTGCGACAGAATGAAGTTTGCTTCATTCAGGTTGTCGAGGTATTCCTTGTAGTCATCCTTGAGGATGGCATCGACTGTTGAGAGTGATGCAGCCATGTGATTGCTCCTGTGTGGGGTTGCGAGTGAATGATTGAATCGCTACCTGTGCGAGTCGGCTCCTGCCGGTTATTCGCAGACCACATCCGTGGGCTAACGGTCGCTATGTGTTGTGCCTCATCCAAAGCACAGCGAAAGCATACACAACATGTTGTATGCGCCGTCAACGATTTGGTTTCTCCCCTTCCGCATGCCACGACACACGCGGAAGGGGACAGCAACGCCTAACCCTGAAAGGAAGGTTTGGCACCGTTGTGTTGCCGTTACGTCAGATGCCGTTGGCCTCGAGGCGGGCGAGTGCCCGTTCGCGTGGCGACATGGCTTGGCCGTTCTGGTTGACGGCCGCTACTCCGTTGATAACCGGGGCGCCCATTGACTGGGCGGCTTCGGCTCGGCGGGTGGCGATGGCTGCTGCTCGAGCCAGAATGTCGTTTTCAACTTCCTGGATGGCGGCACCAAGATCCAGGTCGGGGCGCTTGGAAGCGGCGACGATGGCGGCGGTAGCCAAAGCCGAGTCAGGCTGATAACCGTATTCGACCAGCGTCTGCTCGATCTGGGCTTCGTAATGCTGTTGGGTTTGCGCAAACTGGTATTCCTGTAGGCGCTGCTCAACCAGCTGGGCGACCTGTTCGCCGGTCAGTCCGGCCTGATACCCCTCGGTTTGTGCTTGCTGGGTGACGGCGGCCTGCTGGGCGGGGCTGACATAACTGTCAAACCTGTCTCCGGCGAGGGCACGGCCGTTGTCAACCATCCAGCGGACAGCGGTTTCGGTGTCTCCTGACGCGTAAGCGCGCACAAAATCTTGGATGGCGTTGGCGTCGTCGGGGTGGAGGTTTCCGAATGCTTGCGCAATCGGCTTGTAGCGTTCGCGTTCCTTGATGCGGTCCTGCACTTCGGACCGATACTTTGACTCCCAGTCAACATTGGTTTCGGCAGGTGCTGCCTCACCGGTCGTGCCGGTATCCACCGGCACATTGGGGGCGGTATCACTCATTGGCTCATCATCTCCATTGGTCCACCGGTTGCGCCGGTTTGGGGTTCAGGGACCATCGAACCGGCTGGTTCGTTGGCTTGCGGCAGGGCTTGTGCCCCTGGCATCTGTTGCATGAGGGCCATTTGCTGTTGGGCTTCCTCGGCTGCGAGTGTTTCGTGTGCCTGAATGTGAACGTCAATTGACTGGCGCTGTTCGGCGGTTGCAAGTTCGTATGCAGGCGTTTTGCGTTCTTTGTTGTGTTGGGCGATGTGTTTCGCATGATCGTCGAATAGGGCGGGCATGACCGGTACGGCCTGCATGAGCAGACCGTTTTCCCATTCGGCTTTTGCGGCGTCGGGGTCGGTGGTTGCCAGATAGCCCTTCGGGTCGGGTAGATCCAGCATTCGTGCCAAAGCGATGGGGTCCATGCTTTGGAATGCTTGCGGGAAACGATCCACCAGATTCGTGATGATTGACTGGGTGGCGATCTTGGATCGGGGGGCGGTGGCGTCCAACGGGACTTTGACAAGTGGGAACTCGTCAATGTCGTTGCCGCTCCACGAGAACTGCACGGTGTTGCCGGTCGGCAAGGTCAATGTCTGCGAGCGGATCATGCCTGACTTTTCGGCGTAGGCGCGATACAGCTGGAGGGTCATCTGGCCGATCTTGGCCCAAAGTTGCGATTGGTTGCGCGCCATCGGCCCCAGCGGGGTGTCGTCCTTTTCGGCTAGCACCGACAAGGCGAGGCCGGAGTTGCGGTCGCCAGGTGCTTGGCCTCGAGATACCGAGTGGGTGAAGAAAATGTCGTCCATTTCCATTTCGAGCTGTGCGGCTTCGTTGCTGATCCAACGGGGCACATCAGGTGCGGTTTGCCAATGCGGTTCACCGATTTCGCTGTTGTATTCAAGAATGTCAGCGGGGTCGGTGGTGACGGTGTCGGAATCTTCGATGGAGCCGACGGGCACCATGAGGCGGGCGTTGGCTGCTTTGCGCATGTGCTCAAGGATGGTGGAGCGGGCACGGTTGTAGGCGTACTGGATGTCTCGAGCGGGCGACAGCAAAGTGTGGCCGACCCATGTGCGTGGGATGCGACGCTGTGTGCCAAGCGCAATGTTGAGATGTTTGAACGGGAACGGCCATCCGCCTTCACCGTCACCGTAGGCGTACACCTCTTTGCCGTTGACGACATGCACCACACAACCGGGTGTGGAGTCGGTGGGCCGTTCGTAGTAGCAGTAGACGAGTGTCAACCGGGGTGGCTGGCCTTGCGGACGGCGAGATAGAAGGGTGCGGTGGCGGCTCGAAAGGGCAGCCTCGGCGTCAGGTGACGGCATCCAATCAAGCTTGTAGCGTTCTTTTACTTGTTCCGGCGGCAAAGCAACGCAACGAATCCAATAGCGGCTTGAGTCGACATCGGGGCTGCCGGGTTCGAGGGTGAACTCGGAAATGCATAGTGGTGTGAGCCGTACTCCACCGGCGGGGATTGGTGTGGCGCTGACGGGATCAATGGCAACAACTTCGCCTAGATCGGGGTCCCAGTCAACCGAAATGGCGCTCACACCACCAAAGAGGGTTTGTAGCAGGGCTTCTTCACGAATGTCAGCCCAGTCACCTTGGTATGCCTCGGATAGAAGCATTTGTTCTTGGAGTCGCTGGCGACGCAGGTTGGAGTCGTCAATGCCGGTCGGTTCGATTTCCCATACGAGCGGGCTGCGGGTCATGCGGGCGATCAGGTTGGTGACTCGAGGTCCGAACTTGTCGACGGTGATACGGGTGTACCGTTCGGCGTCGGTGGCGTAGTCCAGTTCTTGAACGATGTTGCGGGTGTAATCCCACCAAATCCATTGAAGGCCAGCGAAGTAACTGGCGTTCATCCAATAGTCACGGCGTTCTTTGAGAAGATAGGTGTCGGCCTTATTCCAAAGTTCGATGACCTTGTCCGGCTTCGGGGGTTCCCATTCGTTCACGGTCCAACTGCCTCACTTGGGTTGAGCCACGCTGCGCGAGGCTTGTCGTCTTTATCTTTCTTGCGTGGCTTCTGATTCCTTTCAGCGGCTAATACCACATCGGGATTCTTGGCGACCACAAGGTTAGTCAAACGACGGTTCTCGCGTAGGAGAAGCGCGCATACCGCACCCAAGATCAAGATGGCGATGACTGCGATCACAGGTCACCTACGAAGTCGGTGTTGATCGTTTCTTCCTCGGGAATGGGTTGTTCCCGGCGGGGGCGACCGCGACGCCGAAGGGGGGGAGCGTCAGGATGGGAGATGTCCGTTTGCTGGTCGTCCCCACCGGGAACGTCGACAGAGCCTGCCGTCTCTGCCGGGCGCAAGGTTACACCAGCGACCGCTCCGGCGATAGCGGCGAGACGTTGTTCTGCAATTTCGGCTCGTTCGGATTGTTCTTCAGCGAGGTTGCGTGCCAAGTGAAGTTCTCCGAGGCGACTGATCTCGAGACTGCGTGACGGGGCGACCATACGGCCGATTTCGATTCCGCAGTCAGCGCAGATGTAGAAACGGTTGATGGCGGACGGGTTGTCGTCGTCGGGGCTGTTGATGCCATCCAAGTCAAGTTCGGTGTCGATGATTGGTTTGGCGACACCTCGGCATAGCCAGCAGCAACCAGGCAGATAGTTGTAGTTATCAACGAGTCTCATTACCAGCGCCTTTTCTTTGCGGAACGGTCAAGTTTCTCCATGAACTTTTGCACTCTCCCTTCAGCATCCGCCGGACTCTTGGTCTTACGGCGGGTGATTTCATTGTACGGTCTACACGCTAACAGGTAGCGGAGTGCGTCCACCGCATGATCTTCGTCGTCGGTGTCGATGTCTTCAACTTGGACGCGGTCGTGGCGCATGGCTGGCAGCGTGCGAAGTAGGTGTTCGCAGGTGGAGAACACTTTCAGTTTCGGTTCCTTTGACTGTTCTCCTGGTTGGAGGTAGCGGCGGACGTTCTGCCATCCGGCAATACGGGCGTTTTTGGCTTTGACGACCGGTACCCCGAGACTGTTGTAGACCGAAGCGACGGTGGTTCCCATACCGGACACATTGGAGAAGGTGGACGGGTCGATTGCGCTCATCGTAATGTGTTCGGGTTTGCTGTCGTTTTTGCTCATCTCTTTGATTTGCAAGGCTTGCTGAGCAGCAGTCAAGTTCTTTTGGTATGCCTCCCGGTAGACGTAGCAAGTGCCGGTGGCGGGGTCCCATGCTCCCCATAGGCAACAATAGGGGTTGGCTGTACCAAAGTCGATGCCGCGATAACGGGGCCATTCAGGCGGTATTTCGAACGGAGGTACAACATGCAGGTCGCGTCGAAACTCGGTGAAATACTGCCCGGTGAAGGTGTCCCAGTCACCGAGAAGTTTCTGTTTGCGTTCCGTTTCGGGAAGCATCGACAGGTGTTTGCGGTACGACGGGTCGATGTGTGGGTTGTCGTCTACCGTCGATGGGACAAAGGCGACCACAAGATGATCGTTGGGGTCGTGCGGGATGATGGTACTCGCCAGTTCCGTGTTGTCGAGCGGTAGTTCTACCCGTCTCACAATGTCGGGGTTTTCGAATCCTTCTCGGACGTCGTAGACGACGGCGTATTGGCCGTTGTTGGTGGGTTGGACCAGCATTTTGTAGAGGAACGTATGGCCTTTGTCGCCTGGGTTGGTGGCGAACATGACGTGGGTTCGGACGCCCATTTGGGTCATTTTGCGGCTGGTGCGTAGACGGCCGGACATCATGAGCATTTGGTAGGGGGTGAACTGTGTTGCTTCGTCGAATCCGATGAAGTCGTATTCGGCTGACATGAACTGGCCGACGTCTTCGTCTCGAGCGCAATAGCCGTATTCGATGATGGAACCGTTGTCGTACCACCAGGCTTTGACGTTGTCGATGGATCGCAACTGGGCGGGGACGTTCAGTTGGGCGTATCGGACTTGGCTGCGGATGATGAGTGAGCGTCGTAGTTCCGGCAGGGCGGTACGGACGAGAAGTGTGCGATGTCCGGGGTATTTGGTGGATAGTTCGTGTGCGTGATAGGCAAGCAGTTCGCTCTTTCCGCCACCGGCCGCTCCTCCGTAGAGGAGCCAATCGGTTTTCTTTACGAGGATGTTGGCTCGTTCTTGGCGTTCGTTGCCGGTCAACCGCCAGGCGGTGAGGTCGGCCTCAAGAAGTTTGAGGTATTCGTCTTGTTCTTGGGCGGTGAGTTGGACGAATTCGTCGTCGGAGAGCAGGTTCACGAGTTTCCGTCTCCGATTGCCCGTAATCCGGCTTCGACACGCCGTTTTGCTTCCAATTTGAGTTCTTCGAGACGCATCATGCGGTCTTCGGGGCTGCCGACACGTTGTTCGTTGATCGTTGTGGCTTGTCCCATCTCCAAACGGAGGATGTCATACCAAATTTTGGACACTTTGGTGGCTTCTTCAGCCGATTTGATCTCCCATTCGCCTGATACGAGCCGTAGTCCGAGGTCGACGATGATGGATTGCGCCAATTTGGGCAGGATTTCTCGGCTTGCCACCCCTCGAGCGAGCAATTCTTCGCCCAATACCTTGAGTTGGTCGGCTCGTTTGCGTTGTTCTTCCTTATTGAGCGACTTACGAACCCTGGCTTCTTCGATGTCGGCGGCCCGTTTCGCTTTAGCAACCTGCTGTTTTTCGGCTTTGCTGATAACCGGGAGGTCTGCGATGCTGTCGACGACAAGTTTGGGTGGGCGTGGGGCGGAAGGTTTGCGTCCTTCGATGCCGTCAGCGATTTCTGCGGCGTCTTTCCACACTTTCCGTTCAGCCATTGGGTGTGTCGGTCTTTGCGGCGAGTTCGATCAGCGTCTTGATGTACGCGGTGAGGGTCATCCCGTGCTTTCGGGCTTGATCGTGGGCGAAGTCCCGCCAGGCGACTGTTACTCGCAGGTTGATGAGGACGGGTTTCTCAAGTTCTGCTGCGGTCATAGTTCGATCTTTCCGGTGAGGATGTCATGTAGGGTCGCCCAAATTTGCATGGAGAGCGCCGCTACTGACTGGGTGGCTATGGATTCTTGTGCGGTGAGGGTTCCGGCGTCGTGTGCACGGCGGGCAAGTTCCTCAACATGGGCGGAACCGATGAACGCCGCCTTACAGAACTCGGGGGTGGGGTCGTGGCCGTCGATCTCGAGAGCGGCCCGAGCCTGGGCGACAAGCATGTCGTTACCGAGTCGACTGACGGATTCCATGAGTTCTTCAACTCGGGTCATACTTTTTTCCCCTTTCGGACTTCTCCACACCTCAACCTACCATAAAGAGGTGTATGGTAGGGGCATAGTGATCTGAAGACATCGCCGTCAGCCGGGAGGCTCACGAGCGTGGCGCAACCCGCAGCAGTCCTGTTCTGTCAGGCGCGTAGGGTTTTCGTGGCCGGAAACGGGGACCGACCTGACGCGCCATTGCAAGCGATCAGTAGGACCCGTTGTCTTGGGTAAGACGTCAGGTAGAAGCAGTAACACAAACAACGAGTGGACATCGTCAAGGTCCGGCAGTCGGCCAGCGAGGGCACCCGACGGGGGGAACGCGCACTAGACCACCCGACCGGAACGGCCACCAACCAGCGCGTAGCAACAACCTCAGTCCACCAGCCTGGGCGACAGCCCCGGCAGCGTGGTCAAAGGTTGCTCGAGGACAACCGAACGAAGTGAGGGCGTCAGCCCAACGAGCGCAGCGAGGCGGGAGCGTCCCAACCGCTTCACAGCGGTCATCCCGTCTACCCGACTCCGTCGGGAGCGAAGACCTGCGGCTCGAGAAACCACCCTGAGTGGTCGGATTAGTCACTCCGAGTGGTATTAGTGAGCGTCAAATTATTACCCCGACGAAAACTTACTAGCAGTAACCACAACCTACGGTCACCACACCCCACTTCGAGTCCCACCCCGCCGCCCACGAAGGTCAAAAAATACGGGAATACGTAGTGATAGTGATAGGCCGGGGACCCCCCTTGGGGGCTGGGCGGGGGGCAGGGGTCGGTCAGACCCCACCCGGCATGTCGGGGGGACACTTGCACAGTACAACTATTGCACCATACAAGTAACGGGTGGGTCACTCGGGGCAGGGCACTCGGTCACCGGTCGAGCCGGTCGGGATCACCGGCGGCCATCCTCGAGCTCGAGCTCGAGACTCGAGTAGTCCGGCCTCGATGATCCTCGACGCTGCGCGGGCCGGCCTCGAGCACCGGTGCAGCCGCTCTCGAAACCCGGTGCTACTCGAGCAGCAGCCTCGAGCGGTCGACCATCGGCCTGCGGCCTCGATCCTCGAGTCGAGTCGGCCGGCCTCGAGGACCGAACCTCGACACTCGAGCCCCGACCTATTTCGTCATGACGTTATTCGAGGGCCACTACCACCCATCCCCTACCGCTCGAGACGCTTACAGGGCTCTAGGGCTCTCGGGATTCGTCGAGTCGAGTTATTCGAGCAGCTACCTCGAGGCCCCGGCCATGCTTCCCGACGGCGTCCGGCCTCGAGCGTGCTCGAGCTCGAATAGTTCGTCGAGGGTGGTGCTCGAGGGTGGGGTCGGTGCTTGTCAGGGTAATAGCGGTGGCGTAGGCTCGTGCTCGAGGTTGCCATAGGGGCGGCCAGGAAAGGGGGCGCGTCATGCGCTTGCAAGTTTCGTTTCATCCTCCCTCGAGGGGGGAGTCGGTCGAGTGGCGTCTAGTGCGTTGCTATCGAGACGGTGTGCGTCGAGTGGGGTCGAGTGTGTTCTCGACGTATGACGGTGCTCAGGATGCGGCCGAGTGTGCGCTCGATGAGCCAGGCGTCGGTGGGGTCGACATCGAGGGCCGGCCTCGAGGTGGTGACTGGCGTCGGGATGCTCGCTACGAGCTCGAGCATTCTGATTATGTCGAGTTGGCGCGGTCGGTGCATTCGTTCGAGGTTGTGAGTCTGCCTATCGTCGAGTCGACGGTCGAGGGTTCGGAGCTCGAGCAATGAGCGCGGGTCGGTGGGTCTTTATGGGTCTCGAGTCTGAGACCATCGAGCCGGTCGACGCGTCGAGTTACGTGCTCGACGTCGAGTGTCTCGAAGCGGCCGAGGCGAACGCTCTCGAGGATTCAGATTTCATCGGGTGTATCTCTCATCACGCGGCCGACATTGTGCGCGCTCGTGGTGTCGAGCTCGAGCCGGTGCTCGAGGCGTATTCGAGTCTTTCGGGGTTGTGGATCGACTCGACGGCGCTCGAGCAGGCTGCTCGAGTTATTCGACGCGGTGCCCTCGAGACTCGAGTGCTCGAGGCGGTGCGGTTAGCTGCAGTCGATATGTTGCGTCTCTCGGTGCATGTTCTCGGCGGTGTCGAGCAGCTCGACTCGAGTAAGGCTGCTCGACTGTTCGAGTCGGTGCGGTCGGTGCGGCTGCTCGAGGCGTTGGCTCGTTGTGTTGATCGACTCGACCGGTTCGAAAGTGTTCGAGCTGACGTGCTCGACGGTTACGAATCAATCGAGGCGTGGGCTCTCGACTCGGGATACTCGAGGCGCGGTTATGGTGGGTTGTGGTTCGATGAGTATGGCGACGAGGTCGACATCGAGGCCATGCTCGAGGCGGCCGTCGAGGCTCGAGTCGAGTACGAACTCGAGCGCGACGCTCGAGGCGGTGTGTCATGATGGCGGCCGTCCTCGAGGGTGTGCGGTGGCATGTCGATGCGGGTCACGCGTGGCTGCGGGTACCGGTTGTCTCGGGCGAGGGGCTGCGGTTCTCGACGTATTCGTATGTCGACCCGCGGGCCGGGTGGCTGTATCTCGAGGAGGACTGTGACGCGGGTGTATGGCTGCGGGCGCATCGAGTGACAGGCGTCGAGATTCCGACCGAGTTTGTCGATGGGTTGTCGAGTATTCGAAACCTGCCGCGGTTGCCTAAGCGCCTGCTCGAGAGTGACGGTGCGGCATGAGTGTTATCTCATCGACTGACATTGTCGACGTCGTCGAGGCCTGGGCCGGTAATCGGCGCGGGCCTCGAGGCGTAGGCATGGTGGCGGCGGCCTCGAGGCATGTTCTCGAGGGAATCGACATTGCGGCGCGCAAGTGGGCTCTAACTGGCCTGCTCGAGTGTGGGGTCGAGGGTTGTCGAGTGTCGATGCTCGACCCATACCGTACGTCGTGGCTGCTCGTGTTCGAGCCTGGTTTCGACGTTGTGCCGGTGTGCTCGAGTTGTATCGAGCAGGCTCGAACCCTCGAGGAAACGTATTACGTCATCGAGGCGGGTGCATCATGAGACGGGATCGGTTTGCCCGGGTGTCGAGTCTGTCGAGGGGTCGGCTCGAGTTCGAGTGTCGATGCGGTGAGCTGCTGCGGTTCTCGTTGCATCTCGACTCTAAGACGTCGCCTCGAGTGCGGCTCGATGGTCGAGTAGCTAAGGCCTCGATAGGTAACGCTTTCCCATTACCGGCGGGCCCGCTCGAGGACGGCGGCAGCTGTCCGGGTGTGACTCCATCGTGTGCAGACTGCTATGCAGCGGGCCTCGAGGCATGGGCTCGACCATTCGGTCGGATGGCCTCGAGGAACCTCGAGACGCTCGAGCATCTGTACCGGTGCGGCGGACGTCGAGCGGTCGAGTCTGCTCTACTCGAGCTCGTCGAGCGGTCGGCAGTCGACCAACGTCTCGAGGGTGTGCGGTCGGCCACGTTTCGATGGATGTCAGACGGTGACCTATTCGCGCCCTGGTTCGCTCGAGCGGTGCGGCACGTCATCGAGGCGACACCTAGCGTCGATCATTGGCTTTACACGCGCTCGACTGGCCTCGTGCGGCACGTCGTCACGGACGCGCCTAACGCTCGAATCTACGTTTCGGTCGACAGGCATAACCTCGGTCGGGCGGTCGACGTAGCTCGACGGTACCGGTTACCGGTGGCACTGCTCGCGGTCGATGACGTCGACGCTGCGGCTTTGTGGGCTCGAGTGCTCGAGCGGTGGCCCGGTGTGGCCTCGATGCGGCGGTGCCCTGTCACGGCCGCCTACGTCGACGGTAGCGGGTTCCCTGCGCACGTCGTCGGGCCCGACGGTCGGCGGTCGAGTCTCATCGAGGGCGGCCCGGCGGTCGGGGCCTGCGTGGCCTGCGGGTTATGCCTACCGGGTGGCCTCGAGGCGTCGGTACTGTTCACGGTGCACGGCGGTCGAGCTCGAGGCGGCTCGAGTGGGCGGCTCGGTGCTGCTGTTGCGGTGCGGTTGCGTGAGCGTGTCGAGGTGGCCTCGTGAGCGCCGCCGCGGTCGACATGGCCTGCGACCTGCCAGGCGTGACGTGCTCGACGTCGGGCGGCTCGTGGTGGCTGCTCGGGGCCGGCGTGGTGCTCGTGTGGTGGGCGGTGCGTCGTGCTCGGTGACCCTCGACGCGGTGCGCTGTGCTCGAGCGGGTCGGTCGAGCATCGACATGGCCCCGGGTGCCTACCGCTGCTCGTTCGGGCGCTGCCTGCGGCCCCGGACGGTTGGCGGTGGGGTTACGGCTCGGTACCTGGCGGGTGGGCGTTGTGGCTCGAGCGCGTCGGTGGCGGTGGGGCTCGGTGGCATGTGCTCGGGCTTCCACCGGCGGCCACGGTCGGCGCGCTCGCTGGCGTTGTCGAGGCGTTCACGGTCGGCGCGCGGTATCGGCTCGACGGCTTACCCTGATCTCGAGCACGTCGAGTTACTCGGCCCCGATCTGTTTCGGCGGGTCGGGGCCGTTTCGCGTCTCGGGTCGGAATACTTGCACTCTACAAGTATCGGCTGGCCTCGATTCGAAGCGAGCTGGCCGACGGCAAGGCGGGCGGGCCACCCAAAGCTCTGGGTGTGGGACAATTTGCAATGCGTCCCGACTCAAAAATTTCAATGCGTCCCGACGTTGTTTCGCGTAAGGTGAGTGTATGTCTACGGTTCGGTCGGTAACCGCCCAGTTTTTGGCGTCGAAGAAGTCGCTCGAGACTCGGGATCGGTACAAGAAGGACATTGTTCTTTGGCAGCGTTGGTGCAAAGAGAATGGTGTTCATGCGCTGGATGCGAATTGGAAGCATTGTCAAGCGTTTATTGACTTTTTGCGGTCGAATTACACGCCGTCGTCGGTTCAATCTCGAGTGTCGGGGTTGACGTCGTGGTTTGATGCGTTGATGAAGGCCGGTGTGGTGCATGGTCACGGGTGGCGTGATGCGTGGGTGCCGAAGCCGTTTCGGAAGGTTGTGACGCCGTATGTGCCGTCTGAGGATGAGCTTCGGGCGATTATGGATGCTGCGGGGAAGGCTGGTCCTCGTTGGGAGTGGCTGGTGGGGATGGTCGCATACTGTGCTCTCGAGCCGTCTGAGGCGTTGCGGGTGCGGGGGATGGATGTTCGGACGGTTGACGGGCAGACGTTGGTGCGGGTGCGGGGTCGTGCGGAACGACCGCGTGATGTCGCGGTGTCAGGACGTCTTGAGGTGTTGTCGTTGGGGTTGGCGGCGGTGTTCGCTCCGTCGTCGCCGTTGGCTGGTGGTTTGACAGCTGATCGGGCGTCGGTGCGGGTGAAACGGTTTGTGGAGGCGGCGATTGGTCGTCCGTTGACTGCTCAGGAGCTTCGTCGGGCGTCGGTGTACCGGCAGTATCAGCGTGGGGTTGATCCGCTGATTATTTCGAAGTGGCTTGGCCATACGAACGAACGCTGGGTTCGGCGTGTCTTGTGTTTGCCGTCCCGGTTGCGTCAGGTGAGCCAGGCGGAGGTTATTGCGGCGATTGCTGTCGAGGACGATGGCGGGCGCTTTGGTGCTGGGAGCGAGACTGATTCATCTCTGCCCGTCGCTCTGCGATCCGTGTCTTGAGCGTGTCGTAGCGAGGGTTGCTCTCGGACATCATTTTGAGTAGCGCCCTAGCGGTTTCGGTTCGGTTCGCTCCGACAATGGTTGCCGTAAGGTCAATCCATTTCAGCAGGTGCGGGTCGACGTCAATGTTGATTCGGTTGCGGGTCACTTCAGAATCCGTTTGATGATGGCGTAAGTAATGGCGAGACAGGTGGCGGTGAAGCCCGCCATCCAGGTGTAGAAGATAATCTGTTGCCCTATCGCAGCGGCCACGGCTTCATCTCCACGGGTTTGCCGGTATGGCGTATGCAATGCGGTGCCGTTGAGAGCGGCACGTGGGTCGTAATACTTCTGCGGCATTTTGGGCATCTCCATCGGTCGTTGATTGGTTCTTTAGTCACGGCGGGCTTCACGCTCCCACAAGTCACGTTCTTTGCGTGTTTCCTCGAGGGCTGCCCGTAGCCGTTCGATCTCGTCGGCGGCGGCAAGTACTGCTCGCCCGTACACCGACTCATCGGGGAATGTCCCGTAGTACATGAGTTCACGGAGCAGGGTCACAATGTCGTCACTCACCACGCACCGCCTGTTTCAATAGTTCCAGCGCATCGCTGTCTGTTGCGGTGGTGGCGTAGCAGTCGCTGATTGTCATCACATAGTCCACGATGGCTTTGCGCAGTCGTTCAATTTCTTGACTTGCTTCACACACCGTTTCATAATCGGCATACACAAACTCCCATTCGCTTGTCTTGAAGTTACTTGCCATTTGTTCCAGTCGGGTCACAATGTCGTCAGTCACGAGGTCAGCCACGGTCCCACACGTTGACGTACTCGGGGCAGAGGATGCCGGTCGCTCCGCCGGTGACGATGGTCAGAAGCAGGGCGATCTTCTCGTCACCTTCGGCGGCGATCAAGAGTTCTGCGACAATCGCAGTCGGGTCCATGCCTGCGTCGAGCGCGTTGCATGTCGCCCAGCCGGTGTCAATGATCTGCTGATCGGTGACGTACAGCGTGTATGGGTATTGCTCCGATACGAATTCCACCAGGAACTGTTCGCTGTTGACGAAGTCGGGCACAATGGGGCTGGTTGCCGGTGGCAACGTGATTGGTGCTTCGGTGACGACCGGAGCCGGGGCTTGGGTCGTGCTGGTTGTCGTGCTGCTGGAGCAGGCGACGAGGCCGAGCAGGCCGGTGATGATGATGGCAGGTTTCATTGGTTTCTCCTTAGTTGTTTTGAAGTTCCATCCAGGCGTCACGCCCGGCGTCTGTGATAGCGCATACGATGCGCGAACGGCCTCGGCCGCTGTATCGGACATCTCCGGTGGGGGCGATCCAGCCGAGCGCCCGCAGGTCGGAGCAGCGACGGCGGAGTCCTTCTTCGTTGATGGTGATCGGGTGACCGACGAGCAGTTCGACGGCTTCTTCGTCGGTGACGTCGTTCAGGCAGTAGACCTCGAGCATTTTGAAGATGGCGCTAGTGCGGCGGAATCCTCTCGGGCCTTGCTTGCTGGTTTCCGGGTCGGTGGCTCGGAAGTCCAGCGGGAGTTGGATGACGTTCATTCGTAGTCCTTTCTGTATCGGGTGTATGAGTGTTCATGGTCGTGGCAGGCATCGCACGTCACCTGGCCGGTTTGTGGGTGGAAGTTGTGTCGGGTGACGGGGCTGACTGGTTGACCGCAAAGGTCGCAGTCGGCTTCACTCGGCAGGTCGTGGTGTGGCATCTCGATGCACTTCAGCGACGGTGTCAAGCAGGTCTTTCAATGCTCGCATGGTGGTTTTGTCTCGGTTCTTGTCTCGCCACGCCTGGTTGGCTGCGGTGTGTGCTCGGCGGCATGCGTCGCACGGTGTGGTCTTGTTCAGCGTGTGGAGCCGGTAGCCGTGGGCGGTGCCGTGATGGAATCGGACTCGGACGGGTTGTTCTTCGCGTCGTAGGAGTCGGCGTTCCCGTTCGGTCAATCCACCCCAAATACCGACGACCGGCCCAGGGAGGGACAGGCAGTATTCGAGACATTTGTCTTTGACGGGGCACGGCGGAAGGCCGGGTGTGGAGCGCGTTGCCGTGCGCCCGTTGCACACCTCTTTGGCCTCCCTGCCGTGCTTACCGACGGACGGCATGAAGAACTCGGGGTCCATTCCCCGACATGCCGCGTCCTTTTTGAAGTCGTCCGAGACAGATGCTTGCCAACTGAAGATGATGTCATTCGACATTGACGCGCTCCGAGTATTCCATCCATGCGCTCATGGCGTCACCGAGTTTCCAGGCGGCGTTGATCGTGCCGTCGTTGTTGTCGATGGCTTCAGCGAGCCGGTTGCCTCGGAACAGTAACTGTTCGTTCTCGAGGCGTAGGGCTTCAATCACTTCGGCACATTCGAGCAAGTGGCGGCTCATGAAAGCGATGGTGTGTTTGCGGTCAGCGAACCGGCGGAACAATCTCATGATGCCACCACCGGCATGGCCTTCAGATGGTCGATGATCTGCGACGCTTCGCGCTTGGTGATCCCGGCGAGCACGTTGATTTCTCGTCCGAGCAGACCGGAGGCCACACCTTTCAGGTCGTCATGGCCGAGTCCGACACCTTTGCCGATAGCCCGGATCATGTTGATCTGCTTGCCGGTAGCGGCGTCTTCGGGCCGCACCTGGAATTCGTTGTCAACGATTTCGGCATCAAAGATTTCTTGCACCTCGGCCACCGTCATCGGTGCTTCCTTCACCATCGGAACCTCCGGTTCGTAGGCGAGGGCTTCGTCAATGGTGTCCACGATGTCGGCCACCGGGGCAGGCTCAAAGGTTGCCAATGCTGGTGTCGGTGTCGGCGCTGGTGTCTCGGACCATTCGACACCGGCGATGCTGGCTGCTTCCTCCGGCGTGTAGGACAGTCCGGCAATGATGTCAGCGAACAGCATGCGACACAGTTCGGAAGTGGCTCGAGCCATGAGCATCGCCCGAGGATAGGTTTTCCATGCGCCACGCCCAGCAAGCCCAGCGAGTTGTGCGTCCTTCATCGTCCATTCAACGGTGGCTTCGGAACCGGAGTCGGCACGCTTGCCGTACAAAACGACCTTGTCGTTGCTGGCAATCTTCACGTCGATCCGGTGACCAGCCTTCAGGACCAGTCCACGCATGCCTTCGGGGGCGAGAGACGGCTTACCTTCGATGACGTGGATTTGGGTCAGGGACTGCATCGGCCCGAGGCCGAGTTCCTCGCCGTACAGGACAGCGGCGTACACCGATTCCGGTTTGCCTCGGAAGGCTGTCGGCACGAAAGGCGTGTTGGCGATCTTTTGCGCCACCTTCCATGAGATTTCGGCGGGTGAGAGTGGCCGGGCCACTTCGATGGCTTGTGTGTCTGTCATGGTTATCCCCTTCAGTTGGTGATTTGGACGGTCGAACGACCGTAGGTGGTTTCGCTGTAGTCGTCCACCGCTACGCCATGTTCGCGCAGGGGTGTAACTCTCCAACCGAGCGAGCCGGTCAGCGGCAGAACCTTCTTGAGCAACTCGATCAGGTTCAGGACATTTTGAACATGGACTTCGCCGGTGCCTTCCGGGTCCAGCGTGGTGCGGACGAGGTCTTTCAACAGTCCCTCGGAGTCCCACTTGCGGCTGCTGGCGGTACGGCGCTCGATCACTCCCAGGTTCTCGAGGACGACCTTCTTCTCCGGCAGGAGCGAAGCAATGTTTTCCTCCACCTCGCGCACTAGGGCGTCGAGGTCGTTCTTGATCTTGCGGAGTTCGACCAGTCCGTAGGTCAGGGTTTGCCAGTCTCCGGCTGCGACGAGTTCACGGCGACGGTCGTCGGCGCGCAACAGGTCAGCCTGAAGGCTGGCGGTGGTGTCGAGAGCAACGACGCTGTCCCCGACGGGCACTATCTCTTTGGCAGGTGTCATGGTTCGGACTCTATGGACTGGTTACCGGACTGTCAAGTCATAATCTCCAGGCGTACCAACGGCCGTCCCAACCGTGTACCTGAATGTCATAGTCCCAAATGGCTTTAGCGGCCCTCAGGTTCGTTCCCCAGTCAAACAGGTCGTCACAGTCGTCAAGGATGCCTAGCGCCCCTAGGAAGCCCGCAGGATGCGGATTCCAGCGATTCTTGGCGCACCAGGCCGAGTTGATTTGGACCAAGCCCCTTGACCCTGACCCTGGGTCGTCTTGATTCCAGGCGTGGCGGGGCTGACCGTCAGCCGTGATGTCGCACCGGCTCTCACGATGAGCCAGGTAATCGAGATGCTCGAGTTCGGACTCGGGCCAACCGACCTTGCGGGCGATCTCCATAGCCACCGGGCACAACGGTGTGAAGCCGAAGGGGATGGTGGTAGTGGTCGTCGTGGCCGGGATGGTCGTCGTCGGGGCTTGGGTCGTCGTGACGGGGACGACGGTTGTGGTTGTGGGTGCTGGGGCTGGAGCGCCCGATGGCTGGGCGAGAGCGACCCCGCATGCCGATAACACAATGACAAGAACTGCTTGGGTAATGCGCCGCATGGATACCTCCGGTGAAGGGCAACGAGGCCGTAGCCGTCAAGTTGCCGTTTGTGTGGCTCCACCGATTGTATGAGGTTGACGCTAAAGGTCAAGGCGGGACGCCCAAATAACGCTATGACCTGCCGTTATTCTTCCGAGCAATCTTCGCTTCCGAGAGTGCGATAGCGAGAGCCTGCTTCGGATCGGTAACAACCTTGCCACCTTTACCGGAGTGCAGACCACCAGCCTTGAACTCGCGCATCACCTTGGCAACTTTGCGTTCGGGTTTCATCGCGTCCTCCGTGCAGCAGCAGCATTGTCAACAAGGTTCGGATACGGACGACCAGCCTTGCGAGCCATCTCGCGGGCCAACTGCTTACCGTTCTCGTCCAGTTTCGTTGACTTCTTGTTCGGGTTCGGCTTATCCCAAAATGCCTTTGCCATCAGTCCTTTGCCTTTCGTGCGGCGTACTGCTCAAGCAGACGCTTGCCCATTGACTTTGCTTCGGCTTTGCTGTCGGCACCCCACGCCTTCAACGACAACAGGAGGCGGGTTGGTTCACCGTTCGGTTTCCGTTCCGGCCCAGCCATGTTGCCCATGCGCGATAGGAACGATCCTTTGCGACGCATTTCTTCCGGACCTGACGGGCGACTCTTGACTGGCGCTTTGAGCGTGCCACCAGTCTGCGCCTTGTACGAGGCTCGACCCTTAGCGTTCAATCCGCCTTGCGGGTTCTTGCCCTCGGCACGTTGCCAAGCCGGACTAGCCATGTCACATTGTTTCGATAGCGAACGTCGGCTGACGCAACTTGCGCTTCGCCAACTGCTGAGCAAGGTCGGACGCAGGAGCCTTGAAACGGCCGTCACGCGTACCCATTGCCGAGAACCGGCCGACAAGACCGGCGCCACGCTCATAACCACCGCGCTGCTGCTGTTGCTGTGCTTCTTCGCCAGGTGTCATCACGGGTGCCGGAGGGCCGACACGACCGGGCATCGGGCCGGTATCCGGCGGCAAATCCTCACGGCTGTAGAGGCCGATACGCCCAGCAGGACGCACGGTGCCAACACCACCAGCAACAGGTCGTGTGCCAGCCGTCGGACGGCCTGCGGTTACGCCACCTGTGCGGGATGCACTAGTAGTTGGCCTAGCAGAAACAGACGGACGTGACGACGAGGCTGCTCGGGCGTTGCTTGCCCGCTGTGAAGCAGCACTTGACGTCACGGATCGACTGGTGCCAAGGCCGCCAAGGTTGGCGAGACCGGAAAGGTTGAGACCAGCAAGGTTGATTGACGGTACCGCCATGTCAGGCTCCTAGGTTCATCTGCGGAAGGCTCATGCCTCCCATCGGCATTGGGGGTTGCGGGGAAGCAGGCACGCGCATGGCGAGTTCGGGGGGCAGTCCCATCGGCTGGGCCAGGCGGGGGGTGGCCATCGGGTTGCCCATCGGGCCACCCATCTTGGAGCCACAATGCGGGCACATGTCTTCCTCGTAGCCACCTTCGCCGCCCATCGCTTCCTCGGCATCTTCCTTCAGTTCGGCCAGCATGCCAGCAGCGAGGATCTCCTTCGCCTGAGCGTAAAGCGGACTGTAGTCCGCCATGCCGCCGTCCATTCCCATGTCCATCATTCTGCGCTCCTGACAACGATCCGTAGGCCGTCGTTGCCGTCGACCAATGGTGCATAAAAGTCTACTCTGACAACCTTGTCGGGGGTGTCGTCTTCAACCACTCCAGCGTCGACCAGCCCGTCAATGGCGGCTTTGGCGGCGGGGAAGCAGGCGGCGGTGTCCTGCGGGGATCGGCCGTTTTTGTGAAGGGGGACGACGGAAATGTGGATGCGTTCGTATTGCGGGATCTCGGCGTGTTCTGCCGCAACACGGAACTGTTCACGCCACCAGCGGGTATCGGTTGCTCGCCGCCCCCAATTGTTTGTTTTGCGTTCTTGATTTAGGGTCGTCGGACGGCGCCCGTGAATCTCGAGATACCAGGTGTCTTTCATTGTGCAGCTTTTCTTTCTTTGATACGGCGGAGGCGAGCAGCCCTGTCTCGTTGTGTTTGTTTTCTGGCTTGTTCTCTGGCCTGTTTGACATCAATCAGCGGTGCCGGAACACCGAATGTCCGAAGCAGGGGGCTGATCCGACCGGCGACGGGGCCGAGGCGTGGTTCAGCGTATGCGCCGGTGGTGCGTAGGGAACCTTGCCCGAATCGTGGTGCCGGTCCGGTCGCAATGTCGGTGCCGGGGATAGTGCCGGTTGGTAGAACGTCAAGGATGTTGCGGAACGGGCCACCGAAAGTGGTCAGACCCTTGTATCCGATGCCGCCGAGAACATCTCCGAATCCTCTGGTTGTTGCCTCGGGTCGTCCTTCAAGGTATCCGGGGCGTGATAGTTGCGGGGCGAGTGGGAGGTTGCGCCCCGTTTGCCCGTAATACAGTTCGTTGGCAACTGTCAACGGGAATGTGATTGCCGGGCTGACCGAACTTCCTGTCTCAAGAACATCGGTGAATGGGTTGCGGGTGAACAATGCGGCGTCGCTGTATGGGTTCAAGAAGTTCAAGTCAACGAAGTAGCCCATGACCGGGGTTTTGCCTCGAAGCCAGTCGGCTAGTCCGGTGTCGTCGCCTTCAGTCATCATGGAGCCGAGGTTTGCAAATAACAAAACGCGCTCTGGGCTGTCGGCCGCTAGTTCGAATGCTGCTTTGTTGATGAACTTGATCCACGACCAGAACGGGAAGATTTGGCGGAACACCTGCTTTTCCCACGGCGACAAATCGGAGAACGCACCAAGTGTTTCGTTTGTTGCGTCAACAGCCTCAGAGATGGCTTGCTTTAGTTCTGCATCACCAAGCGAATTGACGCCGTTGATTTCGTCAAGCGAACGGCCTTTTTCTTTCAGCAGTCCGTCTAATTTGTCAATGAATACGGCGCTACGACCGATGCTGTTGATTGCTTCGTTGAAACGGAACGCCCTGGTGCGATACGAGTTGAATACATTGGCGGCTTTGTTTGACGGACGATAGTTCGGGTCGGCCAGAACACGACGGCCGTCTTCCATTGTGAACGACAGGTCTTCAAGTCGAAGGCCTCGACCGGCGAGCGCAGCTCCGAAACCTGCAGCAAGGACGGGATCGGTGAAACCTCCGGCGCTCAACACGTCGCCAAACAAAATGGTTCCCAGACGTGGATCGTTGGGGTCGGTCATGCGACCAATGACTTCTCGGATGCGTTTAGTCAGTTGTAGTGGATTGATGTCACCTCGTGACCATGCAAACATCACAATGCCGATGGCGTCACCAATTTGCCAGCGAAGTGACAACGGCAAGACCACCGATTTCCATTTGTTGGTAACGGACCCAATAGTGTCAAGAGCGCGTTGAATCATGACGGGCACATTGCGTGTTCCAGCTGGTTCAAACTGCGTGAACAAACGTGCCGCAACTCCCTTGCGCATAACAGGCGAATTGAACGCAATTTGATCTGGCCGTACAGATTGGCTCAATGTGCCTAGCGGAGCATGCCCACCGGTTTCTGGATCAAATTTCTGGGGGGCGACAACTTCATAACCACGCTTGTCAAGGGCGTCCGCAATAAGGACACCTAGTTGCGCACCAACTTCACGTTCGAACTCGGGACTTGTTCGATCAATGTTTTGTGCAGCCACGGACTGTTCGGCGTCCATCTGCATTTGTGCCAGTTCTTGCTCAGGCAACAATTTTTCTACCGTAGAAGCCATCTCGGGATCAGAAATAATTTGTTCAACGGCGAGGTTGCGATACTGCTGATCGGTGACTTCTTTGATTCGTTGTGCCATTGACGCCAAACTCAATACGAACGAACCCGAATACCGTTCACGGGTCGCTTGTAGCCGTGTTTGCGCACCAGCTCCTTCGCCTCGCATAACAGCTTGCAAGTCACGTTCCGGCAACATTCCGCCAGCAGGACCAGCGGGCAAATAGATCGGGGCTTCTCCTTGCTGGAACAACTCCGGTCCGAACGGCATACCTTCGGGAGTGAACTCGGGGCGCTGAAGCGGGGTGGCTTGCGCTTCAAGAGCGGCAACCTCGACCGCACTCTGTTGTTCGGCTTCGTTGCGAAGGCGGCGTAGCACCGTTGTTCGGCGGCTGTCCTCACGGTTGAGTCGTGCCTGTTCTTTTTCTGCGACGAGACGTCGGGGGCGTCGAACACGACCCAACGCTGGGCCTTCCGCACCGGGGGCAGGGCGTCGTACTTCCCCGGCGGTGCCACGAAGCGCAGCCTGTTCGGCGCGCAACGCTTCGGTCGGTTCGGCTTTGCGAGCTGCTTTGAGCACTCGAGGTGTTTGCGTCTGTTGCCGTGAAAGACGGCGCAACTCCACTTGGAGACGGGTCGCTTTGACACCCAGTTCCCGTGGGATCGGCGGCTTCAACCGGCCACGCGCGTCTCGAGATTCGGCGTCAAGTTTCTGTGCTTGGTCATTTAGTTTGCGTCGCTCGGCGCGCAGTTTGTCAACCTCGGCTTGCATGTACTTGATTTCACGGCGGGCGTTAGCGAGCGTTTCGGGGTCAAGATACTTGTAGTAGGCGGCGATTTCTTCAGGCGATAAGCGGGACAGCCCGTAACTCATCATGCTGATTTCGGGTGCGGATTCTGCTTGTGTCTGCTTCCAGTCGTCAGCAAACCATTTGTTTGGTTTCTTTTGAAGTTCTAGTCGCCGTTTGCGGGTTTCCCACAATTCTTTGTATTTACGAGCGTATTCAACAAGAGCTTGTTCTTCTGTGCGTCGGTTGAAAATTCCTGCTTCGTCTCGTCCTAACGAAGCTTTAGCGTCAGGAAATTGGTCAACGGTCATACCCGATGGGTAATCAGCAGATCCGGCTTGCGGGCCAGCCCACCCGGTCGCCTCGGCAAGAAAATCTTGGTACATCTGTCCGTCGCCAAGAATTTGTTGAACAGGCAAACGCCAATCTTCGGCACCGTCAATGGTTACCTTTTTTGTTTCAACATAAATTGAGTCAGCTTCTTGACCAAGCTGCCACGGTGGCGTAATTCGTCCAGCAGGTAGACCGCCGCCAGCAAGATCATTGAATAGGACATCGGATGCTTCGTCCTCGATTTGCTTCAGGTCGTCAAGGGTTCGCTGCTTATGATTCTTTAGTTCTGCTGGTGTTGGTTCCCGTTGCGCTCGAGCGGACATAGGTGCTTCACCAGGCGTGTAGCCCTCGTTGATGAGGTCGGCGTAATCAAGTGCAAGGTTCTCGCGCTCGTTCTCGGTCAACCGATCCATGCCGTTGACTTCGCTACTCAGTCGGTCAAGTTCCTGTTCCAACGGGCTGAGTTCGGTGTCAATCTCGTCAAGGCGCGCTTGTAGTTCCTCAACACGGGTGGTGTTGCCGTCAATGATGGAACGCAAACGAGGTGCGTCAATAACTTCCGCTTGAGCGGCGTCGTTGATGTCCCGATTGACATTGTCTAATTCTTCTGTAAGGCGGGCACGTTCGGCGTCAAGGTTGGTGCGGCGTGACTCTGCGGCAATCAACCGAGGTGACTTGGCGACCGGTTCAGCGGCTTGCCGTTTCAACATGTTGTCAGCAGCCGACAATGCCTGTTCCAACTCGATCAGTTTTGTCAACTGGGCGTTCTGCTCAGCAGTCAATGTTGAAACGCGTGACTCCAACTCAAGCCGACGTTTTTGGGCTTGCTCAATAATTGTTCGGATACGACCGTTGACACGTTCCCATGTTTGCCGAGTGATCCGCTTTTGCGGGTTCATGGCATCAACGATGTCGTTGCCGATACCTTTCAGAATGTTGGCGTCAATCAGCGTGTCAAACTCGTCTTCTAGTTCGGCAAGTTTGAGGGCAATTGTTTCAACGTCATATCCCGTAACTCGGCGCACTGCCTGCCGTTGGGTGATGACCGTTGGGCGCATCGTCGCCGGATAGATGCGCGGGTTCATCATGAAGTTCGGTGCAGTCCGCAGCAACTGTTTGTATGCCACCCGCCCAAGTTCAAACGCAAGTTTGTAGCCAGCGTCGTCGGGGTCCAGGGCGGCTAAACGACGATAGTTGCGGGACGGATTCTCAACATTGACGCGCCATTCTTGAAGAACCTCAGGAGGCAATGCACCGGCCTGAACGGCCGCCCCAACAAAGTCGGCAACTGCCCGGTCAAGGAATGCTTCAACGGCCGCAGCTTCGGTTCCACCTTTGGCTAGTTCTGCTGCAACATATGCGGGTGTCGGGTACGTTTCAAACCATGTGAAAGGCACCGGCCCATCAGGGACGCCTTCCCCACGCATCATTGCTTCTTGGGCGGTGCGCGACCATTCTTTGAGCAAATTCAGAATGGCGGTCACTTGCATTACTTGTGCCCGGTTGAGTGCTGTCTCTTGTCCTCGAAGCGCACGAAGCACCTCAAGAGCTAGGGCAACACCTTCGGCCGTTGGCTGCATCCCCGATTGTGCGAGAGTTGGGTTGACTGTCGGATCTGTCGCAGCACGGACAAGGTCGTCAATGGTCATGCCTTTGTCTGCCAAAGCGAGAAGTGCTTGTGCTTTGGTGGCAAGGTGGATGGCTGCTTCTTGCACAGCTGCAGGCACGGGTCCCGACATAGCTTCGGGGAATTGTTCCTTGAGGTTGGCCATCTCATCAAGGGCGTCGGCGGCGTCAAGCAATTGTTGTGCTCGAGATGTTTGCCGTGGTTGTTGGCCAACCATGACATCTATGTATTCGGGGTATGTAGGTGTTTCTTTGGCGATCTGTTCTGCTTGCGCACGAAGGTTCTGTGCTTTGGCGCGATACACCTCGGGGCGTTCCGGGGCGATGCCATAGTCACGAACCCGGTTGAATTGTTGGATCACTTGTTGGCTGGCACGTTCGCCCAATAGTTTGAACCTGCGTCCGATTTGGCGACCACGCCGGATGACGCCGCCACCTTCAAGGCGTTTCATCTGCCGATCCTCAATCAATTTGATTTCGGCTTCGCGTTGCATAGCCAACGGCCGGTCACCTTGTGCGATAGCGGCGTCCCGTTCGGCTGCAAGGCGAGCGTATTCTTCGTCCAGCACACCTAGTTTGCGTTGCTGGTTCATCCGGTATGAGTCGCCAATTTGTTGGAATAGAACACGGATCGGCCGTTCGGCTTCTCCGATGACTCCGCCACGGCTACCAAGTCGAGCGATGGTGTCTTGCTCGGGGGCGAACCGCATCCCCTCGGTTAGTTTGGCTGCCGTCGGAGCAGCTTTTGAAACAAGTTTTCCTGTTGTTCGAACTGCTTCACCAACTGGTTCTTCAATGATTCGTCCGGTTGTGCTGACAGCTTTTCCAAGTCGAGGTGCTGTTTCGCCTAGTGCTGCACCGGCTTTGGTGACAAGGTTCCCTGCCCCGGTCATGCGACCAGCAAGAATGATGTTGCCAACATCTTCAACGAGCGTTGCGCCGAACTGACCTTCACGGAAAGCTTTGGCGTAATCAATGCCTTCTTGACCGTAGTTGTAGAAACCCAAAGAACCTAGTTCGGCTAGACGGCCACCTGTTTTTGCCATGCTGCCGAACATGCCACCAATGAACGGGTGTTGACGGTGCATCGCGTAGGCGTACAATTCGTCGCCTTTGAGGCCAAGTTCTTTGCCTTTGGCGTAGTCGGTTTCTAGTCGGCTAGTGAAAATGTCGTCGTCAATGGCGTCAAGGACGGTGTCAAAGGTGAGTTCCCCTAAACCATAAACTTCTTGAGCGGCTTTGCCAGCGACGGTTGGGAGAGACATGATTCCCGAGCCGACAGCTTTGACTGCTGACGTTGGGATCGAAATAAGGTTGGACCAGAAACCTCGATCTTCTTCTTGTTTCTTTTTTGTTTGGCCGAGCGATGTCAACTTGACGTTGGCAAACTTGCTTGCGCCTGCAGCGGGTGCGGCAACGGGTGCGAGACGAGCAACTGGCGGCGTGGCGGTGCGACGCGTCGGCTGAATGGTTCTTGGTGCGGTCTGCTGGGGTGGCCTGATCCCGAATTTCCCGAGCAGATCCTGCTGGTCGGCCACAGTTATTCTCCTATTTGATACAGGTAGTCAAACGAGAGTAGCGCATTGTAAAGGATTTGTGCTGCCACTGGATCGCCGCTCTGTGCTTCAAATTCAGCGGCAATTTCTGCTGCTTTGGCTTTCTTATCAGCGCTCGATACCGCTTCGTAGTCTTGGACTGCGGTGCGCGAATCCTGAAGAATTTGTACGAACCCTGGGTCAGACAGCAGTTCTCGAGCCTTAGATGCAGGGAAGTCTCCTGCGATAGCAGCAGGCACGACCCCGAGGGTGTTCATGGCCTGAGCATCAAATGCTTCTTCCTCGGCTGTTTGCGCCGGTCCGAATGCTTTCTCATAGGCGCCTTGTGTCTTGGCGTCCTGATACTGCTGATAAGCATCGGCGCCGTACTTCTGGTAGATCGCTTCGTCGGTTGACATACCGAAGTCAATGCCCTGTTGGCGCAACGCTTCCTGCTCAAGTTGACGCTGACGGTTTGCATAGTCAAGATCAACTTTGGATGTGAACATTCCTTGCGCCAAGAACGGGTTCTGGCCGTAGGACTCGGTGGCGATCTGCTGTGCCAACTGCGAGATGGGGATGCCGGACAATTCGGTTGCCAACTGCTGGTACGGGACGACGCCACGTTCGTATTGCGGCTGAATAAGGCCACGAATCTCTGGGGTCATTTGTGAAATAGCCAGCGAAGCTGCGGGATCGGGCACAAATTCTCGGCCTGCGGCCTCAACGTCGGCTCGAGTTTCACCGAGACTGTTGACTTCTTCTCGACCACTTGGGATAGCCATCGTGTTCATGCGGTTCATGTGCGCTGCATACGATGCGTTGCGAAGGTCTTCTTCGGCTTTCTGGCGGGCTAAAGCGAGGCTGGCCGATTCTTGCTGTGTCGGGATCGCACCAAGATTTCGCAGCTGAATTAGGTCGGCAACATTGGGGCTCAACCATCCTCTGCGGCTTGGTGCATATCCACCAGAAATACCGATGTCCCTTTGCATTTGAGCAACCGTCGGCGCAGCGTTGGCTGCCGCTTCCTGCTGTCCGGTCACAACATTCAAAGCCTGACGCGCAGCCTGGACTTCTGGCTGGTTGCCAAGAGGACCGCCATAACGGCGCACGTCTTCTTGGGCTTGTTTGTATGCGTCGAAACCGATGGTGCCAGGGCGAATCAAACTTGACTCAGTAGTTGCAAGTTCGTTCAGGCGGGCTTCTTCGGCGGCGGCTTGCTGTTGCGCCAATGCAATGATTTGCGGCAACTGGTATGCCTGTCCGAGAACAGCATCTTGGAGCTGACCAGCTGTTTTGAATCCACCGTAAGTTTTGCCGTAACCTGTTGATGGTGCACCAATCAAACTTGCATAGATTTTGGTGGCGTCAAATGCTGCGGGTGTAGATGGCATCCCAGCCGTGCGTGTCGTGAACGTGTATCCACCACGATCACCGCTGGGAGGCTGGGGGGCGTTCATGGCTCGAGAACCACCGCTTGCAACTCGAACGACGTCTTGCAGGGTGATTCCTTGCGGCCCAGTACGGGGTGCCATTACCGGCCCATCTGCGGGGTGTAGACCCGACGAGACTTCAACCGTGGTGCTGCTGCTTTAGCGCGTCGAGCGATAGCGGAACGCTGCTCAATGACATCAGCTCCGACCTGTGGCTTTTGAGTTACTGGGTTACCGGCAGTCCACGGTGGGGTGGCGACGTTGGATGCGATTGTGTATTGCTGAGCAGCGGTCAGGCCAGGCGTAGTGGGCATGGATGACGAGGTTCCGGTTCCGCCGGTGGCCTGTTGTTCTTTTGCGGCAGCGACCATGATTTCGGGCAGTCCAGTCCAATAGTCCTGCAACGCTTGTGCTTGGGACTGCGCGGCTTGCATCGTGCCGCCATACCCACGATCCCAGACATTCTGGTAGTCCTTGATGTCGCCGCCATACATTTCGAGACGCTTATTGACCAAGTCCTGTTCGTATTGGTTTTGTTCGCCAGCCTTCTTTTTGGCTTCCATGTTGCGGATAGCCATTTCGATAGCAAGTCCGCCGAGTGGCGTATCGAATCCGATGCCCATTACATGCCACCTCGGATACGGCCAAACTGGTTGGTCGGCGTTGATGGGCGTGTTACTGGCTTGCGAGTACCGCGCCCAGTTGTTTCCGATGGCGTATCGCCGGGACGCACGGTGATGCCGCCAACAGTCCTGACTGGCGTCGGAGTTACCGTCTTCGGCTTGTTCATTGCGTTGGCAAGAGCACCAAAGTCAATGCCCGGCGGAAGGGTGGGGCCTTTTGGCGCATTTGACGAACCGTCATCGCCACTATTACCGCCGCCACCGGGTCGGCTGGGACGCGGTGCGGGAGCGGCCGGTTGTGCGGCTGTCCCTTGACTGCTTGCTGCTTGCGCTGCGGCAAGGGCAGATGCGTAATCCATGTTGGCTTGATTGATTGCATTCTCGGTTTGCATTGTTGCTGCCGCTCGAGCAGCTTTTTCTTCGGCCCCAAGATTGACTCGACCGGTCATCGCTTCGCCAGATTTGAGGATGCCACGACCCTCAAGATTCGATTCAAGGTTTTGCCCAGCCTGGTAAAATTGGCGACCAATGTCAGATTGGCGAAGTTGACCGGCAGCTTCTGCTTGGGCAGCGGCAAGATCACGCCTCTTCTTTGCGAGAAGAGCCGCAGCGAAACCGGGTCCGAGATTGAGATTTGATACAGCCATGTGTCTCCTACGACCTACGGCTATCCGGCCTTCGGCTTGCGTCCTCTGGTGATTTTAGCAACCGGTGCTGGTGCTGGTTGGGAACTATGTGCCGAACTGTTGATGTGGCTAGTCAGATCGGCGCGCACTTGGCGGATGTCCTTGCGGATTTCTGATGACACCAGATCCAGCCGGTCAACCACGGTGGCATGGTCCCGTTTGTTTTCCCGTCTCCCTTTCTCGACCAGGATGCCAACGACGGCAAACGCTCCCGAGATCAGGGCGACGAGAACGGCTTCCACTATGCCTCCAAAGCCTTCTTGAAGATTGCGTCAATCTGTTCTTTGGTGGAATCTGCGATAGCAGGGCTGACCTCAAGGTGGGTCCAGGTGGCTCCGGGGGAGCCGATGGTGTTCTTGTCGTACACCTTCCAGCCGGACAGGAGGCCGCCGTTGTCTCGGTCGCAGCGGTAGCCAGCTCCGAACCCTTTGGGGTTGGGTAGGTAGTTACCGGCATAGTCATGGATTTCTTCGATGCCCAAAGCGTCCCGGTGGGCGTACACCCAGTCAATGACTTTCTTGAGCTGGTCGGGGCTGCCGCCAAGATCCATCGCCCGGTAGGTGGCGTGGACGGATTTGACGCCTGGCTTGCCTCGCACGTCTCGATCCGAGAACACCCCTAATGGCTTCAAGCCAAATAGGAATTTGAGGTTGTCGTAGACGGCCATTGTGCCAGCGCGTTTGGCGGCATGAACAGCGTCTTTGGAACCGGTGTAAGGACGAGCCATAGCCCGCCACACTAGCAGTTACGAACCGATGCGCTCCATCTTGAACGCCATCGCTTCGACCAACATCGGATAGATGCCTTCAGGCAGCAGCGGCTGGAGTTTGGTGAGCAGGTCGTAGGCGACTTGTTCGGCTCCGCTGGTGGGCAGAATCGCGTCGGCTTCCGGTGTTTCGTTCTCGCCGGGGATGTCCGGCGGAAGGTGCTCCACGGGAATGCTGAACGTGATGGTGGCTTGAACAATCATTGACACGGCAGGTGTCCTTTCTTATTCGTCGTTGTCGTCGTCTTTGCGCTTCGCCATTGCTCCACCGGCGGCAAGGCCGGTCATTGCGCCACCGATGCTGAAGATCAGCGGCTGAAGAATGTCAAGGAACGCTTTGTCATTCGGGGATTGTTCCATTGGCTGGAACACAAAGATCAGGCTGTAAAGCAGGGCGAGGACGGAGATGCCCAATACCCCAGCGAGGGTCATAATAAGGACGGCTCGAGTGCGTGACTCGATTTCGTCGTTACTTAGACGGCGTCGACGCTGGCGGGGTTTGGTTTCTTGGGTCATCGGCTGGGTTCCTGTATCGGTCGGAGCATTGGCTCAATGTCAGGCAGGCTAACATCAAGACGGCTGTGGTGACCAGTCTTTGGTGTCGGCTCATGCCTCACAGTCTAGTTCTCCTGCTTCGGGGGGTTCATGGCGCGCCTGAGTTCCAAGATCAGCCGATACACCTCATCCTGTTCCTGCTGACCTTTGGGCATGGCGCGCTCGAGCCAGGCGACGGTCTGTCGGAGGGCAGCGAGACGGACGGTGCGAACTGCTGGCTTACTCGTCGTCATACTCATCGTCGTCCTCGTCCTCGTCGTCCTCGTAGTCGTCGTCGTCCTCATACGGGTAGTGCGATGACCAGTCGGTTTCGACGTCCGATTTGACGAGGGTGAGAAGGCCGGAGGTGACCCACGGCGGCTGATCTGAGTCGGTTAGCACGATGATTTCTCGCTTTCCTTCGAGGCCAATAACGTCCACAATGGAGATGGCGTGGACCGGAATAACGTCCGGCCAAAAGTTCTGTACCACGGGCGGGACGCACTCTTGTGCCGAGACGGCATGCCGGTCGATACTCACCATTTCTCCCTCTTGCGGTCGTGGCAGAACACCGGCGCTTGGAGCGTGATGTTGTGCTCGGGGGTCACGATAGCAAGCGCCTGTTGCGGTGGCTCGTGTCCAAAGTTGGAGATCCAGGCGTATTCGTCGGTACCCTTGGTGGAGCCGTTGACGATCATCCCTGGGGTTTGGATCAGCTGGTGCCAATGCCCCATCCACAGGGTGTGGAAAGGGTGGCCGATGTCCATCGCACGCTGGGCTTTTCTTGCTCGCATCCGCATGATGGGGGGCCAAATGCCGCCGATTCCGCCTCCGCCGTGGACTTGGTCGCCGTGGGTCAGGAGGTGGCCCCAACCGTAGATGGGGACGATCACGTCGGCGTTCTCGGAGATTTGGAAGGTGAACCGTTTGTCTTTGTTGAAGTGCCGTTCAATCATCTTGCCGAGCAGCCAGTCAAAGTTGGTTTTGGCTCGGAGTTTGGCTCGAGGTTTCCGGCTCATGCGACCGTGGTTGCCGATGACGCAGGCGACGTGGACTTTGCCGAATTCGTCTGCGAGCAGGGATAGGGCGGCGCCGATCTGTTCAGCCCAATGGAGCAGGGAGCCGAGGATGGTGTCCTCGTTGGTTTGGGCTAGTTCGTCGTGGATGTCGCCGGAGAAGATGTCGCCTCCGAGCATGACGACGACCCCGTCGTAGGTGACGCCGGACAGGTAATGCCTGGCGATCTTGATGGCGTTCTCGGCCCATAAGCGCAACCGGATTTCGGCTATGGCCCGGTTGTAGGCGTTCAGACCGCCGACTTCTTCCGGTAGGACAACCTCATCGAAGTGGGTGTCGGACAGGATCAAGGTCAGGGTGGCGTGCTTCTTGCGGCTGGATGGGGCTGCGACCAGCCATTTCGGCGGGTCAAGGCTGAGGGTGGTGGTGGCGTCCACGATCTCGAGCGCCTTCTCCAGCTCGGTGATCCGCTCGATCAGGCCGGCGTTCATCTGATCTGCCGACTGGCGGGCCCGGCGGGCTTGGAGCAGGAGCGCCCTCAGTTTGTCGCTGTCGTCGTTGTATTCCTGAATGTCGTCGTCAAGAGCCACAGAGGCACTCCCCCCGTCGATGGCGGCCGAGCGTCGTGTCGCTGACCTTCAAGCCTCGGTCGCCCAACGCCTTGCGGATCGCTGTGCCTCGGATGTCCGGGTTGGCCAAGGCTCTGTTCAGGCCGTCCAGGTCTTCCGGGCTGAGGGCGGCCATGATCGTCTGCATGGTGCAAGACGGACCTTTTTTGGTGGTGTTGACCGCAACGATGTGGTCGAACAGGTTCTGCTTGGCAGGCATGTCCCCTCCTGTCAGGTTATTTGAACGGTGGTCCCGACACCCAACATACCAAACTGTACCGAACACCGGAGGTTACTGGGGTGACCCTGTGAAGTGCGTATGACGGGAACAGGGTCATCATGCCTCGGTCACGGCTCGCTTTGACGGGTTCGCCTCCGAACCACAGTTCGAGGTCGCCACCTTCATACTCGTCGGGGTTGGTGAGTTGTAGGGACAGCGACAGTTTGCGGGTGCCGGTGTTCATGCCTCGGTCAATGTGCCATTCGTAATGTTCGCCTGGTGCTTCGTAGCGGGTGAACTGAAGGCCTTGTTCCATGGTCTGCAGGTCAAAGCCGAAGAACCGGCCG
>Ga0208784_1000078_pt1 | contig 42698 bp, 49 predicted proteins | sample DEB19_08_DNA_FD_184531 | JGI IMG/M metagenome (GOLD analysis project Ga0208784, IMG submission 184531) | Aqueous microbial communities from the Delaware River and Bay under freshwater to marine salinity gradient to study organic matter... | ecosystem: Environmental > Aquatic > Marine > Coastal ... | reverse complement strand
TGCATTTCTTTTATTGGATTTGGAGTCTTCTTCAAGTAAGGAAAGAAAACATTCTCGCATGGTTCATCTAACCCCAAAAAGTATGGTGCAGACATTGCTGGGACAAATTTATCCCACTTAGTTTTTATAATATCTTCATGAAGATAAAGGTTTTGATATCCACAATCTTCCAAAAGTTTCTTGATAGATTTAGTACAGAAGATTTTTACTGTATTACAATACTTTTGAAAATGCTCCACATAACGAACAAAAATCATTTCATCGCCCATACCACCCTCAAGATAGTATGCAATAACATCCACAGTTTCTCCATTCCACCTTCGGTCTTCATTAATACCATATTTTTCTTTCAATAACCATTCATGACCCCATACTCTAATATCTGTTCTTGATCCATTAAGAAGATACTTATATCCTTCTTGAAATTTATTTTCTCCCAACAAAAACCATCCATAGTTAAACCCAGCTCTTGGATTTTTATCCACTAAAGATTTTAATATTGTTTTACTTTCTTTAAATTTTCCTTGCGCAGTTAAATAAAGGCATAAATCTAATTGTGTGTTTTCTTCTTCAAAAATATATTTTGGAAGAGAACGAAGTAATTTTTCCGCTTCTGGTGCTCTTTTGAGATAATATAAGCACTTTGCTTTGTTTAAAATTATTCCTGGTGTTTCTGGAAGTTGATTTACACATTTCAAAGCCTTATCAAACTGTTTTTCATTATGATAAAGTTTTCCAAGAAGATTTAATATTTCTGGATTTTTTTCATGTTTAAGATAAGCAATTGCAAGTTCCTTTGCCGCTTTTGATTCTCCCTTTTCGCTAAGTTCAATAATCAATTGTGGTATCATAGTAAATTTTAATAATTATTTTAATTTAAATATTTCCAGCGAAGAGATAAATTTGGATAATAATATCCTATTTTTACATCTTGGTCGTTATCCGATTTATCGATTGAAGGATCGTTTGGTTCTCTTGTTCCAATAATTTCAATACGTTCAGCAAGTTCCTTCCAAGAATTTAATGCATCATTAATATCAAAACTATATGAACTTATTCTATCATATATTTTACCACGAAGTCCAGCAATTTTTGCCTCTTTTAATCTATAAGTTTCATGATTTTCAATAATTCTATCAGCAAGTTGATTTACAGTTATACCTCTTTGAGTTGCCTCTTCAACTAATTCTGGAGTTTGTTCTCCAGTTTGTTTAAATTTTAAGGAATCCTCATATTTATAAATGCCAGATATAATTGCAGTAGTATCATATTTTCCAAGAACATGATTACGAAGTTTTTTTTCATTTTCATATAATTCAATTTTCCAATTTTCAAGAGTTTTATTTACTCTATCTTGAATATCTTGAGCAAATTCTTGCTCGGTTATTTCAAAAATTAAATTATTAGAGTTTGCTGACACATTATCATCAACATATGAATATCTAAAATCACCATATTCAAAAATTATATTTAATCCCGAAATATTTGGATTCACTGGACCGTAACGAGGTCTTTCTATCAAAACAGAAATTCCTGTTTGAGCATCGACTTGAGAGAATTTGAGTAATTTCATTATGGAAAATTAACTTACGACTTTTTTAACTAGGAAAGAATAATTATTCTTAGAAGACATATCAGTTCCATTCCAATTAGTATCCGAACCAATTTGCACAGGAGAACTGATCGCACTGTTAGGTGGGTAGGGTGGATTATTCCATCCAAGTTCACCATTAGCATTAATTCCACCAATAACCCATAAAGTCCCATTTGTTTTTACTGCCAGTGCTTGATTTTGTCCAGGAATAACTTTACTCCAGTCAGTTCCAGATCCAATTTGAACTGGAGATGAACGATTTATTACAGTACCATCTCCTATTTGCCCATAAACATTATATCCCCATGCCCATAAGGTTCCGCCTGTTTTTATTGCATATGAGGTATATTCTCCACATGATATACTAGTACTCCAGTCAGTTCCAGATCCAATCTGAACTGGAGATGAACGAGATAATACATTATTAACACCTCCCAGTGCTCCAAAATCACCTCTTCCCCATGCCCATAAAGTTCCAGTTGTTTTACATGCCAAGATATGAAGATATACATTATTAGCACTCCAGTTAGTATCTGCACCAACCTGAACCGGTGATGAACGAGATATTACAGTACCATCTCCCACTGTTCCATATTCATTATATCCCCATGCCCATAAGGTTCCGCCTGTTTTTATTGCACATGAGGTATAATACGCATGTGATATATCGCCTGTCCAGTCAGTTCCAGATCCAATCTGAACTGGAGATGAACGAGATATTACATCACCAATTCCTATTTGCCCATAAACATTATTACCAAATCCCCATAAAGTTCCATCGGTTTTTGATGCAAGTGTTCCTCCACCAATACCAGTATGAACTTGATTCCATCCAGTTCCGGGAAGTAATACCGGAGAAGAACGAGATACTTGAGTACCATCAAGTAATCCACCAGAACTATTATTTCCTATTCCAAATAAGAAAGTTCCTGTTCCTTGATATTTGGACTCTTCTCTTGCAAACCAAGTAGTTCCGCCATCACGAGTTACTAAAGTAAATATATGGGCATCGTTAGAACCACTATTTGATAACAAAACAGGAGCAGATCCTAATTCAGGCCATTTAACACTAGAAGGCCATGTAATTGATCTTGAGGTATTTGTATCGTCTTTTGTTCTAATTATAGTAACTTCTTGATTTGTAGAGACATTACTAAATGCGATAGTAGTATCAACATTATGCGTAAGATAAACTAAAGTCCCCAAACTTAAATTAATAGTTGTTGTTGGGGAAGATGATGTAACATTTTGAGCGGATGGAAGCACATTTCCACTAAAAGATGCTGCGGTGACTATTCCAGAAAAATTGCCATTTACCGTATTGACAATATTTTTATTATTATCTATTACATCAGTTGATGAAATTTTAATTGCCATCTTCGTGTCTCCACTCGGCGGTTTTTATTATTTATTCTTTTTTAAGTTTCTCAACTTCTTGCGAAAGTTCTTTAACTGCTTCAATCAAAACACCAATCAAACCATTATAATTTACAGACTTAACTTTTCCCAAATTTACTAGGTCAGGAATAACTTTTTCAAGTTCCTGAGCAATTACACCATAAGATGTTCTAAGATCTTTCTTCCAATCAAATCTAACACCACGTAAATTATTTACAACATCTAATGCATTTTCAACAGTTTGTACATTTTGCTTCAAATTAATATCAGAAACTGAGTTAAAATCTGTAGCTTCAACAGTAAAATCTGCATACAAATATGTACAAGTAATAATACCCGCATTAAATCCACCACTTGCATTACGAGCAATAATATTATCAACACCGGAAGAAGAAGCATTTACAGACAAAGTAATTGCAGAAGAACCATTATAAGTTGTTCCACTACTATAATTAATATAAGAACCTGCGGTTAGATTTGCAAGATTTCCCCCAAGAGAGATTCCAGAAATCGTAGGAGTTGCAAGATTTGCATTTGTAATTCCAGCAGAACCGGATAAATTAGAATTGGTTAAATCGGTAATTGTATTAGATCCAGCAGCAATTGTTTTATTCGTAAGAGTATCTGTAGTATTTCTTGCAACTAAAATATCCGTTGTTGCAGGAAGAGTTAATATACCAACAGCTACTGAAGAAGCTCTTAATGTAGTTGTTCCTGATGTTGATCCTGAAAATGCTATGCCAGCAGAAGAAACTATAGGGGAAGAAATTATTGGAGAAGTAAGAGTTTTATTTGTAAGTGTTTGGGAATCAGTGGTTCCCACAATACTTCCAGAGGGTCTTACTGCACCATCCAAATAATTTGCATTTAAATATGGAACTAACGTTGAGTTATTATTAGTTAATACAAATGGAGGTGTAGGGGAAGATGATGTTACATAAAACTGAGATGCGGTAATAATTCCACTACTAATCGATATTCCACTTACACTAATATTACTTCCAGTAATTGCACCTGTTGCAGTAATATCCCCAGCAACAGTTAATTTCGAGCCAGGAATACTACTTCCAATACCAACATTTCCTGAACCTCGATAAATGTCAGATCCAGAAATATCCCACGTTTGTATCGCAGCACTTACTAAAGGATTACCATTTAAATAATATCCAGTAGCAGAAACAACACCAGATATATTCGTATCGCCAATAACAGTAAGTTTTGCAAATGGGTTTGTAGTTCCTATACCAACATAAGGAGTTGCCGTGGTCGCAATACCAATATTTCTTGATGCATTATCAACATAAAGAAAAGAACCAAATTGCGATAGTTCTCTATTTGGAATTGGCATTTATTTTCTCCTTAGAGTGATGAATATACAACAAGCTCAACAGTTTCACCACCAAAACACGAATCATTTAAAACAACCGTTGTTCCATTCGTTGCAGTAAACTCACTTGGAACTAATCTAATACCATTAATATAAACATCAACTAATCCAACTGTATAATTAACATTAAATGTTGTTTGTCCAGATGTTGCTGTAAAAACATTTGAGACTCTTGGTGACATCCAGGTTATCCCAACACCTGTAGATACCAAATAATTTCCAGTAGATCCAGTGGATGTATTTGCCTTTAATGTCCCAGTTACAACCAAATTAGTTACAGTTGTTATACCACTAACATATAAAGAAGTTCCACCAATTCCACCATTAACGTGCAGAGTATGTTGTGGTGTTGATGTTGCTATCCCTACTCTATCGTTATTTGCGTCAGCAACAATGAGATTTGTATTAACCTCAAGTCCGTTTTTTATAACGAAATTCTTTTGTACTGCCATAGGAGGAGAACGCCTACCTTTCTAGTTATTTATAAATACTCAAAAGTACTTTAAAGGTAAATATGGCATCTCAAGTTTTAAGTGGTAATAATAATGTTTCATATACTAATAATACAGGACAGAATGTAAGAATTGTGATTAATTATATGGCTTCATCATCCAATACCATTAGCATGTCTTGGGCAGGAGCATCTGCAGGTGCTAATTATGTAACAGCAATAGGAAGAAATCTTGCTTTTAGTTCCGGAAAAAGTTATTCCGGAGGGACAAATCAAGGAGCAGGAGTAGCAATTGCAGCAAACAATGCTTTAGTGAGCGAATCTAACGAAGACTATAACTTTGCCCTCCCAACCGAACTTATGCTTTCTGCCGGACAAACATTTTCAGCATCTTGTGGTGCTTATAATATCGTAGTTATTCCAGAAGCAGGATAATCAGATAGGCATACTAAATCCACGAGTAGTGAATGGATAATCAACAACATTTGTAACATTAAAGTTGATACGATTATTTGCATCATCATAAGTTACGGTAATTCCTGTCTTAATTCCAGCATTAATCGCAGCACCAACAGCATCTTGTGCTCTTTCATTTGTGAAATAAAGATTTGAAGTTCCTTCTGTAATCTGATCAGTACTAGTAAGTCCAAGAGCAACTATGGAAGAAGGAGAAATCCAATTTAGAATTCCACTTCCAGTCGTATAAAGGATGCTGTTTGCCGCGCCAACAACTGGTGGAAGTGTAAGAGATACATTCGAAGTTAATGTAGGTGATTGAAGACCCGCATAGAAACTTCTATTGTTATTGTAAATTCTTACTTCTCCTGTAATAGCAGCATTACCAACAACATCAAATTGAGAAATTGCCGTTGCAGTATTGATGCCAACATTTCCAGAAGCATCAATGATAAATGGAGCAGTGTCAGGATCTACATTATCGATCTCTACAATATTTCCCGAACCAAATGTAGATTTAATATAAAGTGCTTGAGCATTATTAGTAACAATTTCAAGTTTTGATGTTGGTGAAGAAGAACTGATTCCCAATAAACCACCAGGAACAAACGTTACTCCACCAAGATCTAACTTATTATTAATATCATCATAAATTGCAAGAGATACTCCACCAAATATTCCATTTGCATTATATTGTAATGAGTTATATGGAAGACCTGGATTTGTTCCACCTACTGTTACAACAGGAATACTAATCGTAGCAATACCCGATGTTCCACTTCCTAAAACAGTAATTCCAAGACCAATAAAGTTCAATTGTTGAACATTACCAACAGGAGTATTAAAAGCACCTGTTGAAATAGCAACAGTTGGATTTGATTGGAAGTTTAAAGTAGTAATTCCACCAGAGTTTGTTGCGGTTAGAGTTAATCCAGTCCCAACAAAATTAATTAGAGTAGAAAGTCCAACAAAGTTTCCACCACTCGAAACACCAACAGTATTTGTTGGTTCCAAACCATCTAAACCAATTCTACCAAATCTCTCCCAAAGATTATTAGATGTATAAACCCAACCAAGAAGGCCGCCACTTGAAGGAGATGAATCATATACAACATCTCCAACATTACCAGCAAGTGTTGGTTTTGTATTAGATATTGTGTATTTTCTGGATACAGTTTGATCTCCCTGTAAGAATATTGAGTTTGCTTCAATACCCTTACTGGAATTTGAAGTAATCTTATTATTAAAGATTACTGGTCCATCAAATTCGCTGATTAAATTCTTATCGGGACCACCTTCAACTCTTAACGAACGACTAATAGATGCTTCAAGAGGTGTTAAAACATCAAACCCAATATTAACTCCACCAACTCCAATATCTTCACCCGTAACAGTAGGAATTGGAGCATCAAATACTTCCTCTTGTCCTGTTGCAGAATTAACTTTTTTATTACCAGTATAGAAATCTCCATCCGCATTCATTGCAGTGAAGATTGCAACTCCACCATCAGTCTTGGTTGATTGAGCAAGAAGTTCTTCTTGAGGACTAATATTTCTATCTTGTCTTTCTGGGAATGCTGTGGAATAATTTCCAGGACCATATCCAAGATATTCAAAAGTGTGAGCAGAAGCACGAATCAATGAATTTCTACGAAGTTCAATTGGGCGAACATTGATTCTTCTTACAACCGCACCAGAACTATGAGAAGATCTAAGTGTTCCAAATAGACCACGATAAACAGTAACAGGATTTCCAGTAACTGTAGATCTAATTCTTAAAATTTCATTATCGATTAATAAGTAATCGCCAATATTAAAATCAAAATCAGTTACATTCGATATCGCAATAGACGAATCATTTATTGCAATTGCACCAGAAAGTGTGGTTGTTATTCCAGCATACTCTGTTATCAGTCTTCCAGATGTATTTTCATTTTCTCTTAAAACATTACCACCAGCAGATGAATATGCTGGTTGATATACAAATATAGTTCCCGTAGTAGCAGGAGATAAAGTTGAAACTCCAACATTAATAACAAAAGAAGTCGTTGTTCCTACTTTTTTAATAATAAAGTCATTGTTAAAGACACTAGAATTAGCACCACTCAAGCGAACTTTATTATCAATCTGTAATCCATGATTTTGAGTAACTGTTACTGTCGCCAATCCAACAGTATTATTATAAGCAATTGACTGAACGCTTAATGTTCTTCCAGTTAAAATTACATTACCAGTCGAAGCAACTGTAACTCCAACACCTGAAGTGTATGCAGGAGAAATAGTTGATGAAGAAGAAACAGTAACTTGCTTCGGACCATCTATAGAAGTAATTCGATAAAGGTTATTATATCCATCATAAGAACTTGGTACAATGCCATTAACACTTAAAGTATCACCAACGTTATTATAAATTCTATTAACGGATACAACAGCACCAGAACCAGTAGTACCTACACCAACAAGAGAAAGCGTATTTCCAATTCCATATGCACTACCACCATCAATAATCTTTAATGAAGTGACTGTGCCACTACTGACAGTCACTCTTGCAGTTGCATGAGATCCCGTCGTTGATCCAGCAAATCCAACAAGATTTACATTATAATAATTTCCATCAACATATCCAGATCCTGCGTTAGAAATTGTTAATCCAGTAATTCTATTCAGTCCGTGATCAATATTTGTATAGAACGTATGAGAAGTTCCTACTGAATTTGAAATAATTTGAGTAAGACCAACACCAACACCAATATCAACTAGTTGCTTATTAAGACTTTCTTTTGTGATCGAATATTGTGGGTCATTAATTGCAACTTGCCCTATCGTGGTTGGAAGGGCAAATGAAGTTGCTGCTTTTGGATCTGATTTTGGATTATCTCTATTTGTTTGTGGATAGAGATTTTGAATTGGTTGAGAGAATTTTTGAGAAGTAAATGGAGAAACCGTTGGAGAATTTGAAGAATTAACAACTAATAAATGATAGACTCCATCCTGCTCTCCAGGAATATATTCTTGAATTTCTTGACTTCTGTAAATATAAAAAGTTCCAGCAGTTCTCTTCCTTTTAAAATATGGAAGAGAAGTAGTTCTGCTAGATGTATCATTGGTAAATGTACCAGGATTACTTGCAACCGAAACACTAAAATGTTTTGCGCTACTAATTCCAGCAACAGTAAATGTTCCGTTATATGCTGAATTTGCAACACCAGTTGTATTAGTTGTACTCCTAACATTCAGAATTTCTACTTGAGATCCAACTTTAAGTCCGTGAGGAATTTCTGTAATAATATTTGCAGTTCCACCAGACCAACTTGCATTAGCAATATATCTTGGATTTCTTAATTGAGTTGAATTAGATAATGTTGAAGATGTTGGATTATAAAGTAATCCAATTTCTCCTGTTGTAGATCCAATAGAAGTATTCGATTCCTGAATTACATATCCATCAATTGGAGGTCTTGCAGAAATTGGAGAATCTGCAGGAATGACATAACGGAAACGATAAACAGTATCAGTTAAACTTCTTGTATCTGGTTTTCTATTTAAATATGTTCTTGGAGTTGCTGCACCAAGAACCGTAGTACCAAATCCAACTACACCATCATATAAAGATCTTTCAGTGGATGCAGTCGCAACATTAACATACCACTGTCCATTAGTAGAGTCATACTGAATTGGATGCCCAATATCACCTGCCTTTTTATCAGAAACTCTACTTACAACATTTAATAAACCACCATTATTATTAATTGATATAGAATTTCCACCAATTGCATCATTTAAAGTTTGAGCAACCTTAACTTGATTTGAACTAATTCCAGAAGTGATTGCATAATAAACTGAATTATTGATTAATCCATCAGGAAGTTGTCCAGTTTCACTAATAACACGAATAGACTCACCTTCTATAAAGTTATGATTTGAGGTAAGTGTAATAACACTCGCAGTAATGCTATTAATACCTGCAACACTTCTACCAACTGTAAATTTCTTTTCAGATGATGTTTCATCTGAAGTATATTGAGTATTCGGCATAATAATTCTTGCCGAATATGTGTTCGAAACATTATTATTAGTTAAGATGGCATTCAATTGATCATTTTCTCTTGCACCAAGACGATATCCATCAATAACCGTTTCTGGTAAAACATCGACATTAGTTTCATTATAAAGATATAATCTGTTTGTAGATGCGATTCCAATAGTTTTTTCAACATCAATTGAGGTAAATTCAATACTTACTTCCGAATTCTCATTTTCTTTTGGTGGGATAATATGAGTGATATATCCAATATCATCTCTTAAAAATGTGTTCTTTCTAAATCCAGAAGAAACAAGAGATTTTGCACCAAAATTGGAGTTTGAATTATTGATCGATTGATCTCCACCAGATTCGGCAAGAAAATGATTCGCAAAACCAATCGCAAATACAGAAACTATTTGTAAATATGCTTCATTTGAACACTTGATATGATAATTTTCATAATCTGGCTTAAATCTTGCTCTTGAATCTGATTGTATATTTTCGTTTCCAGAAGCAGTATAATCTTCATAAATTCCAGAATCCGAATCGTATTTAACAAATGCTTTTTTGTCTTTTTGAAGACCAATTCCAGTGAACTGAGCAACAACCATACTCTTAAATCCTGATGCCTTATCACCATCAGCGTGAAGACCACACAAACCATAAACAGAACGCATTGAAACGTTAAAGATATATGGTGACGCAGAAGTTACAGTATCTACAGAAACATTAATTGTTGCACCTGTAATTGTTGGAAGTGCATTAGTTGGTGCATTTTGCACTTTATATTGAATATTTGTTGCATCTACTTTATTGAATACAACAAATTGACCATCATATCCAGATGCACCTACACCCTCAATTTGTATTGGAGTATCTGTATCAAAATCAACAGCATCTTCTGCCAGAGTGACCGTAATTGTTGTAGATGAAGTTACACCGTCACCAGAACGAATGCTTGTAATTCCAACTTCTTTTCCACGAGATCCTACAATACGATATTCATCAATTTTTGGTTCAATATCAACACCAGAAGCAGGATAATCTGGATCAATTGGACGACCAGAAGATTGTCCATAAGCAATTCCAATTTTTTCATAATACATATCCAAATCAGTTCTATTATAAGAAAGACCTGAAGGATAAAAATCATCAGTAATACTTACATTATTTGTACCATCCGCATACTCAAAGGCAGTAAGTTTATGGTGAGAAAAATTCGGAACAAATTGATTAATTGTATAGTCCTTGTAACAAATATCGCTAGGGTCTGCGTCAAGAATTGAAAACTGCCAGAAGTAACATCCGCCCGTTACGCGGAAAATAGCAGATCTTTCAATATTATTATTTTCTGGATTTGGAACATATTTTGGACGAATTCTTGTTTTTCTTAAATCCATTCCAACAATTGAAGTACCACGAGGTACAATCACTCCACCGTGAATACTATTTAACTTATAAAGTTGATTGTCTGCTGTGGTTAAATCAAAGTTTGAAAGAAGATCCCAGTCACCAAAGTTACTTGAAGTTTCACTACTTCTAAGTTTAAAAGATCCTCCATCAGGAATCCAACCAGGACGATTATCTACAATATGATCGCCAGGATAAAGAATAATTGTTGTTTTGTTGAATCTATCGTTATCTAATCCACGCTGATATGAAAATCTTGCTGCTTCCGCAAGTGCTCTTTGTAGGGTTTTAAATGGACGAGTTAGACTATTTCCCTGATTTTCAATACTATCAGTGGCATCCAAACTATTCGGATCAACGTATATTACCGCACCACGAACAGATTTCAGAAAATTATCCAGGCGTGAAAGACCCATCTTATTAATACTTATAGTTTCCGTTATAAGTTATTTATTCACAAGAAAACCTCCTACAAGAGGAGGTTTTACAAGTCACACGGAAGGGGTTTGGTCAGTATCGCCTTTATTATTATAGCACTTCTCTTCTTTCCACGTCAAGTTTTTTTTATTTTTCGCCACGTATATATGAAATTACATTTTTAGAAAATTTTTCAATTTCTTGTATAGAAGCATCACTTTTCATAGCGTTTGCTTTATAACTAATAACTCTAATATTTCCTTTAACATAACCTAATTCAGGAACTAATCTATCTAAAGTTGGACTATTTGGGGTATGTTTCTTTTCTCCCTTAAAAATTGGTATTTCCAAAATAGGACATTAATTTTGGAATAATTATATCAGTATAATTAAGATCAAATGGTATATTGTTTAATCTTGCTCTGTTTTGAGAACCTTTCCACATATGATATTCAAGAGTGCCAGACTGACCGTGCTTCTTTTTTTTCTTTTTTCTATCCATTAATGGACATCTTGTATTACAATGCTTTACCGGATCTTTTTTCTTTTTAAGACTTGCTGATGTTTTTTCAGATATGTTCCCACAATCACATTTTACAATATAAACCCTATTTCCTGATGAATTTCTTTTATCTGTTAATCCTAATACTATTAATTTTCCAAATCTAGTTCCATTTTGTATCAATAATTTGTTATTTTCCATTAATCCATTTTTCTTCTTTCCATAATATATTTATGGTTTTATCAAAAACCATAACAAATCTATGTTTTCTACTTCTTTCTCTCCATTCTCCAGGAATACCTTTCACTTTTCCACGAGAGTGTTTAGTTCCGTCTGCATAATAGAAATCTTTTTTTGCATCTGTAAGACCGCAATACCGGAAATTGAGAGCGCGATAAATTGTACCGCTATGAAAGTCATTATCAGCATATGAGAGGATTGCTTTGACTTCAGTATCTTTTCGCAGTTGTCTAATCGCTTTTGAAACAAACCAAGAAGTGATATTATACTCGCTCTGTTGAGTTTGTGGATGAATGCAGAGTCTTGAGAGTTCAAAGAGTCCTTGTTGCTCATTTCTTTCAAGTCCAAAAGCGCCTTTTGCAATTTCTGGAACTGGTAATCCTGTAAAAATTACTACACCTTTCAGTCCGCCAATATTTAGAGGAGAGAACTCATTTCTTTGAAACAATCCGTAATTCCAACCACTTTTAAAACTTTTTGAAATATCTTTGAGATAATGATATTGAAGTAAAAGTTCTTCTGCTTGCTTTTTAGAAACTACATCAATATAGAAATCAGATTTCATTCACTCTGTTTACAGTTCATCATATATTCTACAGTAGTTGCTATATCACTCATAGCATCACGAAGAAATGGTTGTTGTCCCGATTCTTGTTTGATAATTGGTCGTGAATCATCTGTAAGAGTCCATCTCCACTGTTTCATAGACTCGCAGTACCATAAGGATATTTTCATTTATAGTTTTATGAGAACTAAAGCCCCCGACTGGATTTGAACCAGCAACCTTCTCATTACAAGTGAGATGCACTTCCATTGTGCTACAGAGGCATATTAATCGGCAGGCATCATTTCTGGATTTTCCAGTTCAACTTCAAATAACATTGGATGACACTCCTCATCAATCAAATAAAATGATGATTTGTATAAGTCCTCTGGTTCAAAGCGTCTTTCGTTGTCTGCTATTTCTAGTATTTCCGGATCGTAAATATAACTATCTGGAACATCATCAAAAGTAAAAGGAACTTGATTTATAAAGTACATCAGAACTAATTGAGTTCCTCTATTGTACCAGCAATATCTTGCATCAATACGGTACTTCATAGGATGTCCCTACTTTTGTTTATTTAGAGGTTGTCCTCTAGTGCGAGTAGCCAGACTTGAACTGGCACGGGCATACGCCCAACAGATTTTCGTACCACTATAGTTTTCACTACCCTTTCGGTTTGTGGTCTGGACTATACCTTCACCATACCTTTCGGTTTAGGTGTTCCCCGTCTAGTCTCTACACCTTCATCTAACGATGCTTGGCTCGGTATTGCCATTTTACAGGTTTCACCGAATTTGAGGAATTACACTCATAAGGTTTCCCAAATGAGGCTCAATTTTCATAAGTCTGGTGTGTCTACCGATTCCACCATACTCGCATAAAAATCACCCTTTGTAGGTGATAGGATTATACTTGAGAAACTCCCAGAATGTCAACTTCATTTCTTTTTGTGACATTCCACAGTGTTTTGCTGCTTTAGGGAGATTCCACTTTGCAGTAAAGAGTGCTTCATTTGACTCTTTTACATTTTGAGGAGTCGTTTTGACTGGTTCCTCTTTAAGGTTTTTATATGAAATTTTGTATAAACTCATACAATTTTAAAAAAGTATCGTGTGAGAAAATTTGCCGGGATTTTTTACGACCAAAAATGGAACTTAAAGTGGATTTGCGTATGAGAGCGTCTCTTCATCCACTGTAGCACGAACAAAGTCTAGCACATTCATAAACTCTTCAACCGTATCACAGGACACTTCTTTAGTATCGCCTTCATTAGAATACAGATACACTGTACGCTTAAGAGGATCAACCACGCATCGTGTCAGGTACTCATCTTGCATCGGTTCGTTTCGTGATTACCTAAGTATCATATCAGACCACGGATGCCGTGTCAAGCACCTGACCTGAAATAAAATAGTAGCAGTCCACTGGAAGACCATTCGTTTGTAAATGAACCTCAAGTCCCTGAACTCTCTTAACAATAAGATTTTGATTTGCTCCAATCTGTGTTAAATGAACAGTGATAGAAGTTAAATCTACAAATTCTTCCCACTCCTTTGGAAGATGAATAACTGGTTTTTTTGTTCTTCCTTGAAGGAAAACACTATTTTTAGTGGATAGTACAGGAGAATAATTAAATTCGTTTTCTTGTGTTTGTATTTTCATATTTTTAATTCGTAAAATCTATAACTGACGGGTCAATAACTGCTTCAAGTCTAATGTCATATTTAGAAAGAGTATCTAAACTTTCTCCTAATTTTACTCTACATCCCCATATACGAATATTTAATTCATTCGCATCATCTCTTATGAGATTTGACGCTTTTATTTTTTGCTGGTAGTCACTATAATTACTCTGAAACTCGCTTTCAAGAACTGCATTTTCATTTAATTTTTGATTAATAGCAGCATTTAGTGTCGGATTATTTGAAAGATTATCATAAAACAGTAAACCAATAAAAATTGGATTCACAATTTTATCACCTTCTTTCGCAAAATTGCCAAATCCATCAGTTGGTGCTCTATTAAAACCTATAGAATAATAAAGTGTGCCAGATCCAACTTTAGGTTCTTCAACATAAACTTCTCTGTCTAATTGGTCCGGATCTTGAAATCCCTCCAGAAAATGATTCCACTTTTTAGGAGAAGGATCATCAAAAGATCTAACATACTCTATCCTAACTCCCTTGTCAGCATTTACTTCAAGATATCTCGAAATTGTTTGTGGGACATAAGGTTGTTTAAGTTCTTTTTCAAATACAGGTTTTCCTTTATCACCCTTTGGTCTACTTGGAACATCAAATGCTAATGAATCACTTAATTCATTTGGATTCATAAGAACATCAAACTCAACGAAAAATGATCCATCTGGTAATATTTCAGGTTCAGGTGCTTGTGCTGGAGAAATAAATGGATCCTCTAATGTTAGTTGATAAATTACAGAACTTGTAGAATATCCAGTATAAACAGTCGAAAGGTCTGCGACTGTTGTACCTATTCCAATTATTTTATTTTCTCTAGGAGAAAATACATATGGTTTATTTGTAGATTTAATAATTTGTCCAGTCTGAAGTCCAGTAACAGCAGTAATAGGAGCCAAAACATTTAAGGTTGTAAAGTTAGCACCCTGAAGTATTGAATATGTTTGTAATTGAATAGGGTCTCCACTTAACCCAGAAGTTGATGCGATAGATAAAGATGATGCTGTAGATACTTGAGATACAGTTGCAGATCCATATGTATATCCCGCACCAATATAAATTATATCTCCAGTTTTAATACCGGCAGTTATAAAGTTACCACCACTGACAGTTACTGCTTTTGTGGAATAATTTACAGTAACAAATCCAGCAGAGTAAGTACTTGTCACGATTCCAATTGAACCAGGAAAAGATGATATTAACGGATTCAAAATATCTTGAGTGTACGGTTCAGTATAAATTTTAAGTGCGTGTAAAGCAGTGACCCCCATACCAAGTGTTGCCAAATCACTTTGGTCGGTAACTTTTCCATTTTCATTTAAGAAAATAGTAGTTATTCCAACAGTAAATCCATCAGAATATGTGTATCTGACTACGGTAGAGCCAATCCCAGAATTGCCAGAAACAAATTTTGCGGCGTCTATACAAGTGAAGAGTTGATTTCCCATATTATCAACGCCATCATAATTCCAAAATAAAGTTGTTCTTGCTCCAGCATCAATTCTATCCTGATAAGCACTTTGAATTCCAACTAAAGAATCATTTAGTATTTTTATATCATTGAGAAGATATGTGTCAAGAATTTTTAAAGCACTTTGATATGGTTCTTTTGAAGCATCCAAAGTTACAATCTGATTCTTTAGAAATTCAACATCATTTATTGATATATTTTTCTTCCTCTCTATTATATTAATAATATCTTGAGTGTTTATTTTCCCTGTATAATCTGCCATAATAAACTAAAATTGTAATGTATTTATTTTAAATTAAACCCAGACACAAAATATTGACTGTTATCTCCAGGATAATCTCCATATTCTCCTTCGTATTCTGGAATATTTTTTTCACAGTCAATACGTTCCCCACAAATTAAATAACTACATTTTATCATTCCACTGGAATTATTCTTAACTATTACTCTTTTACCCCACTCTATTTTTTCTACAAACAATTCCTGATAAGATCCAATAGGTGTCAAATTGACAGTAATAGTTTCTGGATCAACTAATCCAGTCCAATAATCAGGCAATTCAATTACATTTGAATTTTCAAGTTTGCCTTTGACATATACATCTGCGGTAGGTCCCTCTATAGAAACATACCGTAGTCTCCACCCTTTTTTGGTTGGATGCTGAATATCAAATGGTTTTTTTTCTATTTTTAAACTGTTTAGGCTGACAGCACTATAATTAATCATATCCGGAGCAAAATATGGAGCATCGCCAAGAACAGGAGCAGCAGTAAAACATGCATCAAAGTTTGATGTTACACTAAATTCAGCTTGAGCACCTGTAAAAAGTTTTGCTCCCACATCAATAGATGGTCCTACTCTAGAAATAGAAGAAGAAAATAAAGAATAAAATCCAGAAATAAAATCAATTGTTGCTGCTTGTGCAAAAAATGGCATTGGTCCGCACCAAGCTTGAATACCAACAGGTCCAGTAGGATCGCCCAACATTACATCAATAGGAGTTGGGGACAATCCTCGTGTAGAAACTTTAAAAATTGATGGGACAAGACCAAGTGCTAATGCTTCTGGATTTGTACACCTGGATACCATCAAATTTGCTTCAGAAATCGCAGGATAAGAAAGTGGCGTTCCGACCATTACAGGTCCTTCAAGATACGCAGATCCTCTAATTGCTGCTGGAGCAGGTCCAAGAGCAATAGGAGGTATTACAGAACAACCAACAAATAATTGTTTTCCTACAAATAAATCAGGTACTTTCATCCAACTACTCCATTAATAGTATCAATAACACTTAATATCTTTCTTACAATCTCAGCTTCTGTTGCGAGAGTCGGTATTGGGCAAGTTTTAGATCCCTTTCCAGTCAAAGAACTTGATGCTCCATCTATTCCTTCAATTAATCCTCCGTATATATTTAAAACCGCATTGCCGACAATATCAACGGTTTTTTCTGATGCTATTTTAGTAGATACTTTCGAATCAATATTAATTGTTGGTGCTGTTATAAGAACCTTTTCACTACCATCAATCTGTACAACACCATTTTCTCCATCAGGTCCTTGAGCTATGATCTCAATATTTTGTGCGAATATTCTAATTCTACCTCTTGGCGCTCCAATAATAATATCACCATTTTCAGCAATTTGATATATTGCTGGAGTTTCTTTTGCTACATCTGCTCCTGCCATCACAGAGTATGATCCAGGACATACATTCATTGTACACCCTTTTCTTCCTTGATTTACATCTCCAGAAGAATCCATTTGAATATAATGTCTTCCCCCATCAGCACCAGTCCTTAAAAGAACTCCGGCAATATTTTCGTCATCATGAACATGACCGAATCTTATTTCTCCATGGTCATTTCCCAAACGATATTGATGATAATTAATTGTTTCTGGCATTAAACTTTACCCACACAATCTACAACAGAAATAATTTGACGATTCTCAACAGGAATATTTTGTTCGGTTTGAACTTGCTGAAGAGAAGATATACTTCTATTTACACTAAACACAGGAACTATCTTTGCGTTAAAACCTGTTTGACTTTGTATTGTAATAGTTGGAACTTCAGTAAATCCAATTCCAGTATTAATAACATCAATTCCAATCAAAGATCCAAGAGGATCAAAAGTTGGTTTTAAAACAGATCCATTATCTGGTTTCACTATAATCTTATCCTTTTCTGGATCATAATTTATTCCAGGATTTTCAATTGATGTATCAGTCAATTCTAAAATAACAGGATATAGTCCATCACTTGACGATGGACTTTCTCCTCGTGTAGGAGATATTTGTGTGCATCTTGGTGCTATTATTGTTTGACTTGTTGTAATTACTGTAGTAATACCGCAGGAATAAACTTCATCTCCAACATTAACTTGAATTGTTTCTTCCGGATTATATGGAACGTCATATGTACCATCACTTCTCTTCACCGTAGTTTGCTCTTTTGTTGCCCAAACTCTACCATCTCCACCACGATCACCATCAGAACCTGATATGTACCCCGATCCCGATCTATCTATAATTACCTGAACAACTCCAATTGTTGTAGTTGCTATACCAACTGAAGTAGTACCAATTCCTGAAGTAGTAGTGACAACACCAATAATTGCTCTACCAACGGCTCCTCTACCTTTTCCACAATTGTCAACAAAACTAACAATAGGCGGTGAAGAATATCCACTTCCCGAATTTACAATATCTACAGCAAGAATGTCTCCAGCAGCACTTATAATCGCGTTTCCTGCCGCACCAACTCCACCTCCGCCATAAAACTGAACCTCCGGAGGACCACAAAATATTGGACCAACATTACAGGTATCTTCAAAAACATCACTAAAATCAAAATCAAAATCAAAATTATCCGGATCAACAACCTGTGTTACAGAACTCGCAAAAGTTTTTACTTTATTCACAATTGATGATGGATCAAGAGAGATTGAAGGAACCCCACCTTCCCAAGTACTCCACTCTTTAATTTCGGCACAAGAAGGTTTTTCTTCGCAAAGTAAAAAAGAAATAATATCAGTAATGAAATCTAAAACTCCATCAGCAATATCAAATGCTTGTCCAATAATGGAACTAACTTCACCTATAACTTTGGATACAGAAGAATTAATAAGTCCTGATATTTTTCCAATCAATCCGGCAACGAAATTTTCAACAGCACATAACGGAGTATTAATAAATCTATCAACAGCAGATAATAAAAAATTCAAAACCATCTTGAATAAATTTTTTATAATGTTTTTAAAGATACAGGCAATAGTGTCATTTGCCTTTTCTATTGCTATTTTAGCAGTTGCTCTTATATCAGGATAAAGAAGATTATAAGCTTCTTTAAAACCACTGTTTATTTTTCTTGTAATATATTTTTGTGCTTCATTAATCAAATACCTTACGGCACTTACAATTCCCAGTGTGGCACCATTTATTCTAATCTGAATAATATTATCAAGATTTGAATAATAACTAATCGCATTTTGAACATTTCCAATTGTTGTGGAAACTTTTGTTTGCCAATCACTTGCGGTTTTTCTAATTCTTTCTATGTCGGCAATTAAATTTTTAATTTCTCTTTGTATTTTAGAGAGAGGAACTTTTTCACAAGCTGATGGAACTGAATTTTTAACTGCTCCCCTTTCATATTGTTCTTTAGATGCGGGATCTTTTGTTTCTCCACCAACATTTTGTTGAGTAACTCTATTTGATGTTTGAGTCGCTCCGGATTGAGTGGCAGGAAGATCTTCCGGATTTGTTTTGATAGAATATCTTGGTACTACATCGTTTGTGGAAAATCCCCCAAACGGAAAAAACGCAACATCTGGATTATCTTGATTTGAAAATGAAGTATATTGATTATACCCAATGACTCCCATAATTACAGGTTGTTGTGCGTCCTCCCCATCCAAGAAGAATCCAAACACAAAATTACCTTGTCTAATAGCAGCATTAGTCCAAGTTCCTCCACCGCCGCCACCAGCAGTGACTGGATACATTACAGATGCCCAAGGGAGTTGATCGTCGGTTAGTTGATTTTTGTCCGCAGTATGATATCCCATAATGCGAACTTTAAATCTTTCACCAAAACCTTTATGATCTCCAATCGTAGGTGTTCTACGTCCAGGGATATTTCCTGCCCACTTTTCTTCAGAGACTACTTGCCCTATCCACCATATAAAACCATCACGACCAACAAAGTGTCTTTTAAATAGTCCCTGTTCAATCATTAGTCTTCGTAAATCCTACATTCAAGAGCATCTGGATTTTGGTCACAATAGAGTTCAAGAGAAGTTGGATCATAATCTTCGTCTGGATGTTTTGATTGATATTTTTCTAAAGAGTCAAGTTCGTCTTCCAAATGACGCTTTCTTTGTCCACTAGTATTTGGATTATCTAATTCATCTCTGTCATCATTAATGTGTTGCTGAAGTGTTCTGTCCATATTAGAAAGATTTTCTACCGAAGGTGTCTCTTACAAGTGATAAACTTGTAAATGTATTTTTAGGTGTGACTCTATGGCACAAACTTGATATCATATATATGCCACCACTTTCCTTATTTGTATCAGTTCCTTTATCTATTGTAAGTTCAGGAAAGTCACAATGTATCATTTGACCTGCTCTTAAACTAAAATCACCAGGTACTACAATATTTATTTTGATAGTGAACATCTGATTATATCTCATAATAGATTGAACCATAGTATTTGTCGCATCATATGTTGGATCAAATGGAGTATTTTTCCAATTTTTTAATTGCTCATCTATGTTATTTCCAGAGGGTAAAGTTCCAACATCCAAAACGTGATTCATTAGTCGTGATGTTGGTTTTCTAAACTGATCAGCGACATAAAGAATATCTTTTTGTCCAGCAGTTATAATTTTATCTTTCTGATAATCATCAACATTAAAATTTCTCACGGTATAATCCATCGCATAAAAATCAAAAAATATACTTCTATTTGAATATGTTCCTAACGTAAGGTTTTGCTGAAGATCAATATCTCTTTCAATTTTATATGAAAGAATTTTATCATCATACTCTTGTGGTTTATCAGCAACATTATTATAGATGTATTTTTTTACTGGTTTTTGTTCAAAAAGTTTGTCAATTGATTTAAATTTAAATCCATCATAATTTTCATAAAATAAATATCCTGCTGTTCCTCCTTTCGCAGACTTACCATTTACAGAAAGATCTGGCACAGATTTGGATGCTAACCAAGTATTTACATAAAAAGGTTTTCGATCATTACCGATAAAATTATACTTAATTAAAGTGGGATCTGTCTCAATATCTTTCTTTACATTTAATCCTCTCTGATCAACTAAAATAGACCTAACACTATCAGATATTTTTCCGTCGTACCTTCTCACAACTCTTGTTTGTTCATTTGCAATAAATTCACGAGTACATAAATCAATTGAATATACATCCTTTTGTGTTCCAGGATCTATGTCACGAACTCGATTTACATAAAAAGATTTTTCTGCTTTAAAGGATAATTTATTTGGAGTTGGTTGATTGTCCTGAAAATCAATAAACACTTGCTCTCCACCACGAATTGGAAGACCATCAATAATACCAACCGGTTTTGTTTTATCGGGAAAATTCTTATCGGAAAAACCAGTTTCTACGATAGTAGCAGTAGCAGAAACGGAATTTGATAATACATTTTCATAATATCTTATCTCAACAGCACCAGCAGACATATCAACAGATTCTCCATTATTTTTTGCTTGAAAAATCTGAAATCTGGTTATATTACCAGCTCTTGTTGAAGTATTATCTGCCATTTATCCCTGTTTGTATAAAAATCCTATCAACTGTGATTGATAATAACTATTTAATGCTTCTCTTTTGGAGAGTCCTACAGGTATAATTCCACCTCCTCCACCACCAGAGATTATGGGTGGAATAGACCCACCTCCCATAGGAATAGGGATGGGAATGATTTGTTGTTGACCCTCATAAGATGCTTGTTGCGTAAGTTGCCTTGCTTCTTGCGATAAAGATTGTGTTGGTTGTCTGGGAACTTGTGCTATTTGAGAAGATGGAACTGCACCACCAGGTCCTCCTTTATATTGGAATCTATCTCCACCAAATATAGCACCAACTGATCTTAAATATTCTAAAGGATTAGTTGTTCCACTAAAACCAGTTGTTCCAGGATTTCTATACTCTAAATGAGTAACACCAGTTGGGCCAACTCCATGAGAAACCACTTGACCTGGAGCAAGAACAGCACCTTTTTTAACTGCAGGATCTAATCTTCCAAGTTCTGCAAGTCTTTCAATTTTTCCGGTAGGAGTTAATATATCAACATAAGTATAGTATCCACCAGGATCACTACCTATATTAACAACTCTTCCACCTAAAAATGTTATTTGCTTTGAGTTAGAGTACATCTGAAGGTCAACGCCAGCGTGTTTATCTAACACTCCACCCTTTCTTATTCTTCGAGCTCCATAATATTGATTTGGATAAGTATTTGTCTGATATTGCATTCCCACACTTTGACTTGGACCAACAGAAACACCTTGATATTTTTTTAGAGCACTTTGATATCTACTTAAATACCCAGAGGTATGAACGTTTTGTTGAGATCCTCCAGGAAGTGATGGATAAACTCCTTTTAATTTTGATGCGAGTATCATAGGATCTTTTCTTGCATCTTTTATAAGTTGTGATTCTCCCCCCGGGTATATTCCTGCTATGTAAGCCCTTGCAATTTTTGTTTGATTTTCTTCACTAAATTTATCTCTTTCGTAATTAAGTCCAGCGGCTTCTGCTCTTTGTTTTAAAACATTCACTCCATCATAAACAGGAATTTGTTGAAACTTTCCTAAAGCACCAGATCCAGAAACAGATCTTTGTCTCATTCCAACTTCTCTTGCTTGAGAAATAGTCATATTTGTTAAACCAGGAACCACCTTTCCGGGATTTACAGAATTCCATCCACCCTCAGCACCAGCAATTGCTTCCAATGCAGCATTAACCTCTGGCGGTGCTCCTCCTGGGAGCATTCTACCTCCACCACCAGCACCTCCTCCTGGTGCTGGTGGCGGGGGTCCCAGATCTTCTGGTGGAGGATTAATCTGAGATACTTGACCACTTATATTTCTATAGATTTCCTTTCCAGCCCAATCACCAACAGCAGCGCCAATAACTCCACCAAGAAAAGAACCAACACCAGGAATTGGAAGTGCAAAAGTTCCTATTACTCCACCTATTGCAGCACCTAATGATGCACCAGCTGCACCCGCTACTGCATTATCCAACCTTTCTCCCATAGCGAGATCAATACCTATACCAATTAGAGCTCCAATAAAAGGTATTTTCTTAAAAACTTTAGATACTTTTCCTAAATGTTTTGCTCCTTTCTCACCAAATAACTTTTCTGATCTTTTTAAAATCGAAGTATTCGTTGAAGATGGTGCTCCTGGTTTAGGTGGTTTAGTTCCAAGTTTTGTTTTAGATGGAGGTAATCTTTTTTGAACTCCAGTTGCTCTAGTGGATCCAGAAGCAGCGCCTGTAGCAAGTCCAGAAATATTTTTGAATGTTCCTTTTATAAAATTACTTATTGCCTTTCCTGCCTTAAATAATAATCCTTTAACCGTACCTCCAAGTTTTTTTAAAAGATTAAAAGTAAATTTGGCAGGTCCCTTGAATAATTTTGTGGCAACCTGGGCAACACTTTTTACAAGATTTCCTGCGGTATTACTTATTGATATAATTGAAAATTTTAATACATTAAAAATATTATCAAATCCTTTTAAAATATCATCAAACGCCTTAAAAATAAAATCTTTTTTTGAAAGTAAAAAATTTAACAGACTACCTAACAAAATATTACTAAAAAAATTAATAATAGTATCAAGAAAACTAAACTTTGGAATTGAAGGTGCCTTTACTCCTTTCATAAAAGGAGACTTTGGTTTTTCTAATTCAGATTCTCTTTTTTCTTTTTTTTCTTTATCTTCTTTTTTAAATTGTTCTTTAGATTCTTTTACTTTATCACTATTTCTTTTAGTGAAATATTGAATAATCGAATCCAAACTATCACCAATAGAAAAAAACTTTTTTCTAATATCAATAAAATCATCAGACTTCTTTTCCTCTTGTTCAGATTGCGATAATGGGTAATTTATAATGGAAGAAGATATCTTTGGTCTTAATTGTATCGATGATTTATCTGCCTTTACAATAGCACTATCCTTTTTATTTTTGCCAAATAAAGAACTTGTTGATATTTTTTTATCAACAATCTGACCAGATTTTTTAGATGGAGGTAAGAGTGGTGTTGACATATTATCCTACAACGTTATAGATTGATCTTACAACCAAAGTTGTCATATTATTTGGATCTTCTGATGAGAAGTATGGAACTTCTGCTTGATTTGGAGCAGAAGTTGCTCTCGCAGCCGCTGTTTGATTAGTACCTCTTGGAGTAATTGGTAATGGCAAAGGAACTATAGATGGTCGTGCGGATGGAGGTGGCAATACAGGAGCAGGCGGTCTTGTTTGTCCTAACTTTGCTTTCGAAATAGCAGATTTAAGTGCTTTGTCATATTCTTCATAATTTTTATAATCTTCTGGTTTTATAATACGTGCATTTGATATTTCTTTTTGTATTCTTCGTGCTATTGCATCAGTAAAATCTCTTTCAGTATATCCACCATATGAAGCTCCAGTAGCAGAAGCTTGGGTTGTTCTCAAATCAGTTGGAGAATTTGGTATCAATCTTCGAGAATGATCCATTCCAATAATTAGAGGAGAACCTTTTAAAGAATCTTTTAGTCCTCTAATAAATTCGGACATATAATTACTATTTGCAAATCCAGAAGGAGTTCCATATTGATCAACTGCTTGTTTTAAAGTAGAAAATTCCGCTAAAGCAGATTGTGATCCAGAAGAATTAGCAACTCTTAAAGATTTTAACTTACGATTTACAGGACTAGTTCCTGTTCCCGGCGATGGATTAATTCTATTTCTACGAGATGCCTGAGAAAGTATTGGTGCAAGAAGATTGGCAAGTTGTCCTTGACCAATGATATGAGACCCTCCAGTTGATGCATCCATATGGGGAAAAAGTGTTCCGACTTGCCCACCACCTTGCATTGGTTGAACGCCAAGTTTTCCAAATTTAGGTTGGTTTGTTCCGCCACCCATTGCGTTCATTGCGAGTAAAGTATCTCTTCCCCAAAAATCTCCTGCTGGATTACTCATCATCACTTCACCTTCTTGAGCAGCAATTAAACGATCATCTTTTCCAAATCCAGATATTTTAACTCCTGAATTTTTTTTAATTTGACCACCACCTTCAAAAGAAATATCGCCAACATTAATAACTGACCCACCACCTTCTTGTTTTTGAATTATATTAGTTACATATCCACCACCCTCTTGTCTCCGAATATAGTTAACAACCTTTCCACCACCTTCTTGCTTTTGAATATAATTGACGACTTGACCACCCCCCTCTTGCTGCTGAATAGGAAAAGGTGTAGGTATTTGCGGAGGTCCAGATATAGTTGGTATCTGTGGTGGAGTAATTGGTTTTGCTCCGGGTATTATACTAATTGCTTTATTAATTTGATTGATTAATCCATTCACTCCATTATTAATAGAACCAATAACAAAATTAATTGGAGATATAAAAAAGTTCCATAAAAAGGATATAATATTATTCAAAAATCCAACAATTCCATTAGCAAGATTTTTAAGAGGGTTTAATATAATTGAAGGATTTTTAAATACGGATAATAAAAAATTAAGAGCAGAACCTATAAGTATCGACAAGAAAAACTGTTTGATTCTATCAAAAAAACTTACAAATGGTTTTGCCACTTTTTCGAAAATTTTATTCGCACTTTTTCCAGAACTTTCTAGTTCGGATTCTCTTTTTGTTTTTTTATCCTTTTCAGATTTTCTTCTCTTTTTTTCTTTTTCCTTTTTTTCAAGAGAGGATTCTTGTTTAAGAACTGATAATAACTCAACAAGTTTTTCATTAATTTTTGAAAGTTCTTCACCAAGATCATCTTTTAAAAATTTAACAATTTTTGTATTTGAATCAGATTGAGAATCTGATATAGAATCGCTTGGTGGAAGTAACTTTTTAGGATCTAATTGTACTTTTTGTGGTGATGGTACTTTTCTATTAAGTACTTTATCAATATCAACTTTTTTTACTTTTACCTTAAATAATCCAGTTTTTCCCTTTACTCTTTTAAATTCATCCGTAACTAACTCAATACTCTCGGTTGACATTTGAGAGTTTGGCATTCTGCCTTTAACTGCTGCTTCTTTTAATAAGGAAGCATACTCTTCATAAGTTAAATCAAAAACATCCTCCAATCCCAAAATTGAAAGAATTTGTGGATCTATTTCCTCTTCTACTAAATCATCTGGTTTTTTTCCTTGAGGAACTATTGCGGATGAAGTTGGTTCTGGTGTCGGGGGAGACTCTTTTTGAGTGTTTTCGAATGAATCTTCCTTTGGTTTAGTATGATACCTTGCAACTAACCACTTTTGATATTCTTCAGATTTTCCACTTGATTCATCAAAAATAGGAAATCCTTTCGGATCATTTTTCATATTTTCTATCAGTTCATCTACTTCTTTTTCTGATAGATTTACATGTGAAAAATATTGAGAACCATCGGGTTGCTTTTTGCCAGTAAGTTTAGCCCTTAGAACACTCCAAGTCTTATCACCTACTGGTGCGTTGTACCAATTTACTATTCCCGATGGTGCTTCAACCGACATTTTGTTGTTGTTTTAATTTTTCCTCTTCGAGATGCTGTTGTAGTAAAGTAATATAAACATCCCTTTCCCAAGGAATCATATTTTCAATCTCTGTTAATGAATATTTATGGTACTGCATCAAGGCAAAATTGATCCTGAAATAATTTTCAAGATCCATATGTACCATTCCTATGCGAAAAAACTTGAAAGACCCTCCAATACGACAGTGCTTTCTACTTTAGTTTTTGGATTAACAAAAGTTATTTCGTGGGAAAGTCTTGGCATCGTTTCAAAGAATTTCTCAATCTGCTTAAATTGAGAGCTATTCATCTGCTCTAAAAATTCCACAAGTTCTTTTTTTGTAACATCAGATGCTGACCATACTTCCTCTTCATTATAAATTTTATCAATACAAGAAGCAATCAACTCAAATGATTGATTAACATTAGTTTCATTTGAAATATCAAAGTTACTCTTAATAAATTGATCAAGAGATGGATACTTCATCTCCATAATGAGACTATCATCAAGTTTTATCTGCTTATTATGTTCCGGATTTTTTCTTACTTTGATCTCATCAACACTAATTTTTACAGGAACTGATGTCTCACCATCGTCGGGTGCTATCAAATTAACATCTATTTCTTCCCCAACAGATTTTCCTCTAATGTTAAGGAACAAATATTCAATATCAAAAGTCGGCAATGTTTCAACTTTAACCGATCTTGTTTGAATACAATTTTTTAATACTGCTTTGATAGCATTTGAAATTTCTTTTGTATCCTCGCCCTCTAATGCGAGAACTAATAATTTTTCTTCTTTGACTAGAAATGGTCTATACTTTATTTTTTGACCAGTTGATGGCAACTCAAGTTCATAAGTTGGAGTCGCAATTGTTGGTAAAGGCATAATCTTCTATAAAATTAATTCAGTGTAAGTATTTATTTTATTAAAATAGTGGTTGCCCAGCGTAATTAGTAAGTCTTCTATTCGAAACCGCTTCACCAACACCAGAAGAAGATATGCCAGGAAAATTTTGAGCAACCTCAAAATCGCTTCCAAAAGCAGGACCAAGTTTTTGTGTTGGTTGTTTTAATTCAGGTACTCCAGGTGCTTTTGTATTGGGAATATTTGGATTTACTTGAATGAAATCTCTTTCGCGAACATAACGGATATAGGAAAATGATACCGTACATTTTAGTAACTGACTTTGCTCATATGAAACAGGCATAGAAACAATGCTAATAGGAAAAGCTTGAACAAAGGTATAATTCATAACTCTTCCAGTCGTATATTTGTCCTTCTCAAATTTTACTAGGTAAATATCAGTCTTATATTCTTTAGGAAAAATAAATCTATTATTAACATAAGGATCTTTGAAAGAACTTCTATCTAGTCCACTATCTCCTCTGCTTCCTTCTCCAGCAATATAATTTAACCACCCATCAAAAAATTCAATAACTTTATAATCACGATCAACATAAAAAGTTAAATCCAAAGTATCATCATATATTCTTCGGTATGCCATCTTTTCAGTGACACCATGATAATCGTTTGTCACATCATGAGTAGCTAATGAAGATCCGGGCAAGGATGCTTCACTACACAACAACTCAATATCATCTATATCAGGAAATCCAATGCTTCTCCCAATAGAACTGAAAAAATTGTCTAAAGGCTTCTCTGGACTTCCTGGAGGAAAAATAGTAACCTGATATAATGAGGTTTGGGCAATATTTAATAATCTAGATTTAATTTCACTAACATTATAATGGCGAGCTGGTTTTGGTACTCCCATCTATAAATACTTTTTGATCTTATATATTATGTAGTAAGGATAATGGCAGAAAGCATAAAGAGTAAATACAAACCATCATATCCAGAAAAATACAAAGGTGACGCAAATAACATAATCTGTAGAAGCAGTTGGGAACGACGTTTCTGTTACTGGTGTGATCATAATCCAAGTATAATTTCTTGGGCATCAGAAGAATTTTCTGTACCCTATGTGTCTCCCGTTGATGGTAGAATTCATCGATACTTTCCAGATTATCTTATCAAAGTTAAGGAGCAATCTGGAAACATTAAAACTTATGTAATTGAAGTGAAACCACAAAAACAAACAGTTCCACCAAAACAAAAATCAAGAGTGACTAAATCATATCTCCACGAATGTAGAACTTACGCGGTAAATCAAGCAAAGTGGGCTGCTGCCAAAGAATGGTGTGCTGATAGAATGTTAGAGTTTAAAGTAATCACCGAATCCGAATTAGGTCTAAAGTAATGGCAAAAGGTTTCGGGCAATATACTAGTATTCCACCAAGAATGAGAGAATTGAAAAAAAGAATTCTCAACGACAAAACAAATGATCCAGAAGATTTAATGTTAATTATTATGAGTGTATTAAAAGAAGATGCATTATATCCAGAAATAGGAAAATTTTATACATTTGTTTATAATCCTAAGACACCAAACATTGAATATGATCAGCATCCATTAATCGCTTGCGTAGATCTTAAAGGATGGGGATTTAGAGGAATTAATTTTCATTGGGAAAAGTATAGAAATTATACCTGGGAAGAAGTTGCTGGAAAATTATATACGATTAAGTACGAAGAACTTGATGAGATGCTTTCTATACCTTATGCGAAATTCCGTCTAAATAAATAAAAAACCTCCTCTCATAAATGTCTCATACTCTACGAACAATTGAGATGATTATTTACCTCGCAAATGGGAGGAATTTTTGATGGCAGTAATAGATGGTACAAGGGATCCCAAATACAAATATAATTACGTAGTTGATGGAACAAAATTATTTTTTAGTAGTTATATCAAATATGATACATTAGGTCCTCCAGGAACTCTTAATGTATCGACACTCAAAACATACTTAATATACGAAAAACCAGGACCTCTTGGGATAGGAAAGAATTTTGTTACTGCTGCCGTGTTGGAACCAGATGGTAAATGGAGACCATTAAAAGAGAATGAATCGCAATATGTTGATTTACAAACTAGCGAATTAACAGGAATTCTAGATCAAAATTCAAATTCTTATGTGCTTGGTGATCCCACTATAAGATCGCTAGTTGATCCATCATTAAATTCTCTGAATACCGCAGCAAGACAAAATGCAGCATATACATTAGAAAAAGGAGCTAGATTACCAAGATCTCAAGTAAATCAAGCATATTACATCAGTCAAAGTACAAGTTCATCTGGCACACAAATACCACGAGTATTATCGAGCACACCAGATCCTGTTTTAGGATCAGGTAATATACCAACAGAACCAGCAGCAGCGCCTGCAGATCCAACATCTCCAACTCTTCAACCACTATTAACAGATGAAGAATTTGCTGGGCAATTTAGTAAAACAGTTGATATAAAATATAAAAATGTTTTAAGATATCCAATCATTCAAAGTAAAGAAGAAACATATGATTATTTAAAGATAGACGTTCTAAAGTATGTTAAGTCTGGATTAATAACAAGCGGTTCAGAAAGATTAGATTTAGCAAGACCATCAGAAAGATTACCATCAGAAAGATTAAAAGATATATTAGGAACTGTCATTTTACCAATGCAACCTAATATTTCTGATAGCAATGGAGTTTCGTGGAATGAAGATCCACTCAATGCTATTCAAGGTGCTTTTGCTTCTAATGCTTATACTTCAATCGCAGGAGCTGGAAATATAGGAAGTGCTCAAGACGCAATAAGAGCAGTTACAAATCTTTTAGATAGTCTTGGAAAAACAGTTGGAACACTGGCTAATTCAAAAGGAATGTCTGAACTTATCGCAGGTTACTTTGCTGGACAAGCAGTTGGAGCAAATGTAATTGGAAGAGCAACAGGTGCGGTTATCAATAATAACCTTGAACTTCTCTTTGCTGGACCTAAATTAAGAACTTTTAGATACAGTTATCGATTCACTCCAAGAGAAAAAGATGAAGCAGAAATGATTCGAAAAATTATTAGATTATTTAAAAGAGAAATGGCAACCTCCAGATCTGATACTGGATTGTTCTTACAAACACCAAATGTTTTCCAACTTAAGTACATCTATAATGGAGATAAATCAGGAACAAAAGGAAAAGAACATCCATATTTAAATTTAATTAAACCTTGTGCTTTAACTAATTTTAATGTTAATTATACTCCAGATGGAACATATATGACTTATGCCGAGGGAGGATCTATGACATCTTATACTATTGATATGGAATTCTCTGAACTAGAACCAATTTATAAAGAAGATTATCCAACTTCAGAAAAAAATATTCCTAATATGGGTTACTAAAAATGTCAAAACCTTATTTCAGGCAAGTTCCTAATTTTGACTATATCAATCGTAATAATGACGATCATAGTATCTCAAATTATGTTCAAGTTAAAAATTTATTTAAAAGAGGAAAACTTCGTCCAGATATTTTCGGAAATTTAAATTTTTTCACCAAATATAAAATTATTGGAGATGAAAGACCAGACAACGTTGCTTATAAAATTTATGGAGACGAAACTCTTGATTGGGTAATCCTCATAGCAAATAACATTCTAAACATTCAAACAGAATGGCCACTATCACAAACATCTTTTGATAAACTTGTTTTAGATAAGTATGGATCTTATGATGAATTATATTCGGGAATTCATCATTACGAAACAGTAGAAGTTAAAAATTCAATTGGAAAAACAATTCTTCCCGCTGGATTAAAAACTCCAAACACTTGGAGAACTAATGGAAACTTTATTCAGGCAGCAAGAACAACAATCAATCAAATCTTTGCTGGAAGTGCGGGAGTTCCTTCTAAAACAGTGACAGTAACAATGAATAATGGAATTAAAGGATTATCTGTTGGTTCTCAAATTTATATTAATAATGTATCCGAAAGAGTCTTTAATGGAAGGTTTAAAGTTACTTCCGTTGTTGCTCCATCAGACGACATTGCTATTTCATTTACATATGAATTACCAGAAGTCCCTCTAATTGCTGATCCAATATTAAGTTCATCTGGTATTGAAGAAGCTATTTTTACAATCGAAAACAATATTGGAGTTGGCAATGCATACTATTATGAATATTATGATAACAATTTTGAACAATATGTAACTCTCCCATCATCCCAAGTAATCAGATCAATTACAAACTTTGAATATGAAAATAAAATTGAAGAAGATAAAAGAAATATTTTTATACTTAAACCACGTTACTTAAATGTAGTCTTTAATGATCTTGATAAGATTATGCCATACAAAGAAGGTTCCACTCAGTATGTGAGCAGAACCTTGAAAAAAGGTGATAATATTAGACTCTATGAATAATTCTTTTTATTCCAAGGAACTCTACCTTTTGTTGCCTCACTGATCTTTCTTTTTGTTTCTTCTGAATGTTTTTTACTAGGTTTTCCTTTTCTTTCTTGTTGCATTCTTTTAAGTCTTTCCATACCTTCTGGTGTCTGTCTAGGTTTTCCTTTATTTGATTCTCCTATTTTTCTTTTATGCTCTTCAGATAAAGTTTTCCCTTTAGATGCTCTACTTATTTTCTTTTTAGTTTCTTCTGTGACTTTTTTTCCTTTACAAGAATTACTTAGTTTTTTTCTTTGATTCTCACACATTTTCTTTCCTTTATTATGTGGAGTCATACCTTTTCTACTAAATCCAGTGGAAGTTTGATATGCTCTATTTGCAAAATGTGGATTTTCTATTACTTTATAGTGTTCTTGTAAAATAATCTCATCAGCGTATGCTTCTTCTCTTGTAGAATAATCACTTTTTAAAATTATTTTATATGTTGGTTTAAATGATTTATCTTTGAAAGAACCAAAATAACTTGTGTCTTTTTCAGGTAAACAATTACAAGTTCTTGATCCTAAATATCCTCTACCATATTCCTCATAGGAATAATAGACATAATGATACTCTTTTGGAGTTTCCATAGTTCTACTCTGTAAGTCGCAATACTATTTATACAAGAAAAGGTGCCGAAGCACCCTTTCCACCTATAATGCGACTTACAGGTATTGCTATTTAGTCATTAGCTAGGCGAGAAAAATATGCCATCGCATCATCTTCGTCTTCATCATCCTGCGTAATCTTGGGAAGTGAAGGAGACTTAGAACGAGCATAAGACTGTTCCAGTTCTTCTACAACACGATCTTGTGTGGAAGGAGTAGAAGAATACTCTTCAAGTTCATCTTCTTGCTCAACAACAGCGCGAGAGCGAGTTGGAGAAGCAGTCTTCAGACCAAGAACAGAATTCATACGACGCTCAAGTTCTTCATAGGACTTGAACTGATCAGGAGCAGTGATAGCAGTCAGGGAATACTCTTTCTTCCAGAGGGTTTCCAGAGCATCGTCATCATCCAGTAGTGGTTCAACAGAACCAAATTCTGACTTGTCGTAATTCCAATACCCATCTTTCTTTACGATCTTGAGTTTGAAATTAGCACCCTGCCAGAAGTCAAAAGGATTGATAGGAGTTTCATCCTCAAACTCAGGTTGCATCGCTTCCATGATCTTATCAAAGATTTTCTTACCATACTTGTAAAGAAAAACTTTACCTTCGTTTTGAGGATTTGCAGGATCTTTTACAACGTAGATATTGCTGTAATAAGAAAGTTTACGCTTTTGCTTACGAACGATTTCTTTGTTAGTTTCGGAACCAGTATTCCACAGTTCGCGGTTATGTTCACCAAGAGGATCTTTCTGACCAATAGTAGTCAGAGAGTTTTCAATATACCAACCACCAGGACCTTGGAAAGCGTGAGAATACATCTTTGCCCAAGGAAGTTCTTCACCTTCAGGAGCAGGAAGGAAACGAATCACAGCAAAACCGTTTCCAGTTTTGTCCATCTCAGGTTTCCAGAGACGATCATCTTCTCCACTGCTTGCGGTGCTCATCTTCTCAACTTCTTTTACCAGTTTAGAAGTCAGAGAACCCAGTTTGGATTGCTTTTTAAGATTTTCAAAAGACATTCGGATTACCTCGTATTAGTAGGATTTGGCCTTTGTGTACTTCGTTATTCTACAGGTCTGACCCTGTTTTGTCAATCTGTTCTTTCATCACATCAAGCATCTTGGACATATTGTTCAAGATAATATTCATATCAGTGCCAGGAGGCATACCCATCATAATTGCAGAACTAATAATCCGTTCTTTCATTTCTCTTGCTTCAGGATCATCAGATAAACTCATTCTTGTATAAAGAACTTTTTGTTTATCCAAGAGTCTTTCAAGAACTTCAACGTGCTCAAGTTTCTCTTCTTTACTCATCGTTGGAAACTTAAAAATGTTTCCATAGATTTGTTCTTGAAGTTCGGCAATTTCCGTCATCTCAGCACGGACGACTTCGGAACTAAAAAAACTCATTGATCCTCCAGAATGATCTCTTTCAAAATTTTACGATAACCAAGTACATCAATATTTAGAAATGGATTATATTTTTTAATTCTACGACTGACGGTTTCCCACACTGGATCTTGGAGTTTTTTATCAAAATTTCTTGAATAGGCAAAGACTTTATCCAAAAGAACCATTGTTTCAAGAGATACTTGACCACTCAAATGTTTCTTTAAGAGAATAGGATGTCCTTTTGCACATTTGAATATGTCTTGAAACTTATTTTCACCAAATAGAGATTGACTTTCCTCTTTAAAAAAATATGAAAGAGACTGAATCTTTTTTTGCCAGTTTTGGTATCTCGCTTCACCTTCTTTCATCATCTCACCAATCCAAAGTGTTTCTGGATCAGGGCAAGATACAAAGTTAGCAACAAAAAAATCTACAACTTCTTGATCTGATTTTTGTCGTGAAATCTTTTCGAACCACATTCTGTCCTTTCGTTTATAGAAGGATTGAACGGTTGCTCTAGACTTACCACAGTACTTAAAATAATCATACTTATCATCTATAAAATGCCTTTTTAATGATAGATAACATTTATAGGCATCAAATGGAACCACTTTATTCATCCCCATTATTACTTTCAAGTTTCCTTTTTTTATAATATTCTCTCATATATTCTTTGTGGTTTTCACTATTCTTTTTCTATATTCTTCTCCATATTTCTTTTTGTATTCTTTTCTACTTTCACTTTCTCCACTATGATATTTTTCTCTTTGTTTTTTATTAAATTCTTCTTTATTTTCCTGCCAATATTTTTTTCTACTTTCTATATTTTTATAATATCTTTCTTTCTGTTCATTATTTAATTTTTCTTTATTGAATTGCCAATAATTTTTGTGGTAGTCTTGATTTTTTTCCAACCACTTTTCTCTCGACTCTTTTCTTTTTTTATTCCTCTCCTCTTCCGTAAGAAAAGTTTTATTGCCTAACCCACCAAGAGATTCATTAATAAGAATTCCGCCATCAATTTTTCTTCCATAAAGAAAAATCATATATTTTTCAAACTGAAAACTTTCTTCTTCATTATTAAATTTTTTTAAAATAAGTACTTTTTCTTTTTCAGGAGGAGAAAATCCACCATTACTTCTACGATGTTTTACATAACATCTTTTACCACTTCCCTTTCCGATATAATAAGGAGTTTTGTCTTCTCTCAAATAGGCATAAACATACCACATATTAAAAAACTAATTTTGCTCTGGAAGTCTTCTTGAGAAAATTAAGTTCCATTGCTTCATATTTAATCTTCTCTTTCAGAGGTTTGGAAATCAGTTTTGGAACTGACTCCAAATCAATATTATTATTTTCGCAAAAATGAATAATAGCATCAATGTAACTCATTTCCACATTGACTTGAACAAGATTTTCGATCTCTTGGGCAAATCTTGATGGACAGAAGAACTTATTCTCTAATGCTTTTTCTAATTCATTCTCCATCTGACCCAGTATTGTGATGTACAAATTCTTTAATATAACGAACTAATAGTTTAATATAATCCCCTTTGTTTCTTTTGTCAAACACCTTGACTTCCCCGCCAGGAGTCACCATAAGTGTAATGAGTTTTTTAACAACTTGTCCTGTGAGTTCGTAGTAAGCAGCAGCATAGAAAGTTTCTTGAACAAAATAGTTTTCAATCCACTGCTCTGGTTTGATTTTTTCTGATGTCTTGAAGTCAATGACTGCTAATTCTCCTTCATATTCAGCAATACAATCAACTCGTCCAGCAAGTCCAAGGTATTGAGAGTAGAGAGTTCTTTCAATTGCATGAATATTATTTATCTTATCCAGATAAGGTTTCGCGTGATGAAACATATGCTTTGTCAGGAGTTGATAATCATTCCAGACAAGTTCTTTATTTTCAAGATAGTCCTGACAGACTTGGTGAAAGTCAGTTCCTCTTGCTGTTGCTCTTTTTGTAATCCGATTTGCCTCTTCAAGTCCTACACGCTTTCTCCAATCAATAAAGATCTGACGATTGTAGAAAGAGGTGACTGAAGTGATTGAAGGCACCCACTGACCATCAGGAAGATGGTACAGGCGGATGCCGTTTGTTTCTTTCTTTTCTAGTTCAAGTTCACCTAAAAAATTATGATGAGTAAAGGTCATTTCTTTTTTCTTTCTAATGCTTTTTGACGAATTTTTTCAATTGTTTCCGGAGAATGTTTTCTCCCATACATAGGATTATTTTCTCCGAATACATTATGATGGTTTTCACTTATTTTCTTTTTAGTTTCATTACTTAAAGTTTTTCCTTTATGTGATGATGAAATTTTAGATTTTGTTTCTTCAGATAATACTCTTCCTAAACAATTTTGGTTTCCTTTTAAAGATTCACTCATTTTTTGTCTTGTCTCTTTTGTATGTTTTTTTCCATACATTCCAATTTTTTGATTTTTATGAAGTTGTTTTACTCTTTCAGAACACTCTTGTCTATATTCATCTGTTGGTTGCCAACCAAAAATTCCATCACCACCATCAGTCAAATTATATCCATTAGGTGCCTTTGTATTATACTCTTGAATATAAAACATTTCAAGTTCATACGCTCTTTCTGCGCTTTCAACTTCTTCAATTAGTTCTATTGAGAACTTTTGTTTTCCATATTTTTGAATTGCTTCTGTTAAAAGAAAACCTTTTTTAGTGTGCTGTAAGAACCTCTCTTCAAGAGAAAATTTTGTTATTCCAACGTACTTTTTATAATTTAAAAGATTGGTAATTAAATAAATTTTATACATTAACAGTTCATAAAAGTTACAATTATTTATATAAACTGGAACTTTTATGAACTAACATATTAAAGAGTAACTCCCAACTCATATTTTGCTGTTAGGTACTCTTTAACTATTCCGGAACGGACCACATCTTCGATTCCAAATTCAATAATATCAAAAGAGGGCATTACTCTTAAAATTTTCATAAAATCAATAATACCATTTCTTTCGCTTGTTTTGATTAAATCACTTTGGGTAGCATCACCACAGAACATAATTTTACTGTTCTCGCCTACACGAGTAATAATTGAATCCAGCTCGTGACCATTTAAGTTAGCAAACTCATCTACGATAATGATAGAATTGTCCAGAGTAGTTCCGCGAATAAAAGAAGTACTCCAAAAACTAATCGTTCCTTGAGTTTTGAGGTTTCCATAGAGCATCTCAAAGTCTGCATCAGATGGCATTTGGAACATATACTTTACCATATTTTTATATGGGATTTGGTAAAGTGAGGATTTATCTTCGTGATCTCCAGGAAGAAAACCAATTTCACGAGTCGCAACAAGAGATCTTACGATGTAAATCTTTTCGTAAGGACTTCTTTCATCTAAAACATCTTGAAGAGCATTATAAAGAGTAATAAAAGTTTTACCTGTTCCGGCACAACCATAAGCAACGATGTTTTGATTTTTTTCGTATGCTTGATATAACAGTTTTTGATTATCAGTAAGAGGTTCAATATCTCTCATTAAATCCAAACCGATTGGTTTCTTGCGTTTCATTTGTTTAGCAGTCATTCCAACACCAATCGGTTGATCGTCTACTCTTTTTCTTCTTGCCATTTAGATTTCTGTAAATGATTTGTAATTTTTAATATATGTTCAGTGAATGAAGATACATCCATATCACTTTTATATTATAACACGGTTTAAACAGGTTTAACTTTTGATCCCGGCACCTTACTAGCACGTTCTAATACAGAATTCCATCCTGGATGAGACTTTTTAAGTCGATCATAAACTTCACCAACTTCACCTGAAGCAGGACAAGTTGATGGATCAGACCAATCTCTATCCCACTCAGGATTGTCTTTCTTCCACTGGTCCCAATCGTGAACACTCATACTCACTTCTTTTTGTTCACCAGTTTGTTTATTATAAACGGGATATGTTGCCAAAATTTCGCCTCCTAAATTATATGTTTATAACCAGATGCCTTTCCATTTCTAATTTGAGAAACCAAAGACGGAGTTATGTTGTATTTAGATGCAAGTATTACACCCTTTTCTAGACTATTTTTAATTTCTTTAACCTGAGACTCAGTTAACTTTCTTTTAGTTTCTCTCATTCGTTCTATTGCTTCTGGACTACAGGTGGATCTACACATTCAGAACATCCTTCACGAGTCCAACTAAGTGCTTTAGAAACTGCAGGGAACTGACAGGTAAAGATACAACGAACTGCTTCTGCAATCTCCATATGTTCCTTTTGGGTGCCATTGGCCGAGCGAAGAGTTACATAGTGGATCCAAGACCTTACAGAACCTGTCATATAGAGTCTTGTGGGCGTCGCTAAGGGCAATACGAACCTAGCGCACTCCTTTGCCACTCCTTTCTCCAGAAGGCGGTTGTAGATCCTCTGAGACTGCTCAAAATGCATTCTGATGTCTTCTAGTAGTGTCAGTTTCAAATAGTCAGGAAGATCATCAATACTGTTCTGGCGATTCTTATCATCTTGCCTACGAAGTTCAGGAAGAGGAATAGTTTGATTCAAAAGATTTGTATCAGCATACCTTTGAGAAAACTCTTGAAAAGTAAAACTTCTATGACGAAGAATTTGAGCAGCAATACCTCTTGTGGTATTAATCTCTACAGTCATTGTTGCTTGCTCAAAGATGCTCCAGTGTTGATGCTTAATACAATACTTAAGAAGTCCTTCAAAACTTTCGTTATCCTGATTCTTTGGATTTGAAACTCTTGCACAATAAGCCATATGCTTTTCTGCATCTGGTGTTACGGAAACAAGTTTAACTTCTGGTTTCATAAATTCAAATTCATCAAGCATTTCTTTCACAGTCCATCTCCATCATTATTAGTTTGTTTGCATTTCTTGTTTATTTTTACTGGTCCATAAATTTCATCTTCTTCATCATCATAAAAGACTTCATCATAATCGCCAATATAAGGAGCAATCTCTTCATATTGAGGTTCTGGTTTATAAGAATCTATATCAGAATAGACTTCTGATTTAAGACACTCAACAAGAGACTCTAGATTCCTTATGATGAGTTTAAGCTTTTCTTTATCCATTTTTATCAACCCTCACAAAGGTAATTATACATAAAAAAAAGAGGGGAGTCAAGTCCCCTCTTAATCATTTTGCTGCCACCAGAGTAGCAAGAGATGCTTTCTGACGCCTCTCTTCTTTCTGTTTTTGTTCTTTAATTAGTTGTAGGAAGTTGAGTTTTTTCATCACTTATGCCCCTCTTTTACAAACTTAACACCACGATAGGTTTCGTCGTATTGTTGAGGTTGTTGCATCATCTGCTGTTGATATTCAAGACGCTTTTGAGTATCATATTCAACTCCTCTGTAAACAATTTTTGCCATTGAATTTCTCCTAAAGAAATGAGAGTTTTAATTCCCGTTCCTTTGGGCGGCGTTTCCGTTCACTATTTCCGAATAGCGAATGAACGATAATGCGTTCCGCGTCGTCCTACTTGCGTCCTCTAAAATGAGGATGAACGTAAGGTCATTATAGACCCGTTAGTATAGTTAGGCAAGAACTTTTGTAACTTTTGTTACAATTATCTTTCAATATAACTCAAAGTATGACTTTGAGCAAAAAGTTGATGAATGATAATATCACATCCAATTTTTGGATTACAATCTCCACAGGTATATACATCTACTGCTGCCTTACCTTCCTCTGGCCATGTATGAATACTAATATGACTTTCTGAAAGTAAACAGAGAACGGTAACTCCTTGTGGTTCAAACTTCTTTGAAATAGTTTGAACTATTGTAGCACCGCTTGCAACTGCTGCATTTTCCAATAAGTCTATAAGACAACGCTCGTCGTCCAAAAGAACAAACGAGCATCCATACAAGTTAAGTAGATAATGCTTCCCCATTTTACAGTGGATTCTCCTCCGCTTCCTTAATCAATGAACTCACAATCTCTTCTGTGCCGTCCATTGTTTTGATAGCGAACAGAGATGACTTTTGATATTTTTTAATTTGTTTATATTTCTTTAGAACAATATCTATATTATCTAAATCAATAGTAATTTTTGCGTCTTTTCCAATTCTATTTTCTTTTCCTTGACCACCAAATCCTGCACTCATTTTCTTTTCTTTTTTTCAGGTTGTTTTGTCCCCCAAAGTCTTGGGTTAGTTCTTCCATATCCAAAATCAATTTTTTGAACTGATCCAGGACCATACTTATCATAGTACATATCAAATAGACTAACTCTTTTATGGCAACGTGTTAGATCTAGATATTGTTTTCCATCAACATTATACCAAATCAAATATGCATCATTAGGAAACGATGTGTCTTTTGCTTTTTCAAGCGTAGTTTTTTCTAAAAGAATTTGACATCCATACTCATGGGGCAGAATTTCTTTTTCTTTTTTTGGTGATTCTGCCATTTTTTTCTTCGCTCCCACAGTTACTGTCATGAACGTCCTCCCCATTGAATATCGGGATAGGATTCACTGACAATTTCTTTTGTTATTTTATATTTAGTTTGAAGTCTCTTATCTTTAACAAGCACTAAAATTTCTGCTTCTCTTGGATGGAGACCTTCAAGGATATTAATAAACATCGTTTCTCTACGAAGAGAACTCAATTCATTATTTCCTCCTCTTACGAAATTATAAAACATAGTATATTCTTTTCGAATCGTAGATCTTCCTTGATCCATAGATCCTAAAGAATTAGAACTAAGTTCATCCATTTTAGACACTGCATCATTAATTTTAGAACTTAATGTTCCACTATATGAGGTTTGTTCTCCTGCACTAGCGTAAGGAACATCTCCTTCAGGAAGTAATGAGATAATAGATTCATCAAAATTCCAAATTAAAATCGTTTTAAGTGAAGGATCTTCATATTTTTGAAGTACCTCTACTTTTTTTGCATTTGTCCTTTGCTTTGAAGCAAGGTCTAAAACTTCAAAAGCAAAAGGGTTAACAGGAAGAGATGCTACTGTTTCTTCAGTCTTCTTCCTCGTCTTCGTAGTCGTCATAATTGTAATCGCTATTTTCAAATGTTACTGCAACTATTTCGTCAGGGATCACCTGCCCATTTTCATCAAAGAACTCTGGATGCAAATAAGGAGGTTTATTTTCTATTAGGTGCCTGTATGTCAACCAACCTATTATACCCCCAACCATAAAAAAGAGCAAAGTGAACATTACTGAGAATGTTATTACATATGCTGTTTCCATTTTTCTTTCTCCAGAGAGTTTATTTTTTCCTTATATCAAAGTGAAATTCTATAAAAAAGTGAAACTCTCTTTGAAAAAGAGAGATCATTTTACCAAACTTCACTTGAAAAGTCTTTGGTTTTGGTGATCTCTTCCTCCTATTCCTAAGTAATAATTCAACACCTCTATTAATTTGAGGTTCTGACTTATTTAGTTTTCTTTTTTCTCCTTCCTGGTCTTCTATCATGGTCGTATCTCCAGGCATCTTCAAGAATATTATACAAATAATTTCTTATCTTTCTTGCTTGTGGTTTTGGAATATATCCATATGCTTCACGAAGTTGCTTATGAACTTCATCTGCCCCACCCTCAAGATAATCATCCAAGTCCATCACAAGTTCGTTTATTTCATTAGCCGTTGGACTTTCAATGAACTCTTTAACTTCTAATCTTTTTGTTCCACGATCTTTCAAATAATCATAAAAACTCAAAACAAATTTACCATTAAAAGCAAAATCAATTGCTTTTTCAACATCATTATAGACTTCGTGAAATGTACTTTCCATTAAACTAAATTTTGCTCCCTAAGGTATTGAACTGTATCTGTACAACCACCAATATGTTTATCATCTACAATCACCTGGGGGAAAGTAGATCCTTGACCAAACTCAGAGTAAAATTCTTCTCTTGTAAAATCTTCATTTAACTTATAAACTACGTGTTGTAATTCTGCTAATTGCAAAACCTGTTCTACTTTTGAACAATATGGACAACCATCTTTTGAATAAACCGTAAATTTCATAATTTGAAACAAAGTATTAACTTATTTTATATATTAAAACAAAAAATGGAGAGGATTTCTCCCCTCCATCATAACACCCGAACAATTAAAAGTCAAAAATCACATATCTAAACCATAATCTTCTTGATACACATCATCAATAGGTGGAAAATCTACATTATCCTGAAAGTCAATATTATATTCTGGATATTCTACATAAGGATCTTCATTTTCCAAAATAAGTTCTGGTTGATGATTATCTGACGGATGATCTTCTAAGAATTTGTCTATAAGGTCTGCAGTATTTCCGTCAGGAGTTTCATCATTTTCAGCGTTATTGTTAGGTCCTGAGTTACCTGGAGCATCTTGATCTCCATTACCCCATCCGTTGTTACCTTTACTTTCTGAGTTTCCTCCACCTCCTCCATTATCATTATCATCATTATTATTTGGATTTTTATCTTCTTTAGGTCCATCATTCTTCATATCGCCTGGTGGTTGATTTGGTTCTGGGTCTTGTCCATCTTGATGATTTCCTTTTCCAGGATTATCTGATGCCCCAGTTTCACCATCCCAAGGAGAATTACCCACTTCCTTATCATTACCAGGATTACTACCAACATCTTCTGGATTTGGATCTTCTGGTTCCTCAGGATCTTCTAAATCTTCATCATTCTCCGCATTATTATTTGGCCCTGAATTGCCAGGAGCATCCTGATCCCCATTTCCAAATCCATTATTCCCGTCATTATTTGGAGACCCATCATTGCCATTACCATTCCCATTTTGGTGAGAATTACCTTGTTCTCCTGGAGTTTCATCATTCTCCGCATTATTATTTGAACCTGAATTTCCAGGAGCATCCTGGTCTCCATTTCCAAATCCATTATTTTCTTTATCCTTATCTTTAGGGTCTTCTGGATCTTCGGGGTCTTCTGGATCTTCGGGGTCTTCTGGATCTTCGGGGTCTTCTGGATCTTCGGGGTCTTCTGGATCTTCGGGGTCTTCT
>Ga0208784_1000077_pt1 | contig 43033 bp, 64 predicted proteins | sample DEB19_08_DNA_FD_184531 | JGI IMG/M metagenome (GOLD analysis project Ga0208784, IMG submission 184531) | Aqueous microbial communities from the Delaware River and Bay under freshwater to marine salinity gradient to study organic matter... | ecosystem: Environmental > Aquatic > Marine > Coastal ... | reverse complement strand
TTCTTTCAAACGGCTTCAAGATCAGAAATTCCACCAGTGAGATGAACAACTCTGGAACGTCTATGATCTTCGCAGCCTTCGCCGAAAACCCATTCAAGAACGCTCTTGCGAGGTAACCCATGTTTCTACTAAACGGAGTTCCCCTCCCACTCGACACGCCATTTACCACCGAAGACGGTACGCAATACCCGGCCAACTGGCTACGCCTGTCAACCGCAGCGGAAAAAGCCTCCATCGGCGTAACGGAAGCCCCTGACGCCCCGGCGTATGATGACCGCTACTACTGGGGTCCGGGCAATCCGAAAGACCTCGCTACGTGCAAGGCCAGTGCGATTGCCGCAATCAAGGCAGCCGCCGGCAGCATGATCGCCCCCAGTGATTGGAAGATCATTCGTGCAACAGAGAAGGGCATAGCGGTTGCCGCTGACGTTCTGGCCGCCCGCGCCGCAATTCGGGCCGCGTCGGACGTCAACGAAGCTGCTGTCACTGCTTGCACCACGGTAGATGAATTGGCCGCATTACAAATGGTCTGGCCAACCACTGACTAAGCGGAGGCGTTATGCAAAAGGTGTTACTGGGTTTTCTTATGGGATTAGCCGCAACATCTTTTGCACTGACGCGAAACGATGACGGCAGCGTCGTATTGTCGCGAGAAGAAGCCCGCCAAATTGAAATCAATTGGTGGCAGATGGAGCAGGCGCTGCAAGGCGCTTACAAACAGATTGCATTTTTGAATAAGCAGATGGAAGACCTGCAAAAAGCCAAGTGTTCTTAATATGCTGCCAAAAGTAGTGCGAGTTTTAGGCCGGGACATACCTCTTGTATTTGTCGAAGATATGAACCGGGCTTTTGGGGAATACGATTATACAGCGCAGATTGTCCGAATTTTAAGGGGGCAGCAACCTGCATTTGAGGCCGACACGGTACTGCATGAATTGATCCACGCGATTGATGACGTCATGCAGCTACATATGAAAGAGCGGCAAGTGCATTGTGTGGCAAGCGGTATTATCGCTTTGCTGAAAGATAACCCGGAATTATTTGAATATTTGCGCCATGCTATCCGCTCCGAACGAACATCAAGTTGACGACGCTATTGAAGCTGCTTTGCTTCGAAAAGACGTTGAACTTTTGACCGAAAAGGTAGAGAAGTTATCTAAGGACGTCGAAGACTTAGTTGACGCTTGGAAAACCGCCAACAACGTCGTTGCCTTTGTGAAATGGGCGTCCGGTCTAGCCGTCGCCGTCATCTCCCTTTGGGCTATTTTTAAGTCGTATTTCGTCAAATGATTCAAAACCCCCGTTCATCCATTGCCGCGCTGGCGCTATCCGCCGCCGCTTTGGTCGGCATTGCCACCCACGAAGGTTTTGAGCCTGTCGCAAAACCCCCCGTACCGGGCGACGTCCCAACTTATGGTTTTGGCACAACGGAAGGCGTTAAAAACGGCGACAAGATTGACCCGGTGACTGCGTTGAATCGGGCGCTGACCGACATCCGCAAATACGAAGGGGCCGTCAAGAAATGCGTGAAAGTGCCTTTGCACCAATACGAATATGACGCCTATATAAGCCTGTCATACAATATTGGGACAGGCGCTTTTTGTGGTTCTACGCTGGTGAAGAAATTGAACGCCGGCGATTATGCGGGTGCGTGCCAGCAGATTCTTGTCTGGGATAAATTCAAGGGTGCGCCGTTAAAAGGGCTGACCATTCGCCGCCAGAAGGAATACAGACAATGCCTTGGTCTATAAGTTGGAAGTTGATCGGGTATGCGTTGCTGGCGTTGGTTTTGACTGCCAGCCACGTTGTTGCTTGGCGAGATGGCGCAGAACACGTCACAGCAAAGTGGGACAAAGAAAAAATTACTGAAGCGCAGGCTGTTGCCGACATGGAACGCAAACTGCGCCAAACCGAATTTGAAATGCAGCAACAGGTCAGCAAAGTATTGAAGGATAAAACGGATGAAATTGCCCGCCTTAATCGCCAGCATGACACTATTGTTGACGGGTTGCGCAAGCGTGCTGCCCGTCCAGCCGCCGTGCCAGTGCCCCCGAGTACCGGAACTACAGAAAGCCCCTGCCAGTGTGACGGAAGACAGCTTTACCGAGAAGATGCAGAATTTCTTGTCCGGGAAGCTAGACGGGCCGACGCCATCCGAATCGAACTCGAAGCCTGTTACCAGCAGTACGAACAAATCCGGCAATTAAATCAAAACTGATATGGCCCTTTACCCGATCAAATTACCGCCCGGCGTATTCCGAAACGGCACTGAATATCAGTCCGCCGGTCGGTGGTATGACGCCAATCTGGTTCGTTGGTTTGAAGGCACCATGCGGCCGGTTGGCGGCTGGGTCAAAGAAAGCAACACCCAACTGACCGGCGTTTGTCGCGGCCTGTATGCGTGGAAGTCGAACGATTACGTTCGGTATGCTGCGATTGGCACTAACGCCAAACTGTACGCGTACGGTGGCGGGTCGTTTGTCGATATCACCCCCGCCAGCTACACGGTTGGCCGTGTGGATAGTGTGTATCAGTTGGGCTACGGCATCGCCGCGTATGGCACCGCCGATTACGGCGTCGAGCGCCCCGGCCTTGGCTTGGTGCTGGAAGCTGCAACATGGTCGATTGATAACTTTGGCCAGTACCCCGTTTTTTGCGCTCCGCACGACGGGCGCATTTTGTATTGGGACTTGAACGCGGCCAACGATGCCGTTGTCGTTGACGCGTCTGCACCGACCGACTGCCGAGGCGTCGTCGTTACCCCAGAGCGTTTCTTGACGGCCTTGGGAGCCGACGGCGATCCGCGCAAGGTGCAGTGGGCTGACCAAGAATCTCTGACGGTCTGGTCACAGACCTCGTCTAACCAAGCCGGTGAATTCCCCTTACAGACGTCGGGCACGATCATGGGCGCACGCCGGATTCGCGGTGGTACGCTGATCTGGACCGACAGCGACGTCCACACCATGACGTACATTGGTGCGCCTCTGGTCTTTGGATTTGAGCGCGTGGGTTCGTTCTGTGGTGTGGCCGGCCCGAACGCCATGGCAGCTTTGGACAGCTTTGCTGTCTGGATGGGGACGAACGGCTTTTTCATGTACGACGGCGTGGTCAACCCGCTGCCGTGCGACGTCCAAGATTACGTCTTTTCCAACATCAACAAAGTGCAGTCGGCCAAGATTTACGCCGGGGCGAACACCGCCTTTGGCGAAGTCTGGTGGTTCTACCCGTCAGCCAACAGCACCGAAAACGACCGTTACGTCGTCTACAACTACCGTGAAAAACACTGGTCTATCGGGTCGCTGTCGCGCACCGCTTGGACTGGGTCAGGCGTCTTTGAGTACCCGTTGGCCACATCCGCCGACGGCTATCTGTATGACCATGAAAGCGGCTGGACGGCTGACGGCACCCCCTTGGTGGCTACCCGCTACGCGCTGGCCGGGCCGACCGAGATTGGCGCAGGCGACAACATCATTCACGCCCAGCAGTTGATTCCGGACGAGAGAACGCAGGGCCAAACCAAGATCACGTTCAAGTCTCGTTTCACGCCAGAAGGCACAGAACAGACGTACGGCCCGTACACACTGACGCCATATACCGACGTGCGTTTCACTGGCCGGCAAGTGTCTTTGCAGATCAACGGCAATGCGGACGCTGACTGGCGTGTGGGCGTTGTCCGGGTTGACGGCGTTGCCGGGGGCAAACGATGAAATTACCAACCCCCGCCGGCCGGTACGACCAAGCCTTGGAAGCCCAGCGCAATTTGCTTTTGGAGCAGGCCGATAAGCAAAACCGCAAGCGGTTGGAAGACGTCGAAATTGTGGAGCCGCAGCGCCTTATTTTGCGTTCGCCGGATGGCACCCGCTGGAAATTGGTGGTGGACAATGCAGGGGTGCTGACCGCGACAACTTTATGACGGAAATACAAGTAAATCCGGCTTGGCTTAAAGACGGAAAAGAGCCAGAATGGCTGACAGAATTTAGGCGGGTTCAAATTCACATTGAAAACGCCTTGGAATATAATGCAGATACGTTGAATTTGCAGGATATTGTCGATCAGATTGCCACGGGCGAGATGCACCTTTGGGCCGGCGCGGATTCCGCAATCGTCACCCAATTCGTATTTTTCCCCCGCAAAAAAGCGCTTCACGTTCCTTTTGGCGGGGGCAATCTGACTGAAATTGAAGCAATGCACCCGTACATTATCGAGTTCGCCAAAACGGCAGAATGCCAGATGATCTCGGTGGCCGGCAGGAAAGGCTGGGAGCGAACGTTTTTGAAGAAGACAGGTTTTGAGTTCGCTTACTCGGTAATGATTTTGGAGATTTAAATATGGCTCAAGTATTTGGCAGCAGTTCTTCCGGCAACCAGTCGTCAAGTGCGCAACTCGACCCAGCGATCCGGAACGCGTACCTAGAGAACCTTGGCAGCGCGAGAGGCATTGCGTCTGGGTTGGGCGTTCAGCGGTTTGCGCCACGCACCGGCGACTATGCCGCTGGTTCGGACATATTACGCCAGACGGCAATGAACGGCGCGGGCATGGGCAATTTGAATACCGCGGCCGGGCTGACTGGCATGAACGCCGCGACGTCATCGGTGGACAACGTCGGCAACTACATAAACCCGTTCACCGGCTACGTTGCCGCAAACACGTTGGCCGATTTGGGCCGCGCAAACGAGATGGCGCTGAATCAGGTGCGAGGTGATGCCGTAAGCCGGGGCGCATTTGGTGGCAGCCGACAGGCGTTGGCCGAAGGCGAAACAAACCGCAATTTCTTTACAACCGCCGGCAGCACGTTGGGCAACTTGTACAACAGCGCGTACGGCCAAGCCCTGAACGCGTCTTCTACTGACCTGAACCGCAATTTGGCGGCAGCGCAGCAGCTTGGCAATCTGGGCGTCACACAGCAGACGCAGGGCTTCCAAAACGCGCAGGCGTTGCAGAACCTTGGCTTGTCCGATCAGCAGTTCGCGCAGCAGCAACTGGATGCAGAGCGCAACCTGCCGCTGGAACAGCAGGCAATTCGCAATCAGGCGTTGGGCCTCACGCCGGCAGGTGGTGCGGGCGACATCAAGACAAGCACCGGAAAAGAACGTTCCGGCCTGTTCAAGTAAGGGGTCGCTATGACAGACAAAGTCACCAGCCTTTTTGTACCGCAGACGCTGCTAGACGCAACGGACCCCCGAATTGCGCAAGACGCGGCCAATCAGGCCGTGAAATCGTTTTTCTGGAACGCGTTAAGCGGCGATCTTGGCCGTGCTTACAATCAGGCGCAAACTCAGGGCTACGGCGTTATTTCAAACGCACAGCAGTTGGCGCAGCAGCAGGCTGCACTGTTGAAAGCGCAGCGCGATTTGGAAGCGCAGCGCAATCAGTTGCTGGCGATTAAAGACTACAGCCGCACTGTGTACGGCGAAGGCACTAGCGATTACTCAGACCCCCGCGCTCAGTTTGGGCGGGGCGGTATGGGGCCGGGTTACATTCCGTACGATAACCCGCGCAACGAAATTGACGTTGAAGGTCTGTTGGCCGACCCGCGATATTTGGCGGCAAATCCGAACGACACTGCAACGTTGAAGACGTTGACAGATATGCGCCGTCAGCGTGAGCAGCGCGAAACGTATGACGCGTTGTCACGTCAGTATCTGCGGCCAGACGGCACCGTGGACATGGTTAGGATGTCGCAAGACCCGCGATACGTTCAACTGCTGGAGAACGACCCCGGCAAGTTGGAAACAGTCAATAAAATGCGCCGTGAGCGCGAACAGCGCGAGACGTACGACGCGCTGGCGAAAAAGTACACGCGGCCAGACGGAACCGTCGATGCGGCAAGCTTGTCGCAAGACCCCAGATATATCGCGCTGCTAGAAAACGATTCTGGCAAACTGAAAAACGTTGAAGAACTTCGCACAAACAGACTGACCCGCGAAACTTATGACGCGTTGGCCAGCAAATATTTGCGGCCTGACGGCACCGTTGACACGATCAAGCTGTCGCAAGACCCGCAATACATTGCGCTGCTGGGGAATGACCCTAGCAAGTTGAAGACCGTCAACGAATTGCGCATTGCCGGACTCGACCGCGAAACGTCCGCACGTCTGGCGTCTAAGCATCTCAACGCCGACGGCACGGTCAACTTTGCCAAGATGGCGCGTGACCCTGAGTACATTGCGCTGTTTGGTGGCGATGTACAAAAAGCCAAAACGGCTGCGGAGTTGGCAGCAGCGGAAGACAAGCGCGTGCAATTGGAGCGGCTGAACACTTCAACGCCGCTGTCTGGTGCGCCGGGCACGCCGTCGACACAGGTGCAAACAAACGCCGCCAAGCAATCGTACTTGGCGCGGATTGACGCGCTCAACAACGCCGGCTTGTTTGAGGAAGCGGCCAGATTGTCCAATCAGTTGCAAGCGCTGTTCCCTGATGAAAAGTTTGGTCAGTCCATCCAGTTCGGCACAATCAACGGCAAGCGTGGCGGTTTTGTCTTGGGCGACCGTGGCACCATGAAACGCATCGATGGCGTTCAGCAAGCCCCTTCGGCGGACACACTGTTCAACGCTGGCAAAGGTGAAATTCGTGAGTCAGAAGGTGGATTGGTCCGTATCAATCCGTTTACCGGAAAGGCCACGCCTGTCATCGGTAAAGACGGTAAGCAAGTACAGGGCACTGCCGGCGGCGGCAAGATAATCGAGACTGACGGCGGCGTGTATCAGGTCAAGGGCAATGTCGCTGTTCCTGTCACTGGGCCGAACGGCCAACAGTTACCGGGCAAAGTCAACGCCGGTACTGAAGACGAACGTAAGGCGGCTGGTTTCTACCAACGTATGGTTGAAGCTGAAAAAGGTTTGCAGGCTCCGATCATCGGTAAGGACGGCAAGGCCGTTGTAGATAAAAACGGCAAGGTGTTGACGCTGGAACGCGTTGCCGGCACCCCTGAATTTATGGGCGAAGCCGCACGCACCATATTGCCGGATTGGTTGGGCGCACAGGGACTTGGCAATCTTTTCGACTCAAAACAGCGGCAGCAATATCGTCAGTATCAAGAGAACTGGGTACGGGCCAACCTGCGCGCCGAATCCGGCGCGGCGATTGGCGTGGACGAGATGGACAAAGAAATCCGCACTTATTTCCCGCAAATCAACGATTCAAAAGAAGTTATTCAGCAGAAAACCCAAGCGCGGCAGGTTACAGCCGATGCAATGCGTAAACGCGCTGGCCGTGGACTGACTACGAATACGTCGCCGCAAGTCAACACCGCGCCGACGGAGTTGTTTCCTGCGCCGCCATCAAATAACAGCACGCTGAACAACCTTTATCAGCAGTACAATCTGACACCACCGCCCCGTAAACCATAAGGCAAAGCTATGGCCGAAAAAGACATAAACCGCGTTGAAGCCAATGTCCGCAAGATGGTGGCGGCCAAGGCTGCGCCCAACGCCCTCAACGCTTACCTTCAGTCAGAAGGTTACACGCCCGACTCGTTTTCTGCGGCAGTAGCGCAGAACAAGAGAACCGGCGGCATTGAGCGGCCGGGCAACGCACTGCGTTCGTTTGCGCAAGGACTGCTGTTTAACTTTGCCGACGAAGCAGAAGCTGGTGTTCGGGCGGCGTTAGGCCAAGGCACGTATGACCAAAATGTGGCCGCAATCCGTAGCGGCTTGGAAGACTATCGCGCCGAAAACCCGAAGATGGCAGTTGGCAGTGAAATTGCCGGCAGCTTGTTACCCGCTGTCGGTGGCCTGATTCTCTCGCCTTTTACTGGCGGGTCTTCCGCTACTGCAACGGCTGCGTCGGGGGCTAGGATTGCCAAGCTTGCGCCAACACTACTCAACCAGACAAAAACGTCCATGTTGGTTGGTGGTACGACAGGTGCGTTGTCTGGCGCTGGTTCGTCTGAAGGCGGGCTGCTGAACAGACTGGAAGGCGGTGCCAAAGGTGGCGCACTGGGCGCAACTATCGGCGCTGCGATTCCAAGCACAGTGGCCACAGGCCGTGCGGTGCTTGAAAAAGGAAAGGACGTACTTGGCCGCACAGGCGTCGCCGCTCAGAACAAGGCTGACGATCTGGTGTTGCGTGCGTTGGAGCGCGATGGCATGACGCCGGGCATGGTGACGCAAAAGGCCAAAGAGAACTACAACAAGCTTGGCAGCAAGCCTGAGACGGTGGCCGATCTGGCTGGCGCAAATGTGCGTGGCAAAGTTGCCGCCGCCGCGAATATGCCCGGCAAGACAAAGAACGACGCAACTGAGTTCTTGACTGACCGAGTGCGCAGCCAGCCCGACCGCCTTGCGACAGATATGCAAGTGGCGATGGGTGAGAAGCTGGAGAACACCAACAAACTCGTCAAAGAAATTATCGAACAGCGCAAAGCGGCGGCCGATCCGTTGTACAAAGCTGCGTACGAAAAAGGCGCGATCATCAACGACGACGCCATCAACAAGTTTCTTGAACTGCCGAAGTTCAAAGAAGCGTACGCCCGCGCCCAGCGCATTGCTGAGTTGGAAGGTCGCCAGTTGCCGCAGATTTATCGTTTGCAGCCTGACGGCAAGGGTGGCTTCTTGCGCGACGCCGACGGCCTGCCGATGCTTGGCCCACTGGAAAAAGCGCCGGACTTGCAGACGCTCGATTACATCAAGCGCGGCCTTGACGACGTCATCGGTTCTGGCGCGGCGAAAGGTTCGCTTGGCCGTACCGAAATTGGTGCGTTGAAGAAAGCCAAGAACGAGTTCTTAAACCGCATCGATGAAGTGGGGCCGGCTGAGTACAAGGAAGCCCGCCGCACGTTTGCCGGTTATTCTGAAGCTGAAGAAGCGCTCAAGAACGGCCGCAAGATGTTTGATCTGCCAGAGAACGACTGGCGTGAAGTGTCGGCTGAATTTGCCAAGATGACGGACTTGGAAAAGCAGATGTTCCGCCGTGGCATCGTTGACGCTGCGCGTATTCGTATGGATCAAAAAGCCAACGAAGTTGGCTCGGCGTTGGACGTCACCAACATCTTCGGCAAGCGCCAGACTCTAAACCGCCTGCGCGACGTCTTCCCTGACGACGAGTCGTTCAACTTGTTCAAGAGCAATCTGGAACGTGAAGCGCAGTTTACGCAGACCCGCAACCAGACCATTACTGGCAGCCGTACGGCACCGCTTGGCCAAGAGATTGCCGACATGAACGGTACTGTGTTGTCTGCGGCTGAAGGTGGTTCGCTCTTGCGGGGCAATCCTCTGCCGGCGATTTACGGCACCGCGCAGCGTTTTGTGTCGAACCGTCTTGACGGTATTACCGGCGACACGGCTGGCGTACTGGGCAACAATCTTCTGGGCCTGCGTAGTCCGTGGGAGATCAGCCAGTACATGGAGAATTTGGTTCAGCGCCAGATGCAGGTTGACGCTGATATGGCGCGACGCGCCACAGGCCGCAGCCTTCTGTCTTTCCCCGCCGGCAATCGCTTCGGTGGCTTGATGGGCGTCACAGATGAAGAACGAATGTTGCCTGAAGTCGTAACTACCCCAGAAACTTCTGGCCAACCTATAGGCCCGCTGTTGGGCCGATAACCCGCTCTACCGCCGCCGCCATCGTATGGGCTTTGATAGTTTCATACGATTTGGCGGCAACGTCTTTTTGCCATTCGATATCGTGCGCCAGACGGAATCCGGTTTTGATGAGTTCTTCGTATGGCGCTGTGACGATAGCTTCACGGACCCATGGGTAGATATGTGTGTCGGCGTTGACCTCTGACAGCACACACGCTCTGTTGCTCATCAGGTAAAACACTCGCGCCATTTCGTGAATGGGCGCAACCTTGTCTTGAAACTGATGGATTGTTGTAACAATCTTACTGTTAGAAATCCAAGCGTCTCTGTCTCGACCCCACACCCCACCGTCCAGATACTTGATCCTGAAGTCATGCGCCCACCACGACGCCATGATGTGACGTCGGCGTTGATTCTGCGCACCGTAGAATAGAAAGTCGTATTCGCGAGTGGCCGGCGAATCGTCGGGGTAGACAACACGATCCATGGCCGGGTGATAGCCAAACGGCACGTAATGCACTTGCCTTACGCCGTTTAGGGAAAGCCAATCACAATTGCGTTCTGAATAGTCCCAAACTATGACCCTGCGCAACAACTTCAGATAATGCGGCGTCATAAACATCGGTAACTGTTCCATCTGGTAGACGATGGTGTCGTCGGGCAATTGCGCTGCCGCAGTAGGGGAGAGTAGATGGCCGCCAAAAACGATATTTTGATCGCCGTTCGGCGTGTTGGTTGAGCGCGTCGGACGGTAGCCGAGATCACGCAACGCGTGTTCCATCAACTCGATATGCTCTAGGAAGCAATCAGCGGCGGGATTTCCGTGCGGGCGGACGTGAAGAAGATTCATTGAGTTTGCGGTTTAAAGCCCGAAGTTCGCGGTGAACTTTTTTATGGCAATTGGAACACAGACAAAGGCACGTCTCGTTTAAATACTTGATGATTCGATCTAATGACCAACTGCGGTGCGCCACCATTTCAGACGGCTCAATGTCTTTTGTCTTAGGGTCCACATGGTGGAACTCTAAGCAGGCGGTGTCCGTCTCGCCGCAGTGTAAGCACTTCAACGTTGACTTCCACGCTTGGAAGTCTGCGGTCAGACGTTGCTTGCGTTCCCTGACCCGTGCAAGCTGATTCTTTTTGTCTACCGTATGGTAGTACCGCCGGTTATACTCGCGCCGTTTTTCGGCATCTTTAATGGGCATAAAAAATGGCGAGGCTTGGAGACCTCGCCATTTTACTCATACTTTTTACATTCTGGTGATAAAACGATGCTGGTTCTCCCAAACAAGAACGTCTGAAATTCGATACAAAACGCGCCCGCCCATTTTACTGTAAGGCGGCCCCAAACCTAGACTGCGCCAGTTGGCCATTGTCTTCAAGCTAATGGCTTTCCCCCAGCGCCTATGCAAATCGTAGGGGGTAAAGAATTCCATGTCTCCCGACCTTTTGTTGCGCCCCGTATCAGCGACCATTTCATTTACGCTGATTTCTTTTTTGGCATCAAGCCGGTTGTCTTTCCCATTCATTCCCGACGGCTCCCCATTTGTCCCACCATGTGTGTTACGCTTGATGTTCGCTTAACGACACATCTATCTTGCCCCCATGAAGATTCTAGGAATCGACCCCGGCGCAGGTGGCGCTCTGACCATTCTGGATACGGACAATAACAAGCTAGAGGTTTTTGATATGCCGGTGGTGGAGATAAAGAAGGGCAAAAGCGTCAAGCGCCATGTCTCGGCGCAATTGGTCGCCGAGTTGTTGCGTGATCTGCAAATTGATGAAGCTTTTGTCGAAGCCGTCCACGCTATGCCGGGCCAAGGCGTATCGAGTTCTTTTTCGTTTGGCCGTGCGTTGGGTGTTTTGGAAGGCGTTTTAGGCGCATTGCAAATCCGGACCACGATGGTTCCCCCGGCGGTGTGGCTTAAAGAGATGCGCACAAAAGCCGGGAAAGACGGCAGCCGCGCGCGGGCCATTGAACTATGGCCGAAACAGGCGTCGTTGTTCGCCCGCAAGAAGGATGACGGGCGGGCCGAGAGTGCATTGCTGGCGACCTACGGGGCACGGCACACCGGAGCGGCGGCCCCATGACGTTGTTTCCCTACCAACAACAGGGTGCCGAGTTCCTAGCGTCTCGGCGTTTTGCTTTTCTGGCCGATGGTATGGGCCTCGGTAAGACGGTCCAAGCCATCGCCGCCTGCAACACAGTAGGGGCCACGCGCATCGTTGTGGTTTGTCCGGCAGTTGCACGGACGAACTGGCAGCGCGAGTTCGGTATGTGGTCAAATGTTCCACATCAGCAAGTCAATATTTATTCCTATGACAAGCTGGCCACGGCCAAGACTGCGCAGAATCAAGTCAAAGAGTTCGCGCCCGACGTTCTGATTCTGGATGAAGCGCACTACCTAAAGACCCGCACGACAAAGAGAACAAAGACTCTATACGGACTAACTGCGGGAAACTCCGGGATAGCTGGCGCGGCAGGTCGGGTGTGGCTGTTAAGTGGCACCCCTTGCCCGAACAACGCGGGTGAACTTTGGTCGCACCTTCGGGCGCTCTGGCCCGACCTCATCACGCGCAACGGTAAGCCGCTGTCCTACGCAGAATTTCTGTTCCGTTACTGTCACATACAAGAAACCCCGTTCGGCCCCAAGATTCTTGGCAACAAGAACAAGGACGAACTGCGCGAAATCCTCGGCCAGATCATGCTGCGACGCCGAGCCGAAGACGTTCTGAAGGACTTGCCCCCGATGCTGTGGCAGTCCCTCACTGTCGAGGCCGATGCCGTTGCGCATGATCTGGCCGCGCTGGAGGATGACCCAGCCGTCAACGCGTTGCGCGAGGCGCTACACGCCGATGGCGTTGTCGAAGGTGCAAGCGTGGCACTCGCCAGTCTGCGCCGCGCAACGGGTACAGCCAAAGCATCACTCGCTGCCCGTATGGTCGCCGATGAAATCGACGCCGGTGCGTACGACAAGATTGTCGTATTCGCGCAACATCTCGACGTCGTTCAACTATTAGTAGACAATTTATCGGCGTACGGAGTAGTATCAATTACAGGATCAACGCCGCCAACGACGAGACAGAAAGCAATCGACCAATTCCAAGCGGACCCAAGGGTCCGTGTTTTTGTCGGTCAATTGCAGGCTTGCAGCACAGCCATTACGCTCCACGCGGCGAACCAAGTGCTGTTTGTAGAACAATCTTGGACGCCTTCTGACAATGCACAGGCGGCCAAACGGTGTCACCGCATTGGGCAAAATCGCCCAGTGTTTGTGAGAATGCTCGGCCTTGCGAAGTCAATAGACGAGGCCGTGGCAAAGGTACTGGCGCGTAAGAGCCAGATGATAGGAGAACTCATGGAGGTTACGTAATGAAGCTGGTCTTTCAGAAAAATAGTAACGGCATCGAACTTGGTTTTGTCGAGTGTCTTTCAACCAAAGAAGCCGACGAGTTTTTGAGTTGGTTTGCCGGCAGATCAGGGCCAATGCCCACCCCGGCCGAGTCAACGCAGCAGATTGAAAACACAGAGGTCGTGGAAGATGCGCCTGCCCAGCCTGCCGAACCCGTTCAGAAGGAAGTCAATAAGTCTGACGTCTCACAAGCAGCCATCGCACTCGTCCAATCTAAAGGACGTGACGCCCTTACGCCCATCCTCGCAAAATACAACGCCAAGCGAATTGCAGAAATCAGACAGGACGATCTCGGTCTCGCTTTCGCTGACATTCGCGAAGCGCAGGGGGCCGTGTGAGTAGCCCGACTGTTCATTCGAACCTTGGGGCGAGTTCTGCGTATCGTTGGATGGCGTGCCCTGGCAGCGTGAAGTTGTCGGAGAACATCCCTCGCAAAGACACATCATACTCATTAGAAGGAACCGCCGCCCATGCGCTGGGTGAAATCGCTTACGCTGCTAATCTTGACCCGTCTAATTGGCTGGGTGAAAACATTGACGGTGTTCTTGTTACGCAAGGCATGGTCGATGCTGTCAGGGTTTATGTCGAATTCCTCAAAGGGTTGAAGACCGATGGATACGAAATCCTCATTGAGCATCGTTTTGACCTTTCCAAGCTCAATCCCCCCAGCGCTATGTTTGGAACTTCTGATTGTGTTGGTTATCACAGCGGAGAGCGCCGGCTTGTCGTGGGAGATTACAAACACGGAGCTGGAGTCGCAGTTGAAGTCGAGGACAACTCACAACTGAAATACTACGGACTCGGTGCGCTGCTTCAACTCTCTCCCTCGCAGCGCGTCGATGAAGTCGAGTTGGTGATTGTGCAGCCACGCGCACAGCATAAGGATGGCCCAATCCGGCGCTGGACGTGTACTGTCGATCACCTACTCGACTTCTCGTCTGAACTTATCGAAGGGGCGCAGCGTACTATGCGCCCCGACGCACCACTAGCAGCCGGCAAACACTGCCGGTTTTGCCCGGCGCAGCCGATGTGCCCTGAACTTCACAAAGAGACGCAGTTAGTTGCGGCTGATGAGTTTGCCGACAAGCCCTTACTTGATCCGCGTCTGTTGACGCCGGTGCAGTTGGGCGAAGTTTTAGAACGCGCCGATCTGATTGAAGATTGGTTGCGCTCGGTTCGGCAGCACGTTCAGTCTTCGCTTGAAAGTGGCAACGAAGTTCCCGGTTGGAAGCTGGTGCCAAAGCGTGCATCTCGAGTGTGGCAGAGCGAACAAGCGGTCGTTATGTGGGCCGCGCAGCACGCGCTTGAAGAAGACGAATTGTACGAACGAAAGTTGAAGACACCGGCGGCCTTAGAGAAGGTTGTCGGCAAAAAGAATCTGCCGGCGGATTTATATGCGTCGGTCAGTAGTGGGTACACACTGGCACCCGCCAGCGATCCACGCCCTGCTGTGACAAATGTTGCAGCAGACGAGTTCTCGGCATTACCGCCGGGCGTAATTGACGTTTAACAAGGAAACTACGATGACAACGAAAGTTATTTCACCTACCGCAATTCTCTCCTATCCCCATCTGTTTGAACCGAACTTGCCGCCCGGTGCGGCCGAGCCGGTTTACTCGTGCGCACTTGTGTTTGAAAAGGGCGTTGATCTGGGCGAGTTGAAGAAAGCGGCGCTGGCTGCTGCCAGCGAGAAGTTTGGCAACAAGACTGAGGCGTTGATTCGTGACGGTAAATTGAAGCTGCCGTTCCGTACCGATGTTGAGGACAAAGGCTACCCGGAAGGTTCGGTCTTCATGAACGTGAAGAACAAATTGAAGCCGGGGATTGTTGGTATCCATCCCGGCCCCGATGGTAAGCCACTGCCGATTGAAGACCCTACGCTGGTGTATGCGGGCTGCAAGGTGCGTGCTTCTTTGCGTCCTTATGCGTATGAAGTCAGCGGCAATCGGGGCGTAGCGTTCTCGCTCAACAATTTGCAGAAGCTGGCTGACGGCGACCGACTCGATGGGCGCGTAAAAGCGGCCGATGAGTTTGAAGCTGATTTGTCGGCCAAGCCGGCTGATCTGTCCGACCTTCTGTAACTCTCTAGGGGGAAAGCGGATGCTGGCGTGCCGCCCTGCGTGAAGCGGATCGCATCGCAGCCAGACGCAGCGAGTACCCCACTTAATTTCATGACAGTTTCAATAGACTTTGAAACCCGCAGTACGGTCGATCTGCGCCGCACTGGGGTGTACCGCTATGCCCAAGACGCCAACACGGATGTGTGGTGCATGGCATACGCATTTGACGACGAAGAACCTGACGTGTGGCGGCCGGGCGATCCGCTGCCGCAACGATTGATTGACGCGCTTCATGCCGGCGAAGAACTCCGCGCTTGGAATGCGAATTTCGAAAGGACAATTTGGAATGACATATTGGCGAAGCGATACGGATGGCCGAGAACGAGTGTCGATCAGTGGGTATGTACAGCGGCAGAAGCGCGTGCGATGGCGCTTCCCGGCGCACTGGGCCAAGCGGCGGACGTCCTTGGAGTGGACCAACAGAAAGACACGCAGGGCGCTAACCTTATGTTACGGATGGCGCGTCCTCGCTCGTTTGATGAAGCCGGGAAGCCTATTTGGTGGGAAGTCCCCGAGCGTATTCAACGTTTGGTCGATTACTGCAAGCAGGACGTCAAAACAGAAGTCGCAGTCGCCAGAGCGATTCGTCGTCTTACAGAGATGGAAAGGTCCGTCTTCGTCCTCGACCAACGCATCAACGACCGAGGCGTCTGTCTTGACAAGAGGTTGGCAAAAGCGGCCAAAGCCGTTGCAGAAAAAGCGACGCTTGACGCGAACCGCGCACTTTATGATCTCACGAACGGTAAGGTGGCTAAAGTCTCCGAGGTTGCAAAGCTTACTGCGTGGGTCAACGCGCAAGGCTTTGAGGTCGCATCTTTATCGAAGAACGATCTTGTGGACGCAAGAAGTCACGCGACCGGGGCCGTGGCTGACGCGCTTACTCTCAGAAGTGAAGCGGGCAAATCGTCGGTCGCCAAGATTGACTCGATGCTTCAAGCGGTTTGCGCCGATGGCCGCATAAGAGGCTTGTTGATGTATCACGGCGCAGCGACTGGGCGCTGGGCCGGTCGTTTAGTGCAGCCGCAGAATTTCCCGCGCGGTAACATTTCGGACATTGAAGCCTATATTCCGCTCGTTCTTTCCCGCTCGGTAACAGACATTGAAGTGTTGGCCCCGCCGCTGGAAGTCATCTCGTCCATGCTGCGTTCAATGTTGGTGGCGGCTGACGGCCATACACTGATCGCCGCAGACTTTGCAGCGATTGAAGCCCGTGTCTTGGCATGGCTGGCCGGCGAAGACTTGTTGATTGAAACCTTCCGCACCGGCGGCGACGTCTACAAAGTCATGGCGTCTAAAATCTATGGTGTGCCTGTTGGCGAGATTTCGAAGGCGCAGCGCCAGGTTGGCAAAATGGCAATTCTCGGACTGGGCTACGGTATGGGGGCGAAGAAGTTTGCCGACTCATGCCGGGCACAGGCGGGTGTTGAGTTGACGGAAGAACAGGCCAAGACTGTCGTTCAACTCTACCGCAACACCAATCGTCGGATTACGGCATTCTGGGCGGCGTTGAACAGCGCCGCTTTGGCTGCCGTAAAAGACGAAGGCAGTATCCAGAACGTCGGCCCGATCAAGTACACCATGCGTGGTGGCTATTTGTGGTGTGTGTTGCCATCGAAAAGGCCACTTGCGTATGCGCGGCCACGGGTGGTGGAGCGAGAAACGCCTTGGGGCAGTACGACCGAAGCAGTTAGCTTTGAAGGCATGGACAGCTTTACGAAGAAGTGGTCACGACACGATCTGTACGGCGGTCTGTTGGCCGAGAACGTTGTGCAGGCTGTGGCGCGGGACATTATGGCCGACGCCATGCTGCGGCTAGAAGACGCCGGCTACCATCTGATTCTTTCAATTCACGACGAATTGGTTTGTGAAGTTCCCGAGGGTTTCGGCAGTGTCGCCGAATTTGAAAAACTTATGAGTCAGCCGCCGGCATGGGCACAAGGTTGCCCGATTGACGCTGAAGGTTGGGTCGGAAAACGCTACAGAAAATGACAGCCAAAAAATTATATGACGCCGGCTTCACTGACTTAGTGTCGGTCATTCCGCCGGGTGCAGAGTTGTCCCCCATGTCCAAGGTCAAGCCGGAATCCGCCGGCAAGGCACCGGGCAAGAAGAACGCGCAAGGGCGCTGGGTCGGCTACGGCTGGCAGACGCACGAATGTACGGACGCTGACGTCTTGGAAATGGATGCCAGTGGGTCAAACATTGGTTTGCGCTCTGGCCGCTATCCCGGCGTAGACATTGACTGCACCGACGAAGCCATCTCGCTTTTGATTGAACAACTGGCCATCAAACATTTGGGCGACGCGCCGGTACGTATCGGCCAAGCGCCCAAACGTTTACTGATGTACCGGGCCGCCGAACCTTTTGGCCGTATGCGCCTATGGTTTCGTGTTGCGGAAAAACAACACTTGATTGAAGTGCTGGGTGAAGGCCAACAGTACGTTGTGTCCGGCATACATCCGCGTACACACAAACCTTATCGCTGGACGTACAAATCGGCGACGCGCGATTACCCGCCGTTACGCCCAGCCAAGTTGACGGAAATCACCAAAGAGAAGGTGGGCGAGTTTTTGGCGGCGGTCGAAAACGAACTCGATTTGTTTGACATCACTTGCCAACGAGAGGGGTCCGGAAATGTTGCAGACAAGCGTACGACACCACAAGAAGCACTCAAAGCGCGTGACCTCGATCAGCTTGCGGTCGCGGTTTCGTTGCTTCCGAATGATTCGCCTAGCCGCGAAGATTACATCCGAATGGGATACGCCATTAAGGCAGCGTCTCAGGAAGACGAAGAACGGGGCTATCAAATTTACCTTGATTGGTGCCTGAAGTGGGAAGGTGGCAACGACCCGTCAACAGTACGACTGGACTGGGAGCGGATGCACCCCCCGTACGAAATCGGTGCTGATTGGCTTTACGATCAAGCAGCGCAGTACGGATTCAATTCGGCGGGGCAAGAGTTCGACGCGATTGAACCGGCTGACATAGACGACGACACGATTGAAGCCGCCGAACTCTCTGACATTTGGGTGGCCGAACGCTTCTTGGCCAAGCACGGCCACGAAGTGCGCTGGGTGCCAGCGTGGGGTCGGTTCCTGACATGGAACGGCCAGTGCTGGCGGCGAGACGAAATGCAGCGCGTGCCGTCCATGATTATCGGCGTGTGTAAGGAAATCGCCGACCGGCTGATGCGCACTGGCGCAACCGAGAAAGAACGCGCGGCTAATCAACGCCGGGCCGTGTCCGTTTGTTCGGCCAGCACGGTCGCATCGGTTCAGACACTTCTGAAAATGGACGCGTCAGTCGTCGTCAACGCTGAGATCATGGACGCCGATCCGTGGGTACTTGGGACGCCGGGCGGCACGGTGGACTTGAAGACCGGCGAAATCCTGTCAGCCGAACCCATGCGCAACATATCGAAGCTGGTGGCCGTCACTCCCGTCTATCGGCAGAACACGCCGATCTGGCGCGAGTTCTTATCGACGGCCACTGCCGGCGACGATCAACTGATTGCCTATCTGCAACGGCTGGCCGGCTACTCGCTGACTGGCTTGGTGTCTGAACAGACGCTGTCGTTTCTGTGGGGGCCGGGCGGCAACGGCAAATCGGTCTTCGTCAATACCATGGTAGGTATCATGGGCGAGTACGCCAAAGTCGCCCCGATGGAGACGTTTACGGCATCGTTGGGCGACCGGCACCCAACTGAACTGGCCAGTTTGCAGGGCGCTCGTCTGGTGACGGCGAGTGAAACACAAGAGGGAAGGGGTTGGGATGAAGCGAAAGTCAAAGCGATTACTGGCGGGGACAGGATCACTGCCCGATATATGCACCGGGATTTTTTTACATACGATCCTACTTTTAAGTTGGTCTTTCTTGGCAATCATAAGCCTGCCATTGGCAATCTTGATGATGCTATGCGACGCCGTTTCCACATGGTGCCGTTCACTATTAAGCCGCCTGTGGTCAACCGACAACTCTTTGACCAACTAAAGCAAGAGTGGCCAGCCATTCTCGGCTGGATGATCGAAGGCTGTCTGGCTTGGCAGCGTGAAGGGCTGAACCCGCCGTCGGCTGTATTGGAAGCGACTGCCGCTTACTTCGAGGAAGAAGACCCGTTAGGTCGCTGGCTCGGCGAGAGAACCGAGGTCGGCGAGGATACGGCGGTAGGCGAACTCTTTGCCGACTATGAACTGTGGTGCAAAGACTCAGGCGAGAAGCGGCCAACAACCAAGCGCTTTACTCAGCTTCTTTATTCTCGCGGTTATCAGAAGTCGGGGCGGAACTCGAAAACGGGCCGCTACCATATTGTCGGTTTGAAATTGAAGCCGATGGATTTAACAGAAGCAACAGCAATTCTGTCCAAAATGTAGCGGGAAAACAACACACGGAAATTTCTACCTATAGTAATATTTTCTTGCAGTTCTAATCAATTGGAGAAAACATGAAATACGAACATTTTACGCAGAAGTATTATTCTTGGACCCGAGCGCCCCGGTCGGCGGATGAAGCTTTCAAAACGGCCGGCTATGCGTCGGCTGTTGAAGTTTACGTGCCGACGGTGAAGTGGCGTCGGTTATTGTCGGAAGTAATTTTGGGCGTGGTGGGCGCAGTTGCTGCGGCCGTCATTTTGTTGAATATGTTTCGCGCCGTTAAGGGGGGCTGACATGGGACGACCAAAGAAAATTCTTAATGTTCAAAATATTGAGAATATTGAACATGAAGCACCCCCTAATGTACAAAAAGTTGGTATTTCTGAACAAGTACCGACGAAATGTAAGTGCGGTGCCAAGTCGGGTTTGTCCCGGCGTGATGCGTTCTTTGCCGCTGCGATGGCCGGCCTGATCGCACGGGGCGGCACGTCGATGGACAACCTGATCCGCACGGCCAACCAGTACGCCGACGAAGCTGAACGTGTAGCGGGGGGCGTATGACTGACGCGTGTTTGAATAAAACGCACGAACTCCACTTTGGCGCTGATAACTGGCGCTTATTTCAAACATAGGGGGGCGTATGAAAGCATTTCCAGTAAGTTATAAATGGAACGACGGTATGCATGATGGCATGGATTTGCGCGACTACTTCGCGGCGCAGGCGATGCAGGGGATGATTGGCGGCATGTGGCCTACATGTAAAACTGATCGAGAAAATATTGCGGAATTTTCTTATCAAATGGCAGACGCCATGATGAAAGCAAGGGAGGCCGCATGAATTTTGAAGACTTTTGGATTCGGCTTTCGCCACCGGAGCGCAAAATAATGCCAGAATATTTCGCGCGGTATATTTGGAACTCGGCGCAGTCGGCAACGCGGGACGAACTGGCAGCACTAGAGAAGAAGCACTTTGACAACAAATTGGGCGGCCTGAAGTACCTCATTCGGGACGGCCAGCAACTGGAAATGTTTTAATGGAACTCGATTACATCAAAGAACGTGGGCTTGATTATGCTGCCGGGTATCAGCACGGAATGTTGGCCATGCAGGAAACATTTGATTCACTGACGGCCAAACTGGCACAGGCCAATGACGAAATTCAACGCTTGCAGGAGTTACTTTTACAGAGGGGGTGACATGATGGCTCTGTTTCTGTGGTGTCTGTTTTTGGTGGCATTGATTCTGGGCCTTGTATTTTTTATTGAACAATTTTTTGACGGAGAATTATGAACGCGCCTACACGTAAAGAAGCCGAAGAACTCGGCCGCAAGTTTGGGGAGTTTGCCGGCGTGTCCCCAACTAATTTGATGCTGTTTGAATTTGACGCCATCGGCATCGTCAACATGATCGACGCATGGATTGACAGCCAGACGCCGGCCGTGACGACCCCCAAGTCTAAAGAAGCCCGAGCATGGCGCAAACGCCAGATTGCGGAGGAAGTATGAAACTCTCGCACGTCCTGATGTACGTCTATCTGGCGACGATAGCGTGTGCGTCTTTGTACTTTGCGGTGATGGTGATGAACGTTCCACCCGGCGCTGAGAAGCTGCCGTGCGGCGTCTCGGAAATCAGCCCAGACTTTAGCCACGCTGACCGCGAGAAGTGCCGTCTAGCAAGGGGGCACAAGTTGTGACCCGCCAGCGGCAATTGTTTGATGAAGACGAATTGCCGATCAAGCTGCGCCGCCTTACCGCCCGTGAAATTGAAGAACTGGGCATCAAGCATTTTGGAAATATTTATTACTACTACCCGGACCAGATCAAAGCGCTGGTTCTGGATGTCTACAAAAAATTACAGAGGGGAAAATGACAATCACACTAACACGCGAGGAAGCGCAGCAGGTGCTGGATGCGTTGAAATGGTTTGAACAGCGATTTGCAAGTACACATTTAGAATTAATCGAAACCCTCCGCGCCCGACTCGCGCAGCCTGAACCAAAAGACGATGGGCATTGCCAAGCCTGTGATGGAGATCACTGCACCGCCAAGACAGGGTGCGTGGCACTTAGCAATCCACCAGAGCGCAATGAACCGGAGCCGGTGGCGCATCTTTGGGAATGTCTGGGTCGTTGGTCTGCAATGTTGGCTAGCGATGGCGAACACGCCGATTTATCCCCGCCTTCATGGTTATGTGATGCCATCGAAAAAGCAATTGCCCCACCACAGCGCGAATGGCAGGGGCTGACGGATGAGGAAATGTTTGACTGTTTAGCACAAACTGACGGCGAAGCAAAACGATTGCCGTTAGGTTTTAAATGGTTTGCTGAAGCCATCGAAGCCAAGCTAAAGGAGAAGAACACATGAGCGATCAAGCAAAGATGGGTCTGACATGGGCATCGCCCCAACAGCAAGCAAGAAACGCAGCACAGCCTGAACCGGAGCCGGTGGCAGACAAGTACCTGATGGAAATCGAATGCACAAAGTGCGGCGCAAAGCAGGATGGCATATTGACCGTCAACGCCCCACCACAGCAGCAAGATTTGCCATCACCACACAACAGATTAGTGCAATTTGCGCGTGAAGTGCTGGCTGATTTTCCGCATTCCATGCCCGATGGTTTTGATCTGCAAGACTTGGCGATCAAGCATAGCCTTCTGATCGGACGGGAAGTAACTGAGCCATGCGGGAATGAATGCCATTGCGCCGAATACAATGGCGCAGAGCAGATGCTTGACGGCGTGACCTGCTACCACCGCCACCCAATGCTGCGGGAGAAGAATCAGTGAAATGCCCGCAGTGTAAAGGCAGTGATTTGGCGGTGCAGGATTCACGTCAGGACATTGATGCGGACGTGGTCCGCCGCCGACGAGTATGCGTTGCTTGCGGAGTACGTTACGTCACGGTGGAGCGGATTGACGACGTCTATCTACCAGCGGCCAGAGGTCGGCCAAGAAGCACCGCAAAACCCGCCAAGCCGAAAAGTGCAGAACCCAAAGTGACAAAGTCCATCGTCAAACGTCAGGCCGCAGCCCGGCGTAAGGTGGAAGATTTGATGGACGACCGAGACGATTATTCGCCGTACGACGATTTGAAGGACGCGGGAATTATATGGAAATGAGCAAAGACGACATATTGAGTGTCGCGCGTGATTGTTGGCTGATCGACAAAGTTGATTGTTCGGACGACTGGTTTATCCGGGGCGATGCTGATTTGCCGGAGGTCATTGCGTTTGCCGAAGCTATTTTCAAAAGGGCACGACATGGAACTGACTAGCGTAGACGTGGCGTTGGAAGCAGCAATCGCTGAGAACTACGACGAGGTGGTGGTATTGGGCATCCGGGCTGATGACGGCCAGATCATCATTCACACGTCCATGGACTACGCACCCGACGTATTTTTTACCTTACAAATGGCAGCCAAGTTGCTGCTGGAAACAAGAGGACCATTGAATGACTAAGTACGACCCAAAGTATGTGTGCAGCAATCACACGGCCGCGCTGGGCATGATCTGTCCCAACTGCCAGCCGGTGCCGGCGTTGAATTTGGCTGGGGCACACGACGAGATTGTGAACCCGGCGCACTACAACGTCGGCGGTATTGAGACCATTGACTACATGGCGGCGAAGTCGAGTGTTGACGAGTTTCGTGGTCATTTGCGGCTGACTGCAATGAAATATTTGAGCCGAGCCGGGCATAAGGACGACGCGGTGAAGGACTACAAGAAGGCTGCGGTGTATCTCGGCTGGCTGATTAAACACCTTGAAACTGGACGGATTCGATAGCTATGGCAGACGAAGTTGATCGCGCAAACGACTTGGCCGAGGTGCTGCTGGCCGCCACAGTGGGCGCTGTTCGGCCGCGCATGAAGCCCACAGGGCATTGTTACTTCTGCAACGAAACGCTCATGGACAGCCTGCTGAAAGGCAGTCTGTTCTGTGACGAACATTGCCGAAATGACTACGAACAACAGGAAAAAATGAGGCGCATCAATGGCCGCTGAGTGGAAAAAATACACGCCTGCGGAGCGTATCCGCAACACCGTGGCGCTTGCTGGCGACGTGGAGAAGGTCGAAATAATCCGTCGGGAAGCACGATTTGTGGTGTCAAGTGGTGGCCGGTTCAATACTTTTTTGAAAACAAAAGGGTTGGAGCCGGCCTGCTTTGAGGGGGTTGTGGCGGCCCTTTTGGCGTGCGGAAAGTTGTCTGAACGATAAGGCTGAACGACTGAAGTATGTACAATTTGATAACGGAAAATCCTGAAGCATCTGAAGCATTTCTTGTTACAAAACTTACGCGAAACTTACACGTCTTGTCGGCGTTTCATAATGTGAAAAGTCCTGAAGCAAATGCTTCAGCCGGCAAAAATGCTTCAGCCCGCAAGTCCTTGATTTTTAAGCATTTTTCCAAATTCCTGAAGGACTGAAGCATTTTGTATAAAATCCGCCTAGTAAGCTAAAAATATTGAGAAAAATAGTAAAACACTAGAGAAAAACCCGGAAAATGCTTCAGATCGTTCAGTCGTTCAGTGGTGCTTTTGACAACTGTATAAATCCACAGCGTGTCCGAGAAGAAGGCGGCGGCCGGCGCTGTTGCCGGCATGACAACATTGTCGAGTTGTTGCAAATGCAATTCAAATCCTTGGCCCCAAAACTTCGGAACCTCAAATTTCGAACAATTTAAATATTTTTCTACGGGGTGGGTTGGGGTCAGCCGAAATGGAGCCAGCGCCCCGTTCCCCGATGATGTCGAAATGACATGATGTTGAAATGATATGAGTGTGAGCACTCACTTCACCGGCGGGCGCAAAGCGAGTTTTGCTTATCATGCGCCGATACCGTTTAAATTGAATTTAAGGTACCGCCACGGCGTTTTCAGGTCAAGGGTATATGTCGATGACCCCTGATAAGAAAAAACGCTCTACGGGCCTGTAAACCGCATGACCTTTTTATTTCATACCCGCTTGTGCCTCATACCCGCATCAGTTCGGTGCGATCCCGTGGCGATGAAGTGATGAAGCTTCCCCGAAGTGAGCACTCACTAACCTAACCGGCACAATAAAACCCGCCACGAATGACGGGTTTTATTTTGACGGCTACGCGGCCGGATTGAGTTTCGTTATGAGCGGCCAGAAATTGGCGGCCGGAAAGATATGTTCTGTTCCGCCACCGAGCGGCCGAGCGAGTATTACATTTTCGGTAATACCGAGTACCAGTAATAGTTCGGCGGTATCGCTTGCCGTGTTGACGCCAATGTTGCCTTTTTGGATAGTCATATCAGCCCCTTTGTCAGGCAAATTTGAGAAACGCCGTTTTCCCGCACGGTGTTGCGCTCATACCGAATTGCGCCCTCCGTTTCGAGAAACTCCCGCTCCGAACATTCGCGATAATCGGGGCCGCCTTCGACCTCAAAATCAAAGATAAAAAACCGCACGTCGATTTTCATGCCGCACCGCCTTTCGCAAAATTGGTTTTAACTTCCGAGCCGCGCATACTCGGCAAAGCGGCTTCCCTTGCTTCTCGGCAAGTGCGGTATGCGTTTGTCGAATAGCAGTATTTCCACTCCCCGCCGGTCAATACGTTGCGGTAATAAACGTTGATTTTGCGCGGGTATACTTTGAAATCTGTTTTCATAATTTCCCCCGTAATTAGTAAAGCAAGCACATAAAAACGAACACGGCCAACGATGCAAAGCCGAAAACCGCGCCGATAATCTCTGCGATGGTGGGTTTCATGGTTGCACCTCACTCGCCGCAAAACAGAAAACATAGCCTTTGCCATCCGCACTATCGCCGAATCGCATCCCGTCAAGATTCCAGTCTAATTTGTTGCGCTCAATCAACGCTTTGACGGCCTGAAAGTGAGCGATTTCATATGATTCAGCGTGTGGGTAAGGTATCGTCGCGGTAAAGCCGGTGCGTGTGTATGCCTTAATGCGTGTGCCGCGAGTGTTGGTGCAAGGTAAGCATTTCGTGTGTATGGCGATCATCATTTCCCCTTTTTTTATTGGCCGGTCAATCCGGCGTAAGCTGATTATATGTCACGTTGACCTGAATGCAACCCTTTCAGCATATCTAAGGCCATGGTATTTTTTAATCGTAATTCATTCGAAAATAGGTTTTGACAATGGCAGGCAAGCCGAAAAGAAAAACTGACGTTGCCACTTTGGAAAAAGTGGGCGAAGAAAAAGTGTTCGACGCCATCGCTTCGGGGGCAAGCTTGCGTAACCTTTGCGCCGCGTACTCCGTATCAATGGGAAGCCTTCACAAGTGGCTGACCGCACCGGAACGGGCGGACCGCTACGCGCGTGCACGCGTGGAGCGCGCCGCAAGCCACGCCGCTCGAATTGAACAGTTGGCAGACGATGTTGAAGCGGGGGTCACGCCGCCGGACGTGGCGCGGGTCAGCATTGATGCACGCAAATGGCTTGCGTCCCGCATGGATCATGGGAACTGGGGGGAACAGCGGGGAGCGCTAGTGAACATCAGCATCGCCGGATTACATGGGGATTCACTGAGGAAAATTGCTCCCCAAGTGATTGAAGCTATTGATGAAAGGGAGTAATGCAGTTACACTCTAATCAACACTGGCTGTCGGACGTGTAATTAAGTGGCGGGAATCATTAGGAATTCCGGCCTAATTCGCGAAGCGGTCAGTGTGTGGATGCCCACGAAAGTGAGCGCCCACTGACCGGAGTGTGGCGGAAAAACCACAGTTGGTTTTTTGGCAACCCCCCCCCGTCTGGCCTCGGCCGGCCGGGGCGGTGTCTGCGGAGGGTCTCACAGACCAACCCCCCCCCACCCCCGGTGCAGATCAACACTGACCGGAGAAAAAAAATTTATGAAAAAGTTCGTAGCCTACTACCGAGTGTCCACCGCCAAGCAGGGCCAGTCTGGGCTGGGTCTGGACGCCCAACAGGACGCAGTGCAGCGTCTAGTCGAGTTCAAGGGCGGCCAGATCATAGCCAGCTTCCGCGAAGTTGAGTCCGGAGCCAAAAGCGACCGACCCGAACTAGCCACGGCGATGAGCGTAGCCCGAAAGGAAAGAGCGACGATCATCGTGGCCAAGTTGGACCGGCTGGCGCGTGACGCGAAGTTTCTGCTGCATCTGGCCGACAGCGAAGTGCCGCTCTTGTTTGGCGACTTTCCTGACATGGACTGCACCACGCCGGTCGGTCGCATGGTCCTTACCCAGATGGCTTCTGTCGCCGAGTTTGAGCGCCGCCGTATCTCGGAACGTGTCAAAGCCGCTCTTGCCCAAGCCGCACTGCGTGGCGTGAAGCTGGGCGGCTTTCGGGGTGGTCATTTCCCTGAAGGTGTCCGTGAAGCTGGCCGGCTAAAGAAGCTGGAGATGGCCGAAAAGCGTAATATTGAACTTTACGAAACCATTCTGGAAATCGACGAAAACAACAATATGTCTCGGGCTAAGATTGCCGAACAAATGAACGTGCGCCGTATCCCACCCCCGTCCGGCAAGGGCAGGTGGGTAACGACCACCGTAACCCGCATACTGAAAAAAGTTGAGGAATTGAATGAACGCAAGCACGCCGCTGCAAGAAAATCCCTTCGATCAATTCATAGCCGATTACAGAAACAACCCCGTACGGTTTGTAAAAGAAGTCTTGGGGGTGGAGCCGGATAATTGGCAGGCGGAGATGATGACGGCGGTGGCGAAAGGCCATCGCCGCATTTCTATCCGATCAGGCCACGGTGTCGGTAAATCGACAGCCGTATCTTGGCTGGCCATTTGGTACATCCTGACCCGGTATCACGCCAAAATCGTTGTAACTGCGCCAACATCCGCCCAGTTGTACGACGCCTTGTTTGCCGAGATTAAGCGCTGGGTCAAAGAACTACCGCCCATGCTGAACGAGTTGTTGGAAGTCAAAGCTGAACGTATTGAGTTAAAGCAGTTTCCGCAGGAAAACTTCATTTCAGCCCGTACCAGCCGAGCCGAGCAGCCGGAAGCCTTGCAGGGTATCCACGCTGAAAACGTCCTGTTGATTGCCGACGAAGCCTCTGGTGTGCCGGAAGCCGTGTTTGAAGCGGCGGCCGGTTCCATGTCGGGTCACAGCGCCACAACGATTTTGCTGGGCAACCCTGTCAGGTCGTCGGGGTTTTTCTACGACACACATACGCGACTAGCGAATGAGTGGTGGACCCGCAAAGTGTCGTGCGTTGACAGCCCACGGGTGTCGGAAGCGTACGTCAAAGAGATGGCCAGCCGATATGGAGAGGAATCGAATGCTTTTCGCATCCGTGTGTTGGGAGAGTTTCCTAGATCGGACGACGACACCGTCATCCCGATGGAATTGCTCGAATTGGCGGTTCAGCGCGATGTTCAACCAACCAAGTTTTCGCCTTTGGTTTGGGGGCTAGACGTCGCCCGTTTCGGGTCCGACAAGAGCGCCTTGTGCAAACGTCAGGGCAACACAGTGCCAGAACCTGTACGCGTCTGGGCCAACCTAGACCTGATGCAGTTGACGGGGGCCGTGGTGGCCGAATGGGAGGCGTTGATACCGTCTGAGCGGCCGACCGAAATACTGGTGGACAGCATCGGACTAGGGGCCGGTGTGGTCGATCGATTACGCGAACTTGGCTTGCCGGCCAGAGGCATCAACGTGTCAGAAAGTCCCGCCATGGGACTAACCTACCGCAATCTGCGGGCCGAACTCTGGCACAAAGCCAAGGCGTGGTTGGAGAAGCGCGACTGCCGTATTCCCAAAGATGAGAAGCTGATAGCTGAATTGGCAACGGTTCGGTACAGTTTTACCAGTAACGGCAAAATACAAATCGAGTCCAAAGACGAAATCAGAAAGCGCGGTTTATCCAGCCCTGACTTGGCCGATGCTTTTGTTTTGACTTTCGCAAGTGACGCCGCAACCGCCAGTTATGGGACAAATTACAACAGTAAGTGGGCGAAACCCTTGCGCCGAAATGTTTCTCTGGTATAGTTCATTTGCCGCTTCGCGGCTTTCATGATCTCCTTTCTCCGTAGTGTTTTGGGGGCTGGCCGCAAAGCTGGCCCCTTTTTTTAGGCCCGAATTGTGCTAAACTCCGCGCGAATATTGCCCGCCCTGTTAAAGGAAATTTATGTGGGATTTGATTACCGCTGCGTTGTCGCAATACGGCAACCAGTTAATGGCGAACCCGATGGTCGCGGCCGGCAAAGGGTTGTGGGATAACTTTGGCCCAAAAGACCCGTCGATTGACCCGTACAAACCAGAGCAGCCAATCGTCTACGCCGACGACGGAACGCTCAAACCGCCTGCGCCCAACCCCTACGCCGACCTGTTGTCGGCCGCATCTCAGCCGTCGCAGCAACAGCAACAGGTAAAACCGCCGCGAATGGCGCAGATGCCTTACCTGCCACCCAGCCAGATTACACCCAATCTTGGCATGAGCCAGATGCCTAATATGCCTTTGTATCGTCAGGCTTACGGCCGATATTTCTAAGAGAATTTTATGGCCACAAAATCATACGTTCCGGTCGATGACGTCGAAGCAATCGAAGACTACCTCGATTCCTTAGAGAAAGAACACGACGAACAAGAGGCCCAAGAAAACGCCGAACCCGGCGAAGCCATGGAGCCGATGGACGACCGCAATCTGGAGTCAATCGTTGCCGGCGAATTGCAGGACGCAGTCCGCTACATTGACCTAGACATCGGCGGTGCCCGCGCACTGGCGACGAGCTACTACCGTGGCGACCCACTGGGGGATGAAGAAGAAGGCCGCTCCCGCGTCATTTCGATGGACGTTCGGGACACGGTCATTGTCACCCTGCCGCAATTGATGCGCGTGTTCTTCTCGTCCGAAAATGTTGTCGAGTACGCACCGGAAACCCCTGAAGAAACTCAGATGGCCGCGCAGGCCACTGATTACGCCAATTACATTGTGCAGCGCGACAATGATGGCTTTGGCGTCGTGTATTCGACTTTCAAAGACGCGTTAGTCCGTAAAAAGGGTTTCATCAAATACTGGTGGGACACGGCCGAAGAAGTCAAATCCGAGGACTACAGCGGTCTGGACGACAACGCTTTGGCGTCCTTGATGATGGACCCAGAGGGGGCCGAGTTCACCGTTGTTGCGTCCTACCCAGCGCCGGGGGCCGAACCGCAGATGGACCCCATGACGGGCCAGCCATTACCCCCGCCGACGTTGCACGACGTACGTATCAAGCGCCGCACAACCAAAGGCCGAGTGCGTATTGAATCCCTGCCGCCGGAAGAATTCATTATCGACCGCCGGGCGCGGAACCTGAAAGACGCAATGGTTGTCGCCCACCGTTCCATGAAAACCGTCTCGGAACTGGTGGCGATGGGTTACGACGAAGACGAGATGCAGTCGTTCGTAACCTCCAACGAACTCGACACCAATATTGAATACATCACCCGCCAGCCATTGGCGCGGGCGGTGGGCGGTTTCGACAGTTTCAACCCAGCCCTTGGTCGTGTTTTGTATTTCGAGTGCTACGCCAAGGTGGACTTTGACGGCGACGGAATTGCCGAGTTGCGCAAAGTCTGTATGGCCGGCCCAAGCTTCAAACTGCTGCACCACGAAGCTGTAGACCACGTACCGTTTGCTGTCTTTGACTGCGACCCTGAACCCCACACGTTCTTTGGTCTGTCTCAGGCCGACGTGACGATGGATATTCAGCGCATCAAGACGCACATTCTGCGTAACACCCTTGACTCGCTGGCGCAGTCCATCAACCAGCGAATGACCGTCGTAGAAGGTCAGGTCAACATTGAAGACGTCCTGAACAACGAAGTTGGCGGTCTGATCCGCCAGCGTGCGCCGGGTATGGTGCAGACGCTTGAAACCCCGTTCTTGGGTCAAGCCGCCATGCCGATCCTTGGCTACATGGACGAGATACGCGAAACTCGTACTGGCATGAGCAAAGCCAGCATGGGTCTGGACCCTGATGCCCTTCAATCAACGACCAAGGCGGCGGTAGCCGCGACCATTACGGCCAGCCAAGGGCAAGTCGATTTGCTTGCCCGTATTCTGGCCGAAGGCATGAAACAGTTGTTCAAGGGCATTCTTTACCTGATCGTCAAACATCAGGACGTGCCGCGCATGATTAAGGTGCGCAACGACTGGGTGCCGATGGACCCCCGAACGTGGAACGCCAACATGGACGTCACGGTGAACGTGGCGCTGGGCACCGGCACGACTGACCAGAAGCTGGCCGCTTTGCAGATGATTGCCGCCAACCAGAAAGAAATCTTGGTGACGGTTGGCCCGAACAACCCGCTGGTGACGATGGGCCAGTACGCAAACACCCTGCGCCGCATGGTGGAGTTGGCCGGCTTCAAAGACGCCAGCCAGTTCTACAACGCTCTGCCGCCCGACTTCCAGCCGCCGCAGCAGGCACCCAAGCCCACGCCGGAAGAAGTTCTGGCGCAGGCACAGGCCCAAGCTATTCAGGCTGACGTGGCCAAGAAAGCCGCCGAACTTGATCTCAAAGACAAAGAAATGACGATGGTTGACGCCCGTGAGCGCGAGAAGATCGCGCAAGACGGCCAGCTTCGCCAGCTTGAACTCGAGTTGAAATATCAGGCCCAGATCAACGACGGCCAAGTCCAGCTAGAAATTGCGCGACAGTCTGAAGCCATTCGCAAAGCGGCGCAGACTGAAACGGCCATGGTCAACGCCATGATGCCGACGCCCAGCCCACAAGGTGCTTTATGAGCCATACGCCAGCCGCTTATTTCATCCTGACGTTTTTTCACGCCGGAACAGACGCCCACCTTCAGCATCTGTCCACCCGGTCGTACGCCCAGCATAAGGCGTTGCAGGAATTTTACGAAGGCATTGTCGAACTAATTGATAGCTACGCTGAAGCCTATCAGGGCAAATACGGCCTGATTGAACAGTACCCGACCTTTTACAAGCGCATGAAGCGCGTTGAAGACCTGACCCCCATCTTGGCCGAGATGCGCCAAGACCTACCCGCCGACAGCGAACTTCAGAACATTTTGGATGAAGTCGCCGCCCTTATTGATTCCACGGTTTACAAACTTAAATTCCTTACATGAGCGAAAAAGATATCGAAAGAGCAAGGCACGCAGCGGCCCTCTTGGATAATCCCCTGCTAATAGAAATTCTCGATGGTATGAAAGACAGCTACGTTTCGGCGTGGCTTTCTTCCAGACCAGAGGACATAGAGACGCGAGAGCGTCTTTATTTGCAATCGCAATTGGTAGATGCTTTTACCCGCGATCTTCGAATTATTGTGGAAAACGGGGCAATTACCAAAGCGATAATCAAACGCCGCAATGAACGTAATTAGCGGCTTCTCTTTACTTATTTGCTAAAAGGTATATAAAATGACTACAAGCGCCAACAATCCTTCGGGAACTGGTGAGTCGATTTTTGATGCACAGAATGCTTTCGCCTCCATATTGGCCGTCGAAGACGGAGAACCAGAAGCGGGCGAGGCGCAACCGGAAGAAGAAACCGTTGAGGTAGAAGCTTCCGAATCCGAGGATGAAACCGAGGCTACGCAAGACGCCGAGGAAGAATCCGAATCCGATGAAGGCGAAGAAGCCGAGGAAGACGAAAAGCCACCTAGCACTTTCCGCGTCAAGGTAGACGGCGAGGAAGTCGAGGTTACGCTAGACGAACTCCAGAAGGGCTATAGCCGGACTCAGGATTACACGCGCAAGACTCAGGCACTGGCAGAACAGCGGAAAGCCGCCGAAGCCGAGACTGAGGCAGTGCGTCAGGAAAGAGCGTATTACGCTCAGATGTTGCAGGTTTTGCAGCAGCAGTTCCAGCAGACTGAAGCGCAGCCGGACTGGGATGCCCTCTACCAAGAGAATCCTACCGAATGGGTCAGGCAGCGAGAACTGTGGCGAGACAGGCAGGAAAAGGCCCGCGCCGTTGAAGCTGAAAGCCAGCGTATGCAGGCGATTCAGCAGCAGGAAAACGAGCAGGCCAGACAGGCGAGAATTGCCGAGGAAGCGAAAAAGCTTTTCGACGCCATCCCAGAGTGGAAGGACGAAAAGCGAGTAACTGAGGAACGGGCGAAGTTGGTCGAAACGGCCAAGAAGGTCGGATTCTCAGACGAAGAACTCGGACAGATTCAAGATCACAGAGCGCTAGTTGTGCTGAGAAAAGCAGCCCTCTACGACGAACTGATGAGCAAGAAATCTCAAATCAAGCCTAACCCTGCAAGTGGACCGAAACTGGCCAAGCCGGGTTCTGCCACCACAAAGCCGAGCAAACGAACTGAAGCGCAGATCGCTCAAGAGCGTCTTGCAAGAACAGGCAGCATAAAAGATGCAGCCGCAGCTTTTGACCAATTTATTTAATGAGGTGACATAATGTCCGTACCATCAAATACCTTTCAGACCTTTCAGGCAAAAGGCATCCGCGAAGACCTCGCGAACGTAATCTATAACATTTCCCCCGCCGAAACTCCGTTCATGTCGAACGCCGGCAAAGAGACTGTTTCCAACACCTATTTCGAGTGGCAGGTTGACTCCCTCGCATCGGCTTCGACCACGAACGCCGCTGTTGAAGGCGACGATCCGACCATTGCACAGACCAGCCCTACCAACCGCGTTGGTAACTACACCCAGATTTCGGTGAAGACCGTTTCTGTGTCGGGCACTCTGGAAGCTGTTGACAAGGCAGGCCGCCGTTCGGAAATGGCTTACCAGTTGGCCAAGCGCTCCAAAGAACTGAAGCGCGATATGGAAAGCATTGCGACTTCCAATCAGGCCGCATCTGCTGGTTCGTCTTCGACCGCACGTAAGACTGCTGGTCTGGAAGCATGGCTCACCACCAACACCAACCGTGGTTCGGGCGGTGCGTCGGGTACTCTGTCGGGCACGACTTCGGGCTATCCGAACGCTGGCGCGACTGACGGTACACAGCGTACTTTCACCGAGACGCTGCTGAAGGACATGGTCAAGCAGGTTTACACCAACTCGGTGTCTCAGCCTCCGATCCTGATGGTTGGCCCTGCCAACAAGCAGCAGGCTTCGTCCTTCCCCGGTATCGCTCTGAACCGCTACCAGATCAACTCGCCAAAGCCCGGTGCAATTATCGGCGCGGCTGATGTCTATGTAAGCGATTTCGGCGAAATTTCGGTCGTTCCGAATAGGTTCCAGCGTGAGCGTACTGCTTTCGGTGTCAACCCTGAGTACGCTTCTATCGTGACGCTGCGTAACTTCCAGCAGATCGAACTGGCCAAGACTGGTGACAGCGACAAGCGTGAACTGCTGGTCGAGTGGGGCGTTAAGATTCACAACGAAGCTGCGCACGGCGTCGTTGCTGACCTCAACACCTCTTACTGATAAGCGGAAACAAGCCGGGGAGCGATCCCCGGCTTTTTGCACATGGAAAAAAGATTATTTGATGTAGACCCGTTTACCGGCATTACGGAATATTTCTATTACGACCCGGATGCCGACAAGGTCACAATCCAGCAAGTGCAGGACACGACCCATATCGTTGAACAGAATAAATCTCAGTTCAACGCAACGGACGAACGCGCCAAGTGGGGTGAGTGGTCTAAGGTCGCGTCTATACCCATTTCGGTATGGGCCGATTTGAACGCCAAAGGAATTGTGCGCGACAAGACCGCGTTCAAGAAATGGCTGAACGACCCCGACAATCAGTATTTCAGAACCCGACCCGGCCGAGTATGACCAAACCACACGTAGCAGTCTGCGTTCCATCCCGCGACATGGTGTCAGCGGGATTTGCTTTTGATTTGTGCCGAATGGTGGTCCGTGCCGACTGCGATGTATCGCTGTTGAATATACAGGGCACGTTGATTGTGAACCAGCGCACTGACCTTGCCAAACAGGCAATTGCCATGGGCGCAACGCACATCTTGTACCTTGATGACGATATGCGGTTCCCAGCCGATACGCTTGACCGGCTGCTGGCGCACAACAAGGCAATTGTCGCGGCCAACTACGCCACCCGGAAATTTCCGATTCAGCCGGTGGCTTTTGCCAACGATGAAGACTTGACCCGCGTACATACCAATCCGGATTCTACGGGGCTTGAATCCGTATCTTCCGTTGGAATGGGCGTTATGTTGGTGAAATCTGAGGTATTTGATAAAATCGGGTTGCCGTATTTTATGATTGGTTTTTCGATGAAGAACCAAGAATTTACGGGCGAAGATATCTTCTTTTGCCGAAAAGCGCGCGCTGCGGGGTTCGACGTCTACGTTGACCATGACCTGTCCAAAGAGGTCAAGCACACAGGAACGCTCGACTTTCAGCACGACCATATTTGGGCGACGCAAGGGGCCGAGTAAATGGCAATTACGAATTACACCGAGTTGAAGTCTGCGGTTGCGGATTGGCTTAACCGCCAAGACCTAACCGCCGTCATCCCGTCCTTTATTTCGCTGGCCGAAGCACAGTTCAACCGCGACGAGCGCTTGCGCACCCGCGACGCCATCGTACGCGCGACAGCCACGATTGACGAGCAGTACGAAGCCCTGCCGTCTGACTACATTGAGATGCAGAATTTCCAGATCAATAGCCAGACGCCGTTTCAGCGGTTGCAGTTTTTGACCCTGAACCAGATGGACGAGTACAAGTCCAGTTTTACGACCGCTGGCGTGCCCAAGTATTACACTGTTGTCGGCAATCAGATTGAAATGCTGCCGGTGCCGGGCGACAGCTACACGGCCGAGATGGTCTATTATGCAAAAATCCCAGCGCTGTCGGACACCAACCCGACAAACTGGCTTTTGACCAAACACCCGGACATTTACTTGTACGGCGCTTTGATCCAGACCGCCCCTTATCTGAAAGACGACGAGCGGGTCGGCACATGGGCCAACCTGTACGAGCGCGGTATTGGCGACGTAGCCGTATCCGCCGAACGGGCGATTTATGCAGGGTCCGTCATTAAAATTCGTACCAGAGCGTATTGATAGGGGAACGACATGGCAGGTTCATTTAGTGATTATCTCGAAGACAAAGTTCTAAAACACGTCTTCACCAACACGGCCTACACGGCCCCTTCGACGCTGTACGTTGGCCTGTTTACCGCTGCGCCGACAGACGCCGGCGGTGGCACTGAGGTGTCGGGCGGCTCTTACGCCCGCCAGTCCATGGCGTTCACGGTGTCGGGTTCTAGCCCCACACAGGCGGCTAATACCAGCGCCGTTGAATGGCCGACAGCCACCGCAAGCTGGGGCACGATTGTCGCCGCTGCCGTGTTTGACGCGTCATCCAGCGGCAATATGCTGGCGTGGGCAGACTTGACCAACAACAAGACGATTTCGTCTGGCGACGTGTTCCGCTTCCCGGCGTCCAGCTTTGTCGTAACACTGGCCTAAAGCGATGGCTGGGCGCGGCTACGGCGTAGGTAACTACGGCGACAGCCTTTTTGGCGTCACCAATTACGTTGACGCTGGCCGCAACTACGGTGCCGGCGCGTACGGCACCAGCCTGTACGGCACGTCCGATTACGCCATTTACGGGGCGCGTTCGACGGCCGAGTCAGCAGTTACGGCCAACGGTGGTTTCCTATTTGAAGCGTCTTGCACAGTCAGTGCGGTTTCTAACGTAGTCGCCGAAGCAACGCAGATTGACGTCGGTGCGGCGGTTGTTAGTGCCGTGTCTACGGTGGCAGCAGACGGCGTCTACGTTGGAGAAGGCGCAGCCAGCCCGGCTGGCGTTACAGCAGTTACAGCAGACGGCACCCGGATACAAACCAGCCAAGCCGAACCGTTTGCTTTGTCGGCCGTCACTGCCGACGGTCAGCAGATTTATCTTGGCGGGTTGACAGTTGCCGGAGTTTCGGCGGTTGCGGCAGACGGCCAACGAGTGTTTCTGGCCGAATTCCTGTCTGCGACAGAATCGGACGGCAGCGCAACAGCATTGGCAGTTTACGAAGGCGCGGTTGATTTACCAGCCGAGTCGAATGTTACGGCGAATGCGACCCAAGTATTTTCAGCAGCGTGGTTGTCGAATGCCATTTCGGTAATAACGGCAAACGGTACGAAACTTTGGGAACCTATTCCCGACGAAACGACAATTTGGACAGAGGCGGCAAATGAGTCTACATTGTGGACGGAAGCCTCTGATAATCCGACAAATTGGAATATAATCAACGGCAATACTGTGATTTGGACTCAAGTGCCAGACACTTCAACTAATTGGACACCTGTTCAGGGGTAATACATGGCCGATACTACAACGACCAACCTTGGGTTGACGAAACCGGAAGTCGGCGCGTCAACGGACACTTGGGGCACCAAACTCAATACCGACTTAGACACAATTGACGCCCTGTTTGCGGCGGCCGGCACGGGCACGTCAGTTGGCCTAAATGTCGGCGTTGGCAAAACTTTGACTGTTGCCGGTACGCTGACCGTGACCGGATCGGCTACTTTAGCCAACCCGCAGATCAACGGATTTACCGGCAGCAGCGCCGTCGTCAACATCGGGGCCGGCCAGTTCTACAAGGCTACAGGCGGCAGCATCGGCATTGGCACGGCATCGCCCAGCGCCAAACTTCACGTTTCCGGCTCCAGCGTCAGCAACTCCAATATGCGGCTGACAAACACCGGCGTTGGCGGCCGAGCGTGGGAGTTCAACCCGTATTCTGCCGACCTGTCAGACGATGGGCGGTTCACACTGCGTGACGCGACTGCTGGCGCTGACCGCATCACGATTGACAGCACCGGCCGTTTGACCGTTGCGAAAGCAGCCACTGGCGCGGTCAACGCGCTGGGCAATTCGTCCGGCACAATCACGTTGGATATGAACAGCGCCAACAACTTCAGCATGACGTTAAACGCCAACAGCACGAACACGCTGGCCAACCCGAGCAACCAGACCGCCGGCCAGAGTGGCACCATTGTTATAACGCAGGACGCCACCGGCAGCCGTACTTTGGCTTATGGGTCGAACTGGAAATTCCCCAGCGGCACCGCGCCGACGCTGACCACAACGGCCAACGCTGTTGACGTCTTGGCCTATTACGTTGAATCCGCCTCGCGCATTACGGCGCGGCTCATTTCGGATGTGAAGTAATGAGCGTCACACAGAACAGCCTGTTATTGGCCGGTGACGACGGCTACCGGATCAGCCGGTCGGTACGACTCCGTTCGAGTGCGAGCGCAACATTTACGCGAACTCCGAGCGTTGATGGGAACCGCAAGAAGTGGACATGGAGCGCGTGGGTAAAGCGTGGTTCGCTAGGATCATCTGGGTATCTAATGTCTTGCACGTCCCAATCTGGGAATGATGGCATCGCTGCTTTGTATTTTTCAAGCGATCAACTTCATACCTACTACGATACCAACACGACAAACCCAGCCGGCGCAGTAGGGCCAGCGGTATACCGTGATCCGTCTGCTTGGTATCACATTGTGTGGGTAGTGGACGCCGCCAATACGATTCACTACGTCTACGTCAACAACGTACTTGTTTCGACAGACACATCGAAGTATCCGCCAAATTACGATTACGCCATGAATAGGGCGGGATACGTTCAAAACATAGGTACGCAAGCATGGGGGCCGACTAACTACTTCGACGGCTACCTTACCGAAGTCAACTTCATCGACGGTCAAGCTTTGACTCCATCGTCATTCGGCGAAACCGATGCAGTGACTGGCGTATGGAAGCCGAAAAAGTACACAGGCACCTACGGCACAAATGGCTTTTACCTGAACTTCTCCGACAACAGCGCGGCTACTGCTGCGGCTATCGGTAAGGATAGCTCAGGCAACGGCAACAACTGGACACCGAACAACATCAGCGTGACTGCTGGCGCGACGTATGACTCGATGCTGGATGTGCCGACACAGTGGGCTGACGGCGGGAATGGTCGTGGTAATTATGCGACGTGGAACCCGATAGATCATCCAACAACTTTTATTGCGCCGACAAACGGGAACCTAAGTCAAAACTGTAATACAGCAGCATGGACTTTGTGCGTTCCGACATTTGCAATTCCTGATGGCTCCGGTCTTTGGCAGTGGGAGCTAGTTCAAACAGGAACGGCAAACGGTGCTAATGCGGTTGGTGTCTGCCTGACCACTGTTCAAGCAAGTGTCACTGGCGCACCATCTAGCAGAGCAGGATGTTCTGGCGTTGATAACGTAGGTACTACGTTCATCAATGGCGCTACTTCGGGTTCGATAACCTATCCGACTGTCGGCAACACGATAACCTGTTTGTACGATGCAACGAACAGAACACTGCAAGTGTTTGACAACGGAACTTCTAAAGGCACAATTACTGGATTACCTGCTGGTGATGCAAGGCCGTTTGTTGCTGCTTCATCTAGCAATGGTTCGCCGACTTTTGTTGCCAATTTTGGGCAAACATCTTTTGCGTATAACAAGGGCGGCAAAGCACTGAACACGCTGAACCTGCCAGCGCCGACTATCCTGAAGGGCAATCAGTATTTTGATGCGCTGACATGGACTGGTGACGGAACTGCAAACCGCAATATCACCGGCCTGAACTTTCAACCTGATCTGGTATGGGAAAAAGCCAGAGCAAACGTCGCATCAGTTGCTCGTGATAATCAGTTGATTGATGCCGTTCGGGGCGCTGGAAACACGCTGTCATCAAACCGCACAGATGCTGAAGATACGTCGCAGGGATACGGCAACGACGGTACTGTGTCAGCGTTTCTCTCCAACGGGTTCACTGTTGATCTTGGTGGTGCCAATGTAAACTTCAGCAGCACCCCCTATGTAGCGTGGAACTGGAAAGAAGGCGCAACGCAGGGCTTCGACATTGTGACGTATACAGAAGCAGCAGGTGCTAACACCATTCCGCACAACCTTGGTGTAACTCCAAAGATGTTCATTACCAAGCGACGCGATGGAGCAGAAAACTGGATTGTTTGGTTTACTGGTTTTGCCTCAACGGAAGCTCTTTATCTGAATAGCACCGCCGCAAAAGGCGCGTCTGGAAGTGCGTGGATATCTTTGAATTCATCCAACGTCGTTGTTACAAGCGGTCAATGGACTGGCACTGGATCGAAGGTCGCCTACCTGTTCGCCGAAGTCGCAGGCTTTTCCAAGTTCGGAAGCTACACAGGCAACGCGTCTGCTGACGGGCCGTTTGTGTTCTGTGGGTTTAGACCGAAGTACATTTTGATTAAGTCAACCGCGACAGTGAACTCATGGCATATCGCAGACACAAGTCGCAGCCAATACAACCAAGCTGTCGAAACTGTTTGGGCCAACGAGTCTTCTGTTGAAAGCACTAGTTCAACGCAGGCAATCGACATTCTTTCAAACGGCTTCAAGATCAGAAATTCCACCAGTGAGATGAACAACTCTGGAACGTCTATGATCTTCGCAGCCTTCGCCGAAAACCCATTCAAGAACGCTCTTGCGAGGTAACCCATGTTTCTGCTGAACGGACAACCGCTGCCACTGGATACGCCATTTAAGGATGCCGCCGGTAATTCGTACCCAGCCAACTGGCTGCGGCTCACTACGATCCAAGAAAAAAACGCTATCGGTATTACCGAGGTTTCTGACCCGGAGCCACAAGTTAATGAAGGAGAAGGTCAATGACAAGGTCAAGAGATTTAGCTGATTTTGCAGATTCAGCAGCTAATGCTGAAGGCGCGCGTCCGTTAATTTTATACACAGCACAAACAGCTTCAGGCACTTCTGTTGACTTCAATGATATTCCGTCTGGGGCAAAGCGGATTACAGTGATGTTTAGTAATTTAAGTACAAATGGTACAAGTCTACCGTTAGTTCAAATTGGTGACGCCGGCGGTATTGAAGATACTGGGTACATTTCCACATCATCATCTATACCAAATGGTTCTTCACCAAACACTTCTGGCAGCACCGCCGGCTTTGCTATACGTTCGACCCAAGCATCAAACATAATAAGCGGTCACATGGTAATTACATTTGTAGGTAGTAATTTGTGGGTAAGTTCTCACGCGCTTAAACAAGATACTGCCGCCACAATGACGGGCGCTGGAGAAAAAACTTTAAGTGATACGTTAACTCGTCTTCGCATTACAACAACCAACGGCACGGATACCTTCGACTCCGGCACTATCAATATTATGGTGGAGGTATGATGCAGGATTGGCTGACTAACCTTGGCGTCGGCATCGCTGCTGCTGGAGCTGGTGCCTACGGTATGTACCAGAAGATCATGGCTGACAGCCGCAGCAACAAGGCCGCTGATGTTACTGACGCTGCGTGGCAGCAGGTCATCACGACCCTGCGCGAGGAAGTCACACGCCTGTCTGATAGGCTGGCTGCTGTCGAGGAACAGAACCGCAAGTGCGAGGAGATGAACGATGCCTTGCGCGAGGAATTGATTGCCATGAAAAAGCAGTTGCATCTCTTTTAATATGTGGACCCGTTAACTCTACTTGCTGCTGCCAATGCTGCTGTCGCTGCCGTAAAAAAAGGCTGTCAGTTATACAAGGACATAAAGGGGGCAGCCGGGGAGGTCAAGGATGTACTGGATGATCTGAAGACTCAGTTCGGGAAGATCAAGAACCCGACCAACGCCCAGAAGATTCAGTACAACGAGGAGGTTGCAAGGGTACAGGAGATTGGCAAGGCTGACCCGAATGATGTGTTTATCCAGATTGGTAATGATCTGGGTGCATTGATGGATGAGTACGACAAGATCGGCAAGGTGTTTATCCAGCAGGAGGCAGAGGCACAGCAGGTTTATACCGGCACGGAGAGCATAGGCAAACGTGCGTTGATGCGCGTCATCATCCGGTCAAGGTTGGATGCAATGCTGGCAGAGTTACGCGAGACAATGGTTTATAAAGCGCCACCTGAATTGGGTGCATTGTGGACTAAGTACGAAGCAATGTGGAAGCAGATCGTTATTGAGCAGGACGAAGCGCATAAGCGTGAAACTGCAAAGATGCAGATAGAGGCGGCAAGACAGCGCAGACTGGCTAGAAAAAGGAAAGAAGAAGCGGTATGGGTTGGAGCAATCCTTTTCGTCGTGGCGTGGTACGTCGGAACCATGCTCCTGCTTCGAACGAGTCAGACGTACCGTGGTCTTTACTCATCGCCGTGGTGGTCTTGTGTTTTGTGTTAGTCATTGCTTTGCCTGTAATGGGTGTGATGTACATGGATATGAACAATGCGTTGCGTCGAGCTGAAGAAGAAACACGCAAAATGAAAGACCTTAGAATAAAAGTTGTCCGTGAACTGAGGGGTGAAGAATGATTACGATGCAACAGTTCAAGCAGTTGGTGCCAAACACTAAGTACCCACAGCAATGGTACGACGCGCTGTTTGGCAGGCAGGTCGAGCTTGTCGGCAAGTCATTGCTTGAAGACTACGAGATCAATACACCGAAGCGCATCGCTGCGTTCATGGCGCAGTGTGGCCATGAGTCTGGCGGATTCGTATGGCTGACAGAAAACCTAAACTACAGCGCTGCTGGCTTACTAAAAACTTTTGATAAGTATTTTAAAGATCAAGCAACCGCCAACGCTTATGCCCGGCAACCAGACAAAATTGCAAACAAGGTCTATGCCAATCGCATGGGCAATGGCCCGGAGTCTTCAGGAGATGGTGCTCGGTACAAGGGCCGCGGTCTAATCCAAGTCACTGGCAAAGATAATTATTTCTGGTTTGCATCATCTCTTGGAATCACGCCAGAGGAAGCGTCTGAGTACATGCAGACATTTGAAGGCGCGGCACAAAGTGCTTGCTGGTACTGGGAGCAAACAAGCCTGAATAAGCTGGCTGATGCCGGCGACATTTTGACTATGACCAAACGAATTAATGGAGGCACCATTGGACTTGAAGACCGTAAGAAACATTACGCTCATGCTCTGCATGTGCTGGGCGGCTAGTGCTTGCAGTGATCGGTTTAGGTATCCTTGCCAAGACCCAAAGAACTGGGAGACTACAGAATGCAAACCACCTATTTGCACTGCAACCGGCACTTGTCCTGAAGACGTTACTCAACCTGAAAAGGTAAAGCCATGATCTTGAAAGCCACAGAAGAACAACTGAATTCTCTACTGAAGTTCACAATCGGGATTACTTTCTGCTTAATCTTGGTCATCATGGCAGGTCTGTCGATGTACTCGGTGGTGTTTGTCACCCAGCCAATGTCGGGCATGGCTCCGGCAGATAAGAATTTTTTCCTGCTGTTGTCGGATATGTCCAAGTACATACTCGGCGCGCTGGCAACCCTCATTGCCGTCAAGGGTAAAGATGCTTTCGTGCCGCCGCCCGGCATCTCAACCGCTGCTGATTTTAAAGATGCAACACCACCCAAGCCTGCGCCCGTTGTGACCACTACAGTGACCACAGTACGCAGCGAGGGAGATCCTGTTGCCGCTGGCTACGCTGGCAAACCTGCGCCTATTCAACCACCCCACCCGGAGAGAGATGAATGAAAACCTTAATCGCGATTCTGGCCTTTGTGCCATTGGTTTTGTTTGCTGCTGAAACTAAAAAGGTTTGCCACAAGGAAAAGCAAAAGGGCAAAGAGGTCGAAGTTTGCAAGATGGTGAAGATGCATAAGAAATTGGACGGCACCAAGGTTCCGCCAAAATGAACATCGCCTACACTGCGCTGGCCGTCATGATTGCTGCCGGGGCGGCTGGCGCTTATGGGTACATGCAAGGGGAAGAGTCTG
>Ga0208784_1000076_pt1 | contig 43079 bp, 32 predicted proteins | sample DEB19_08_DNA_FD_184531 | JGI IMG/M metagenome (GOLD analysis project Ga0208784, IMG submission 184531) | Aqueous microbial communities from the Delaware River and Bay under freshwater to marine salinity gradient to study organic matter... | ecosystem: Environmental > Aquatic > Marine > Coastal ... | reverse complement strand
TCCATAAATCGCATCACCCTGAATTTTGGGTGTGAGTGGAATTGCTAAATTCTCCCCAAATGCAGATTTAGAACAAGCACTCTCATTTAAAAGGTTTCCATACTCATCAGCACGAATATAAACCTCGTGAAGGGTTCTTTCCTGGTTCAGATAGTCTTGTGTGGATTTATTCCAAATTGCCATAAATTAAATCCATTCTAACTTTGATGGATGATATCTTTTTGTGTCTTTAATATTAATATTTCTCTCTATTACTGGATAAATTTGATGAACAATTGCTCCTGGATATTCATTTTGCAATTGTTCACCTAAATCTTGTTTTGAGGGAACTCCATTTTTTGTGGTTAGTTCCATTCTATAAAGACTTCCATTCCAAAAAACATCTGCAACATATTCTTCTCCAACTGATTGTGGTTCTGGTTGGTTGGAATTTATATAAAGATTTCCGTTAAAGTCTCCAGAAATATTTACTGATTCTGAAATGAATTGTTTGAATGATTTCATTATTCCCCTGTATCTTCGGTATCTCCATTAAACATAGAATTTGCAACTAAAGGACGAAAATCATCAATTTTTTCTGCAGATTTTGCAAAAAGTAGTTCTTTGATTTTATCGCTGATTTGCAAAGGAGATTCGTCTGCCGCAATCATATCTAAAAGATCATCCATTTTAATACCTTTCAATAATTTCTTCTATTTATATCTCACCACCCTTGGGCATTTCTACTGCTTTCGTTGATGGCTCTGTGACAGAAGCATTAATTTCTGGTTCCATAACAGGTTGCCCCAAATCCATTCCAGCAGTTCCTTGGTCCATTCCTGGTTGAAGTGGCATTCCAGTCATTGGATCAACAGAAGCATTTGGATCGGGAATAATTCCATCCTTAATTTCTTTTTCAATAATCTTATCTTGCTCAATAATTTCCTCATCAGTTTGACGAAGAATTTTGCGTCTCACATAATCTTGAGAAAAATATTTACCAACATATGGTTCTGCAATCTGAACCATATTCAGTCTTTCATTTAGCAGTTCTGCATCCTTAAGTTCTGCAAAATGATTATCATATAAGAAGTCATATTGAATATGCTCTTCCATAATATCCCAATCTTGTGGGGTAATAATATTTTTGAGAATAAGTTGAGTTTTTAACATGTCGTGGAACATATATGAGAATCTCTTTCTCAACCGAGCAACAAATTTGCTAAACTTAACTTCATCTCTCAAGATTTCAGAAGAACGTCCAAGATTAAATCCACCTTCTCCATCCATTCTTGATGGTGGAACATTTAGTGAACGATAGAGTTTTTTCTTGAAATACTCAATATCAGTAATTTCTCCAAGATTTTGACCACCAGGAAGTGTGGAAATCTCTGTTCCTCTTCCGCCTTCTCTTCTTGGAAGCCAGAAATCCTCAAGCATTGCCATAAACTTCTTGTCGTCACGAATCTCTCCAGTGTTTGCATCATATACAAGTTTATTGCGATAACGCATCATAACATCGCGGAGATATTGCTCTGCCTTAACCTTTGGGAGATTACCTACGTCAATGTAGAAGATTCTTCTTTCTGGGGCACGAGAGAGACGATAGATGACCAAAGAATCCTCAATCATTCTTAACTGATTGAGAGACTTAATTGCTTTATGGAGATATGAAAGTGTTGATCCTTTATTTCTATCTACAAGACCAGATGTGCAATAGGTAATAGAGTCCTTTGACATCTTAATACCCTGAGATCCCCCCATAGATGAAGGATTTCCAGTGGGATATGTTAATTTGGGACTGTAAATAAAATATTCCTCAATTTGAGGAAACTCAAAATCCATTGGATTATCAGAATTGATATTCGATAATCTATACTTATCTTTTGGATCTTTCTTTTGTTGTCTCACATATCTCATTTTCATTGGATCGATATAACGAAGTTCTTGAATTCCTTCGTGTGGATTTTTAATATCTATCATTTTATGGTAGTATAATCTACCATCAACATACCAATTCCTATAAATTTCGTGAGATTTTTTATCAAAATCTAATAAGGAAAGAATATATTTAAACTCTTGTCTAATTTTCTTTTTAATACCATCACTGGCATTAAGATTTGAAAGTTCAATTTCTACCGGCGTATCATTTGTATCCGATACAATTGCTTCATTAACAATATCTTCAATGGCACTATCACACTCTGGATGAAGTGCCATTTCACGATATCTTTTGATTAAATCAAATTCTGTTCTGTAGACACCTTCAATATCAACATATGAACCAAAAAAACCACTACTCAGGTAGTGGTCAGTCGAGTCCTCGTTATTTGGAGGAACTGGAGAGACCACCCCCGGAGAAAGTGGTTCATTGTCTTCAATAGAAAATCCAAACAATTTTGCCATAATTTATTTTGTTCTCTGTGCCTTTTGACTATTTATCAGACTCTCGCAGCAGCGGTTGGATCAAGAATTTCGTAAGATTGAACTTGGAATTCAACCGTAAATTCTTCAATAGTATCTCCACTATCATATGAAAGATCAATGTTTGATACTGCTGTTGGGAAAATATCAACAAATTTATATGCAGCCAGGATAGAACTATCGGAACCACTATTATTAGTGCTGTTTATCTGAGCACCTCTTCCGAGTTGATAAACAGTAGCATTGCTCATATAAGCATTTGGACTTGTTGCACCCAAATTATTATCAAGTTTAGCAATTAGTTCACTCCAAGCTTCAAATGCTTTTCTAAGTTTGAAGTCTTCGTCGTTGATGATAGTGACTGTCCAAGCATCAATTGTTCTGTCTCCAGCGACTTTAAAGGTTCTTCCTCTAAATGGAACGTCAATACTTCCAACGTTTGATGCAGGCAAAGCAGCCGCTTTGCACAGATATTTGAAAGTATCGGCGTCCCAACTAATTCCCGCTGGTAATGTTGTCAGTTCAACTTCGAATAAATTGGGACGAGCACCACCACCCCTTAGGGCACTCTTGAATTGAGAGATTGTTTTAAGTCTTGCCACGGTTCGTTACCTCCTTAAGTTATTTATTGAATAATGATCAAACTGTACCAGCAACTTCTTCAAAACTTACGCCCGTGCGAGTTGCAACAAAGGTAAGAGTTACATAGTTAATAGACTTAGCGGGTTTCAGATAAATATCCGCTCTGAATTCATTGTTATCAATAACGTCGGGAGTATTGTTTGTGGTATCGCAAACAACAAGGAATCCATAAAGACCTCTCTTTGCCTGAACATCACGAAGATATGGTTCAACGATGTTTTTGAAGTTTGCTCTCGTTAACTCGTCGTTTAATTCGAAGAGTTGAGCTTGAGCAGCTCTTTGTAATGCTTGCTCAATAGTTAAGAACAGACGACGAACATTAATTCTATCAAAAGCAGATGCATATCCAAGTCCTGTTTTATCTCCAAATAGAAGAGTTCCAATTCCGGGTTGGGTTACGATCGCATTTACTCTTTGTGGATAAAGTTGGTCTCTTTGTGCCTTATTTGGATTGTATGCAAGTTTAATTGCATTATTCAGGATACCTCTCTGCTGACCTGCAGGAGAGAACCAAGGATAAGCAATAATATTTGTGCGACACATTAATCCAGCAACATCCGCGTTGCAAGGAATGTAGACAAATTTGTTGTTAAATCTGTCATAAGTGTACTTATATCCACTATCAAATACTGCATATGATGAAGATGAAAGTGAACTGAAGTATTTGATTAAATTTGTTGTTTGTGTAGTGGTGTTTGTTATGCCAATCAGATCTGCTTTATGAGGTCCAATCGTGGTTACACAATCCTTTCTCTGCTCAGCAATTGAAATTAGATACTGTGCTTTTGCCTGAGAATCTGCCTGAGCATCCATTCCAGGACCCATGATTATATAATCTACCTGAATTTCATCTTTATTTGAGAACCTTATCATATGAAGTATCAGGTCTCCAAGTGTTGCCTTCATTCCGCCATTGGCAGAATAATCAACCCCACCCGTTAAAGTGTAAGTTTTATTCCCGATAGCACTGAAAGTTACATCTTGGGCAGTTAGTCCCCAAAGACCATCTGATGTGCTGATTGGAGTAAAGGAAGCGGCATTGCCCGAATATGTAGTAAATCCAGTTGCTCTTGGGGTAGTGCTCCAATAAGAATCTGCAGTGCTTGATGGATTTCCTCCAGCATAAACTTGAGATGAGAAGTCTGCAAGATACTGCTCGTACCAGATTTTTTGCGGAGAGTTAACTGCAGAAACAGAATCAAGTGCTTTTGAAAGTCCTACATGCTTTTCGAGAATTGTTCCTTGGTTTCCCGTAATAGTTCCAAGATCGTCAACAACTACAACGTGAATGGCGTCATTTTTGCCATTTCTTTCTAGTGAGTATCTATTGGTAGTTGGTTTTGGAGCGATTGATCTCCAGTATATTGTTGAGTTTGATAATCCAAGAGTTTGCTGCTCATACCAATCCAAAACGGAAGCAACTGAAGCACTTCCAATCGAAGTTCCAGACGATCCAACAAAGTTTACTGTTTGTGTTGCAGCAAAAGCAGCAAAAGAAGTTCCTTCAGCATAGTTAATTTGAGTTTCAGTTCCTGCAGAAGAAACTCTTGAAGTAATCTTTACAGAAATATTGCTGTTTCCATTAGTGGCATCTGTAGTAACTCCAGTAATAATTCCTTTCAAATATCCATTAAATGGAGTTGTCGTACCTGCCCCAGGAATTGTTATTGATGTTAATGTGGTTGTAATTCCGTATCCAATCTGTGCCCCTAAAGAACCAAGATTTGTAGTATTAATGCCTATGATTTGATCTGCTAGGTCATCGATGACACAAACTTTTAAATTATTTGCCCAAGAACCTGGATTCTTTGCAGCAAACGTGAAGTTATTACCTTCCGAATGATTATTGGTGTAGTCATCGTAATTGTCAATTCTCAAAGAAGTTTCTGAAGCTTCATTGACGCCAGCATTAGCGTTGTTCAAAGTTGAACCTGCAGTTCTAACAACCTTGAGAACACCGCCATACGAAAGATAAGATGAAGCACTCATCCAATACTCATATTGCGAATCAGTTGAAAGTGGTTTTCCGAACGTATTAATTAACTCTTGTTCGGTTGTAATATCAATTGGGTAATCAACAGGTCCAATTGGAAAAGGTCCAGCAATTGCACCAATATTATCTAAAACATTATCAGCTCTTCCTACCGTTAAATCAACCTCTCTGACGAGTACGCCTGGAGATAATTGAGGAGTCGCCATGTTTTTCTCCGTAAAGTCTCAGTTTATCTAAAAAATATTTATTAAAACCATACTTTACATATGGGAAATGTGACGTGAACAACTATTCACCAGTCAGGATATTCACACTCCACATAAATCGAAACTTTCTTTCTATTACTAGTAACTCTTTTTACAGTACAATCTTTACATTCATATGAATAAGACGATGCTACAGGCCCCCTATCTTTGCGAGTTCTATAAAATCCATCTATCAAATTTTTTATTTCCCCACATACTCTACATTTTCTATCTGCAAGTAATAAATGTCCAAGATTAATTTGCTTATCTAAATCCATTATGATAGATAGTCCCACATATAAGAGCGATCTCCATATTCATCAACAAACCATCTATCTCCATCAGCATCGACAAAATTATTTTCATCTAAACCATCTGATATAAAACCAAATGGAGACATATCCTGTTCTATTTGATTTTTTTGCTCTTCATAAAGACGTTTTCTAACATCTTGATCTGTGAGTTCTTTAAAATAATCTTGTGCTACTAACCAAGCATATATTACTAGGCACATAGCAAGGTCATCATTGCAACCTTCTTCCGCCTCAAATGAATTGTGTTTTTGAATAAATGTTGTAAGTTCACTAATAATTTCATAGTCATTAACAAAAAGTTTATTTTCTTCAATCATAGTCTTTAAATTAAGACATCCGACTTTTTTAACGGTCTTTGACATCTTAACTCCAAGTTGTGTCTTCTTCCCACTAAATCCTTGTCCTACAATTTGTCCAGCTCTTCCTCTCATTGAACACATAAGAAGATTATTGTATTCTAGATCGTATTGAAGAATGCTTGCTACTTGATCTCCAACATCATTTACTTCACAAAGAATATATGCATTATTGTATGCAGTTGCTGCTTCGTGAATTATGCTTGGGAAAAGCATAGGTTTAATTTCATTATTTCTATACTTACCTACAACTTTATGTGGAAACTCAGTAATATCTACAACAGTAAACGCAGAATAATCATTCCCAACACCTCTAGCAACGTCTACAGTAATCAAATAATCGTGATTTTCTACTGGGTCCTCATATACATCTAAACCCGCACTACGGGTCTTGGGGGCATCGTAAACGAGGGTTCTAAGTTTGCTTGGTGCAATCAAAGTATCAACGGATCCTAAAAATTCACATTCAAACTCAACTTTAAACTGAGATTCGCTAGTATTAGCAATTGTTTGTTTTTTCCACTCCTCATCTCTTCCAGGAACCTCTGACCAATGTACATCTGTATAAACATACTCATTCTTACCTTTTTCGGCATCGTGCCACATTCGGTAGAAATGATTCATACCGTGTGGAGTAGAAACGATAATTACTTTTGTTTGCTTACCTGAAGTAATTGTTGGATATACTGAAGCGAAGAATGAATCTGCAATGTGATTTGGAACGAACGCAAATTCATCCAAAAATAAGATATTGAATGACATACCACGAACTGCAGAAGCAGAAGTAGAAGCAGCCAAGATCTTACTTCCATTCTCCAATTCCAATGATCCTTTGTTCCAAGAGATAATTCCCTGCTGCATCCACTTTGGTAGATTTTCATATGCGGTTTGCAACCTATCTAATAGTTCTCTAGCAGTCGCTGCTTTGTTAGCCAAAATACCAATATTTACATTGTCATTAAATACTGCATAATGCAAAAGAAATGCAACTACAGTTGTAGACTTACCAGTCTGACGAGGCATCTTACAGATATTAAATCTGTGTTTATGGAAATTTGTAATTAACTTTTCTTGGAAATGATACGGTTTAAATGTCTGTAAACCGTGATCGAGAGTAACGATTTTTACATAATTATTTGCAAAATAAACAGGATCATTCATGCACTTGGCAATCTCAAGAACCTGTTCTTCTGTAAATTCGTGAGTAGTATTTGCCTTCTTTAGTAACGGATTACCAAGATATACATCATTATTTGCCATAATAAAGTCCTATTGATTAGTTGCAGTTCCAACGACGAAGTGCTTTGTTAATTCTGCTATCTGGATCTCTTGCAGTCTCTGCAGATGTTAATCTTTTCTTCATTCCGGTCATACGACTACAAAAATTTTTTCTTCTTTGTGCTCTTTTACCTGATGGATTTTTTTCAGTGACTGCAGTTTGAAGATTTGAACCTGGATTTTCTCTACGATAAGCATTAACTGCTTTTTGACTTAATCCATCCGTTTTATCTTGGCGATTAACTTTTTGCCAATCTTCATCAACTTCAACTTCTTCTCCCATTGTCTTTACATAATTGTTTGATGGACCAGGTTTTGCAGAACTTCCTCCTTGAGGACCACACATTTGAATTAGTGGTTGTCCTGGTTGAATTTCTGATATAGAATGATAAACAACTACAGAACCTGGATAAACCTTTTGAATTTCATCGTTTATCTCTTTGCGAGATGGTGTTTTAACTTGAGGGAAAAACATTTTTAGAGAATAGTACTTTCCTCTCCAAGAAAGAGTAACTGCAATTACATTACCTGTTTGTGCTTGAAGACGAGTTGCCTCTGTTACTTGAGATTTAAAACCTTTTATTGGTTCTGGTTTGATAATATCAATCACTTCAGCAAATGTATTGCCATCTAAGTCTTCTATTGTTTGCTCTGGCATTACAACTTTTTTAGATTTTGTCTTTTTTGTAGAGTGTGAGCATCCACAATCTTCTAAGATCTTATCGACTAATTTCTTTTCTTCTGGTACACAATTTGGAACTTTTCTTTTACCTTTTTTCTTCATTCCAACTTGCTTATAACCAGACCAACACGCTTCGTCAAACTTATGTTCACCACTATCGAGATAATCTGCTGCAGTATCAATATAATCTGCTGCCTTCGTGATTTTTGATTGTACCCACGCTTCTAAATCACCTTCTCCTTTGGAAAATTTATTTTGCAATCTCTTTACTGCATTGGTGATTGTTTGAAGTTCTCCGCGAGCCATTGAATACTCTTCATCTTTAACTGAAACTTTATCCCAGGCTTTTTCTCCATAAGAACATTGGGATCTTGTTTCTCTTTTATCACATAATGGACAATATCTTTCCTCTTCATGCATAGTTTCCTCTGATTTAGTTCCCCAATTATCAGCACCAACTCTACGGCATTTGACAAGTGCTCCAGATGCATATGCACTTGGCCAAACACTATAACGAGACTTTACTTTATGATAACAAGCATCTTTCTTACCACTTCCCTTTCCTTTTTTGTCCTTTACTTCTTGCAAGTCCATTTCTTCTTTCATTTTCTTTTTTGGTTCGTCGGTAGGAACGTAAGTTGGTTTTGCTGCACCCGTTTTTTGTTGTTGACCAGGATCTGCTGCTTTTTTTCTTCTTGCAGCAGCACGTCTTTCTGCTTGGGTCATACTTGCTCTTTTTTCAGAAGAAACGCATTTGGGAACTCCTTCTCCTGGTTCATCACTTGCACAAGTTCCACCTGTCACAACATTAACCCAACCCGGTTTTCCATCTTTGGATTTACTTTGAAACCACTTATGTAAATTACCTTCTTTTACATCTTTGAATTTTTTATGATGCTTTTTAGCATCTGCTTCCATCTTTTTCAAACGGGTATAATAATCCGGAATTTCATCAAGGTGTTGAAGGGCAATATCTCTCGCAAGTTCATGGTCTTTAGTATGCTCGTGCTCAATGGGTTCTCCCATATCAAGTTGCTTTTGTATGAAAGAAACCTCAAGGCGATGTTTCTTTGCAATCTGTTCAACTGTTTTGTGGGGTTTCAATTTGGACATTAACCTAAAAGTACCTTTTTATATTTATTATTGTTGAGCATCTTGAGATTGTTGCTTTAAAAGTTTTGCCAATTCTGCGGTAGAACCAACAAAAAGTGCATTGTTGACAGTTGTTGGTCCTTTTCCTACTTTTTCTTCTTCAATATCCTTAAGTTTCTTTTGAAGATCCATTAATTTGTCAGTTGCATCCGCAACATTTTTAATGAGTTGTCCCGCAACTTCATACGCACGGGGCATTTCACTTTCTTGTGCAAGTTCAAGAATTCCGTTAATTGCTTCCTGCCCCTTTTCAATGAGAGAATATAAATTACCTCTCGTATAATCATAATCTTTTTTAATATCATCAACAGTTGAAGCAATTTTTTCTATCGCTTCAGTGGAGGTTTTATTATCGACAGGAACTATCTCAGAATCTACATTAAATGTTTGGTTTAAATCGTCAAACTTTTTTGTCATTTTCATATCATTCAAATTGTAGAACCACTAAATCCAAAATCATCGCCATCTTCAATTAGTAAATTATCCGCAGCAGTAATGGATTTTACCTGTGCTCCAGATAAGTGTGATGTTATTGTTGTATTATCTCTGCCTCTTTCTACAGTAAGAACATCTCCCGAAACAAGTTTTACATAAACTTCTTCACCCTCAATATCCAAATAGGTATTTGGTAATATAGAACTTGCGTCATTTACTTGTATCAGAATATCTTCTGTTGTAATATCCTTTGTTAAATTGGTTACAACAATACCAGTATAATTTTGAATTGCTCTTGGTTCTGCCGAATAAACAATTTCTCTTGTTGGTGTATTTGTAGTATCTCCAGCAACATAACTGACAGTAGTTTTTTTGATGATATCCTTCGTAGCAGAAGCAACAGGACCAAACAGGTAAGTTTTTGCAGTAAATCTCAGAGTATAAATTAAAACTCTTCTTGTAGTGAAATTTCCCTCATAGTCATCCTGCATAGTAATGTTCTCAAGAACAACAGGAATGTCTCTCTTTTCGTTAATCTCATCAACCAATTCAACGGTCATTGTATATGCTGGTTGAAAATATGGTAAAATTTGTTCAACTATTTGCAATGCATCATCATTTAATTTGCACATAATACTCAGTTCAAACTGCATATTATATGGAACTGGTAAATATACTTTCTTAGTTTCCTTACCATCTACTACCGATTTTGCAGTAAATGTTTGAGTAGTTGTTGCTTTTCTTGTGGGATCATACGTCAATCCAGTAAATTCAAATGACATTCTTGGCAATGTAATTTGAACGGGTTTATTTAAATCTGGAGACTGTTCTAATCTTGCAAGAAATTTCTGTGTAGGTCCGTATGCAAGAGGAACTTTAAGTACACTTTTAACAACCCCATCATTGTTCTTATGTTTGATGGTGATTTCGTTAAATAATGAACCAAAAGCAATTACGGTCCTTCTTAAAATTTCGTGATAAAAATACTCAAACATTTTTTTATTTTTCCCTATATGATTATTTAATCATAATAACTTATATTTATGGCATTCCAAAAGGATTGGTTTCACTAAAGTCTATAACCTTATCTGCTTCTACCTCTATCTCTTCATTATTTGCAAAACCATCTTTAGCAGAAAAGATATCAATTCTTCTTAAATAGTGAGATGCACTTGAAGCAGTTCCTACAATATTTTCTCCAGGTATGAATTCTCCATTTACTTGCGAAACTTCCAAAATATTAGTAGTGGAATTCCAAGATCTTACTCTCGCAGTAACACCACTTTGAGATCCTGTTACTACTTCATTAAATATAAAACTTCCAGTAGAAACAAGAGATGGGTTTCCGATAGTGATAGTTGGTGGTTGAGTGTATCCAAGTCCGGCGTTTGTTATGCGAATGGCAGTAATAGAACCTGCAGCAGAAACTACCGCTGTTGCAGCTGCAGAAACCGTAGCAATTCCACTAAAAGTGATTGTTGGTGGATTTACATATCCGGAACCAGAATTAGTAACAGTAATTATTCCAATAATGCCATCTCCAATAGTTGCAGTAGCCGTCGCTCCTTTTCCGCCACCACCAATAAATCTTACTCCGGGAGTTGTTGTATATCCAAACCCAGGATTGACAATTTCAACACTTTGTACTGATTTTGCAGATGGACTTGTATTGTCATTGCAAACAACAATACCACCAATCATCTTAGCGATAGCAGATGCTGTTCCGTCGGCAGAAGGAGAGGATGATATTCCAACTGTTGGTGTACTAGTATATCCACCACCACGATTTGTAACCGTAATAAATCTAATTCCACCATTTACTACTCCAGTTATCGCTGTTGCAGTAACACCTACTCCAACCATAGTAAGTTTTTGGATAACTCCAATAGGAACCTTATCAGCACCTTGACTTCCACTGATGTTATCGTCAATATCTTCTATTCCAGTGTCTATAACCTCATCTTCATATCTAAACAGTTCGCATCTCAATTCATAAGTATAATTTCCTTGTAATTGGTAAAAAGGTTTTTCGTGCTCAACATATTTAATTTCAAATAAACGATCACCTAAAGGAAAATATACTAAATCTCCTTCTTTTGGTCTTGTTGATAATCTTATGTTTGGTTGATTGTTTATTAGTGGGGATATATAAGTTTCAAATCTTTCTCTAGAAATAGTTAATGTTATTTCATTAAGTGCTTGAATTCCAAACTTTGATAAAATTGTAGGATTATCACTATACCCTTCAAAAGTATTTACATATGCCTCAATAGGATATGCATTTGTAAATTCAGACTCTATTAATTCTTTTATTACTGTTTTCTCTGTAATATACTTTCTTGGTAGATAATAAACTTCAACCCCATACATTCGAAGTTGTTCGTTAATTAAATCCTGTATTAGATTTTGTTCTGTTTTTGAACCTTGAAGGAAAAATGGATTAAGCATATCTTATCCAATCATATCGAGAGGTGGAAGTTCATAAGTACTGGACATTTTTTCCATCAATAAATCAATTTCTCTTTGAGCATCATCGTACATTTGCCTTCCATTTAGTTCTACTCCACCTGGCAATTTGACACCAGTAAATTTCATCATATTTTGTCCCCATTGTCTTTTTATGAGGGAAGTTAGATATGGTTTTATAAATGAGTCATTCCAAACTTTTGAATAGTCATTTGGATCAAGAGTTGAATAACAATCAATAATAAAATATTGCTTATCAGTAACAGATCCCCAGTCAATATCCAAATATAATCTATCTTGCCTTTTATTGAAACGAATTTGTTTTTGTGTATTGAGGAGAAAATCCAAATCTTCTAAGTAAGTTTTAACCATCGCATAACTTAAAAGTTCAGTACTTCCCCAATAGTAAATATCATTCAAAAATAATTGATATTTAACACTAAACATATTGTGTGTAATTGTATTTGCACCATCAAAAGTGAAAATCTTATTCACTCCGATGATATTGGGTGGAACTTGAAGGTAATTGCTATTTTCAAAGTAAGAGAAAGTTACTGCAGTTCCTACTATGTTTGTATTGACAGTTGTAGTAACGATTCCCGCATTGCTACTTGCACTTAGACCTCTTGCTCTCCCGCGATCAATATCTTCTTTAGTTACTTTATACTTATAAAAAGTTGGATATACTCCATCAAAATGTCTTTCCTGGAAAAATTGAACAGCATCATCCACTAAATCTTCAATTTGCTCATCAGCAACATTAATCTCTAAAACTGGCGCTCCCAGTTTTCTTTTGCAGTAATCTATTAATTCTTGCCTAGTAGATGGTTGCGCCATTTATTTCTACTCTTTAAAAATATTTATAGTTTTAGTTGAGAAACAACTTCTTGTTGCTTTAAATATAACTTATAGTAACATTTTGCAACATTACGAATTTGGTCTAAATCAGTTAAATTATCAATTTCTGTAGAAAATTTAAAATATTCAAAACTCTTGGTTAAATTTTCGAGTTCTATATCATCTGGATTCATTTATCAGTCCTCTCAATAAAAATTTAATTTCATCTAAATCCTCTTTCATACTAGCAACATTTTGTTCCAAATTTTGTATTTTTTGGTTCTCTTCACTTTTAATTTCCTTTGTCATAAGATATTGATTATATTCTGTTGTATTTTTGTTTATAATTGAATTTGTTTTTGGATCTCTAACTAAATTTGAGTGTCCTTCAACCTTTAAGTATTTCATATTATGCTAAAGCAATTACTCTTAAATCTTTTACTCTTGGGACATATACTTGATTTGTTGAGGTAAGTAATAATTTAATTCTAAATGATCTAAATGCTGGAAGTTGATCTGCTGTAAAAGTAAATTCTCTATATTCCAACTCTTTTGAAAGTAATCCTAAAGAATTGGTCTGTGAGACAAAAGTATCAGGCAAACCATTATTATTTTCAAAACTAATAACTTGTCCTCTATAATCCAAGTTATTGTACCCGGGGAATGGAGTAAAAATTGGAGTGAAGTTGGAATTATCACCTATTGCATAGAAAGCGCGGATATCAGAGTACAAGTTGATCGAAGCATTTAATATTACTTTAATAGAAGAAGCAGAATTTTCTAAAGAAATTTCTTTAGAAATATATTGGAATGCTGTTGGATCTTCACTTATAGAATTTACTCTAGAATCATTTGCATAATCTTCAATGATACTATTAACTCTATTGGACGTTAAAATTGCACTAATCCTTTGAGTATCTACAACAGGAGAAATTCTAGTATCTATTGTTCCAAGAATTAATCTCATATTCATAGATTTGTTTCCGGGTAATGCTATTAATTTGTCCGTTTCATTTATTTTAGACGCAATCATTCTAGGAGAATTTAAATAATTTGCCGAGTTAATAGTTACTGGTTCGAATTCGGTTGGAACAAATGAAATTTCATTTCCACTAATACTTGAGGAAGTTATCATTCTCATTTGTGCCGTCAAAGTAGTACCTCTTACTGTCAAGTTTTGAACCATAGGAGTTACCACTTCAAATGGTATATTTTGTGTTGCATTGATATTGTATCCACCAAGAGATTTTGTTTGATTTGGATATAAAATAGGAAAACTTGAACCTGTTGTTCTATCAATACCATCATTAGATGTATCAATTTTAATATAATATGAATCAAAAGTAATTGGATTTTGTATCGTTACATCATCCAGACTGTGAGTTTTATTAATTCTCTTTAATGAAACTCCATTTAATTCATATTTAAAAACTTTTGTTCCAACTGGGTATGTTTGTGGATTTGTTCCTCTAACTATATTGCCCCCAATTGAACCAGATGACACGGAAGTATATTCAATTATTTCATTTCCTATTAACAAATAACCAGGATTAGTTGTTCCAACTCCAACATTTTCGAAAGTTGAAAACGCAGAAGAATCATCAACTAAGATTGGTGAAGTAGAATTTGCTGATAAAGAAGTTGTTAATTTAGTTGGTTTAACATCTGACTCTGCGTTATAAATTTTAACTAGATTATTATTTGAATACATTCCATGGTTTTTGTGGTCAACTTTAACATGAAGTCCATCATTTTCTACAATAATCTCGTTCGCCAAAACACTAGACTGGTTTAAGTAAGTTGTTATTCCAAGGTTATTTACAAACTTTATTGGTTTTCCGGCACCAGTTTCAAAATTACCTTGAACATCCTCAACTATAATTTGATTTTTATCTGATATTGTAGATAAAGAAAATCTAGCGTTTCTGCCAACATTAAATGAACCAATACTAGTAATTCCTAAAACATCACCAATTTGATAACCACTTCCTCCACTTGTTATGCTAGCTGCTGTTGCGACACCATTATTAATTGTTACCGTCGCTACTGCACCTTTACCACCTCCAGTTATTGTTTTTAAATTAATTCCAGAATATGTCTGAATTCCGGAATTTGGAGTGTAACCGATGCCAGCATTAATTATGTTTAGAGCACCGAATGCACTTCCAGCACTTCCAACATAATTTCCATAAGCATTAGTTCCATCTTGTAATATTGTATTTCCTAAAGTCAAATCAGAATCACTAATTGTTGAACCTAAAGAAATCTTTACTTTTCTTGAAGTAAAATTCAAAGAATTTGGCATTAGCTTTGCAATTTGCCTATTTCCTTCAGATAATTCTGGATTATAAATTTCAAGCGTTCCTGATTCTATAAAATCTGCTCTATAGAGTGTAAACTTTAAATCTTCCCACTGACTTGGTTCCCAAGTAGATGCATTTTGTGATTTGAATAGAGATCCAAGATATGGTTGGTTGGATACAAATGCTTGAGTTATCAAGTCATTTTCCCCAACTCTTGAAATATAAACGCTATAATTTGTAGAATATGATAATAAACAAATACAATATTCTTTTCCACCTTCGAGATATACTGGAGATTTGAATACAATTGAAGTTGAAACTGATCCATCATCTGAAACTTTAATTTCATCTGGTGTCAATACAACTTCAGAAAAAGGAATTACAGATTCTGAAGGAAGACCAGTTTGCATTGTTCTTAACTGTGCAGTTACTGGAAGTTCGTCATCTTTTGTTTTAAAGAAAACATCACATCTTGTTAAAAAGATACCAGAATCTTCGTTTATAAAGAATGATTGTGCAAGAGGATCTTTTCTGCAACTAAGAGCTGCAGATCCTCTAGCATTTAGTGTTGAATTTGTTCTGGCTATGCTCGCTCTAATTTCTGCATTTGAATAACCAGCAGCTCTAGCATTATTAATAGCAACTCTACCTATAATAGTAGGTTGTGTATCTTTTGGACCTTGATAATCCCTAATATTAAATAGTGGTGCAGAATAACCACTACTATAATTGGGAGATGGACTTGGACTGATTGGTTGGGAAACTTGAGTATCAACTGCTTTGGTAATAGTTTTGGTTTCCGTAACAGTACTGGTTTCAACTCTAGCATTTCTGACCGATAAAATATTTTCTTGAACAGTTTCTATGGTTCCTGTAGATGAAAATCTTTCTTCAGCAGAAGTTGTTGCAAGATTTTGATCATTTAAATTATTATTAATAAGTGTTAATAATTTAACTCCAGTTTCAAATCTTGGGTGAATATCACTATTTGGGTTAGGAAGAAACAAACTACCAATCAAAGTTGCTGATAAATCAGATACTAGTTTAATATCGGTAATTGTTGCTTGTGCTCCACTGGTATTTCCTATTAAAACCATACCACTTTCAATCCATCCGCTGTAAGATCCTTGAGGTTCGTTAGAAAGTGAGAAAGTATCAACATTCAATATTGTTGAATTAGAAGAATATGAAGTCTCTAATACATTATTTGTGTATGGATTTTCTGTAAATAATTTACTTGGTGAATTATAAGGACCTTCCTTATGATTTATTTGTGCAACCCTAAATGTAATTTTGGCAGTTTCATTAATTAAAGATGGTCCCAATCCTGTCTGATTAACAGTTCCCACAACAGTTTCACCAACTTCAAAAACTCCGGAGAGCATACTAATTTCTAAAAGTTTTGGAACACAATACTTTGTAACATCAACACCATCAAAGAATGCATACATTCTTGTGGATGGTTTTAATTGTTTCGCAACAAATTGAATGTTTCTAGATCTCATAAAAGTTACGAGATCTCTATTTACCACTCTATCTCCTACGGAAGTGGTATCAAAACTTTCGCTAACAACGCTTCTAGTTCCTGTTCTTGTTGATACTCCAGTTTCTTTAATTTCAGTAGAAGTATCTTCGATAACTGTTGTTGTTGAATTTCTTTTTCTTCTTCTTTTCCATCTTTTTGTTATTGGATTCCAAACAGGTCCTCTGTTGTTTCTTTTGGATCCTTTCTTCTTCTGTAATTTTTCCACTCTTGTGGTTTTAGTTGTAGTTGTCTCCTGGCCAGTCCAATTATCAATCCAAGAACCCCAAACAACAGGTGCAAATCCAGTTTGCGGATCGGCATCTAATTCTACCAAAGTTTCTGTATAATTTCCTTCAATCTCAACAGTTTTTGGTTCAATTCTAATAGTATCTACCCAAGTGTCGGAGGCTGGAGTAAGTTCTAATGTTCCTTTCCAATAGTTAATTAAAAATGGCGTAACACTTTCTGTCCTTGTACCAAAAGATTGTTTTAACCATTCAACTTCAGAATAATCTAAAGTAACAATATCTCCAGTTTTTCTTACATTAATTCCTTGTACAGAAGAAAACGCCAAATCATCATTTGCATTTATTCCTTGAACTGGACCTGTAATTAAATCAACAGATGTTGTATAATGTTTTGGTCTCAATTCATTATTTGCAATATCAATACTATTTTTTATTTCTACATCAGTTTCTTGTGGTAAAAATGTAGTAAAGTTGTCAACAAAAAATCCAGATTTAAATCTATTAAGACCAGAAGAGTCGGGGACATAAAGATTGGATGTATTTGTTTCCAATAAAGATAATGACGTATAATACTCCAAATTTTTAATTCGGTTCTCTAGTTGCTTTATATCCGACATTCTATATCTCTTATGCTCCAAAAATTCAATAGAAGCATCAGAAACTGCGTATAAGTATGGGGGCAATTGGATAGATGCTATTTCTAAAGAATCGTCAACAAAAACAGGTTTTTCTGGATTTTCTGATGGAGTTCCATATTTAACTTGAAATTTTCCATCCTTACTGAGGAAAATTCTATCAATTCTTCCTAGATAGAAAGAAAAACTAGTTAAAATTGATTCGTCTGATGCAAGAATATTTAATGCCGAGTTGCCAGAAGAATTAAATAATCTCCCATAAAACTCAAATGGAGATCTTGAATTTTCTAAAACTGTATAATTGGAAACTCTTGGTCTTATATCAATAATATCCGTATTTCTAACACCATTGACAGTTTTTATATCATTTTGATAATCAAATCCAATATAAGAATTTGCTGTAGTAATATCCCCATCATCGGAGGAATCATAAACACCATTTGAAAAATATACTTTAATTTTTCTATTAGGTTCTTCTGCATTTAACTTTCTTGTTATTGAACCATAATTGTAATAAGTGTCAGATTGTCCTGTTAAAAAAGTATAATTGAATGAAATATCAAAACTTGGAGTATTTAAACTTGTAATAACTGCTTGGATATTTGATTCTCTAAAGAGTATACTTTCTCCCTCTTTAAATGTATTCTGATTTTTGTATATGAAAGATATTTGAGAATCAGTTAATCTTTCTGCTACTATACCAATAGCATTTCCAGATTGACCAAAAATTTCCTCTCCAATAACAATATCCGAAGTGGTGTTTGTTGGACCATCAATCGAAGAGAGAATCATTAATGGTGCAGATGGATTAGAAGTATCAGAAGATTCATAAATACCGTGAATGTCTATAATGTCTGGAACATTTAGGGAAATATTTTTATCTTGAACTCTTGTACCATAAGCATAATTCCCATAAACTAAACCGTCATTGAATGTAGTTTGTCCTATTCCAGATCCTTCATATTTTGATTTGTCAATAATAATACTATTAACTCTATTTTTTCTCTTTATTTTTTCTTTTGGTTTGGATTTTCTAAGTGTTGCGATTAAAATACAATTGGTATCATTTGCCCCCAAATTGTAAATTTGAAGTTGAGATCCTCCATCAATAAATTCAAATTTGTCAGAAGTTAAAACCTCACTAGATCCATCAGATCTAACCAAAGAATATCTCTCCTCATCAAAAGGTAAAAATGTTTCATTATCTCCTGCAGTAATTGGAGTAGATAGTTTGTTTGATGAGATATTAACCGTATAAGATTTTCTAATTGTTAGAGTTGCATTTGATAAATCTACTGAAGAAATATTATTTTTGGGTAGAACTGTATATAGAGTGTCGTCTATAGATTCGGCTAAATCTGTAGTTAAAACTTTAAAATCATTTACTTCAAGGAGAGCTGGTGGAAGTTTGCCTTCAACTATCCCAGATACCGTAGAAACTCCAGATATTGTAATTGAGCTTAATCCAACATTTACTACTTTAGCGTAAACCGGAGAAGAAAGAGAAGAGTCTGTATATGATACTAGATCATTTACTTTGACTAGATTGCTCGGGAAATTTATGTCAGAACTTAATACTGTACTAATTCCAGAAGATACCGGAGAAATAGTAACAATACCAAAATCAATATTTACTGACTGTAAAGTATTTGCAGAAAATGTAATTCCAACTCCACTACTGTTAAAAACAGATTTTATATTTGATGTTGAGTATGAGGTTACTGCAGTTGCAACATATCCCGATTCAATTCCATCAAATATAAATGACTCATTATTAATAAAAGTTCCATTTACTTCATATAAAGTTACTAATTTGTTATTAGTAACTGAATTTTTTATGAAAGCAGTTGCCCCACTATTTTTGCCTTGAACAAAAGTGGGAACATTTAAAGTGATTTCCTCATTTAATGTAATTTCAGTAAATAACTGAATATCATATAATGAAATATTCCACTGATTTTCATTTTGATTTGAGTTTTCATAAGAACCAGATTCTAATCTAAAATCATAAACTCTAGCTAGACCAATCTCCTTTCCGGGAGCTACTTCACTCAATTCACCAACCCTTTCATTTCTCAAACTTAAAACATAAGTATTACCAATTCCAATGGAAGGGGTCCCATAAACAGTATTTAAAGTTAAAGTTGGACCAGTTATATAATTTATTGATTGATTCTCTAGTAATTTAGTGGTTCTTGGTTTATTTACATCTAAAAATGTTGGACTTATTGTTTCTACATCATATCCTCTAACAAAAGCTCTTCCGGGGGATATTTGATAAATTGCTAAATTTTCTGAAGGTATTGATCCACTATAAGTAAACTGGCCAGAATTAAAAATACCTTGATTTCCTAAATTGTCATTTAAAGATTCTTTTACCGAAACATTAAACGGTGATACATAATAATCGCCAGATTCTGCATAAGTTCTTCTTGCCAATTCATCTGCAATAATATTATATTCTGTTGTTGCCTTAGATTGAGTTATTAAAATTCCTTCTCTTATTGTTGCTAATTCAACAAAATTGTTATCATTAAAATCAGTCAAACTTTTTTTAAATAAAGATACTGATATTTTTAATCTATCAGATCCAGGAGATGCATAGTTATTGAATCCTTGAGAATTATCATTTAAAGATTCATCAATGTCAGAATTTATTATTTCTTCATTTATATAGAGACCAATTCTATAATTAGAAACATTATCATATTGATCTAATATCAAAGTTTCTGATTTAACATTAACAAACTGCCCTCTAATAAAATAAACACCCTCAGAAATTGAAAAAGATGATCCAGTAGCTGCAGCTCCAGACGATAAAGTTATTGCAAAAGGTTGCCCAGCATTAATTAAAGTATTTCCTAAAAGACCGGATGTGATAGTTGTACTTGTAATTAACGATTCTCCATCAAAAAACTGTTCTGTTGAGTTATTTTGTGTACTTGAACTAATGTAATTTACATATAAGGTAAGATTTCCTCTTTCAGAATCTTGGGAAAGAAGAACTTTATCTACAATTGCAGTTACACCTGAATTTTGTCCTGTAATTTTAGTTCCTATTAACTGACTTGCATATGACTCTACTGGAACTCCAAGATAAGTATTTTGGACTTGGATGCAATAATAAAGTTGAGTATATGCAGTATTTCCAGGAATAACTTTTGCGCCTTCTTTGAAGAAATGTTGCCCAAACTTTTCAATTTGATTTTGAAGTATGGATTGTAAAGTCGTTAATTCTCTAGCTTGTACTGGATATCCAGGTTTAAAAAGAACTCTGTAATAGTCATTATTTGCATCAAAATCGTCAAAATAAGGAGATACATTTAAATTAGTTACTTGGGACATAATTCTTTAAAACTGCAAAATGACTTTAATATCTTCTTTTTGATTTATTGACCTAGTTATAGAAGGTCTGTTGTCAACATATATTATGTTTCCAGAATACTTTTTAACTTCTGGATTTGACAACCCATTGACAAAAGATTGTCCTAGGTAGTATGTTCTATTATTTATTACGGTAGATACACCAGTAAAAGAAGAACTGATCGATAATGTAGATCCAGTATTGCCATTAATAACCAAACTTCCGCCAGTAGAAGGATTATTGGTAAATTTAATCAGTTCATATCCAAATGCTGAATTAGTCTGTGCTGTTCCGACAGTGTTAAATCCGGCAAGAGTTCTGTCTTGCCAATATTTTAAAACGCCTGTTGTTTGATCATAACTAACAACTCTACCAAATGCTGTAACTCCAGTGCTTACAGTTTGACTGATTAAAGAGTCGGCGGCAAAAGATGCAGAACTGTATCCAACTCCTGTTAACTTTATTGCATATAATGCACTTGCTTTTTCTAGCGAAAGTTTTTGGGATGATCCAAATGCATTTGGATTTTCTACAATTCCAACTCTAGAGATTTGATTACCTGTTATAAAATCTGGATTCTGTACATCATTTTCAATTCTAGAGTACAATAAGACATTATATGCACCCAACTCTCTATAAATATCCGCCCCGTGACCACCTTTTGGGGGAATTATGACATCAAAAGATGGTTGAGTAGTCCCTGTCGGAACGTTTCCAGAAACTAAATCCACATTTCCATAAGTGTATCCAGATCCTTGATTTGATATTACTATAGAATCTACTTCTTGATCATTATTGATATTGATAGTGCATTCTGCACCAATTCCGTCACCTTTAATTGGCACATTAGTATAGGTTCTATTTGCGGTTCCTACTCCAACTCCCCTATCTTTAATGATGACCATTTTAATGGCACCATCAACTGCATTATTTCTTACCGGTATTGAATCCTCATTTGTTTCCCAGTTTAATGGAACTGGCATAAAGTCAGTAGATTCAAATTTAACAATATCACTTGGTTTAATAGTATAAAGATACTTCCAAATATATCCATCGCCACTTGTGCCCGCCGCCCTTGGTTCTAAATCAACAAAAGTTGGTTCATCTAAAGAGGGACGACCTTTTGGATTTTGTGGATCAGTACCATTTTGTAAGCATATATAAACTCTATAGTCGCTATTTAAGACGTAGTATGATGAAGAGTATAAGTTTGTAGCGCCAGAAACAGGAGCTATATTTGATCTACTATAATCGTGTCTATAATAGTCATAAGTTGTTCCTGAAGACCAAACTCTTTTTTTAATAACCTGACGAACATCTGTTGTAGAGATTTTTTTCAATGCAATCATTGTATCCCAATAATTATTCTCCTCATCAAAATTATCTTTAGGTGCTGGTGGGTTTGTATCCCAATCACTCTGAATACTTGTTGGATTTGGAAGTCCGACAAAAGTATAATAATTATTCGTAGAAGTTGTTACTCCTGCGATAAAGTTTTTAGCATTAAGTATTCTAATTTGATCAGTTATGATTGCAGACATTTGTGCAGTTTTTTATTTATTTATGAAATGTAATTTAGATATTTTAATGGAACTGATCTATTTACTATAGTCCCTGTTGATATTCCAGAATAACCATTTGAAGTATACGCATTGTATGATTTTTCTTTTGTTCTTGTGCGAAGAACTATTCTTCCCCAACTATAATCACCATAATAATTACTGTATCCAATTCCAGATAGTCCACTATTATTAGAGACACTTACAACAACTCTAGTTACATATGTGACACCAAAACCAATAACCGAAGTTTGTGCTACAGAAACTGAAGCTACTTGATATACGCAATCGAGGTAATCGGTAGACATTCCAACTAGAGACCCAAAAGAATCTAACGAAGTAACTCCGTTACCAATGTTTGAATTTGAAACCACAAAATAATATCCAGTTTGTATTCCACTTAATGTGGTGACCCCAGTTACTGAGGAATCTCTTAAATATGAATTTTTAGATATAACAAGATCAAATACGATACCAGTTGAGGCAATTCCAACAGAAGTTGTAGAAATTCCACTAATGAAACCAAAATCCCCGGAATAAGATAGAATTTTATTTTTTTCAGTATCTATTTTTGGTGGTTCAATTAAGACTACAGGTGGATTTGAAGATGTGTATCCAGCTGCAACTCCAACTATTGAAATTGAAGTAACAATACCCGAAGATACAGAAGCAATTGCAGTAGTTGTTGTAGTTCCAATTCCAATTGGGTTTTGTATAGAAACTGTTGGAGCACTTATATATCCAGAACCTCCATTAGTAACTGTAATAGATGAAATTGTTCCTGCTATAGATACAACTGCAGTAGCACTTGCTGATACCTTTGTATCTTGAGATATAAAATTGACTTGATTTTGGAAGTCTAAGGAAATATTATTTTCATTTATTGGATTGAAGAAAGGTCTTAAATTTTCAACAAAAATAACAGAAGATCCTATCCCCACCGACTGTATTAGATAAGTTGATGGATATATCTGTGGTTCATATAGAGATCTATTTTTTGCAACTTCCAATTCATTTATAATTAAATCTTCTGTTTGCATACACCAAGTAATTGGTCTTTCAAGAGTTTCGTCTGAGACATTTCCTGGACCAAAATAAGGATTGGTTTCGACAGTATCTATGGATAAAATTTCAGTAACAAATCTTGGATCCTCTAGTAAAGTTGAAGGTTGTCCGAGAGATGGATCATATGTTAAGGTTAAGTCATCACCTACTTTAACAGTTTCAACTATATTTTGGAATATTACATCGATACCTTCTCCACTTCCCTTATAGAATAAAATCTTACAGGTATCTTCCGGTTTTGGTGGCTCAGTAAATCTGATTTTACTTCCACCATTAAAAATAAATCCCTCACCTGGTACTTGAAGTATGTCATTAACAAATACTAATAAGGTATCTTGTATATTGATCAGAGATCCTTTTTTTGCATATATAGAAACTAAGTCTCCCAAATAAAGGAGTGGGAATGTAAGTCTTCTTCCATTGAAAAATCTTTGGATATTATCTAGTGGTTGAAGTTCTCCAATTGACCATCCAGTAAATTTATCAGTAAAAGTTTTTTCGATCGAAATTTCAAATTTCTTTAATGTAGAATTTGATATAGTCGGAATTCCCACTACTCCTCCAGTTGGAATTGTTAATATTTCTCCAACCTTATATCCATATCCAATATTTCTTACTTCAAAATCAATTATACTGGATCCTTGCCCAACAACTATGTCAATAGTTGCCTGTGTCCCAATTCCAGATGAAGGCGAACTATAAACTAATGGAATATTGGAATATGAAATGGGATCATCTATAATAACATATGGTGGATTGGAGGATGTATATCCAACACCTGGATTGGTAATTGCAATACTTACAATATTACCATTACTGACGGTGGCAGTTCCAATAAACTGTATACTTGGAGATTCTGTAGAGGAAGTTGCCACACCAACTCTAACTTCAATTTGCTTAATTCCACTTATTGTTTGAATTGCTGATCTATATCCAGATCCACTATTTCCAATACTAATTGCCGAAATTGTTCCTGCAGCAGATACTATGGCAGTTCCTCCCGCTGAAATTAGTGGTTGATATCCAAAACCTTCGGTAGAACCAACTGAAACAATTATACCGCCGGAAGGAAAATCTGATGTATTAATATCAGATGCAATAGATGTTGCTGATCCAATAAAAGATACTGATGTTATTCCAGAAACTTCTGATAGCGTATAATTATTTGTTAATCCGGGACCTTGGAAAATATCATTTATTAATATGACTGCATTCTCTTGATATACATCAACAATATTTGCACTGTTTGAAGTTAAAGAAAAAGTTTTTGTTGTTCCATTAAATTGTTGAGAGATATCATCAAAAACATAATTTCTATAATAAGATTCGTTTGAAGTATCTTGTACTCCCGATCTCATAAAAGATCTTCCATGGAAAGAAGAATTTGTTGAGATATCCTCCCAATCTCTTTCATCCGGAGCATTTGTGGTTGTGCTTAATGGAATATTTCCATAAGGAGCATCGACAAAATTAAGAGTATTTTCTACAATATTATAGTTTCCTACTAATTTTGTAATAGTTGAACCAATTGAATGATTATCGAGATTTGTACCAAGCCATGGTCTTATAACCCTTACGGAATTTGTACTTCCAACACCAACAGATTCAATTTTCATTATTTCTTGATTAACCTTAAAGATATCGCCTATGAAAAAATCTAAGATAGAATCAAAATATAAAATATCTTCAGTTGGAAGAAGATCGGAAGACAAATAAGTAGTTGTTGATGTAGATACAATTGGTGATTGAATTACATTGTCGATTGATAACAATACTTTTGAATTATTATTAATTGCAGTAAATGAATGATTGGATCCAATACCGACAGAAGATATATTTAATGGTATTGGAACAGTTTTTAGTGCTTCTTGTACATTTCTTGCAAGTTTAATCGTATTTTCATCTACTTTAATAATATAAACTGTAGATGGAAGTTTATCAGTGGTTCCAATTCCAACACCAAAATAGGTAGAACCTATTCCTATCGGCATATTAGTAGATACACCCGAGGAATATATAACTTGCTCACCAGTTACAAAAAAATGGTTTTTAATTTTAATAGTACTAGATGCGATACTTACTATTGAAGAATCACTTGCATCAAAATATCTTTTAAAGATTGGGTAATTTTTATGAGTAAGTTCAAAAGATCGTTTTATGTCTCTCTCTGTACCATAGTAAATTCCATAATCTGTTGAAAGAAAATCTTCTATTCCCATTAGTTTTCTCCTTGGTGTATTTTCATAAATTTACTAACTAATAATAATATTACTAAGAGAGTTAAAACAAACCTTAACTACAACATCAATATCTGCAAGTGGTGTAAATGTTAGTTGTGTTTTATTTAATGTTTTTTCTGCACCCATAGTTCCAAGACCAGAATATGTTTCTATATTTGCATATTCTGTAAAATATGCATTGTCATTATCATTTACAATAGTAATTTCGGAAAGTTGATGTCTATTGTTAGTGATATCAGATACCTGAACTATAAAATAACCACCTTCATAATCACTAGAGTATTCTCCAATAGTATGTTGTGTTGGACTTGTTGAAGAAGCTATTGAAATTGAATTTGCCTCAAACTTCATATAATTCATAGTAAGAGTTCCAATGCCAGAAGAAAATGTGTTTGCAATAGAAACTTGAATAGTGCTTACAGATGCTGCAATTCCTGCATTAGGAATAAAATCTACGTTTAGGTCTGATCCAGATATATATGCATTATATGTGCCAAGTCCAGAACTTGAATATGAATCAAGAGAATGATTTGTCAATTGTCCATAAGAAATGAATTCTACATTTGTTCCATCATGAACAACATTTAACTCATCAAATTGGTAGTTATTGTTAGTTGTACCAACTGATACTAATATTTTTGATGAAGTATGTGTAGAAGCAATTCCTACAATAGTTGTTGCGGTGGTCACATTGGGAATAGTATTTGTTTTTATATCAACAATTCCCCCAATACTAGTACTTCCAATTCCAGAAAAATTATCTTTTATGTTGTATGAAAGAACAGTAACGTTGTAGTCATTTACTCTATATTTTGTTGGATAGAATAATATTAAACCATCAGTACCTTCAATAGAAAAATCAAAAGATCCCAAATCATATACAGTTTCAACTCTTCCATATTGATTAATATATCCGATGCTATCATCATGTAGTAAAGTTAAAATCATTAATTGTCTCTGTGAAATATATCTTCTATCCTTTATTAGAGCGATGTACTTTTGAGATCTAGCATCTGCAAGTCTAAATCTATGGACGGCTAAATATCTTGTCAATCTCTCATTACTATTAAATAATCCGCTAATATCATCTATTGAAAGTACTCTATTACTGACTGATTCAAAATAATCAGTCAAAATTCTACTAGAAAATGTTATTTCATCAGATATAATTTGTGAGTTGACGAATAAAACATTTTCTTTAGCCAAATCAAAATCGTATACACAATTTAAACTTGCAAATCCATCAATATCAACAGTTATATCTACATTAGAATCGGAATATGTCTGAATTCCACAATTTTCTGTGGTTTCTAATTGATAATCACTAAATTTTTTAAATCCTGCGGTGTGGTTAAGACTTCCAACAACATCACTCCAAGTGTCATAAGAGACTCTAGACTTCAGTGAATATGAGAAGTTTTGATAGTAAAAATTATCTTGAATTCTTTGTAAATTATTATTTAAAATTCCAGTTTCATCTAACCATCCATTTTCTGATTTTGAATAAGATCCCAAATCAATAAAAGCATTAGGTGAAATTGTAGATGAAATAGATCCCTGAGTTCTAGATGAAACACCTTCAAGAATTTTGCCCTCTTTCAAATTTTCTTTGGAAGAAACTGTTAATTGCTTAATTTGTTCATTCCAATCTTGTACAAACCCAATAGATTTTAATTCACCAGAATATCTAATTCTCTCATTTTTTAAGAAATTATTTGGTTTTAATGTTGACTTAAATGTTGGGAAATATTTTTCGGGTATTATTCTTCCAGAAGAATTTTCAGTATCAAAAACTCCAGGATCTTCTCCAATATCCAAAAATTCATAAAGATTATAAGTTACAGTCCCTCCTTCTCCACCAAGATTTTCATCAACAGAAGTTATAGTGAAAAGTTCATAATCATAATCTTTAGAATTAAATCCTTTTCCAGTCGAATTAATACCAACGCTTATATTCTCTATAAGAACTTTATCCCCAACAGCAAATGGGAAAGAATTTGCTGTACTAAAACCTACAGATAGAGTGACTGTTACGTCGTTAGTTATTGAATTATAAACAATAGAACTTATACCAACACCATTTGAATTTTGAGTTGGTATAATAATCGGTTCAATGTCATTAAGTCTGTATGTGTTATTTAAAATTGTTACTTGAGTATCTCCAAGAGAATATTTTAAATCAACCTCCGACAAAAGTTCCTTTGTTTTGGAATCAATAACAATTAATTTTGGTGCAGTTACATATCCTCTACCTACAGAAGAAATTCCAATTGAATCAAATGAATTTAATGGTTCTATCTTTAAAATTTGAGGTAATACTAAATTTGGTTTTAGTGTAAAATCTGATGGAAAAGCATATCCAATATTATTGATTTTTGTTTTTTGTATTTTTCCTATTGATGAACTTGACGCTTCTAAAATTGCATTTTTACCATTATCTGAAATAATTTTTGAAAAATCTGGAAGTCTATAATAATTTTGGCCTTTTGATAAAATATTAATCTTAGAAATAGGTCCAAAAGTATTTAAAGAATCTGTTTTATAACTTAATAAAGAATTTGCAGCATTATAAAAACTAGTTTCTGGGATATTTTGTATATTGTAAGTAAAAGATGTCGAAGAAGTAGAAACAACCTTGTGTCTTCCACTATACTCACTATCAACTATTTGTATCTGATTATTTGAAAAAACAGTATCATCTATTTTTATTTCTTCTTTTTCGTTGGGGATTAAATCCGAATATAATACATCTAAATTGTAAAATAATGTATTAGGTATATTTTCATTTACTCTTAATGTGAAGTTTGCAGTCGAATCTATTCCAATTTTTCCAGATTTTTGTACTTCAAAAATATCACTAGAGGATGATGATTCAAAAATTTGTGACATTTTTGAATCTAGATATAAATTAAAATCAAACGCAGAGTATTTTGTAGAATTGATTGTATATGAAAGGGAAGAGTCTGAAAGATCAAATTTTAATAAAGAATTTTTATAAATTTTAATTGGTGGATTTATTGGTGATAATGTACCATCCGAAGAAGATGTTATAGAAATAACTTGCGGTATGGAAGAAATCGAATCATAAAATGTAGATGAAAGTTTAATAGTATTTTCATCAAAAACTACAATATAGTATATTTGATTATTAGTTAATCCATTTGACGGTGATGTTGACGAGTAAATTATTTTTTGCCCATTTCTAAATCCGTGATTTGGAACGGTTATTGAATTTGTAATGGTATTCACACCAACAGAAGAAAAAGATCTTGGATTTATTAGTACTCTTCTATTATAATCATCATATTTTACTGTAACAGTTGTAGAAATACCAGATTTTACGCTAACTGAAATATAATCATTGTTTTTTAATTGATGTTCTTGTGCGGTTGAAACAGTAACTACATTTTTCAATGCCTGACCAGTAACTTTACTATAATTTGTTTTAAAACTATGATAAGTTCCGGTGCCTATACCAGTAAAATACAAAGTTCTTGCAGAACTAGTTGTACTACCAATTCCAACAAATATTCCAGTAGATCCTAAACCAACCTTAACAGTGGATAGTCCAATAAAATCATTTGAAATTTTTGCCACATAAACTTTAGATTGATCGGGTAAAACAGAACTTGTTGTCCCATCTACGGAAATTGATATTTCGGATCCAGAATTTGTAGAGTATATCAATTCATCACCAGTGTCCAAATTATGATTTGGAATGTATATTGTTTTAGATGGAATAAATATCTCAGTAATTCCCAGACCAGGATTGGAGAAGAAAATGGTAACACCAATACCTGCTCCAGATATTGTACCTATACCTAAAGATTCTTTCGGATCAAAATAAATCTCTTTGTTCAGTTTTTTATTGGGAAATTGAGAGTAATTTGCATTTATGGTAAATCTTCTTGGAACTTCATATAGAATGTCACTAAAACTATGTGCAGATCCAACAGTTCCATCAACACATCTTAAAACTCTAATTCTTGAAGATTTTAAATCTATATTTAATATTTTTACTTTTTCATCTTCAATTGAGAAAATGTCATTGTCACGAACTCCTGAAGTTAAAAGATTTCCAAAAACAGAAAAATAAGTAACAATTCCAGTGCTTGTTACTGATCCTATTCCAAGATTATCTGCAATTGCAAGAGTGTTTGTAGATACTCCAATTGTGTAGGGCCCTTGAATTGGTGAGAAAATAGTTCCAAACCCAGAAGAATTTATCGTTACAATATCTTTATTTAAAAAACCATGGGGAGTTTCCGATTGAACTATAAATGTATTATTATTACCTTCAGAAGAATATAAATCAAAATTATAGATGGTTGTAGTTATACCACTAATGCTGTTAATAGTTTTTCCTTCCAGTTCAGAAACCTTTGAGTAAATTCCAAACCCACCAGTTCCTTTTTCATCAAAAACTACTAAATCATTTACTTTATAACCTTCGCCTCCAGATACGATGTTAATTTTTTCTACAGATCCTGGAGAGGCATATTTAATATTAACAGATTGATCTAATTTGTTTGGTTTTATAATATAGTCATATAACTCTTCGTCTTTATCTAAATTATATTTTGTAGTAATTCTTGCCCATTTCGTTTCATTTAAATTAACAGTGTCTTGATTTGACCTCTTATTGAAATTAAACTCATTTGGAATTGATTTAAATTTGTTACCAATAACATATGGAAATATTGGTAATTTGTATCCATTGAATGGATTTAAAGAATCATTTTCAATGGCGTTTTCTTCAAGTGTAATAAAGTATGCATAAGTTCCATTTGGAAAATCTGGAGTTATGCAAAATCTACCATTATGTTCATCTAAAGTAGCATCATCTGCACTTTTGCGATATTCATAGTCTTCAATAAAAAATCCAAGTGGGAATGGTGGTCTATCGCTGATAGAATCTAAAAGAACATATCCAGACTTCATTTGAGTTATCGTACCATCATCTTTTCCAGAATAACCATATGGCCCATAAATTGGATTTCCATCGTAAGACCACCCAATTATCGGAGAATGTTCAGATGAAGAAATTTCTACATTATTGATTATTAAATCCTTTGTGCCATAAAGAATTTTTCCATCAGAATCTTTAGAATATATCGATTGTCTTAGTTTTCGAGGTGCGTATAAATGTGCATACTCCAATCCATAATTTGATTTTTTATTATTAAAAATAAAACCATCATCGCTTGTAATTTTGTTAAAATATTTTGCAAATAAATTTACTGTCCAAGATTTTAATTTTACATAAAATTCTGCTCCAACTCCTGCAGAACTAACATCTATAAATGTGTTATTTTTATCATATCCATAACCACTATCAATAACTTTTATTGACTTAATTTGTCCATTCTCCAATATCGGTTCAAGTACTGCTCCACTACCATTGCCATTTGTAAAAATATTTAAATCTGGTACAGAATTATAATCTTTTCCTGGATTATTGACTAAAACTTGAACTATTCTTCCGTCGTTAATTATTGGAAGAAGTTTTGCTTCAGAACCATTTTTTAAAGTAACTATTGGATTTTTTTTGAAATTTAAGACTTCGGAAGATCCATATCCAATTCCATTGTCTTCCAAATGAACTGAAGTTATTTGCCCTCTAAAAATAGGTTCAACTTTAGCTGTAAATGAATTTCCATTTATGGAAGAAATTCCAACATTTCCAATAACTTCTACAGTAATTTCTGGGTAATTGAAAACGTGAATGCCCGATCCAGTTGAGGTGAAATCTATATATTGATTTGTTGTATAATAAAAATCTTTATTATCAGTTCCAATCCCAATTAATGATAATTTAAAAGAGTCATCATCAATTTTTGTTACGTAATAATTTGTATTATTGGTTAATCCACCTATTACAGATCCTTCTGTATAATACTTGACTATTTCTCCCGATTTAAAATCGTGATCTTTTATATTGACTTTATCCAAATAGATGTCAATTAATTCTGATTTTGCAGTTCTTTTCTTATTTTCATAATTGAAACCACTATTTTCAATACTAACGGAAGATAATACTAACTTTTTATTGTATGACTTTATAAAATGATTACCTACACCATAGGAAGTCAATGAAATAGTATTAATTCCAGAAAGAGAATCTTCAAAGGTTTTGTGCAATTTAATTTCATATACACTTTGTAATGAAACATAATATGAAGAATTGTCAGACAGTCCTCCTACTGAAGTTTGTCCTTCAGAATTGTAAACTACTCTTTCCGATTGTTTAAATTTATGATATGTGGTAAAACCAATAGTATTGGTGGTTAAATCTACCAAATTAGACTGAATTTCCGAATTAAAATATACGGTATTATCTACAAGTTTCATTAAAGGATTTGCTTTTGCTTCAAATCCATTTCCACCAGTAATATTAATTTTTGGGGTTTCTGTGTAATCAAAACCACCATCAAGTACTCTTATTGACCTAAGTGATCCTTTTACTGAACAATAACCAGTTGCACCAACTCCAATAGAATCTGAAATAGATAGAACTGGGGGGTTTATTACATCATAATTTACTCCAGGATTAAAAACATCGATTTTTTCTATTGGTCCATAATAAATTTTATCTTTAGATTTATAGTTTAAAATTTCTACACCATTTATTAATATACCGATAGGACCATGATTGGTCTCATATTCATTGTCATCATTAATAGGTGGAGCAATCTCTCGTAAAAGCTTTTGTGAGGTTATTTGTTTGTTATAAAATTCAAAATCTTCTATTTTACTATCTACAACGGTTACAGTGGAAGATACGCTAATAAAAATTGAATTGTATATATTTGATCTACTCTTTGCAAATTTTACAGTATTAGAATCTATTCTTTTGATAAAATATATTCCATCTTCAAACAAAGAACCTGAACCTGCTGTGTAATATACAGAATCTCCTGTATAAAATCCATGATTTGGTATATTGAAAGAATCTTCGCCTTCATAAAAAGTATTAGAAAAAGTAACAGTTCTATTAAATGCGTTTAATGGTTGATCGTAGTAATATGGGAGCGAAGATGAAGATACTAATACTTTATTTTTATCCTTATATACATTTTGTACATCAGTTATCTGATCTGATAAATATGAATATTTTTGAGAATTTGCTTTTAATAAAACTCTTTGAATAGAATATTGTGAATTTAAATCCAAATCTCCCTGATCAGAAACTTGAATAATTTTATTTGAAATTATATCAATAATTTTTGAATATTTTTCTGTACCATCATTTGAAATGAATTTGATTTTATCTCCAAGTTTTAGGTTGTGATCAAATTCTGTTGTTACTTGGTATATTTTACTAGTGTTATCTACTAAGACTAATGATGATACTTTATTATTTGCCGAAATATTAAAAAACCAATCATTAGAAATAAAATCTTCAGAGCTATCTCCTAAAGTTTTAATAACTCCAATGTTTCCTTTTTCTTGATAATAAGTGTCATCTATTATATCTACATTCTTTAAGACTGATGTAATTCTGACTTTAATAATTTCATTGAAATTTTTATTTGATGAACCATATGCATAAGTGTTCAACCAAATGTCAGTCTTGTCTAAAATGGTTTTTTGTATATTTTTGCATCCAAAAAATTGATTTAAATTCTTTGATGTATATGAAATTATGCCTTCCGTACCATCAAGATACCTTATCGATAACTCACCACTCAATGGAAATCCTACTGTAGAATCTACATCAAGAGTGCTTGATCCAGAAGAGACTTCGCCAATTAATTTCGTATTTGGGTGTACTGAGAAATTTCCGTATAAAGATCCATCAACATTGATGTCCTTATTATAACCACCATCAAAACTTAATTTATAGTATGATTTATCGTTTTGTGTTAGTATTTTTTCTACATTTGAAATAGAAACATATCCTTTGGAAATATTTTCATATTCGTCTTGGAAGAGTGTAGAATTTTCCAATTCATATGGATCACCTACAATAGTTTCAATAACGAGGTCGTTTGTAACGTTATATTGTGCTGATGATGGTTTAATAAGATAATCTTGAGGTCTTATTACTCTAACATCTTCTCCATATAAGGATTTAAATAAAATTTTGAAAGAAAGATCTGTTCCTCTAGTTGAGTAAAAATCTTTTGATTGTTTGATAAAAAGATACTTATCTAAATTCTCATAAAATTCTCTATTTTCAAATCCAGGGGTTAATTGGTATTTGATTTTATTAAAAAATTCTACTAAAAATAAAGAACTTAGATTAATAATTTTATTTGGATCACCACTATCAGTTTCTTCCGAATGAATTTCAATATTGGAATCTTCAAAAACTAGTTCATTGGGTCTATTGTCTACACCATATGAAATAACTCCACTAAATCCCCTTATACATCCTATAAATGAATCTGATGTTTTTCCTGTATATGTAATAATTTCATCATCTATTTGAATAAGACCATAAGAATCTGGAAACCCAATCGTACTTTTTGCATATATCGTAGTATCAAAAATAGAAACACTGGATGTTAGTGTAGTATAATCAGTGTTATTTTTGATATTGTCCAATTTAATATATTGATCTATATTTTGAATAAGATCAGCAGAAGCCCCTTGAAATTCTTGGGAAATATAATACTGCTTTAAAAATTCTCCAATTAAAGGAAATTCTTCCTTAACATATTGTGGAAGTTGATTTTGAACAATATTCTTAAATTGGACTCTTTTTTCTGTCATTTTATTATGATCTTACTAAATTTCCGTTGCTGTAGCTTGAAGTTACAATATAATTAGATGCCGAAGGATCCAACCCTGAAGATATATCATCGGGGACCATTTCAAAAGTACTCTTATTAATATCTAGTTGAAGATATAAATCCTGCAATCCTATTACATCATTTGATCTTGGAATTGCAGAAATTTCAATAATTGATTGAGAATCCTTAAGTTTTCCAGATAATATATTAATTGGGTTTAATGTAATGATACCTTTTTCATAATCTATTATTCCAACATTTCTTTTTACTACTGTTGCAACAGTTGAATTTGGATTTGGAACAGTAAATAAAAATATAGTTCCTGTAGTTTTATTTGTATCTGGTATATCTGATAGATATACTTGTTCTTGAAAATCTGTTGTTTTAAATGCTGATGATTTGATGTTATACCCGCTCATACTTTTAATATGAAAGGCATTTCCAAATCCAATCTGATATTCTGCGAAAGTATTTAAAGAAACTCTCAAATCTCTTCTTATTTGTAACTTGGTTATATTTGAAGTTACAGATTCGTGGCTCTCATCGATTATTTTTAAAAATTTACTATATTTGAATCTTGCGCCGTATTTGTTTAATTCCGTAGATTCTGAATATTTGTTTGCATTGGATTGAATAACACTTGAAACATATGCAGAACTTGGAGCTAAATTTGTATTATAGTAAATTTTTGAATCAACTTCCACATAAAGATATTTAAGATCTAAAATTTCCGGAATAATTCCAGCAACTGCATATTTTTTTAGTTCTTTTTTGATATTTTCTTTAATGAGATTTGGTAAAAAGTCTCCTGTTCTTGGTTTTATACTAATGAAAACTTTTCCATATTGTGGAGGTACTAATTCTTCTCCACCAAAAACTGATATAGATTCTGTTTCTGGGTAAATTTTTGTAGGAATTAATGCTTCATAATCATTTGCCGATAGAGCCCTATTTTGTGAAGCATAAATTCTTGGCGCATATTTTTTAATAGAATCAATAGATTCAATATTTTCTCCACCACGAGAACTAACTTCGGTTGTTAATAATGATATCCCAGACGTTGCATTATATTCTACACCGTTTCTAGTATATGTTAATCTTCCTGCAAAACTAAATTGATTAATACCGTTTGCACTATCTCCATTTGATACGATATAATTGACTTCTACATAATTATTATTTTCTAACTTTTTACCAAAAAGAACTCCGTCACCAAAAATTAACTCATATCTTTCATCTTCAATTTCTTGTAGGTAATATACCTTAGAATCTTTATTTACATTGAAGACGCTATCCTGAAGTGCATATTTAACTGTTGCGGTAGAGGTTATACTTTCTTTTACATTTACTGAAATTAGTGATGTATCTACGCCAGCATTTGGCAATATAAATCTTTGATTTGGATTATTTGCATCATAAGTAAAGTTTGTTGATAGAAGTACTCCTTCATAAATCTGAATATTACTAAAAGTCGCAATATTATCAACTACTGGAACAGTAATATCATCTAAAATAGAAAATACAAAAGATTGATTTGCAAAAGTTCCACTTGTCGATGCAACCACACCTTTCTTTAGTGTTAATGAAGATATTCTTTCACCTATTTGTGCATTTGCAGTATTTACAAAAAAAGTTATCGTTGCTGCTGCTGCCTTTCTTGATCTGGGAATATATCCAATATTTCTCGCTAGAGCAACGACATTTTCTCTGAGAGTAGCACTATCAATAAAAACTTCATTTGCAACCATATTTGCATTATATGAAGTAATATATGTGTTATATGCCAACACATCTATGATTGTTGAAAGATTAGATCCTTCAAAATCATAATCAGTGAAATTTGAGTTTGATCTCAAATAGTCTTTTATGGAGGTTTTAATCTGGTCGAAGTCCAGATTTGAAAAGTTTACTAATGGCATTTACCTAGTAGGTTGCAAAACGAACTGTAACTGTTGTGGTTGAACATCTATACCAACAATTCTATAAACAATAGTAACATTGAATGCATTGTTATCATAATCTGGAGTTGTTTGCACATCAATCAATCTAACTCTTGGTTCATAGTTTGCAATAGAATTTCTTATTTCATCATTAATAACAGAAGCAGAAATTTCATCAAGATTCTCAAATAAAGATTTACTCACTCTTGATCCAAAATTTTCATTAAAAAATTTCTCTCCAGGTAAAGTAAATACAATATTTCTCACAGAACGTGCAATAGCAGTCTCATTTTTGAGGGCAATCAAGTCACGATTCAGAGGATTGCTCTGAAAAGTCATACTAATATCTTTGAAACCTTGACTTACCCTTTCTAGAGGCATTTTTAATTATAAATCTATCTTATTTATTAGCGATTTTTTGATTCATAAAGAGGTTCAGTGCCATATTCCCAGTCATCATAGTCTTCATCGTTACGAATTTTTGAATGAAGTTCATTTTGAACGTTAAAATTATGTTTTTTAGGATTAAGATCGTCATTTGCGATCTCTCTTAGCATTTTTTGGTCCATTTTTGCTCCTGATTAGTAAAAATCAGAACTTTTTACGGGGTTCTATCCCGCGTTTTTATGATATCATAGTCATTTTCAAGAATTTCTTTTAGATATTCATCATCCCATAAGTCATAATATTGAGTTTTTGCTAATTTTTCTCTAAATTGACGTAATTTTTGAGTAGGTTGACCTAAAATTAAGTTATATTTGCCATTATTTGTTTGAATTCCTTGAATATAAGTGTCATAACAACCACAATCTTCAAAAAATTTCCAATCTTTATACTTTGAGTTATAAAAATCAACCCAAAATTGAACTGCATCCAAATCAAAATAGTCTTCTATGATATAAATGATGACTTGATACCCTCCAATTGGTTGAATTTCTTCAACAGAGCACTCTATAATTTTATATTTTGCATTTGATGCAAAAGGACAGATTGCAAATCCATTTAATTCTGATCTAACTTCAGATACTCTCTTAATCCAGTTTAGAATATAAGATTCTTTTTCTGTAAACATAAAAAAAGAGTGCTTATTTCTATTTAAGCACTCTAAAAATTATTTACCTTGACCCCTATACTTTTTCTTGCGTCCATTACGAGAGGTTGCACTCAATAGAGTCCTTGCAGAACGTCCTTGACGAGTCTTTTTCGGTGCTCCTGGTTCAAAAAGGGTCTTGTTACTTCCACCTTTAGCCATAAATTTCCTCCATTTCTAAATCATTTGGATCAATGTCTTCTCCCGAGAAATAACGCTCTGAGAAGTCTTGTAAGATCTCACTGCAGTCTTCTGCAGTGAGATTCATATGTATTTTACGCCCTTTATAAAGAATATTATAAAGTTTTTTCATCAGATAATACGAGTTTTCTCATGCCCAACTCTAATACGAGGATCGCACCAGATCTCAAAGCCTTCTTCTTTTGCATCAAGACAGAATGAAACGTCTTCGCCACACATATCCTGAACTGCACCAGATTCAAAGACTTGCATCTTTGGAGCAAACCAAGGATATTCGAGATTCTCAAAAACACCCTTTTTAATTAATACCCATCCAAATCCAGTGTAGTCAACTGTAAATGGTTTGCGACGCTTGGAGATTGATTCAACGGTTTCATGATTCATAACTCCACCGTTCTTGCGGAAATCATCTTCCTCTAACCAGTGCGCGACAGAGGTTGTGTGACCATCCTCAGTTGCATACCAACCTGCGACAATTTCACGCTCCTCTCCTTCTTCTGAGAGAGCAACATCACAGAGTTGCCAGAATTTGTTAGAATCAAAAACAATGTCACTATCAATCCAAAGTTGATAATCATATTCAAGTTTTCCGTCCCAAGGAACTTGCTTAGGTCCACGAAGAACATTCGCTCCTAAACACTTGCAACGCGCGAAATTCACCATCGATGAGTAGTCTTGAGAAATCTGAATACTCATACCATTCTGTACAAGATCAAAACAAAGTTGTACAAATGCTTTGAGGAAAATAAAAGAACAACCTCTTCCAGGTAAACAGAAGACAATTGACTTGCCTCTCATGCGTGCTTTAATTGCATCATAATCCCAGTCTTCTGTACTCTTTCTTGGAGGTACAGTCTTAACAGTAAATCCTTTTGCCATAAGTTAAAAATAACCTTCAGATCAATTTTATCGTTCTATTTAGTATCTGTCAATCTATTCAATATGAAGAGTTTAGTGGTATGAGTTTATTCGCATAAATCTCTTCATACTCTAAATCTTTCACTGAAATATTTGCACCTAATAAATCAACCATTCTGTGCAACATCTCCCAGATCTCCGAGAATTTTTCCTCTGATAAACTGTGATATATGCACTGTCCCTTTGCATATATGTGATATACTCTTTCCTCTTTTTCCATAAAATTTTTTTCCGGAAATTTTTTTATTTCGTCACCGCATTATATATCATTACTATCAGAAATCCAAGGGGCACTCCGATAATTCTCAGAGTTTTCCCAGGATATCGTATCAACCATCCCGCAAAGACTACCTTCCAGAAATTCCAGTAGGGGGTTTTCGTGCGGGGGTTTCGAAGACTAATCATACTTCCGGAAAATTTTATCGATTGTTTATATTTGTCGGTCTATCACACCATCTCAGATTTTTAACCTCATTATTCAGTTTATCTCTGTCTATATGGTCTACTTCTGTATATCTGTGGGGATTATCTAATAAAGTTTCTGCGATTATCCTATGGACATATTCTTTAATCTGATAAAGGGTCTTACCTTTTTCGTTTTTAATAGATATATTCACAGAAGCATATTGTCGAGTATAAGCACCTCCTCGGAGAAATTGTTTAACTTCTACCAAATCTTTCTCATTTTTTCCATCAAAAAATTTATGTGGTTCTCGATAAATTTTTCCATCTTCAGTGACATAATATCCTGGAAACTTTGTTGGATGTTTTTTCATACCGGAAAAATTTTTTTATGAGAGAGATAAAGACCTCGAAAAAGACATACACTGTAGGTTACAGGGACCCAAAAAAATAATATACGCAACGCCGCGCGGCGCCTATAACAAACCCGCGCAAATACCTGCCGGATCACTATATCTGCCAATCATAACATAAGCGCCCCCCAGTGTCAACCAGAGGGCGCACAGTTAGCAACAATCAGAACGCGATTTCCTCAAGGGTAGGAACACTCTGCCCCAGGATTGGCAGATAGGTGCTATCAGCAACCTCAGAAACATTATCAGCGGTGAGTGTATCCAGAATGGACAGGATTTCATCGCCAGTGTTACCTTGTGCCAGCAGGGAAAGCATCACAGACTTGGACATAATGAAGAAGGAAAGTGTAATGAACTGTGTGTTGAGTGAGGGTGCCCCTAGTTCCCTCATTCTAGCAGTTGTGCTAGTTCCTGGAGCGGTGCCTAGTTTATACTCATGCGACAGGAGTTTGTGTTACTTAGTAGTCGAACACGTCACTGTTGATTTCGATCACATTTACCTTGGGGTCATCATAACGAACCCCATCACCAGTTACTGCATCAGAACCCATGCAATCACAGAAGGTTTGATAATCACCACACTCACGTGCCAGGTTATACAAACCCTCATCATTGCCGATCCACAGTGCAACATTCCAGGTCTCATAATTCGTCCAACCGTTATAGGTGGTGTCCTGAATGTTGGTTTGGAAAGTGGTGGTCATTTGGAGAAAAGTTTAGTGGGAAAAGTGTAACTCAGAAACCGTAAACTTGCTTTGCTTTCGTATCAACAGCAAGCGCACGGCAGATATCATCGTGGAACAAATCTGCACCGATATTGTACTCCCACCAGTCATTCATTGTGCAACGGATATTATCTTGCTCTGCGAGACTGATAACACTATAGGCGAACCAATAGAGAGAGGTGATGTAGGAAATGGTGGTCATCTTGTGGTGGGTTGTCCTTACACTATAGACGCACTTTCAGGGGCCCAGTTGTTATCGCCTCTCCGCTGGTTTGATACTCTAAACCCCTCAAAGTGTCCTTATAGGTCCTCACAGACGCCTCTCAGAACGTTATACTATTAACGCACAAATCACCAGCGATCGGGAGTACTCAAGTCTTCGACGTATGCTTCACACTTTTCTGTGGGTTCCAGTTTGAATAACTTTCCCCAGTCAAGTTGATGCGGATCAAAATCTGGAAGTGTCTCAAGTTCCAGGGTAATCCTATAACGTACCTTCTGTGCAGACTGATAAGCAACGGACATAACTGGTGCTCCTTGAATGTTCTTGAAACACTATAATACGCTGTGAGGTTTATGTCAAGCGTGGTTGGGTTATTTATATGTGAGGTGAGGATTTATGCGCGGTCTGTGTGTGGATTTCTGAACTCCGGGCGGGGGGTTATACTTGACATCTGCGAGTTTCTGTGTTAACGTCGGGTAAGATAACGACCTCTAGAGACATTTAAATGATCCACACATTCTCAATAAACTATACTTATTGAGAACAAATACTCCTTCCATTTATGTTTATTTCAACATAAACTTTTCCACCTTCAAGTATAGCAATCTATCACTGAAAAGATAACATTTTATACATAGAATTAGAGCGTCTTATCAGTAATGAACCAAGGAATAATTTATGCCATCTACAATAAAGAAACGGGCAAATATTACATAGGTCAAACTATAAAGGAACTAAACAAAAGATGGCAGGAGCATCTATATGAAGCAAAGAGAATGAGGGACACTCCATTATATCGTTCTCTTCGCAAATATGGTGCAGATAAGTTTAAGATAAGAGTGATAGAAGAGTGCTCGATTGATATACTTGACGAAAGAGAAACTTACTGGATAAGTGAATACAACTCATACGATAATGGTTATAATCAAACAGATGGATCTGGTGGTCAGTATAGAATAAGTGAAGAGGTAAAGGATAAAATAAGCAACACAATGTCTGGAGTTCAGAAGACACCAGAACACATTGAAAATATAAAACAATCACTGAAAAGTAAAGGAATTGGATTTACTGTAAGAGGTGATGGTAAGCATAGTTGTGTAAAGATTAAAACGATAAATGTTGATACTTTGGAAGAAACTTTCTACGACAGTATAACTGAATGTGCGGATGGTTTAGGTATTGCAGTATCAAATCTTCATCGTAGTATAAAGAATGGTTGGAAAGTTAAAGGGCACAGAATAATTAAGTTGGACGATAAGAAAAAAAGTTATGCAATCTATGGCGTAGATAAAATAACAAATAGAGTGAAATATTCGTTCCCCAGTATAAGAGCAGCAGCAAGAGAGTTAGGTTCAGCTAGTGGATGCGATAAATCACTCAAACATCCACACAAATACACTTGGAAAGGTTGTTATTGGTTCTATCAGTAAGCATAAAAAAAGAGAGCGGATTACCAGTCCGCTCTCTATAACCCACCGTGCTCCGCACCAAGCGCAAGCGCAACCACTATTGAATGAGAATTATCTATACTCTACGGAAGTCACTTTGTTTACATTTCAGAGGCAAACTCCCTTCCTCTCTTATACTTATTGTTCGTCTTGATTGTTTATCATTTGGATGATTTGTTCATCAGTGAATGATACTAACTCTTCATCAGTGAGAGTGTTTAATAGAACGAGAACTTGAGACATTTTGTGTTACTTACTTTGCGTTCAGATTGAATACTTTAGTGTGCATAATGTCATCATTTTTATTGTACTTAATGTAAGACCATTCATCGTCATTTAGTTCAAGATAAGTGTGAACATTGTCGTTCTTATCTTCTTTCCAATACACACCACATTCGGGTTGATAGTAATAACCAGAGTTGATAAGTGCAGTCTCGAAAGTCATCATCATTTCAGTTAAGAATCATACCTTCAGTGAACGGAACTTTCTTGTCATTATCAATCACAAACCATTCGAAGTTTGATTGAACAATACGGGCATCATTTCCGTGCTCTTTCAGAATAGCATTGAGACGCGATTTGGTGGTATTTGTTTTATAACCACAAGTGTAAAGTGCAAGAGAAGTCTCAAGAATGGTAGCAATATGATTCCCGTGCAGATACACATAAGAGGCATCGCGTCGGGGAGAATAGACTACCTCAGTGTTGTCAGATTTCCAATCCTGAGAGTTCAGAATTGCTTTGTTCATTTGGAGTTCGATCTTACGCATGGTTGGTGATTTCAGTGGTGATACTATAGACGCACTTTCAGGGGCCCAGTAACTATCAGGCAGTGATTGCGGATTCCATACAAACTTCCTTCGTTTCCATCAGTACATAATCACAATCCTTTTCCAGTTCTTCCTTATACTTTTCAGCAGTAGATTTGCAATCAAAAAGTTTCAGGGAATTGAAATCTTCACCTTCATAATCATAACCACCAATGACAGCGTAGACTTTAGGCATTTGCATTTGGTTGGTGCTCATACTATAGACGCAGTTTCAGGGGCCCAGTATTAGTCATCATATGCTTTCAGATGTATATTCTCCATCACAATCAGCGACAACTCAAATAACAAATTCGTGTCAATGTTACCAATCTTTTCTTGTATCGCATCAGGGATGATTTCGTGCATAAAATCAATCCAACGCTCATCTTGGTAGATATAATCAATCACCTCAGATGTCAGTGCAATGCCT
>Ga0208784_1000075_pt1 | contig 43351 bp, 58 predicted proteins | sample DEB19_08_DNA_FD_184531 | JGI IMG/M metagenome (GOLD analysis project Ga0208784, IMG submission 184531) | Aqueous microbial communities from the Delaware River and Bay under freshwater to marine salinity gradient to study organic matter... | ecosystem: Environmental > Aquatic > Marine > Coastal ... | reverse complement strand
TCGTGTGTGCCAGACGTGGATTGTCTCCTCGTTTTCGTGTCTTGCTGGCAGGCCGTTGAAATATCGCCGTGATCGTGCATTTCACTGGACCGTCAAGCCTGCCGTAGTCCGATGATGTCCACGCACGCTTAACGTCGTTTTTGAATCCGTGGATTGGATGATCTCCCGGCAGGTAATTAACGCCGTGACCGCCACGAACTGCGACACGTTGGCGCGGCTGACCGAGTGGTTTTCCGTAGACTGTGATGTTCACGTCGCCGCTCCTTTCGCAGTCATTTCCGACCACTTCGCGTTGAATCGGGATTGCAAAAGATCGACGATTTCTGCTTCCGATGCAGCACGGCAAACCTCCACGCCACGTTCGCAGCCGATCCACGTATCCGCAAAAATTCGCGATTTCCAATACTGGAGATTAGTCCCATCACAGAACATCACGTCGTCAACACCTTTGGCAAACACCAGCGTCATCGGCCTCGGCACAGACGCGCGAATGTCAGCGAACAATTTCGCCACGCGCTCACGTTTGTCGTCAACCAGGTCTTGCAGTTCGTCGATTAGTTCCATAAGCGACTGCTTATCCGAAATGTCCCGCATCATCAAAAATGCTCCTATAGAGAGAAAGGGGGGGTTTAGGGGTGTAAAAGAGAGTGAAAGAGAGAGAGAGAGAGATTGATGATGGTATAGTAACTCTTTTTACTGTAAGACTTTAACATCGTTTTTCCTTCGTCAACGTCAATTTGACGTTGGATCGCCTGCATCAAACAACGTCAATTGACGCGGAACACGGTCAAGGCTGATCCGCCTGTCTCCAACGCTGGCACAATTTCTTTCACGACGTATCCGCCTTCCAGTAATTCATCCAAAATCTCTGCCCTCGATCTCCTGTTTCGTATCCATTGCGTCTTGCGAGTTAATTGATTCAAAGTGACCTGCTTGGAACGCCTGATGATCTCCAGAACACGTTTCTTTTCGCTGTCCGATTCGTTTGCGGCAACGTGCGTAAACACTCGACGAATCAATAGCCTGGTACACCAGTTGGCCAGCCTGACGGCTGCGATTGCGTCTTCGAGAGTTACCGCAATCCCAAATGGCCCCCGACTGGCCGCAAATATCAGCGACAACCGTTTTGCCAGTGCGGACGCACGACTCCAGATTGCCTTGTGGTCGTCTGGCTCATCCTGCAATCTGTCCTCGATTCCGTCAGAGTGAGACTTGATCCTGTCTGTCGCCGCCGAGTCCATGTGGATGGTCACAGCTTGCGGGAATTGGTCACCGAGGTTCCCGGATGGAGGAACGAACTTGTTCCAGTCCTTCAGAATGTCGATTACAGATCCAGGCGTTTCCTTCGTCTCAACGTCCCGCAGACGCGGATAATTGCGGTCGGCCTCAATGACCATCATTCGTGCAAGGAACCCATCAACAGCGTCAGACGCTGCCACAGAAGCCCAAAAACCGTCGCTGGTCGAAGTCCCGTAAATGCACAGATGCGGATGGCAAATCGTCTTGGACTTACGCTTGTCAGCGTATCCTTTCGGTGTCCATGCTGGGTTCTCGGCCTGTCCGGTCAGTTCCAGGAACCGCGTGAATATGTTTTTTAAGTGCGTCGAGTTATTCCCGGCATTCTTCAACGTCGAAAAGTACCGGCTGACCTCATCAATCTGAATCAATTTGGCAGGATGCTCGCTTAGTTCCTCGATCAGTGCCGCATCACTCGCAGGGTTCTCGCTGCCGAGGTAATTCATCATGCCAGCCTGCATGATTGCTATTACGTTATTGTTTCGCGGTTTCTCTTTTCCGCTGCCGGACGGTGCGAGTCCGACACAATAGACGTTTGTTCGCATCCCGGACTTCGTTTGAATCTTTCGGCCTGTCACCGCTCCCATCAGTGCAATGCTCGCAGCCAGCGACAATTCCGGTCTTGGTCGTGGTGCGTATTCGCGGTGATAGGCAATCATGTCTCCAATCAGACCAGGAATCTGATAGAAAATATCGGTCATGGCATCAGGGTTGACTGGCTCTGGCTTTTGCGGTTTTGGTTCATTGCTTCCCATTGCCATGATCCCCGCTATCGCCGCATCGTCGACCTGTTCCGCATCAATCCAAAATGGATCAAGTGCAGATCGGAACTCTGCCCACGAGTCGATTCCGCAAGACGTGTGCAGGCAGCGAGCCTGCCAGCCGCCTTTTGGACCCGTCCAGACCATGCAGTCCTTTTCACCGTTCTTGCTTGTATGGCTCGATTCCCTTGGACACCGCACAAAATAGCCAGAACAACCGTCCTTGGTTTCTCCGTCGCCCAGGATCTCCGCACCGTGGTCGTTCAGAGTTTGGCGAAGATCCGTAACAGCGGTTGATGTCCATGTGCTTTTCTCGTTTGCCTGTGGCTTCTGCTTTTTTGGTTCCAGTCCAAGCATTGAAAAACATCGCATCGACAGCAGTCGGCACGCCTCAACGATTTCCGCTGCGTCAACCGTCGCTGGTTCGCCTTCCAGATTGTCGTAAACATCGCCGCTCGGATGGATTGACGGACCAACGACGACCTGCTGACCGTCACCGAGGATCTCAATCATCTTCTGCTTGCATTCGCTGGTGAACGCGACTTTTCTGAACGTGCCTTGGACGCGATAAAACCAGTGCGTTTTTCCGCCATTGGCTCGCCCTGCGATCAGTCCAGTCTGTGGCAGGTATTCCGCAGCCAGTTCCACCGCAACCGGATGGTCGAGATCAACGCAGATCAATCCGTTTCCAAGAATGATTCCAATGTTTGAATTCTCTTGGAACCATCCATCAGGCGAATCAATTTTCAGCTTTTGCCATCCGTCCAAGACCGGCCCTTTCTGGCGAGGCGGGATGGGGACGACTGGGAAACCGCGTTCGATGTATTTTCGGGCGGATCTTAGAATGCTCAAAATGGAATCTCCACATCATCCCAATCACCCACCGACACAGGATCTGCTTCACGCCACTCTGTTGGCTTCTCGTCCAGTTCGTATTCAACGATCCGCAGGAATTTGCCATCAGGCTTCGTGCTGATCGACGTTGGTGTTGCGACAGCACCGCGATTGAAAAGACTGATCGCATCGTCGATACCGTCAATCTCTGCGTTGCTGCGTTCCTGCCACCATTTGCGGGCCTTTGTTCGTGCGAATCCGTCATGCTCCAGGCAGACCCATTCGCTGATTCGCTTCTCAGTCAGGTTCCCCGCCGCTTCCGTAGCAGGCTGGCAGACATAATCTACGCGCAGCGTATCTGGATCGTCTGGCGTGCCTCCTTTTTTCCTGTGCCGAGACATTCGGACTTCCTCGACGATCCAGCGTGTTGGCTTTATGTCCGCTGCCAGAATCGCGTCTTCGCCTGCTGTCCCTTCGTGCCGTGCGAGTTCGCGAGGAGGGAACACAAAACCGCAACTGCATTCTCTGGCCGATAGAGCACATGGTTCCTCGCAGTTTGGGCAAGTCTTGGTTGGCGCGTCACCGTTGCCGCCTTTTCCTTTTGACTGGCTTCCGTAATCTGGTGCGTCAATCGGTCCATGCCGCTTGACGTTCGATCCAAAGTCGAGAATCAGGCAGTCAGTTTTATTCGGACTTGTGCGAAGACCTCGACCACAGATTTGTGCAAATAGTCCAGGCGATGCCGTGGCACGCAGAACCGCAATTGCGTCGATGTTTGGTGCATCGAAGCCAGTCGTAAGTACGTCACAGTTGCAAAGCCGCTTCAGGTCGCCAGATTTGAACCGCGACAATAACGATGCACGTTCTAGAGGTATGGTTTCGCCTGTGACCAGTCCGCATTCTTCGCCGGTCAGTTCTGCGATCTTTTCAGCGACTGATTGAGCGTGCTGAACTCCGGCACAGAATATCAGCGTTGACTTGCGGCCCAGCGTCTTGGCGATGACCTCGATACAGGCAGTGCGGATCTTAGCGTCATCGCTGAACAGTGCTGCCATTTCGCCACTGACGAATTCACCGGCCCGAATGTGCAGGCCGCTTGTATCAACACTGGCATCTGCCGCCCTTGTGGTCAGGTTGCAAAGGTATCCTTCTCCGATCAGTTTTCCGATTGGTGCGGAATAGCAGATCCGCTGGAACAGTGCATCAGGTCGGCACAGCTTGCCGTCACCTGTTCGGAATGGTGTTGCCGTTAGTCCAACTAAACGACACCGTGGATTAAGTTCTCGAAGTTTTGTCAGAAATGTCTGATACATTCCTTCGCCGTCACTCGGAACAAGATGGACCTCATCAATCAAAACCAGTTGTCGCGATCCGAATTCATGAGCTTTGTTGTACACAGACTGGATGCCACCCAAAACGACATCGTGGTCCGTGTCGCGTGAATTAAGACCAGCCGAATAGATTCCGATGTCGAGTTTAGGCATTAGCGCCAAAATCTTTTCGGCGTTCTGTTCCAGCAATTCTCTGCGATGTGCCAGCACAATCACACGACCGTTAAACCGTTCGACAGCATCACGGCAAAGCATGGCGATGCAGAGCGATTTACCAGCACCTGTTGGCAGTACGATGACAGGAGATCCAGACTGAGAGCATAAATGCGCCCAGGCTGAATCGACCGCTTCTGTTTGATACCAGCGAGGATTCATAGTCGTTTGTTTCCATCCTCAAACAATTGCCCTCTTCCGTCGTTGATGTTCAATAACTTACAAGCCATGTCTAAGTCATTTGTGAAATACTCCACATCGCTAAGCCCGGATTGCTTCATGAGCGAAGCCAGCGGCGTTTCAAGAAAAACACGATACTTAGGCTGAACAATTTCAGGAGACATGACAGCGATCTGTGACTCTGCCAGTTCCTTCCAGTGCTTCAATTCACGCTCAAGTTCGATAATTCGCGGATCGTCGAACGGGTTTTGCGTCATAGTCCGTTATTCTTCTTCGCAATCAGTTCGTCGATCATTGCAACGCACTTAACGTAGCCTGCAATGTCAATTAAATTATCAACCTTGGGTGTCTCGATTTCGCGAGCCAGCTTCAGTGCGATCATCATCAGCGCGACTTCTCTTGGAAGAATTGGACGCTTCAGTATCTGCTCAAGCTGGATCGACCAAAACGCAGCGATCCGCGTATGGTTGGTATAGGGATGTCCGTAGTCACGACTCCTATTTTCTCCAGCAATCTGGTCAGCTTCCTGCAAAATCGTGCTCATTCATCGAATCCTTAAATGTGTTCCGCGAACCAATTCACAACCAGGCACATCGTCACCGTTTTTCAGGATCTCTCGAATCCTTGCGACATCAACAGACCGCTGGACAGGCTTGTCAAAGTCGTGCGGTACTGCGTCCAGATTGACGACGCGAACGCTTGGCGGGCTGGCCTGAATGGCCACCGTGAACAGGTCGTCAACTTTGCGTTTCGTCTCGCCGAGTTCTTCCAGATTCCACTTGGCATAGGCTTTCAGCCTGTCGATATGCCGTTCGGCTGCTTGACGCTTTTTTGTGATCCTGTCGGCCTCTGCTTTGGCCGCAAGCTCGACCGCTTCAAGTTCGCGAATAACTCGGCAGATGCCGGACAGCTTCGAGTCGATATCGCCTTCCAGTGATTTCAGCATTGCCGCAAACGACTGGTCGATCTGTCCATCGTCTGATTCTTCGAATGCCAGATCAGCGATCTGGTTGTATCGTTCGGTCAGTTCGTAAAGTCGCATTGTTTCCCCCGCGAAAAACCCGGTGGGAGATTCCACCGGGACAGATAGAAAAAGATCACCACGGAGTGGCGACAGCCGACAGTGGCTTAGACTGCTCAACCGCTGGTCCCGCGTTGCGAGACTTGTATCCAACGATGCGATTCTCGTCCTCGTCCGTCTGGTTGTTCTTTTTAATCGCAACCGACAGCTTCAAAGGCTTGTTGTGCAACTCGCTGGAATCCTTTGGTGTCGGAACACCGATTGCGCGGCAGATCGCAGACAGGTCACCTTTCGCGATCTGCACAGCCTTATCGTTCTTGTTCCACAGGTTGAGATTTGCCCACAACTTTCGGTTCTGGTACTCACCCGACAACACCTGGAATTCAAACGACAGATAATGTCCGTCCCCAGCCTTCGTTGCCTTGCGTTCGCTGCTCACGATCACAGCGTCATATTCTCCGCGTGGCATCAGCCCAAACCCTGCATTCGGTTCAACAGCATTAGCGTCAAACCCGTTCAAATCAGCCATTTCCTAGTTCCTTCGTTCGTGCGTTCCGAATATGAAAAAGCATCACGTTGATGCAGATTCCCATTTTTTACTGGACCCGTTGACAACGATTCCGTCGATGTCGTTCTTTGGTCGTTCGCCGATATAGCTGCTGTATGCTGCGAATGTCGCCGGAATCTCGGTTGGCATCTGCAATCGGTTTTTGGCGACAACTGCCGCCGTGTCCGATGTGATCAGGATGCGTTCTGCGTCAGCAATCGCGATCTTTCGTTCGCGGTTGAATCCGAGGTCTTCCGACCGTGTGAACGTCTTGCGACTCAAGAACAGAACCTCATCGCAAAATTCGAGCAGCATGGATTGCACTCGCTCGTGCAGGTCCGGCTCAATGCGGTCGTAGCTGTCACCGCCTGGTGGAGAGTGCTTCACCGACTTCGCGTGACAGATCAGGATCGTGGCGATACCTCGCTTGTTGAGTGCTCGATAACCACTGACAAGATGGTTAAAACACTCGGCAGCAAACTTGTATCCCTTGCCGTATCCAATTCCTTCAATCGACTTTTCGCCGTTGGCCTGTGCGACGTGCTGCCAGACAAGAGTCTCCAGCCAGTCGATTGAATCTGTGATCGCTGTTTTGAACTCGTGATCCGCTGTCACCAGCCACGAAAGAGCAGCCTGATAGGAAGCGTAATCCAGAACGCGATCAGTCCTGGCAACGTCGATATCGTCGCTTCCGCCTTCAACGTCGATGATCACAGGATTCGGGAACGTCGCTGCCAGCGTCGTTTTTCCAGATCCATGCTCGCCATACAGCAGTACGTTTCTCGGTCTTGCTTTTTTGCCTGTTGTAATCTTCATTATTTCCCCCTATTCCGGTTTCCTAAATGCCTGGTTGATCTGCTGCTGGCCCTCTGCTTTCAATGCTGCGTAGTGGTTCCAGTACACCGGAAACGCACCTTTGAGCACGGCAAAATTAGCTTCGTCAGCCAGCAACATTGCATGCGCCAACGCCTTCAAAAACGATCCGCCGTAGACTTTCATGTAGCCGACGATTTCCATATCTCGCTGATTCATCCCATGCCCCCTGTTATCGGTTCAATGTCCGGCCCATCCACCCAGCGATGAAACCTCTCAATAGCACACTGGTCATCTTCCTCAGTCCGGCTCGTTGCGATGTGCCCTTCGACCTTGATGAATGACATGCCGATTGACTCAATCTTTCGCCAACTCGCGCGCATCCACTTTTCACGCTCATCACGGCTCATCGCTCGCAGTTTGAGTTGCGTCATGCGTTCAATCCTCATACCTGTGATTCTTCCGTTTGCTGTCGATCCCAGTTGCCAATCCTGTTGCAATCGGATTCGGGTTGATCTGACCGAGACTGCCGCAATCCAGCGTGCGGTCGTATCCGAGTTCGATCTGTGGCCGATCCAGCAATTCGGTACGCACGATCCTGATGCCGGGCGCTTCGATGCCAATTCGCACCTGGTTGCAACTGCGAACCTCCAGAACGCGAATAACGATTCCGAGGTCCGGCAGCGTTATTGATGATTCATCGCCGATTCCTGGTTGACGGGTCAAAACGAGCATTTTTCGAGTCCTTTCGAGTTAGTTAAAATTCCACTGTTCCGCCATTGCCGCTGCCACGCCGATATACGTTCGGCTTCTCTCTCTCTCTCTCTCTGGTCCAGGCGGCATCTTGTGAATGCGAGCCTCGCGACCTTCGACGATGTTTGTCGGGGTCAGCTTCGGAAGATTCTTCAACCAAAGGCATGTTGCCTTCGTTTCACCGTGACCAAACTGCCACGGCTGAATAATCTGGTCTGGCTTTCGATACCTGCTAGACATGATGCACACTGGGTTTTCAACTGCGATTCGTGGCACATTCGCATTTATCATCTGCATGAAGAATTCGATTGCCGACTGTTGTCGCCCGTCGGCACGTTTCGCCGCGAAGTGTTTGGCACCGCTGACTGATAGATGCGTACAAGGAGGATGAGCGATCATCAGATCCCACCCGTCATTGAAAACCGACAACACATCACATCGCATGTGATTGCCTGGCCGTTCTGTCTCACGAATATCACACGACCATGCGTCATGCCCAAGAGCCACAAACGCATCCCGCACAATTCCGCTGAATTCACAGGCGACCAGAACTCTCACAATTCACCCCCTAGTTAAAACCACTCAGCCCAAACGACGGATTCTTGGAAAATCGGCAACGCTGGTTCCATTTAATTTGAAACGTGGTTGCTGTCGTTCTCGCATGGCGACACACCGCGCGAGGCTGGGCTGGGTGGTTTTTTCACGAGTTGCAATTCGTAGCCCAGGTAGTCTGCCAGTGCCGCGACGTTGTTGATTGAGCCGCCTGTTTTCAGCATGCGTTCACAGAATGTCTTCAGCGACTTCGGCGACATCTCGCAGTGATATGCGATCTCTGGCAATGGCACTCCTGTTGCGTGCAGTCTTTTGATAATTAGGCTGGTCAGCAGGTCAACGTTTTCTTGCGGTGTCATCTGGTAAACCTCCCCTCTCGGTATGCTTTCAGTTGAGCGTCCGTTGGCCTGTCGAGTCCTTCGAACGCTATCTGCCTAATGTGTGCGAATGGTTCGCCGTCGATTGTTTTGTGTTTGGCAAGTTCAGCGTCTGCTTGATCGAGGACGCGAATCAGCCATGTAATTAGTGCTCGTTCGCGATCTGTCATCGCATCACCCGCACTTGCCTGATGTGTGGCTCGACTCGGTGATCTGAACGCCAATCGTCATCCGTGACCTTGCGTGAGTAATGACCAGGTCCGACGATTCGACGTGGCGGGAAACAGACTGAGCAGCGAGTATTGCTGACCCAGAACCATTCGACGCCTTTGTCCGTGTCGTTGACGCAATTGCACTTTTCGCACTGTTGGTCGTAACTTTTTGGCATGTCGATTCCTTTCACTGTTCGAACCATTCTGAATAGCACCACGCTGCGATGCCGCACGCGACAACGATTGAGAGATACGTCATCGCGATTCTCGGCAGATGATTACCAACCACGCCAAGCATCCAGCGATGCCACCGAAGTAAGCCGACCACAACAGCCAGCCTGCGATTGAGTCGATTAACATTCGTGCTTCTGTTGTCACTGCTGCCTCGCTTTCAGCATTTCGTCGGCGTAGCCATACGCGGCAGATGCAACACCAGCAGGTCCACAATTTTCGATGTAGTTTCCGGTCGCCGGATTGCAGTACGAATACGACAGCAGTCCGTTGAGAGCCTTTGCCGCGAAGTAGTCACGCAGCGAGAGACCGCCAGCTTGATATGGCAGGACATTTCCTTGACCGTCGTACTCATACGTTGCTGTTGGAAACGCGGGTCCACCTTGAGCACTTGCAGGGAAAAACAGTTCGCCGCCGATTTCCGCCTGTTTTGCCTGTGCCGATGCAAGATCGTCGTAGGCGTGAACACCGTCACAATATTTAAGAAGAACAGTCATGTTGGCGGACCTTCGGCTATAGGGTGGTTGTTGGGTTGTTCAAAATGGGGCGTCAATGCCCCGGTCGCATCCGTGCTGGCAGTCCGTGCCGGTTCAGTTTGCAATCACCATGTCTTGATTGGCTGGTGATGCTTTGCTCGATAGCACTGGATTGACTTGAGTGCCTGTTTGCAGATGCGTCAAAAGAATCCCTGCGATCTTTGCCATTCTCTCAAAGATCGTTTTACAGTCCGTGAGATCCCACAGGGTTCTTTGCGGCCCCTCGTCAGTTGCAAACCATGTCGCCGCCGCATAAACCGCATGAACAGTCAGGACCGCAGGGTTGTTGATATTGCGAGCAAGTTCGGGAATGTCGCGATTCAAATACAGAACCGGATTATTGAACGAACAGGCTGGACCATCTGGTCCCTGTTCTTGCCACCCGATTTTGATTTTGTGGAACTTAGACAGTGTTGTTCCAATTGACGAAAATGTCTTGCCTGATTGGATGACCTCTGCTCTCTTGTGCTTGCCGCCTTTTCCAGTTGGCTTCGCGGAATCATTGGCGACCGAACGAGGCTTTCGCTTCGCTTTTGCATCCTTTTCAGGGTTGTCCGCAGCAATGGCGTTGATTGCAGAGTTAATTGCATTCGCCACTCCATCGAACAAAACGTCCTGGCCTTCTTCCGCCGCTATGGCGATTGTTGCTGAACATGCCTTCGCAATAGCCGATTCAAGGTTTGCTGTGTCGGAAGACAGGGATGTCTTGTTCTTCGTCAGCGACCATTCCCTGCCAAGTGAAAGCCATCCACATAACCGAGGCGTTGGCTTATCGCCCAAACCAAGACGAGCACCGCTTTCTATCACTCGATATCCGTAGCTGATCGTGATTCCGCTCTGTCGCACTGGATGCCCGGATGGTATCAACCCCATCGTGATTTTTGCCGTCTTTCCGTCAACATTGAGATCAGCATCGACGCGATGCTCCAATGCCGGGATATCGAACTGCGGAACGGTTCGTGGCGGTTTATTCGCTGCAAACTGCAAGACGATCTGCTTGCCAGATTGAATTGCCGGACTGTAAATTTCACTCAACTTCTGAATCAGTTTTTCGTGATCGCCAATTCGCTCCATCCTGGTTCCGTCGAGAATGATTCGCGTTCCGTTGCGATCCGATGTTGGCTCTGTTGTTGGGTCGTCAATGTCCCATGCCTGCTGTTTTGAGAGGTGAATCCAATTCAATCCGATGACGCTTGCCATTCCCTTGTGGACAGATCGAACAATCACCGCATCCGCCGCTGAGATCATTGCATCCTTCGCGCCGATACCATACTGACCAAGTTCGGTGCCGCTGTGATCCTGTCTTGCACCGAGCGTCACCATTCCGAGCACGTCGGCACAACCGTCGCCATCATCAATGATTTCCAGCCGCTTTTTGTTGAACGAGATTCGAATCTGCGTTGCTGATGCGTCAAAAGCGTTGTCGATGAACTCGCCGAGAATCGTTGACCATGAAAGGTTTTGATTTCGGACGGAGTTAATCATCTGTGGACAGGGAGCAATGTTTGCCATCGTTCAAACCTCGTTTGCACATTGACGGAAGAATTGAGCAATAATTTTGCGATCCGATTCGGTGACCCAGTTGTCATGAAGTTTTGCGATCAACTGACGCAACCGAGTGATGTCGTCGAACACCTCCCAGGTCTTTGGTGGCGATGTCTGTTCGACTTCTTGCTCTGGTTCGTGCTCTGGCTCATGCTTGGTGGGCTTGGATGTTTCCGTGGCGACTGCCGCATCCGTCTTAAGCTTCGGCTTCGGTGGATCAACCTTGATAGTTGCCGTCTTGCCTGTGGATGTCGTGAACTTACGTTCCGAAACTCCGTGTGAATCACACAGAGTTTGCCTGACATGACCAACCAGTTGATTTCCAACTCCGCACTTTTCGGCGATTGACCTGTCGGACCACTGTGACCACTCAGGATCGTTGAGCATCGTCATCACGGAATGACGCTTATCCTCGTTCGTCCTGCGAAGTCCGTGACGATCATTGCATCCGAGCGAGAACAGGATTGCGTCACGCACCGTCCCGTTATGGATCGTTGCAGGGAGTTCTGGAACATGGGCATCGCGTGCTGCGTGATATCTGTGAAACCCATCGGCGAGCCAGTATTCCTTGCCGTCGAAGAACACGTCGATTGGCGGGAAGTTCGCACCAAGTTCGAACGACGTTGAATAGTCGTTGACGACTTCCATGTCGATCTTCGCTCGTGGCTGCGTTCCGCCGTCAATGCGGATTTTGTCTAGTTCGATGTCAATTATTTTTGCCACAGATATCACCTTGCTGTGCGTTGCGTGATTTGACTTTCCTCATCCGTGAGCGATACTTATTTCGCCGCCAGTTCTGCTGGCACGCAACTTTTCAGGAAGTCGTGATAGTCGGACCCCAAGATCATCACGCGATTTTCGCCGCACTTACGGGCGATCAATCCGCGACGACGCATTTCAAGAATGCCGTGTCGCGTGGTCCCAATTCTCTCAGCGAAAGCCTCGATTGAAAAAATCTCATCGGCACGTACAACGCCCATAGCGTTCTTTGCTCGATGGTTGCCAAGTTTGCTCCGAGTTGCGGTCGCCTTTTGGCGTGCTCGCTCTTGTTTTTCCGTTGCCATTTTTGACTCCTCGCGTTTGCGGCGTTTGCGTTGCGTGGAGAAAAATATCGACTGAGTTGGATTCTGTAAAGCACTGAAATAACAGTTTCGCACAGAATTTTCCTGAAGCGGAACACGCAACGGACAAAACACGTTGCCGGAGATACCTTTACGTTCTGTCAGAAATTTTCTGTGAGTGCGTGTTTTTTCTGTGGAATGCACAAAATGGGGCAGATCTTTTACAAAATCACCGTCGACCAGATTGAGAAAACAATAGAAGCTCTCACTGGTGCAATCGCAGGCATGTCAGAAGCGATGGGGAAAATGCAGGACGCAGGCATGGGAGAAGCGTATTTCCCATGGACGGAACGTCAATGGCAGGCACAAGATGTGATTGTCACGCTTGGTGATGAATGCAAGACGAAAATACAATCGCAGGTCAATGCGTTCAGACAGGGGAGGCCATCTGAATACGAGCGAATCAAGGCTCGTTCAAAAAGAATTGTCGCGGCCCGCAACGCGAAACTGACCGAACCTGCCGTGAAAAAACCTCGTGGTCGACCCCGCAAAGGTACAGCATGAGCGAGCGAATCAGCGTGTACGTTGTTGACCTTTCGACAGCTTCGAATCCTCGTAGATTCCTCTATTTTCAATGGGTCGATCCGACGACCGGCAAGCGAAAAACGCAGTCGTCCAAGTGCAAAACTCGCCGGGAGGCTGAACGGTCTGCAAAAGCATTTGAGGATCGGCTGAACGCAAAACTACCAACTGGCGACGGTTCGATCAGATGGGAAGATTTTGTCACGGTCTACACCGAGGAACATCTGTTGAGCCTGGACGTGTCGAGCCAACGCCGCGTCCTTTCCGCGTTCTCGATGATTTCCAAAATCATTTCGCCAGACCACCTGTCCAGCATCACTACCGCCGCTTTATCGAAATACGCTCAAACTTTGCGCGGAGATCCGTGGAATCGCTCGGAAACAACGATTCAACTGCATTTGTCGAAACTATCGACGGCGTTGAGATGGGGCGTCGAACGTGGATACCTTGCCACAGTTCCAGCGATGCCCAGGATCGCACGGTCGAAGGGAACTAAGGCGAAAGGTCGCCCAATCACCGACAGGGAGTTCCTGACGCTGCTGCGTGCTGTTTCTCAAGTCGTTGGTCGCGTTGCCGCCAGATCATGGCGTCGACTGTTGGTCGGCCTTTGGTTGTCCGGCCTGCGACTGGATGAAGCCCTGCACCTCACATGGAAAGTTGAAGACTCCCACGAAGCGGATCTGTGGATTGACCTGTCCGGGAAATATCCGCTGCTGGGAATTGCTGCCGAGTCCGAAAAGGGTCGCCAAGATCGGCTTTTGCCACTCACTCCTGATTTTGGAAAATGGTTGTGTAAGACTCCACAACACATGAGAACCGGCCCGGTATTCCCCTTGGTCAAACACCGCCACAAGGGCGTGATTCGCCTCGATCACGTTTCCAAGACGATCAGCCAAATAGGGGAAGCGTCCGGCGTTGTAGTCAATTCGACCGGCAAATTCTGCAGCGCCCACGATTTACGCCGCACATTTGGCCTTCGCTGGTCGCAAAAATTGATGCCAGCCGAGCTTCAACAGTTGATGAGACACGAGGACATCGCTACAACCATGAAATTCTACGCACTGGTGGAAGCGACGAGTTTTGCCGAACGATTGTGGAATCGCGACAAAGACACAACACTCCCGACAACACCAGACGCAGAAAAGTAGAAAAAGCCCTATTGCCGCCGTAGCTCAGTTGGTAGAGCGACGCTTTCGTAAAGCTAAACGCGGTGTGTTGTGACAGTCTCAAACGTGCGTTACAGGCTTGTTTTTTGACTTCTCGACGCTGGATAAGTCGCTGATTTGCGCGAATCCACTCAACACATTACACAACACCCCGCGACCGGCCCCGAGAATATACGCATTCCCTTCGCGGACTGTTTTCGGTCGGTAGATAACTCGGTCGTTGTCGATGACCAGTAGAAGCATCGCGATCTCTTTCGCGTAGCGGCCCGATCTGCGGCAGGGACGGATTCAGAACATCCCCGGCGAACCACCTGTCGAAACCCGCAATCATTGCGGCGATTTGATGGCGGGATTTTGCCACTGGCATCGACCGCTGTCAATCTATTTTTAGGAAACGAATTTTGAATATTGGCGAACAGTCTCTGGACAACCGGATTTCTGGTAGTACAAAAGTTTTTGTGGTCGCATGATCCCGAAGCCGATTTCGGGATGATCCACAAACGAAATCACCCCGACGTTTGCCGGGGTGCTCGTAACCTGTTGCAGCCGGTTTCGCGTTGGGAATGATTTACAGCATACTCCCGAGGTCTGGCTGGTCATTCTCACCAACTGGAGGCTGCGAAGCGTTGCCGAATCGCAGTTCGCGGGTTATTCAAACAATACCATTTGCTCAACTATCGGCGACAGCACAGACCATTGATCGGCCATCGCGTTCGCAATTCCATGATAAGTGACCGACCGTTCGGCCCATCTGTCGTCTGACGGCGGCAATGCGTTCTGCCCACTGTCGGTTTGGTTGCTCCATCGTTCGACGGCTCGCCCTGCTGGGTCAATCGCAATTCTTCCATTGAATCGTTGCGTCGGTTTTAGTCTCGGCAGATTCTTCAGCCACAGGCATGTCGCCTTGCTGGCATCGTCTCCGAATTCGTATGGCTGCACAATCTGCGTTGGTTGTCGGATTCGCGTTGAAATGCAGCCGATAGGGTTTTCCAGTGCGATACGGTCAATCGGTGCATCAAGCAACTTTCTAACGAATCGCAACGCCTGCTCAGTTTGTTCCTGTCGACCTTCGCGCCGTGAGTTCCAGTGCAGACCGCTGACGCACAGATATGTACAGGGCGGGTGAAAAATCCCGATGTCCCACCCATCGCCGATTACGTCGAGAATATCGCCCTGAATGTGTGGTCCCGGCGCGGTAGTCGGCAGCAGATCGCACGACCACGCATCATGCCCGCGAGCGAGAAACGCATCACGAACCACGCCAGAAAACTCACAGCCAATCAGGACTCGCATGGCTCAACCTTAGGAGCAACTGCGCGAACGTGAATGTTGATATACTGCAAGAGGTCACGAATGCAATCTTCGTCGCTGGCGTCGAAATCAGGATCGTCAATGATGCTGACCAGAGTTGCCAGAGTTCCTGTTACGTCGGTTGTGTCGATAGCCATCGTCGTATGCCCTTGAAAGTTGCCAGCCGTGGTTAGCGGCTGGCGTTGGTTTGCGTGAATTACTTACCAGCCTTGGCTCGCAGGTTGTCGTACAGGTCGCTGATCATTTTTTCCGATGTCCCTGCACCGCAGACCGTATCAAGTGCTTGGCGAACGTCCATTCCTTCGGCAACCAGAGTCAGGATTCGCAGGCTGATTACTTGTGTCTTGGTCATTTGCTTGCCCTTTGTTTGGCGGTGTCGTTTGCGGTACGTCGTCAATGATATCATTCATCGGCAACAGGTCAACCGCAAAATGATATCATTCCGCAGAATTCCGAATCTTTTTTTGACCGCCGCGTTTTGGTAGCTCGTCGTTGATGCCGAAATGTGCCGCAAGTATCGAAATAATCACGGTTTGTTTCGTGCCGGGTTTTTTTACGAGCGGTTCAAGTTCGTCCAGAATTTGTTGAGGAATCCGTAGAAAGAATCCTGGGCTGCCGGGTTGTTCAGCTTTTTTTGATGCTCGTTTCGCCATGTGGTTACCTCGAAATGAATGATATCACCATCGCAATGATATCATCGGCATTCCACCGCAAAAGTCAACGCCTCTTGCTCACCACTCCGCCGCACATTATTTTGATCCGCGCGGTTGAAACGTCCGTTGCGTTATCTCATCGGCGGTTACTGGAACGCATTCGGACCGCTCACATTGCATTCCTGCCGCGACATTTGCCCACTCAATGGACTGCTGCCACGACTGGCCGAGTGCTCGCTGATATGCCAATGCCGCGATGAATTGGTCTCCCGCGCCGAGTGGATCTATCAACGCCCGACAACGCGACGGCATCGATCCTGCCTGCTGGTTGTTTACCCACTGCAACCCATCGGCACCGCGTTTCGTGACCACGCATTCACACCGCGCCCAGTTCCATGCTGGCATCTCGTGATCGTGGCCGATTATTGCCGCTGGATACGATTCCCCTGGTGATGGCGTTGACTGCACTGGATCGACGAAAACAGGAATGCCAATCCCCATCAGCATCTGCATAACTTCGCGCGAAACAACGCCTTTACCGTGGTCAGCAACAATCACCGCATCCGGTTGCCATGTTTTTAAGACTCGCTCCCATGCGTCCGCTATTTGCTGCGTCGCGACAGTTCGATTGTCGATATCCAAACGTGGCCCCGTCAGATTACCGTTTACCCAACATCGCGTTTTCGTGGTTGTCGGTCCTGCCGATATGCTCCACCCGGTCATCGATCCGCTTGCTGGCAGTGATTTGTGATCGTCCTGTCCAACAATTCCGAGCAAGATTGCTTTTGCGTTGAGAGCGAACAACATCTCCAGAACATTCCCAGCACCGCCCATTCGCCGCGTTTCCTTTTTGACTCGCAGCACTGGCCACGGACCCTCTTGACACAACCGCTCGGCTGTGCAATGTAGGTCCACATCAACCATGATGTCGCCGACAACAGCAATCCTGGGTTGATTTTGATCCGATTTCGCCGATACGCTGTTGTCAGTCATAGTGATGGAATGACTCCTTTCTGAATGGGGCTTACAAATGTCGCTCGTAGCCGCTGCTGTTTCCGTGTTGATGCTGTGCCAGTTACCCGCCGCCGAAGAGAAATTCGCCGCCGAAGTCGCGAAAGCTGACGCTGAGTCTGCGAAGATCAAGCATGCCGCCGCTGAGACGAGATTGAAGGCTTACCGCGAAGCCCTGACCGCAGCGACGAAGGCCGGGGACTTCGATAAGGCGATGCAGATCAAGGCGAGAATTGAAGAGCTTGAACAGGAACCAGAAGCTGCTCCGCTCAAGCGACCACGCCCGAAAGATGTCGTCAGGTTTCAGGGGCATACTTATGCTCTCGTCAAGGATGCGGTAACTTGGCACGTTGCGAAACAGCGGTGCGAGGAAATGGGCGGGCATCTAGTTTGCATGGAGACACCAGCGGAAGAACAATTTGTTAAGCAGTTATGCGGACAAGCAAACGTGTGGGTAGGCGCAACGGACGAAGAAACCGAAGGCGCATGGAAGTGGTGCGTTGGCACTTCTCCCGTTCGTTTGAAAATCGCCCTAAGTGATTCAGCGTTTGAACACTACCTATCTCTGTTCAACGGTGAATGGCACGATGGACCATCCGGGCATCGTCACCACTATGTCTGTGAATGGGACAGATGAAACTCATCGATTGACGCTCTGGCTTCCGTTTCGTCAAGAGGAACCCAAAACGTACCGGGCCGAGTTTTACGAGCCGTAAATGCGATGCACATTCCCCATCTACCGCCATTCGTTTCTGGCTTCAGATGCACTGGACCATTCCACGGATGCGCATCTACTTGATGATCCTCGACAGAATCGCCGAGATTCCAATCAATTGGCGCGGCCTCGTAGCCCAGTTTTCCGAATAGTTCAGTTATGTCTAGAACATCTTTCCAATCCAGCCAGATGGTGCTTCCACTACGCGGCAGTCCCAGAGAAATGGTGTACTCCCCGGTGTGAACTGATATTCCGCCAACACGTAGGCAGTTCATCTGGTTTAAGAGAAATCGTTTTGTCCACCATGCCGTGCCGCAATGGTCCATTGAACAAATTGAATACGAAAAATCGTATTCTTCGGCTTCCACAGCACCTTTGCCGGATGTTCCGTCGAGCCAGTTCATATCAACCACCCTGGTACGCACTCGCTGATTTTGTCCGAGCGTGTGAAAACCGCCATTGATATGAGACCATGACGCATCGCAAAGATCCGTAGCCAGGATCGTTGGTCCGAATTCCGCCAGTTGTCCGGTCAGTTCCTCGCTGCCGACCCCGAACCCGACGCCACGTTTATTTGGCGTCAGTGCTCCGTGCGACTCCAATGTCTCCGCGACAACGGCAATTTCCCACGACTTGCGAATGTAAGCATTCGGAAGTTTCAGCCTGGCTCGCCATTTGACAAACCATTCCGCGTGAAAGTCTTTCGCTCTCGTCATGAATGTTGAAAACATAAATCAGTGCCTTTTTGCAAAACCGAGGCCGAACGGAAAGACATCGCCGCTTACAGCATCGCACCAAAACTCTGGATGCGACGAACACCAGCGATGCCATCCCGCTGGAACGCCAGAACTATGCAGGGATGTGTCATGGGCGAAAATTACGCCACCCGGAGATAAGGTTTCCGCCGCCAAATCCATGTCTGAAACCAGCGCCTTTTCTGTGTGCTCGCCATCGACGAAAATGAGATCGTATGTGGCACCAGCGCGAACCCTCTTCTTTACTCCGTCCCACGCGGAATCACCGCGAATATGGATGAACGTCCCGTCCATTGCGCCTTGCGAAGTTCCGCAGATGTTTCGGTAGATCAATGATCCGTTGTCGCGTTCGGCATTGTAGTCTGCCATGTCGAGGTCAACGATTGTCAACTCCCGAAGCGTTTCACGACCTCCACAGCACTGAAGAAAATAGCTCTCGGTTGTTCCATACAGCGCGCCAATCGTTAGCATCGTAGTTGGGCGAAACTTGGCAAAGCACCTTGCCAGCGTGTCGATATATCGCGGATTCGTGGCGAACATCTCCACCTCATAATCGTCTCGCTCGCGATGATACCTATCAAATCGAAAACACGGATCAAGCGATGGAGACCCTCGCGACGCATCTTCGAGAAACCGGCGAATTTGATCGATTCTCACTGTGCAACCCTTTCGTTGTTGATGCTTCCAACCGCTGCCGTCAATAGTTCAATCCGCTTTTCGTTTCGCAGGCCAGCACAGTGCAAAACAAAATCACCTGGTTGCCATGCGCGTGACCCTTCAACACATTCAAACTCCGCGTAAGAATTCATGGTTTCTTGCGGCAGAATGCAAACTCGATCTTTCATCTTCCACAGCATCCACATCAATGCGTTTTGCTCCCACAGACCATTCGGCCAATCGAATTCAGCGCGGCGTTTAAGGATCTCTTCGAATAGCCGTTTGATTTCGTCCGTAGTGCGAATCAGCATTGAGCCGCAACTGATACCGTTTCTGTCACAGGTCACGATGATGCTGTATTCAGAATTTGGAGATATGATTGATTGCAGATTCCGCGAAGTATCTGTTACGCACGCATCGGCATCCAGCCACCAAATCCAATCAGCGTCATTCCATGCGTTGAGCATGCAATTTAGCTTCCCCCATGATCCGGGGTAACTGCTCTCGTGCATCTTGTAGCCATGTCGCGCGGCGTACTGCCGACGATTGTCAATGACGACGCTCGCAACGCTCTCGTATCCATCGTCCCAATTGATGGCGAGAACGATTCGAGATGGATCTATGGCGTCTGGGTTTCCAAGTGCTGTTAACTCAATTGGCATTCGCTCAAACTGCGTCCATCGACCGTGGAATTTTCCGTCAGTACCTTTTTGGCAATCGCAGATCACGCCTACCTTGCCCGATATCGCAATGACTGGAACACCTTTTTCCATTCTGGCGAACCACTGGTATTCGCAGTCACCGGAACCAGCCCCGATTTTTCCATTGGGTAACAACTCAATCTTTCGGCGATCATGCCCGACGCGGTTGTAGTCGTACCACCCCGCCAATTGTTCCAACAACATTTGTGATTCCTTTGGCTTTGTCATTCCTTGCAGCACCTGAATAGCCGTTGACACAATGTCGTCCGCAGTCGGTTCCGCACCCGCATACATTGCAAGGTTCCATCTGTCTTGCCGCGACGACCAGTGTTCGGCATGCCTGTCACTCACGAGGTAAACAGCGTTCGGATTTGGTAAGCAAACCCTATTTGGATGCAACGACCGAAACACACCAAGCGATTTAGTCCCCGTCATTGCCGCCACATGGAAAGGCCCGCTGTCGATTCCGATCAGTAAATCCGTGCGTTCCAGCAATGCACACAATCTCTCAACTGGGATATGTCCCCAACTCGGTTTAATCCCCTTGCATCGCGCATCGCCAACCATTGGGGCGCGTCTGTCATAATCAAGCACAACCACAGAACCTGTCGTTTGATCCAGCAATTTCAGGATTACGTCAAATGCCACATCAGTCGGAATCGATTTTCGCTCGTGCCAGTTCGTGCCGCGTGAATGCAGGCAGATAATCGGTCGCGGTAGCCCCTCCAAGAACCTTTCTGCTTCATCGTGGGCCTCTTGCGGAATGTGCTCGTGCGCGGACAGTCGCACCGCACAGAGTTCGTCCCACGCTTGAGATTCTGTCACGTCGAGTTTCGGCAGAACCTGATGGCGTATCCCGAATGCTACCTTGTTGGTTGCGTAATCCGGCTGGGACAGGTCGTCGAATCCGGCTGGGTAGTGGTACGCGTGATCCGGCAGATCGCCACCCTGCACGATGTTTACCCCTGCCACTTGCCACAGGAATTTCTTGTTCTCTTCAACCTGGACTGTCACATCGTACCCGCGAGAACGATACAACTGGACCGCATACGCGAAGTGAACTACGTCGCCAAGTCCGTGCCTGTCAAACTTGAACTTAAGGATTTTATCAGACACTCATCGCCCCCTGTTCCGCGTACCATTTCACGGTTGCCGCCAATCCGCTACGCAGGTCGATTTGCGGTTCCCATCCGAGCAGCGTTTTTGCCAGACTCGGATTGACGCAACTCGACGCCAACTCTCCTGGCATATCATCCACCACGGAGAACACTGGCGATCCTGGCAACAGTTCGTGGATCATGCTGGCGAGTGTCCGCAGTCGCGTAGCAATGCCGGTTCCGACATTGACCGCTGTGAAGTCACCCCAGACATCCGCTGCCATCGCCAGCATGTTCGCACGGACCACATCGGCAACGTGAACATAATCACGCTGCGAGTTGCCACCACCGCGAATTTCTGGCGACTTGCCTTCCAGTAACTGTTGGCAAAACGTCGCTACAACTCCACATTCTCCATGAGGATTCTGCCGTGGTCCGTAGACGTTTGAATACCTCAATGTGATGGCCTTGATTCCATACGTTCGCGCGTAGAACTCGACGTATTGCTCGCCAGCGAGTTTCGAGATTCCATAAGGCGACTCCGGGCGAAGTGCGTCTGCCTCGACGGCTGGGTGATTTACATTTCCATACAGAACCCCGCCTGACGATGCGTGAATGATTCTACGCACGCCGTAGTTCCGGCAGGCATCCAGCACATTGATCGTACCGATGATATTCGCCATAGCGTCGTGCGATGGCATTCGAATCGATTTCGTAACGCTTGCCTGCGCCGCCTGATGAAAAACGACCATCGGTCTCGCCGCGTCAAACGCCTCGTTCAATACTGTAGAGTCGCCAATATCCTCGCCGTTCGCAATGTCGAGTACGGCCACTTCATGACCAGCGGCTTTCAATGCGTCGACAAGATGGCTTCCGATGAATCCGGCACCACCAGTTACCAAAGTTCTCATAGCCCTTTGATCCTCTCGATAATCTTCGTGGTCGAGATGTCTGGCCCATCGAGAATCACGACCTTGCCGCCGTATGCCGTGACGATGGCGGCTTCTGGCATGTTCTCAGGTGAATAGCCCGGGCCTTTGACAATGATGTCTGGGCTGATGCGTCGAATCAGTTCGCAGGGGGTTGGCTCGTCGAACAAAAACACCTCGTCCACCCATCGAATACTTTCTAAAACTGCCCAGCGTTCAACCTGATTGCAGATCGGTCGAGATGGCCCCTTCAGTCCGCGCACGGACTCGTCCGAGTTCATCCCGACAATAAGACGGTCGCCGAGTTGTCGGCACTGACGCAAAAAACGAACGTGTGCCATGTGCAGCAGGTCAAAGCACCCGTTTGTGAACACAAGAGTCATACCGCAGCCCCCAATGTTCGCTTGATGATTGACGCGACTTCCCCAGGTTCAATCATTGCCATGCACTTTGCAACTGGCGTTTTCAACCCTAGAACCGGATGCTCACACAGCGATCCGTTTTTCGGGTCTTTATCACCGAGTGGCACAACCCGAGACTTCCAGCACGCATTGTCTCGGCAGCACGGCAACGCCCCGATGGTGTGGAGCGTGTGCATCTTGGGATAGTTAATGAACGTCACAGGCTCGCGACCACCAGCCAGGTAAACGTAAGGCTTCTCAAACGCCGCGCAAAGGTGCATCAAGTACGTCACCGGCCCGATACCGATTGACGAGTGATAGACCAGCCTGTGCAGCATTCGATGAGTGGTTTCCCCGAGTAAGGAAATGCACCTTTCAAGCCGCGTGTGATTGTGCTTTTCGTTCGCTTCGCCGATCTGAACCCACTGGACAACGCCGAGAGTCCTGTCGATGACTTCCTGGTAATACTCAACCGGCCATTGCTTAATCGTGTAATCGCATTTCGTACCCGCGACGATCACACCAAAGCGGGTTTTGCGACCGTTCGTAAAATGTTCCTGAAGCATCGTCATCCAAGATTTCTCGTCGTCTGACAGGTAAAGAAGCGGACGATTTGAGCGAGCATAGAGCGGTCTGCCCAACTTCTCGCCAAGGAACTCCGTATAGCACGACACGAAGTTGATCGGCGTCTGATTCGAGCGGTTAATCTGCGGATACTGCATGTCGATCTTCAGTGCTTCCGGGTCTTTGTCGCTTATCGTGGTGATGTGCGGATTGTTCAGCCAAATGTCAGAAACCGGCGTTCGAACATCCGTCATGAACTCTCCCGGATACGTTTCATGCAGCGAGTGAACTGCAACCGTCATCGTCATGATGTCGCCGGGGCATAGCGGGCACGACAGAATCAGTTTCTTCATTGCTTCAATTCTTCAATTTGCGACTGGAGCAATGCCACCACCGCGTCGAGATCAGCCTTTGGAAACGCGACGGCAGTACGGAACAGATTCACTTTTTCGTCAGCGACAGACCAGACCGCACAGAGATAGTGCCCGCCAGTTACAGCCGCCATAAGTGCCGCCAACAGGTCCGCTGGAATCAGCCCCACATCAGGCTTTTTTGCCACGACTTTCTTTTTTACAGCCGCTTTCTTTTTCATCACAACTCCAATAGAAAACCCCGAATGCAGCGGGTGATGGTCCACGGCACCGGGGTAGATAATCCCTTGCGGGACTGTCGACGATTCCGCCCATCACTGCGGTTATTTGTGCTGCCACTTTATTGGTTAATCATCTTTCGGCAATATCGCGAGAATGTCGTTTTGATGATTGCCAGCAAACATCAGGCATAGATGTTTACGACCACTTCCCGTCTGGGCATTTTTCTGTTGACAGCGACAGTTTGTTGATGAGTCGATTCGATTCCACGCAAGCACATCCGCATTTCGTGCAGTGGTCGTTTTGCAGGAACGGGCACGCCTGGCAGATTGCAAGACGTTCGTCAATTTGTTCCTGAGTACGCCTTGGCATGCCTGCGAGAGCCCAGCGAGCGAGAGCGTTTGCGAAGTTCCAGCCACGGATTACGAGTGATGGCAGTTCTTTCTCGACGTGTTTTGTACCGGGTGGCCAGAGTGCTTTTGCTTTCTCCGCGCCCGGAGTTCCAATTGGTGGCAGTCCGTATTTTGCACGCCAAATCGTGACGTGCTCTGGGTTCATCGGTTGACCGTCCACAATCGCCGTCCCATTGCAGATTTCGTTGAGTCTACCGGGAAATGGCTGGCATTCTGGCAATTGCGTCATGGAGAAAGTATCACAGAAAAGGAATCGGCAGACGTGCAACTCGGACACGATCCAGCAAACACGCCATTAAGAAATTCGCCGCTGATGAATGGGTCGCAACTGACATCGTATGACTGAACTGCAATGATACACCCTGGAGGCCCGCCCCCGAATGTCCATAAACCAGCGTCGCAATTGATTGTGAATACCCCGAAAACTCCGCCGGGATCACTTCCGAAGTATGGTCCCCCGGCAGGCCCTGACATATGAATAACCAGACCGTTGATAGCCGTACACGATGACGACGAAAACGTCGCAAAGAAATCTGTTTCATGAATCGTGCAGCAGGTCGTTGCGGACGTGTGAGACCGTGAGCTGCTTGAACTGCTCGAACAGCACGGACACCCGCTGATTGATGTCACGGTCACAGGCATTTTCGATTACCCCTGTCGATCAGCAAGTTGTTGCCAGAATGCCGGTTTTCGTCACGACCAAGTTGCCGCCAGTACACTGCACATCTGTTACGACTTGGATGCAACCGGATGATGCAGACGAGCCAGAGCCGGAACCGCTGGACGTTCCAGAACCGGATGAACCTGATGATGTGCCAGAAGACGTTTGACTTGAACCGCTTGATGCCGTGGATGACGTTCCCGATGAGGTGTCAGATGATGTTCCTGACGACCCTTCGGAACCGCCAGACGACTGCGTTGACGATTGCCCCGAAGATTGCTGGCTTGATGAAATGCTGCTGGAATCACTCGGCGATGTTGATGAACTAGATTCGCTCGACGATGTGGATGAACTCGAAGACACACCGCTCGACTGCGTTGACGAAGTTTGCGACGAATCTGAACTCGATACGCTGGAAGATCCCGAACTGGCAGAACTGCTCGACACTGACGAACTTACGCTGCTACTGCCACTGCTTGACAACACGGACGACGCGCTAGATGTGCTGGAACCCGACAGAGAACTTGACGCACTGGATTGGCTGCTGCTCGATTGGCTCGAACTCGAACTGCTCGACGAACTGCGAGAACTCGATGACGACGAGCAAGAGCAATCACAGCCCATGTCAAGCACGTTAATCGGTCGCCATTCTCCATTGATGAGCGTGACAACGACGTATGAGCCAGAACTTGCCGTCAGATCGGAACGACGATTGACGCCTCGATATTCTGTAGTGCAGTCTGCGATGAGGTTTTTCGGCGTCGAATCAGTGCCATCATCAGTTAGTTGATGGAATGTAAAAAGTGTTGCGCCGGTCTTCGCATTCGTTGCTGCCGTGATTGGAGTTGTGGTGCAAACCTCCCACAGCACTTGCGGTGGTCCACCGTATCGCCGTTGTTTCGGTTCGTACCTCGGCGACTTCTCGACGTACGACACCACATCGCGAATGCGAGCCACATCGTCTTCAACAAATCCAAAAACGTCATCTGCCATGTCACGGCCTCGTTGCTGACACGCCTGGCAGCGTTAGGAAGTTTTTGCGTTCACAGTCACGGAACAGCATCCAGTACAAGTCGTCTTCGGCGATTGGTGCGCCCGGTGCAGCTATTGGAACGCCTGTCGCGTCGAGCGGAACTGGCTTTGACACCGCCTGACCGTTCTGGTCGACGATGTTTTTCCATTTCGTCGCGCCGAATGTCCGCATCCCTTCATTGAGAACTTCAATGTCCCACGGTTCGGGAACGACTGTTTCGCCGGTTCGCGCCGGTCGAGGTTTTGCCGTCACAATGCTGAATTGGACTTGGCAAAAGACCGTGCCGTTCTCCTGCATGTTCTCGCCGATACGCAGGTCGCACATTTTGCCGCAGCCTTTTTTCACCAGGCGACGACCGACGTAGATGTTCGCGTCGTTGACAGTGTTTTCGTATGTTTCCAGCCATTCTGGAGGTTCGGTGACATTCTTCGTGATCGTGGCAATCCACTCGGTTGTCGGAACCTCGATTGGCGGGTCGAACGGGTCGCGTGCGGTGTTGGCGGCCAAATACGGCTTGCCGTCGAATACCCAATCTGATGTGAATGTTTTATACGCGAACACTAACCCGCTGCCATCATTTGCCAATTGCAAACGATTTTTGGCCTTCATGACGGTTCGGCTGTTCCATTGAACTTTTGCCGTTCTATCAAGCGGGTTCGGCTGATCGACGCGCGCCTGTTCGGTCTGGTTGAGGATGGACTTGTATTCACACACGACACGGAACTTCGAAAAGTCGTCGCTGGATGCCAGTTCTGGAGTTCGCGATACGCATCGGCACGTCAATGTTCCGGGAAACGCATCACCCAGCGCAACGGGACACGCAGACAGTACGGTGCCCTCTTCCTCGCTCCGTGCATCCGAGTACAAGTTGAACACTCGCGTGCCGGTAATGCCGTCTTGCAACGACTCCTGCGCGCGTCTAGCGTGTCGATCTTCTGTGGTTTGTGCGGTGATGATCGCCATTACAGTGCCGCCCTTTGCAGGTTTAGTTTCCGTTCAATGTTCTGCGACGACTTCAACTGATCTTCCAGCAGTTTGATTTGCTTCTTGCGGTCGGATTCTTCGGAGTTCGTACCTGCGATGGCGCGATTGATTGCCGAGACTGCTGCACCTGTTCCTCGAATGTTTGCGGCGGATGAACCGTTTGGCGTTTGGTCGAGTTTTCGCATTTCATCGAGGTTTTCGCTGATGACGGCCTGCTTCTCATTCTCAGCCTTGAGTTTCTCGCTAATCACCCATTCGTTGAATTCCTTTTCGTGCTGCATGTCGCGGTCGTACTGGTCGAGCCGATCTTGCGCCGCCTTTGTTTCCGCTTCCTTTTTCTTGCGTTGCAGTTCGTAATCGTTCTCAGCCAGTTTTTTTGTTGTCTCTCCGCTGACGTGCTCCAATTGCGTGAAGTAGTCTTGTTGGTCCTTCAGTTGTTCGCGGAGTTCGTCCCGTTTCGCCTCGGCTTCCTTCTGTGCCGCACTTGGGCCTGTGAATTGTCCGGCAATGGTTGAACCCCACGCTGAACGTCGAAGTGCTTCTGCTCGCTTTCGCTGCTCGCGTTCGATGATCTGTGTTTGTGCCGCCAAATCCGCCTTGGTCTGTTGCATGTCGGCCTTGCTGGCTTTCATGCGATCAGCTCGCATCGCCTCGAACTCTTTCGTCGTCATCCCCGGCAATGCGGCGGTTTTCTGATCCTGCTGCTCGCTGGCGCGTCGTAGTTCTTCGGCGTATTCGCGGGCCTCTTCCTTTGCGTCAGCCATCTTGTCCTTGAGGATGTCGGCTTGATATACCCATCGCACCATTTGCGGAAGGATTATTCCGGCGAGCGCGCCGCCGATTGCCGTGTATGCCAACCCTGTTGGACCGAACGCCGCACCCAGCATCTGGACGTTGTTCGAGACTGCCATGATTCCGCGACCGAGACCGTCCGCAGTTGTTTTTGCGTTTGCCATCTGGCTGGAAAAATCTTGGACCGCGAAACCTGCCTGTTGAATCATCATCGCGCCAACGAAGCCGCGATTGTTCATATTGTTGTCAGCCCGAGTGCTGCCGAGATTCCCGCCGCCGAACTTGCCTCGCGTTCCATCTGGAATAACCAGCGGGCGATTGGCGTCGAACATGAACATGCGTTGAGCGGACGCGTCGGCTTGCTGGCGACGGACAGTTTCGAGGATGTATTCGGTCGTTGCTCGTTTGTGCGAGGCGATTTCTTTCGCGACTTCCGCATCACGCATCCGTCCGCGAGCAGCCCAATACTCTCGATCCATCATCAGGCGGCGATTATTTTCTTCCTCCACGAATGAGCGACGGAAATCGGACATATCCGTTTTTCCGACGCTGCGATTCATGTCGCGCGACTTTTCGGCCAGACTCTTCATCCAGTCAGCTTGCTCAGTGGGCATCTGCTTGAGCATGTCGCGGAATGACGACAGATCCGAAAACGCGAGCTTCAAACCCGCGCCGTCGTATTGTCCCGACAGTTTAAACGCCAGATCGCCGACATTCTTGCTCATACCGCCACTCCGCACATTCCCGCCAGAAGTCGTTCAACCTGTGCCGCGTCCGTGAGTCCGACATTCCGTTTGTGGTTCGGCATGAAGTCCTCGACATTCATTCGTTTCTTGATGTGTGGCTGACACGCTGCATGGGCAATTACGCCTGTCTGCAACCAGTCGTCGCCCCACGGTTCAAGGTCGTAGGCAATCTTCCACTGCTCAAAGAGCCATGACGGCGTGTTTGCCTTGAGCAGATCGACCCTCATTCCGTACCCGGTGTTGATTGTTCGAGCGAAGAAGAACCACCATCCGAAGTCTGGGTCGATGCTCGCTTTTTTGCCGCCTCTGCTCGTGCCTCCGCTGTCAACGTCGACAGTTCAAGGATGCGCTGCGCGATGCGTTCGAGAACCAGCGGATGCTTCTTAGCCAAAGTGATTGTTTCAGTGACGGTAAAGAGGTTTACGCCCTTCTCATCAATGATGCCGAGAGCGCACACCATTGCGTCCCACGATGGAGCGACTTCACCTTTCAGTCGCAGTTCAGTTCGTTCGGCACCAGAAAGCGACCTTACGCGAACGTCACCGCCCCATTCTGGAACCGATACGATGTCATCAACGGCATCGTTCGTGGCAACAATCAATTCCTTGGTCAAGAGAGCCATTCCGCAAGTTCCTTCAATAAGAGTTGCCAGCGGTGCGCGGCGGGAAAATCCGTGACGCGCACAACCAGCCAATAACATCAGACAGCAGCAGCAACGTATGTCGGTGCGCCCGACAATTTGAATGTCAGCGTGACCACCGCGAGGTTTTCAAATTCCCACTTCGGCGACACCTTGGTCATCACACACGCGGACGACCATGTTGCCGCAGTTCCTGGTAACGAAGCACCGCATGTTGTCGCTCGTTTCGGGAACGTGATCGTGATCGTGTCGCATCCCGCCAGAAACAGTGACGCATAGTCCAACTGCGTACTGAATTGACAGGTAATGGCGATTTCACCAGGGTTGATCTTGTTGCCGGGAATGCACGTCATCCAGCCGTTCGTTGAACCGGAATGCGTGGTATCGATAGCTTCCCGGCTCATTTCCGGTGGAGTGTCGATACCGACAATTGGTCCGATCATCGTCGAGTTGGTTGTCAGTGCCGCCGCGATGCCGTACATCGTTCCCGGCGCGAATGCTTGAGCGGTCATTGGGAATCCCTTTCATGATCCCCGTTGCGGTATCGACTTGTTGAAACCTCCACTGCGGAAGTCGGGCGGTAGCGAACCGTGATCCCGACCCTCCGCAACGGAGACGAAATTGATCTCACTTCTTTTTCGGTGGTGCTGCCGGTTCTGGAGCACACCCGCAATCTTCCGGTGGTGTTGGCGGCACCAATTCCGCACGAACCGGCTCCCAATCTTCAGCGGCAAGTTGCTCATCCGTGAACGGTCCATTCTTCGGAAAAGTCACGCCGTCGCGAATCACTTCCGCCGCTGCCAATGCTTTTGCGTGTGCGAGTAACATGATCATTCCTTCAGCAATTCAGGTGGAATACGTCGATGTCGATAGCCATTGCTCGCCATCCGACTTCGCCGCCGTCCTGTGGGTTTTCGATGTGCTCGTAAGATCCGTTGTCCGTGCAATGGTCGATCCACGTTCCATTCCACTGGACCGATGCTGTGACGCCAGATGTTGGGCAGAGTGCGGCGCGAACGAGTTCAACCAGTTCGCCAGCCTGTTTGATGCCGCCCGTGGTCTGATCGCCGAAACAGAACACGCTGACGGGAGTTTTGCGGAGACTTCCGGTCCCTGTGGAGAACTTCGCCAATGGTGTTTGGCCGGGAGGTCGATCCACGCAGATGTACGGGAGTGTCGCGCCTTGTGGTGCTCGTCCTGGGTAAATGCGTGTGCTCACGACCGAGTTAATCGCGGATACGCTCTTTAGCTTCCAGACAACGGCACTGGCTGCGATCATGTCCCACACATCCTCAATACTGATTCGTCATACGAACACGGCGGTTTCCCGACTGGCTCGATATGGAATCAACCTGCTTTTGCTGCACGGTCTGCGATACGCTGCAAACCTGCTCGAATCTCGTTCTCGAAAATCTGCGATACGTTTGTCTCTGCCACGGCACGTTCCAGTTGATGGAACGCTGGCATTCGTCCGCGAAACATCTCTCGCCCGATACTTTGCTTTCTTGCAGTTCTCTGCCGGATATATTCCGCGCGTGTGCTTTCGAGAGACTTCTTTCCTCCCTTTAACACTCGCTCCTTAATAGTCCTGACGCCTCCCGATGCGGTTTTCACTTTCCGATTTCTGGTAATCCAGACTGGTGGCGTTCTCCGGTACACCGTTCTGCGTCCCGTGTACCTGTCGTTAGTCCCAAACTCGACTAGATGATTGATCTTGTTGTGCCCCATCGCCCCGGTCTGACCACCGACGATATTCACTGTCGTTTCCGACGCCCGATAAACCTTTTGCTTATTGATGAACGAATCCGCCAGATGTCGTTGTGTTCGTGGTCCGTGTACGTTGGTCCTTCGTCGCGGTGACAATTCTCCCGCACGTTTGGCAACTGCATTACCAGCCTTGCGACCCGCGAAACGAAAGACTCTGTTCTGGACGCGTTCGGGCAGTTCCCCCAGCAACGCCAGTAGTTCTTTCTCGCCGGTCATCAGTGCCTGGTATTTGAGGCTCATGTCAAATTAGCCTTGGATACTGCACAGCAAATCCGCTCCGAAAATCGCCGCGTTCACCGCTGTTCCTGTTGCCGCATCGACCCCTGCAATCGTGATAAGTACGTCGAGAACATCGCCGGGATTCAGCGTGGTGGATGTCAGTGAGTACGACTTATTCGATGCGGTCAGCGAGTTGATTGTCGTGGCCCCTGTCGTCACCAACTGCGAACCAATCGTGTAATCTTTGCCAATGCGATATGCCGTGACCGTCAGCGTGCAAGACGTATCCGCGACAGTTGTCAGCATCCCCGCGCCAAACCGCAGCGTGACAGCACTTGCCGCGACGTACCGATCCGGTAGAACAACCATCGCCCGAGCTTTGCGGCTAATCGTCGCTGTCTTGAAGTCGCCCGTTGCGATAATCGGCTGACTGGTTCCGTGAGTTCCGCCATACAGACCGAGATGTGTCGACGTTCCCGCGCCTGGTAGGTTTGTGGCGTATTCCGTGCTAGTTCCATTCTCGCGCCAGTCCGTCCATTTGATCGGATGAACAACGCTCGTGGAGATGACTTGCTCTGACGGGTCAATGAGGACGCCGCCAAGCCGCGTTCCGACTGCTCCGCGCAGGATCAACCGGCCCTGAACGACTACATCTTCCGTTGAGTCAAATACCGCCATCATTCACCACCTTATGTCGCCACTGGTTCAATGATCCAGAGGATGATTTTTTCGTTGTTCTGGTTCTCGTTAAAAACCGCCGCGATGTTCAGCGTGCGCGATCCCATCACAACCCTGTCGCGTGGAGTAATGGTTGATGTTGTTGAGTCGTAGGGCAGTTCCAAGATCGAATGCAACATCGGCTGTACGGTCATCGCTGCTGTGAACTCTCGCCCGTTTGTGGGCTTCACCGATGCGAATCGTTTGCACAACACGCTGAAGTCCGGCAGCACTTCGCCCGTCGAATTTGCCGTCGCGTCCGTCGCTCGTTCAATCGTCAGGTAGTTGTTTCGCTTGCCCGCCGCGTTGTACAGTTTTGAAGTCAGCATTAGATGCCTCCCCAATACTGGACAGCGCGCAATGACTGCATGTACGACCGCTCGCAATCCGCCGCTGACGACGATCCTTCACGATCAGCAAAGTTGGTTGCCATGTGTTTCAGCATCGCCAACCGCAACGCCCCTGGTAGTTCACCAAGGAAGTGCAGGCCCACTCCGGTTGTCGAGATCGTCACCGCCGCACCGCCAGCCGATGTTGACAGTTTGCATGTCGATCCACTGGCGTTGATGACGTAGTACGTCGTGTTTTTCGACAGCCCTGTCGGAAGTTCGCCGCCGCTATTCGAAAGACGAAATGCATCGCCGTTGGTTGGTGTATAGTCTGTGAACGTCAATGTTCCGCTGGTAGCCGCAGTGAACGGAACCAGGTAGCCAGCCGTGAATATGATCTCGACGGCACCATGCTGTGGGCGTGGCGGCAACCAGTATTTTGTGAATGCTGGATTGACTCGCCACGGTTCCGTTTTACTGACGGTATATGTCGTCGCGTCGACAGTTGTGAGAACCGCTGTCGGCGTCGTGAAATCGTAGTATTTGACAGCCTCGACCGAGATTAAAGGACACATGAATCCTTCGATCACATCGGGCCATTCGTCGAGAATGAGCTTCCATCGTTGCCAGCAAATTGCCCGGCGAGCATCAGTCTCAACCTGATTGCGTGCCGAACTAATCAGAATTGCCCACTCATCGTCTTCGTCAACGTCATCACGGCGGGAATGCTTTTTTGCTTCCGCGACTGAAATCGGTTCCGACGATGGCGGATTGAGGCATTCCCATGCCGGTTGCAACATGCGGAACGGCTTGCGTCCACTTATTGTCAGCATTGGTCACGCCCATTCTTAGAGAACCAGAAACATGAGCTTCAATGCCGCATTGAATGCCGCCGATGCGTGAACATTCTGCACGACAATTGTTGCACTGCCAGAACCTGGAACGATGGACGCCACGACCGGAGTTCCGTTTCCGGCAACAACGTTCGCATTCACGAGAACAACGCTGGTCGCAGCAATCTTGCTGTTCGTCAGAGTGATCGTGAATGTCCCGCCCGCTGCCGTAGTCTTCGATTCCGTGGTAATCACACCCGACGTGGTGTTGATCGTTACGGCGTCGCTGGAGCAGGTTCCAGTACCCTTCGTGGTCGTGATTCCGAGGTGAGCGGTGATCCCGGTTGACCCCACAGTCAGGACTGAGTTGTCACTGTTGTCCGTGAATACCAGTGATCCGCTTGACCACTTCGATTTTACGCTTGTCGCTGGCATGATCCGTACCTTTCAAGGTTATCGCGGCGGTTCCGCGTATATGAAAAAGCAGGGCGGGAATTCCACCCTGCTGTCGTTTGGATATCACACAATCGCGCTGGGTTGCGTGGCTTGTGGGTATCGTGGTTGGCCAAGGTGAACGAGTACACCACCAAGAACCGGGCTGTTCACGACTTCGACCATCTTGAGTCGCAGATACTTGTATCCACTGGCACCAAGCACATCGTTATCAACGACGATTTCGTACAACTGGTTGCTGCCCGCAGTGGTTGTGAACCCACTGCTGGTCGCATCAGTCAATGCACCCCATGTATCGAGCGTGGTGCATGCGCGATATCGGAATGCCACGGCGGATACGTTCGATCCGCTGGTGTCGTCGCACGCTTCCACGGTAATCGTGCTGGTTCCGGTTGTTCCAACACCCTTCACGATCAGAAATGTCGTTTGCTTGTAATTGGTGGCATTGAAAATGTCGGTGTATTGCGTGGTGTCCGCAAAATCGGCGACAGGGGCAATCCCCATCTCCCAAATCCCGACCGAACTAAGAGGCATCAGGGACATAATCGAAACTCCATCAGGGAGAAATGTTGTTGAATCAGAGGGGGCCGGTACATCCAGCCCCCTGTTTCACGTCCCGAATTACGTTGCAAGAACGATAAACGGCGACTTGGTATTGCTGCCCTTGGCTGGAGTGACAGGCGTTGTCCACTTGGGCTGTCCGTCCGTGCGGTAGATCCAGCGGAAGGTCGACTCGTTGTAAATGAATCGCACATGGATGCTTGAATCAGACTGCAATCCACCCTTGCGGATCATTGCGTACTGTCCAAGGTCTGCCAGAACGATGTCGCCGACCGTACCCAGGCTGGCGTTGTATTCCGTCGCGATGACAGGGCGACCGTACAGTGTTGCGTACTGGTTTCCGCTCAACCCGCCTGCTGGCATGTAAACCGGAACACCTGCCGTCCCGATGGTAAGAGACATTGCATACAGGTCTGGCTCAATATCTTGGTTAATGAACCACACCGCGTCCTTGCGGCTGCGAGCGTACAGTCGCGACCACATATTGACCACATCTTCGTATTTGATATGGCTCGATGTGGTGCGAGTCACCGACACCTTTGCGTTCGAATTTAGGATGCCCAGCATCTGCCCGGCACCTGTTCCGTTGAACACGCCGTCTTCCATGACGAACGTGAATTCTTCAGAGAACGCCTTCGTGTAAATCGACTGCAACGCATTTGCATCCATCAACAGGCGATCGGTCACGTACGCCAGGCCGATGATGTCCTTCAGCGTCAATTCCATTTGGCGAAACTTCGGCTTCTTCGCGGTTGCGGCGTCTGCTTCAGCACCCCAGTAGGTCTGGACACCACCCCAACGACTGCCGGTAACGCGACTGGTCTCGTCGACCATATTCACGGTCAGGCGATCCGCGTTTGCGCCGATATCCGTAGTGTCGACTCGCGACAACACTTCCCCATCGCTCACCAGTCGGCTTGTAAAGTCGTTCGCCACGTCACGTTGGATCAGGAATCCACCATCGCTGGGGACGCTGGCACCAGAACCGGACACGGCCATCTGCGGAGTCGTATTTCCCCAGTGCAAGCGAGGATCTTCCCCGCGACCATTGGTGATCCCGGCCTGTGCAATTGCCTGAAGCTGTTCGCCAAGAGTTCGGAATCCGCCGTTTTTGGCGGTCAGATCGAGCGGCTTGCGTTCCGGGCAGTTCGCAAATCGCGTGACGATTTCCTGTGCGGTCATTACTTCGGACTTGATTGTCACGTTGGCGGTGTCCGCATGTGAGCCAGCAAACACCGCTTGACTTTGCGTGGTGCGAGTGGTGATCGGCTGAATTGCCGCCAGAGCAGCCTTGTTTGCAGCAGCCTTCTTTTCGGCTTCGACCAGTTCGGCTTCTTCGGTCTTGATCGACTGAACTTCAGCCAAAGCAGCGTCAAACTTGTCCTGTTCTTCTTTCGGCACAGTGACGGGATTGGCGGCAACAATGCCCTGCATAATGGTTTGCAGTTCACTGAGCCGAGCCGCGAGTTGTTCGCGAGTTCGCATGGGATTCGGTTCCTTGTTGAGCGATGGAACCGAGTTCGGCAGACACACTGTGACGCGATTTCCACCGCAGACACGTTTACAGGTCTGGACGGTTGGAAACTTCGCAGGTGCAACAGCAGCCGAGAGAGTTTCGCCCGCATGGATCGACAGCAACAGCAGTCAGGTTCTCACGCGGCTTAATTGAATTGTCGCCCGCAAAATATCTATGGCGGATGTTTCGCGGGTTTGTGGTGATCAGTCTAGACGCGGGATTGATGGAAAGTCGAGGCGATATAGACTGCAAATCACTGAAGTGCGCGTTTTGTTACACAAGGTGTACATGCGAGGTTATGGATGCTTACCGTTAAAAAGCTGCGACAACAGTTCTCTGGACAGCCTCACCCCGCAACAATCCGCCGCTGGGTGAAAAAGGGATTGCTTGTCAACGGCGTTCGCGTGCGGCTGGAGTGCGAGCGTGAGGGGGGGCGTATGGTGTTTACGGATGAGCAGGTTGCGCAGTTTCGGCGGAAGCTAAAGGGAGATCAATAATGGAATCGACGAAAAAAGGCTGGTTCGATATTTCTCCTGAACTGGCGATGCAGATTTGCCAAGTCGCATCGCCGTCATCGCTCGGCGTACTGATTAAATGCACGAGCGACCCGCTACCGGACGGAACGACGGTTTCGCACACCGAGGTGTTCGGGCGCGCAGTTCGCGTCTGGCTGGATGGCGCAGAACCGCGACAATACCACCCCGGATTGACTGCGTATTACCCGCGAAACACTGCGTCTCGCATCGTGATGGTGGATGCAACCTCTCGCGACGCGGCTCTTCAAGAGTTGTCAATTCCGCGCAATGGTGCATTTGACGGAATCGGAACAGTGCATTCCATCGAAGCGGAATTCGTGGAGACTGGCAGATATCGGGTTCAAATAAATTACGAGGTGGCGTGATGTGGATGTGGGTTCGGTCGTGGTTCGTGCGCCCTGTCAAGCCAGTGAAAGCACCGTGGTTCGACCCGTTTCTATGTCGTGTCACGGCGATTTTACCACATTCCGAGAACCCACAACTCGACAAACTTCGCGAACAAAACCGCCAACTCATTGCTGAGAACGAGCGGCGGTCTGCTGAAGTCTCGTGGATGCGGTCTATGCTGGATCGGCTTGTGTCGCCACAGTGTGACGAATCGTTTATTAAGCTTCTGAACGCACATTCGCCGATTAATCCAGAAACCGCAACTTGTACTCCGTCCCATCCAGCAGACTCGCGATTTCATCCACCAAATTCTGAAGCTCCGTGTCATCGCCAATCTGAGCACGTTTCGCCTTCAGATTCGCAATCTGTGCCTGCACAAATGCCAACGGGGTTCCGGTTGGAGTCGTGAATCCAGACGGGTAATTGCGGATGACGCCGTACTTGCCCTGATACGACTCGATCAGTTCATCGACAGCGCCTGGCAGTGCTTCGTACAGGCTACCGAGTGCCATATGCTGCGAGAAGGATCGCGTTTGCAGGTGGAGCATGTGTGCCGCCGTTGCAGCATGGAGAAGATCGGCGAATAGACCGCCTGGATTCGTTTCAGGGGCGTCTGGAACTGAATCCGCCATCCATGCAGGCTGCTTCATGTTGATTGGCATCGTCGCGCCGGGTCCGTCCAGCAATCGCGTGGAAGACATTCCCATCATCGCCATGCGGTTTTGCAGGACAGTCGTATCAACCGAGCCTTCCATTCGATTCGACTGAGCCAACGACCGCCCAATCGTGCCGGACGACATCTGCTGAATCACATCCTCAAACGTGGCGATTTTGTCGATCATTCCACACTTGAGGGCGTCATCAGCCGACAACACACGACCATTGCCATAATCGTCCTTCACGTCCTGCTGTTTGCATCCGCGATACTTGGCAACGTCTCCCGTGAACATATCGTAAAGCTGACCGCAGCGAGCCATCATCGCCTGTTTCGCCGCATCAGTGAGTGGTTCTGCGGGATGCCCTTCCATTTTCGTTTCCGGGATTCGGAAGATCGTCGTTGTGATCCCCATTTCCTTTTCAGCCTGCGAATAGTCGGAATGGACCCACGCCACGCCGATTGATCCTGTCACGCTGGTTGGAGTCGCGTAAATGCGATGTGCCGCAGAACCGAGATAGTACGCTGCCGACGCCATGACCGAGTGTGAGACCGCGACCATGTTCAGTCGGGAACGCATCGAGTAGATGTAGTCCGCAGCCTCTTTCACGCCGTATGCCGACCCGCCGCCAGAGTACACGTCGAACACGACGCCGCTGACTCGCGGTTCGTTGGCGCATAGGTCCAGCGCTGCCCGGATTGATTCGAGGGATGTGCCCCCCATGTATTCCATGATCCACGAATCACGCTCGTCAATCATTCCGCAGATCGGCAGGACGACAGTGATTTTGCTGGATGATGACCGACCAGCGGACGCCTGTTTTTCCGCTGCCATCCGTACATCATTCTTGATCGGCGTGGAATTAACCGGCATTTTCCCCGTTTTGAGGATGTGTGCCAGCATGTTGGCGTATCCGTCATCCATCAGAACTGGCTGAGACAGAAAATCGGCGAGTTGACTGAGCATGGTATTTGTTCCGTTACTGGAGTTCTGCGATTGATTGGACGACTGACGACGCTCGATTTTGTTCCCAGCCCGCCGTTAATGACTCAACGCGCTCGGCGAACTTATCCGGGTCGCCATCTGCTACAGCAATTAGAGCGTCTTTTGACTGTTTGACGTGCTCCGCTGCCATCGTTTCAGGGTTCGTTTTCAGCCCGAATGCTTGGCAGGTTGTGAGTGGTAGTCGCAATTCGGTGGCAACGAGTGATTCATGCTCCGAGTAGAACGATTCCACCCAGGTAAACCATTCCTTCGGCTTCCGTGCTGCCCGACATGCGGCGACTGATTCCTTGTGCGTGACTCGACGGATGCAATCTTCCATCATCGCCCGTGCGCCGGTTTTCAACGCCGCCTGCTGTGCTAGCATCTGCTTTTTCGGCCCCTTGAGCGGGTCTGCTTTGCCCTGTTTCGGGTCCATTTTCGGGTTTTGCGGCGAGTTCGCGTTGTATGGCTCCTCAATTGGCCGCATTGCCCCTTGGACGAATCGCTTATCGCCTTCTGGGTACGGATTTTTGCCTTCAGCTTCGCGAATTTCGTTCGGGCTGAGTGCTGCCAGCGGAAACAGTCCAGAGTAGTATTGCGACCGCCCAACAGGATCAGCTTCGAGCAGGGACGCGAAGTCGATTTTCCATTCGTATCCCTTCAGTCGCTCCTCTTTCGTGAGCAATTTGCGATTGAGTTCCTGAATCCACATGACCAACCATTTCGGGGATGTTTTCTGGAACGCCATCAGCAACTTGGCAGGGTCCGCTTGCGGGTCGAGAATCAGATTCAGCAGTAGTGGCGGAACATCGTAGGCAATCGCGCAGTCTTGCTTGTGACGATCCTTGCGGTTCGTGAAGTCTGATGCGGTTGCCGACCATGACAGCGGTTTTGCTGTTGCACCACCGACGAGCATCGCGACTTGTTCGCCGCCCTGAGTGTAAAGTTCTCGCCATTGACGACGAAACGCATCCTGTTCCGTCATGTTCATTACGCGAGGGACTTCCACGACGATTCGAGGCACGCCAGACATTGACGCATCGTTTTCCGTGCGGTCCAGGTTCTGACCGAGGGCGATAGTCTGAAATAATCGATCAGCCACGCCAACGCCCGTGAGTCCGTTCCGGCTCAGGATCGTGTACGGAACGCGAAGCATGTTGATATCAGGAATATCGCTGTCCGTTCCGTCGTTGTTTCGCACATGCCACCACAACGAACCATCCGACTGCGAACAAAAAGGACGGCATCGTGTCGGGTAAATTGGATGATACGCCAGTGGTTCTTTTGTGAATGCGTCACGCTCGATTTCCGCCATGCCTGTTCCGCGATTGACCTGCCACGCGACCAGCATCGACCGAGCAGCCATCGCAGTTTGTTCGCGGTTCGCTTCACCGTTGATGAGATTTTGCCGAGGATCTTCGAACAGAACCTGAGACGTGATGGCACCGCTGGAACTGCGAACCTTTTGCGTCAGATTCAGATTGATAGTCGAACCCATGCCGCACAAGAATCGAGTTGCGGCAAAACACGCGGAAACGTACTCATATGCCTCGTCGCCACCTACGACACCCTGCGCATTTGGCAGGCCCATCGTTTGATACCAGTAGTCACCCCACGGCGCGGTGGATGGGTACGCCGCTGAAGATGCCGCCATGCTCGGAGCACTCGGCATCAGCGACTGCATGAAGTTGGATGCGAGTCTTGCAAGCATTGGGGCGTCCTATGCCCCGTCACTGGTTCCGTCGTTTATTGTCAATCCTGTCGCTGGGATGGCCGGGTCTGGACGATCATGACTCGCCAAGATTTTCCGGCCCCCAGTGACGGGAACGAGTTTGTTTTCATTATTCAACGCGACGAATAAACATCCACCCACACCGCGCGACGATTACACCAACCAGCAGTATCGAACCAATCCCAATGAACATCGCAGCGGGAGAAATCAGCCACAACCCGACACCGATACTGGCGACGGATGATAGCAAAATCCCGAAGTGAATTACATCCTTCATTGTTGACATTTGTCCTTTTTGTGGCTATGTGGCCGGCCCGCCACCGATGGCGAGACTGTTGTGCAGGTAGTAACCGTCCACATTTTCATCCTGGTGATACAAGCACTCACTGAGAGCCATCAGGATCACCACCATCACGTCGATCTTGTTGTTGCCGTTCGATTTGTCCGGCATCGACTCGCCACGGTTGTTGCGGTCGACGATCAGATTTCCAGCCTGCCACGCAACGCACGGATTGCCGTTGTGCTTGAACAGTGGCACATCGACGCCATTCACCTTGCGGAATTGGCCGAGCAGCTTGAGCAGTTCCGTGATCGGTTCCGTGTAGAACTTGTGGGACTGGCCGAAGACGAACATTTCCAGACCTTCAGCCGTCAACCGCTGTGCCAACTGGTGTGCAAACGTCTTGTCATACGCCCAGTCGCCGATAATGTAGTCGCGATGCCATTCGAGGATTGATTCTTCCACCAGCATGAAATCGACGGAATTTCCGCGATGCTCAATCAGGTGTCCGTCACGAATCCATTGTTCGATGAACGGCTTGCTCATTTCCGGCGTGCGATCTTCGACGGTCCAGACTTTTGTCATGCACTCGTACCTGACGAACGCATTGCCATCGTCGTCAACCTCACTGAACGGAAACACCATTCCGGTTGCTGCGAAGTCGTTGACTCGCCCGAGGTCGATTGCGCCGTACCCTTTGACGCCAGTCAGATCCGAGAGTTCGCCCGCAGACTTCGCCCATACTTCCGGGCTGATTACTTTTCCTTTTGCGGCGACGCGGATGTTCAGATTCTTCTGAAAGAACTCAGATTGCTTGTCCGGTCGTTGCCGCGCGACGTTTGCCGCTTCCCGCATTCGCTCGATCTTCGGGGTGAACCCTTTGCCAGAACCGATGCCAGGGTTAGCTTTCCGCCACGTTTTTTCGTCGTATGGATCGTCAATCGGCAGAACGCCAGAACCAGCGCACCACGGGCACGATTCGCCTTTGCATCCATAGCACTCAACAGGCTGGGAATCTTCGTCGCGGTAGTCCAACGCACAAATGAAGGCGAACCACGTATCGTCGATGATGTTGCCGTCGATCACCGATTCGAGGCAGTCCACCGCGTAATCGTGGTTTTCGATCCAGATCAGGGAATCATCATCCCCGTATGTCGTGATCGTGATCGTGATCGGTTGCGAACGAGCACCGAAACCCGATTGCAGCGTGTCGGCTAGACCACGGTGCATTTCCCGCCATGCGTGCTCCTCATCCTTGATGACGACATGCGGGTTAAATCCGTCGACAGTCTTGGAGTCGGAAGCGATTGGCCGAAACGTCGAATCATATTTCGGCAACTCGATCAGCAATCGCGACGGAGTGATCTTCGCCAGCTTCCGCAATGCGGGAGACTGCTCGATCATCTTGTAGGCAGCGTTCCAAACCAGTTTGGCCTGATCCTGCTTGGTTGCGGCGACGTACAATTGAGCCCCGTGCTCAATCGGATCGTCGAAGAATAGGAACAGGCAGGCGAGATACGCGGCAAAATGGCTTTTTCCCCACTTTCGCGCAACCTCAATCTGGGCCTGTCGAAATCGCCGTAGACCATCGACAGATTGCCGCCAACCGATAATGCACCAGACGATAAATTTCTGTTCGGCGCGTAATGGAATCGCCTTACCAGCCCACTCACCCTCGAACAGATTACAGCACCGACTGAACTCGATTGCCGCCAGTGCTTTCTTCTCGTCGAAATAGAAACCACGCTCACCCGCCAACTCCAAGTCGCGGACGTGACGATGCACCGCAAGGCGTTCTAACCGGCCCGTGACAATGGAGCCGTTGAGAACGCCGTCGATGTATTCCTGAACGTCTTTAGCGTGGTCGTTGCTGATCTGGAGGCGTCCTTGGCCTCCCATGCGGGTGATTGCGGATTGTCAATCTCTGGGAAGCTACTCCAGCGATGTTGAGTCGGTCTGTTCCTGCTGTTCTGCGGCTTCATCGGCCGTGCGTGTCGAATCTATGATTGGCTCATACTCATGATCCAACTGTGACATCATCGCGTCAAGAATATCGACAACATCTTCAACGCGACCACACAAATGCTGGCGAATCCCGTTGATTGCATACGCAAGCATCGTGGCAAGCGTGCCAGACGACTCTGAGTCCGGTTCCTCCTGAGTGGAGACAGACCGTCCACCATCCTCGTCAACAATCTCAATTGTTACTCGAATCATTCAATGCCTCCTCGCGGGCTTGCCGGGGTTCTGGACGAGAGCTATTCGCCAAGATGGTCCCGGCATCCCGCATGGGATGTTTTTGGTCGTATCCAAGTCGCGAATCGCAACTTTTCGATCACAGCATGAACGCTTTGCACAAACTGAAGATCCAACGCGGCCCGAATGTATTCACGACAACATTGCTCGTCATATTCGCCCTCAATGCACTCATGTAACCATTTGACAATGACAGGCCGTTGCGGTTGCAAATCTCCAGCCGGATTGAACAGCGGAAACTTTCCGGCATCTCCAGCGAGCGGCATTACGACAGTTCTCATCGCTTTGCACTCCCGTACCGCTGTTCGTCCTTGTGCCGTTTCTTCTGGTTGTGAGCCTCGCATAGCACTTCGAGGTTCGCTGGGTCGTAAAACTCATCAGGCGTGCAAACATGACCAGGTTTGATGTGATCGACTGGCGGTTGTCGAGCATGTTTTCCAGTTCCGCTGCACAGTCCACAACTCCGTTTTCGACCGCGACATTCTTGGCACGTCACGATTGGCCGACTCAACATTTCCGCCGTCGCCTGAGCAAGACCGCCCTCACGCAAACATTCTTGACACATCCACCCATCGCGTTCTCGAATCGCAGGGGCGACAACCGAAGTCCAGTAGTGATCGTAGCCAGCCTCCGACGCCGAGATTCGCCGCGTGTCGGAACTACTCTCGACCGTTCGCTTCAACTGGCGGTGTTTTGGGGCGATTGCCATTATCGGGTTTTCTCATGAGTTCCATCGTCACCGTCAACTTAGCGCTGGGAGCAGACGTTGTAAGCACCCATCTGCCATTGATGAATCGAATGTCGCCGGGTACAGAACCATCAACACTTGGAAACGGAAACGTGTCGCGAACATTTCTGATCCGCTCCAAAAATCTGGCACCGACCGCATCTCGCTCTTGAATCACATCGCGAATCGACCGGTCCTGCCGAGAGATCACCGAACCATTGACATCGACAACCGGAACAGCAACACCGTCGACTAGACCGTAGATCATCCACCCTCCCGTTCTGCCATCAGTTGCTCCAGATCGTCTTTTTCGCCAGCAGTCTCACGCGGAACTCGCAACGTTTGCCGCGCCTTCGGGTTCAGTCCGAGTCGGTCAAACAACGCATTAAGCTGCCGGTCAATCGCCAGTTGAGCACGAACCAGCCTATCGAACTCCTCCAAGTCATGCTTGTTGTCGCGTTTCAAGATGACGTAATCACAGTGGTCAACCCAACACTCAGCAGCCATCTGAATCGTCAGCGTATCCTGCTCAAACACCACCCCAGCAACCATCCGCTCGATCCAGTCCCAAGCGTCGGACACGTCTTTTGGCAACCCAGGAGGCTTCGTAGGCACCCCAGTACCGCACACAAGAGACATTTGCCGTCGCTGATCTGGACCGTCGCCAGGCTGTCTACCGGAGTTTTTATTGCCCATTCCAAAACTTCGATTTTCGGGATTTTATTATACGCGAT